>Ga0307431_1000054_pt1 | contig 89170 bp, 65 predicted proteins | sample SalMarWE160170MG_FD_202155 | JGI IMG/M metagenome (GOLD analysis project Ga0307431, IMG submission 202155) | Salt marsh sediment microbial communities from the Plum Island Ecosystem LTER, Massachusetts, United States - WE1603-170 | ecosystem: Environmental > Aquatic > Marine > Intertidal zone >...
GAAAACCGCATTTTTGTCATTGCGAGCGAAGCGAAGCAATCTAAAATCGTACGTTTTTGAGATTGCTTCGGCCTAAAGGCCTCGCAATGACACAAAAACGCCTTATTTTCTGTGTGAACGGTTACGTGAATAGTAGCTCCAGTCATTCCCATGGACTATTTTATGTCGTGTTTCATCAAACTGTACAAGCCTTTCCCTTTCATAAGAATAACCCATGCTAATCCATTTATCCCCTTTCGGTGGAGCTATTTTGTGCAATAGATCCAACTTGTAAAGCAATGACTCCCGTTCTACTTTAGATTTCAATAAGTCCTGAATTTCGGCATTGAGGAGGTCTTTATATGATTGTGTTTTATAAGCTCGAAGTTCGATCTTTTTCCTTTCAACGTAACACTCCCAAGACCACGGGGAAGATAGCGACGTGACAGTTAAATAACCATAGACGCACGCATCTAATATACTGTGAGCGAATACTATGCATGCAGCGTCAACCGAACTCTGGGCTGTGTTTAAAGTATTCTGCAGAAGTTCAGGCAGCTTTTGCTTAACAATGTTGATGTATTCATCAACCTTATCGGGCTCTTTTAAAAAACCGGACAGTTCCCCCGATTGGTACATCTGAACAAATATTTGCCAGTTTGCTTCCATCTGCCTTTTAGCTCCGGCATGTAGCCCACTAGTAGCCACGGTATAAAAAGTCGACAACCTGCCCAAAAGGGAAACGGTGGTGGCAAATACACGGCAGAGTTCCTTTGTTGCTGGATCAATGTCCATTTTGACTCACCTCTTTAAATTTATATTTTATCGAATTCGAATTTGTGTTGGTTGGCATCGACTTTTACGGTGTCGCCTTCGGCGAATTTGCCGGCTAAAAGCTCGGCGGCAAGAGAATTCTCCAATCGCTGCTGAATCGTCCGCTTCAAAGGCCTTGCACCATATACAGGGTCATGGCCTTCGTCCATAATCTGCTGGCGAGCATTATCAGTAAACCGGAGCTTTATCTTCTGGCTGTTAAGACGCTCAGTTAAATAGCTCAATTGAATATCGACAATCTTTTTTAAGTTGTCTTTTGTGAGCATATGGAAGACGATTATTTCATCGATGCGATTTAGAAATTCGGGTTTGAAGACCTGCCTGAGAACATCTTTAACATGGGCCTCGATTTCCCAGTCGGCGCCGGCCTCTTCGGTCAGCTTTTGAATCTGCTGGCTGGCAATATTGCTGGTCATAATGATAACAGTGTTCTTGAAATCTACGGTTCTACCTTTTCCATCGGTCAATCGGCCGTCGTCGAAAACCTGCAATAGCACATTGAAGACATCCGGATGGGCCTTTTCAATCTCATCGAGCAAAATCACAGAATAAGGCTTACGGCGAACCGCCTCAGTCAGACGTCCGCCTTCCTCGTAGCCGACATATCCAGGCGGTGCGCCGATGAGTCGAGCAACCGAGTGCTGCTCCATAAACTCGCTCATGTCAATTCGCACCATAGCATTTGGGTCGTTGAAGAGAAAATCAGCAAGAGCCTTGGAAAGCTCGGTCTTGCCTACACCTGTGGGACCAAGAAACAGGAATGTCCCTATCGGCCGATTCGGGTCGCCCAGGCCCGCCCGGTTCCTCCGCACCGCGTTGCATAGAGCGCTTACTGCCTCATCCTGGCCGACCACGCGCTTTCTGATAAGCTCCTCCATCTTCATCAGTCTTTCACGCTCACCGCTCAACAGCCTCGCCACCGGTATCCCCGTCCATTTGGATACGACTTCGGCGATGTGTTCTTCGTTTACCTCGTTTTCGATTAGCTTGGTCCCGTTAGATTTGGTTAATTGGATTTCTTTTTCTTGAAGCTCTTTTTTCAAATTGGCAATAGTTTCATATTTCAAACGGGCAGCGGCCTCCAGCTCACCTTTACGCTGAGCTTCTTCAAACCGGGTTTGAGCATTTTCGATTCTTTGCTTTAGCTCTTTTATCTGGTCAATGTCGAGCTTTTCACCTTCCCAGCGTACGGTAAGTTCTTTATCCTGATGTTGTAACTCTGCCAACTGCTTTTCAGCTTTTTTTAGCCGCTCTTTGCTGGCCTCGTCGGTTTCTTTTTTCAGTGCCTCGCGTTCAATTTGAAGCTGAACAATCTTTCTGCGGATGTCGTCAAGCTCGGCAGGCAGCGAGTCGTTTTCGATTCGCAGCTTCGAGGCCGCCTCGTCAACCAGGTCTATCGCTTTGTCGGGCAGCCATCGGTCTGTTATGTAGCGATTGGACAAAGTCGCAGCGGAGACGAGAGCTGAGTCTGTGATACGAACGCCATGGTGGGTATCATATCGGTCCTTTAGGCCGCGAAGGATAGCTATAGTCTCTTCAACACTCGGCGGGTCGATTAGAATCGGCTGAAAGCGCCTCTCTAAGGCCGCATCTTTTTCCACATATTTTCGATAATCGTCAATCGTAGTCGCACCGATGCAGCGTAATTCACCGCGTGCAAGGGAGGGTTTTAATAAATTGCCCGCATCGACTGAGCCTTCGGCTCTGCCGGCACCTACGACAGTATGCAGCTCGTCTATAAAAAGTATAATTTGGCCTGCAGCACCGATGACCTCTTTCAGCACTGCTTTGAGCCGGTCCTCGAATTCACCTCTGAATTTGGTACCGGCTATCAGTGCTCCCATATCCAGAGCTATGATTCTTTTATTTTTCAGACCTGTAGGGACATCGCCTGCGATTATCCGCTGAGCAAGACCTTCGACAATTGCGGTCTTTCCCACGCCCGGCTCGCCAATCAATACCGGATTATTTTTCGTTCGGCGGTTGAGAACCTGCATACATCTGCGTATCTCTTCATCTCTGCCGATAACAGGATCGAGCTTGCCCTTTCGGGCCATTTCCAAAAGGTCGATGCCATAACGCTCCAGAGCCTTGTATTTGTCTTCCGGGGTCTGGTCGGTTATCTTCTCGCCGCCGCGAACATCTTTAAGAGCATTCTCGATCTGCTCAGGCGTAATTGAATTAAGGCTTAGAATCTCTTTGGCGTCACTGGGAACCTTCGCAAGCGAAAGAAGCAAATGCTCAACACTCAAATACTCGTCCTCCAGCGCATCGGCTCTATTTTGGGCATCCAGAATGATTTGATTGAATCCGGGGTCCGGCATAATTTGACCACTACTTTGACCTTGCGGCAGACGGTTAAGCTCGCTTTCTATCATATCTTTAAGTCGCGAAACATTAACGCCGATCTTCTTTAAAACCATAACCACGACACCGCTTTCATCGCTGCAAAGAGCACTTAACAGATGCAGCGGCGACAGAACGGTATTCGATTTAGCCATTGCTATCTGCTGTGCGGTCGCTAACGCCTCCTGAACTTTCAATGTAAATTTGTCGAATTTCATAATCTAAATTCCTTCAAATCCTTCTACGGCCCGGCCCTTCGCCGGGAATGGCACAAATTATAAGGTATCTTCTAAAATTTATGAGCAAAAACCGTGCCCAAAACGTTTGAAATGATAATTTCAGCCTTAACAAGCGGTTAAGGTCTTCTGTCCTCTTCTTCCGTGTGCCAATTTGGCAGATAATCATAATAAACAAATGATATCAACTGTGATTACTCTTTGCGCCTCATATAGTTGAGCCAGCTTATGGATTCAATATTTATTGGCTCAGCCAGAGCCATGAACCACATCGGAAAATCCAGCAAAAGTGCTGAAATTAAGTACAAATTAAGTACAATTGGACTACATCAACATATAAATACACATCCGAATATATTAGCAGTTTCTTTTAACAGAAACTGCTAATATCTAAAAATTATTCGATTGCATTACTATAGCGCTGCTTAGATTTGCTTCATATTGATAACCCTTTGTTTTATAAATACTTATACTAATAATGTTAAATCCTAAATCCTAATTTCCAAATCCTAAATTCATCCTTCGTAGTGCCTAATCTGCCGAAGCGGCTGCAAAGGCTGGAACTACGGAGAACGGACAATCTCTAAATCCGAATGACCAAAAATCCAAACAGCCCAAATCTGCTAATGTGCAGTTTTTGTTTTTGCCGCAAGGCATCCTGTGGAGAAAGTTTGGATTTTGAACATTTGATATCTTGTCCCTTAGGGATGAATTTAGAGTCCATTCGACTTGGTTCGACTCTTTCGACTACGCTCAAGACAGGTTTGCTCACCACAGGTCGCTCAGAGCCTGCCCTGAGCTTGTCGAAGGGACAGGTTTAGGATTTAGTGCTTAGAATTTTGATTCAAAAACCGTATCTTCCAGCGCCAAGTGGCGCTGTAGTAGTATTATAGCAATTGTAATTAATGTTGTGCTTTGCATAAAGGCCGGCAAGCCGTCCCCAAGCTGCGCCCTTCGATTTTGCTCAGGGCAGGCTTGAGGCTGACATCCATCTGTGCCAAACACATAAAACGCAGTAATTTAACGCAATTGGTGTGAAAAGGTCAGAAAACTTGACTTAAAAGCCAAAGAGTGTAAGGTTTAACCAAGCTGTTGAATAATTGGCATGCTCTGTCTTGCCAGGTATGGCTTGGGAGATTCGTATTTGTAATGGATAGAAGAAGAAACACCTGGTCGACGAAAATAAAAAGGACTGTTACTTCGGTTCTGCCCGTTTCTAAAAGGCGCAAAGGACGGTGCAACAACTGTGGGGCGTGCTGCAAGCTGCCTAATATCTGCCCCTTTCTGAAATACAGGCAGGATGGAAAATCGTATTGTTCTATTTACGCTATTCGTCCGCTGAATTGCAGAAAATATCCAAGAACCGAATCTGAGCTTATCACTGCGGATACGTGCGGTTATAGGTTTGAGTGATTTCGGCTGTGGTTACCGGTTATTGGAGGTTAATATTTGAATTTTCCATTTAACCGATTACCACTTAGCCACTTAAAAGCAAACAAACTACCAAGCAGTAACAAAGTCCCCGTTGCCGGTTCCGGCACAACTGGTTCATCCGGAACAGGGATCAGCATAATCGGAAGCTCCGGTACAGGGGCAATTACAGTCGGAATTTCCGGTAAAGGTGAGTCCCACAATGGAACTTCAGGAGAAGGCGAAACGATCTTTGGCACGACCTTTCCCCCACCTCCCATCAACGGAGCATTATTTCCTATTCCGTTAATGCCGCCGCCGGCATGAAGCTGAGCCCCACCGCTACCGCCGCCTCCGGGAGCACTCATTTTGGGAAGCATTGCTTCATATTCGGTACTCTGGAAAAAGGCAATAATAATTTTCGGCTCATTAACCTGGGTAATAGTGCTGCTTGCCTCAGGATCACTGACATCACCCAACCAGCAAACGAATCTATAACCGGGTCTCGGAGCCGCAGTCAGAGCGATTTCCGTATCCAACTCAAAGTTATGAATCCCCGGACTTGGTGTTATTGTACCACCCTTAGCAGGTATCGGCTTAATGATAAGCGAAACTCCAGAAGCTTGATCTGCCTTAGGCGGACTCGCCCTGCCCAAGCCACCTGTAATGACCACGATGGCTAATATTATGGCACGCAGTCCAAAAAATATATGACCACGTCCCCCCATAAAAACACCTCCTCTTGCAACGGTCTTAAACCGTGCACCGGGGGAGGCTCTAAAATTAAGTGGCTATAGGTTCTTTCCGTATATATTAAACCAAATCGCCCATCAAAAGTCAAGTCTTTTTTATAACACGCGGTTACCCACTTTGCATTGTTGTCAGCAAATCAGCCTTTTTCGCCCGATAATGCGATTCTCTGCTCCGGATTTGGCACAACATAACCTGGTTCAAGACAACGACAGAATATCATTCAAGACGTTTTCTATAAAGACGCGTCTGTAGAGCACCTTTCCAGCCTGTCCAGTCCGATTCGCCCGGCTCATTCTCAATCGCTGTCGTTACCTGGCTCACCTTGGCATCTAAATCGTCAATATAATAGACCATAAAGGCCTCCGGCATTGCCGGCAGCTTCGGCGAGCCGAACTCATACTCGCCGTGATGCGAAAGGATAATATGGCCAAGTGCATCCAAGACCTGCTTGTCAATAGTTACGCCTTTGGCCGTCAAAGCAGCAGCCTTTTTGTCCATCATAAGCAGTGTCAGAGCAATATGCCCGATCAACTGGCCCGCATCGGTATATGTAAAAGCCATATCGTAGGCAAGCTCCTCGGTTTTACCTATATCGTGAAGAAAAATCCCAGCTAATACCAAATCCGCCTGCACCTGCGGGTACAACGGCAATATAGCAACTGCAACACGCAGCATATTATGCGTGTGCTCCAGCAGTCCGCCTAAGTAGCCGTGATGAATTTTTACCGCGGCTGGAGCATCGCAAAATTTCTCCATAAGTTCAGTGTCAGCCAAAAATTCACCAACCAAAGCCTTTAACTGCGGATTTTTGATTTGGCTGACAATCTTTTTTACCTCCTCGAACATCTGCTTTGTATCTTTATCCGTCCGCGCCAGAAAATCCTCAACATTGACCTTGCTTGCATCAATAACGCCAACGCTATTAACAACGATTTGCAGGCTGTTTTGATAAAGCTCGCTTCGTCCCTCGATATGGATAAAGCCCGGTTTCGGCAGTGCCGTGTAAACTGCCTCAGTCGCCTGCCACATTCGGCCGTTCAGTTGGCCGGTGCGGTCGCACAGGTGCATCGCTATATACAAATCGCCCCTGGTGGTGCTTCGTAAAATAGGATCTCTGACCATGTAAATACCATCGATTGCCTCTCCCGGCTCGATCTGGTTTATGAACTTATGTACCATTTCTGCTCCATTAAATTGGTTAAATGGTAATTGGTAACTGGTGATTGGCGTTCGACTTTACCATTTAACCAGAAACAAATCAACCATCGTCTAGTTGTCGGTTAAGGCCTCAAACTCTGTTTACACCACGGACAATAATTCCAAAATGATGAATCTACCGACCAGCCGCACTGGCCGCAAACTTGCGGAAATGGCCGAATCTGCCATCGCTGTCGGACTTTCCGATGACACCACGGGCAATAACGCATAAATCGCATAAGTTTTCCGTTGCAGTATTTGCAACGTGCCTGATAGTGCACGCCTTTTGTACGCACGGAGCTCGGCGACTTAAAGCCTGGGCCGTAACACCAGGGGCAAAAACGCCACTCCGGCAAAACGCCCTTATGACAACGTGGACAAATGTAACTGAATTGGCTGTTTTTGTCAAAACGGTTGTGTTCACCGCCGCACCATGGACAAATCAGCATACTTTCAGCTATTGGTTCGCCACATTCCACGCATCGCAAAAGGATAGGAAAGACTTTTTTGTATCGTTTGATGAAGGCTTCGCTTCGTATCTTCTGCCAGTCACTTTTTTTTCTGTCAAGCGATTTTAGAGCAATTCCTTTCCTCAATGATTTTGGAGTCGCTTCCAGCAGAGCCGCCAGCATCTGCCCTGCGTTGTCAAAACGCTGTTCAGGGTCCACGGCCATCGCTTTTCGCATAAACTTTACAAAAGCCAAACTGGTTCGTTCGCGCAGACGTTTGTGACCTCTCAGCGGCCAACGAAAAGGCCAACGCGGCAGAAAACCTGTGATAAATTCGTAAATAATCAGCCCTGCGGAAAAGCAATCGCTGCGATAAGTCGGCCTGCCGTATGCCTGTTCGGGCGCGACGTAGCCGGGAGTACCGAAATCATCAACAGTTGCCATCCGTCCTTTGAGCTTCAGACAGATACCGAAATCGCCTAAGGCGGCTCTGCTGTCAGGAAACAGAAATATATTTGCAGGCGTGACATCGCAGTGCACCAACCGGTTGCGGTGCGCGTACGCAAGACCGTCAAGAACCTGACTCATAATTAATATAATCCTGCGGACGGACATGGGTTTTGAACGGTCGGCCAAAGTCCCCACACACAACTCGGTGGCCAAAACGGCGAAACCATCAATGATGTCAGCGTTTTTGACCGGCATTATATGCGGATGACGCAATTGAGCAACCAGCCGAACTTCCCGAAACAAGCCCTGATTATCGCGTTCGCCGTTGACGCCTATCTGAGGAATCTTTAAGGCTACGGAAATATCTTCTATGCAATCTTTAGCCTTCCAGACCTCGCAGCTTCCGCCTACACCTAAGCGTTTTTCCAAGCGATACTTGCCCAGACGTCTGCCGGCAGCCAGATTTAAAGCTGACGTTCCGGAAGTCGAAACCTTACCATTTTCGATAGCAACACCCATCCCGAAATTCTACCCTTCTGTTCCAAGTAACTGGTCAGTGAACATATTGACCGGGATCTCCTAAACAACTCCTAAAATAGTCAGAGGTGAATCAATGAATTTTATCCTAAATAAGGGAAACTTCCAAGAGTATTTGTAACAATTTTTATTTTTGCCAGCCTTTTTCCTACAGAGCCAAAGGCTAAATTTTCTAACAGCGCTTGCAAGCATTCTGATTTTGGGCTATAAAGCTTACAAGCAAATTTAATATGCAGTCTGTAAGTCGGCTGAATTCGGCTGGAATCAAAAATGGAAAAAAGGATAGTAACATCGGATGGCCGCACAAAACAGCCTTTAGCGGAGGTTTTCGGATTCCCAATAAATAATTCATCCAAGGAAGCCATCCGCTACCGTAAACACCGACTTTGCCCGTTTGGTAATCGAGTGCCAAACTGCACGAAAGACAAGGCTAATAGGCCACTCGGAGTATGCAGCATATACGATAACAGCAATGTGGTTATCACGTGTCCAATAAGATTTCGTGAGGACTGGATTATCGCTGAGGATGCAGCATCATTTTTCTTTCAGTCTGGCAGCAAGTGGACGACGCTTACCGAGGTAAGGTTAAAAGATAAACGTGGTAAGTCCGCTGGCAATATCGATGTTGTGCTGGTTTCCTACGATGATGCCGGCAAAGTCACAGATTTTGGTGCACTCGAAGTGCAGGCAGTTTACATATCGGGTAACATCCGCAATCCCTTCGAGGATTTCATGAGAAATCTATCTCAAGGACGTACTTTTAATTGGTCAGGTCGTCCGAATTATCCAAACCCGGACTATTTGTCTTCCTCACGTAAACGATTAGCACCTCAGTTGATATTCAAAGGCGGTATATTCAAGGAGTGGAACAAAAAGATTGCGGTTGCACTTAACCGTGGATTCTATGAGACTTTACCCCGTTTTCGGGAAGTGGCGCCATCTGAGGCCGACATCGGATGGTTTATCTATGATCTGGTAAAGAACAAAACAGAAAATAGATTTAAGCTTAGGCACTGTAAAACTATTTTTACAAAGTTTGACGAGAGTTTGAAAAAGATTACTCATTCTGAGCCTGGAGATATTTCCGAGTTCATTGAGCAGCTCCAAGAAAAAGTGGATGAAAAGCTTGATGAAGATGAACAGCCCGATATGGAGACGATTGATGCGCCATTCTGAACAAAGTTGTCAATTGACATTCTTCGATACCGCGCCGCCAAAAGATCACGTCATCAACGTTGCATCTGTTAAACAGCGAAGTCCATTTCGTTACCCAGGGGGCAAAACATGGCTTGTGCCGCGGATCCAGCAGTGGCTGGAAAACCTTCCTTGGAAACCTTCGGTTTTTCTGGAACCTTTTGCCGGTGGAGCTATCGTTGGACTGACTGTGGCCTTTGAGAAACTTGCAGAAAAGATTGTACTTGTTGAACTTGACGAACAGGTAGCTGCTGTTTGGACAACTATATTAAGTGACGATTGCAATTGGCTGATAGGTCGTATTTTGTCATTTGATATGACTATCGAAAATCTCCGCCGAGAGCTTGCCCATAAAGTAACATCCATCAAAAGAATCGCCTTTCAAACGATATTGAAGAACAGAACCTTTCACGGTGGAATAATGGCTCCTGGAAGCGGCCTCATTAAGCATGGCGAGAACGGTAAAGGCATCAGATCCAGATGGTATCCTGAAACCATTGCACACCGAATCCAGGCAATCTCAAACATTCGCGATCGAATTGAGTTTATTCGCGACGACGGAATACAAGCTATTATCTCATACAATACCCATAGACAGGTTGCAATGTTTATCGATCCACCCTATACCATCGCTGGCAAAAAAGCTGGAACAAGGCTTTATAAGTATTTTGAATTGGACCATGAACGCCTTTTTGCAGAATCTTCAAAAGTGCAAGGTGATGTTATTTTGACATATGATAATGCTCCGGAACTCGCCGGACTCGCTTTTAGATACGGCTTTGAAACACGCACGATTTACATGAAGAATACTCACCATGCAAAAATGCCAGAACTATTGATAGGGCGAAATTTGAACTGGCTTAAATGAAAGTGGTGGGGCGAGCCCCACCCTACACAATACAATTCCTATATAAGAATACAAAATATGAGAGACGAAATATGCGATATAGCCGGATGCTGATACCAACTACTAAGGAAGTTCCCGCCGATGCGGAGATAACCAGCCACAGACTGATGATTCGAGCGGGTCTTATCCGTAAACTCGCCAGCGGCACATACACCTATCTGCCGCTCGGCTGGCGCAGCCTGCTCAAAATCATAGAAATCGTTCGTAAAGAGATGGATAGAACCGGCGCACAGGAAATTTTAATGCCATCGGTTCAGCCCATCGAGCTGTGGCAAAAAACCGGACGAAATGTTGATTATGGTGAAACATTAGCAAAATTCGAGGACCGTCATAAACGATGGAATGTATTATCGCCCACCGCTGAAGAAGTGGTGACAAACATCGCAGTGAATGAAATAAAATCATATAAACAGTTGCCAATAAACCTTTATCAAATCAGCTTCAAATTCCGTGATGAGTTTAGGCCACGATTTGGTGTAATTCGCAGCCGCGAATTCATAATGAAAGATGCCTACAGCTTCGATGCCGACCCTGCAGGCCTGGATAAATCATATAAAGCAATGTACGATGCATATTGCAGAATTTTCAAACGTTGCGGGCTGCGGTACGTCATCGTGGAGGCTGAGGTCGGCGAGATGGGCGGCTCCGGCTCGCATCAGTTTACCGTGCCATGCGAATCCGGTGAAGATACCATCGTCTATACTGAAGACGGTTCCTACGCAGCAAATCTCGAAAGAGCAGACGTCGATCCATTGCCGAAAGACAATGGACGACGTTTAGCCGGTACCCCTGTGGTGCCGGTAGAAGTCCCGCCGATGCAGGAAGTCCATACTCCCAATATCGGCAGCATCGAGTCCGTCTGCGCCTTTTTGAAAACTCAGCCGAAAGATATGATAAAGACGCTCATTTTTTCCTCCGAAGGCGACACAATCGCTGCATTAGTGCGAGGCGATCACGAGTTAAATACAGAAAAGCTCACCCAGACCATCGGCGGTGGACACGTGGAATTGGCCGATGAAACAATAATAGAAAAAGTCACCCGTGCTAAAGTCGGTTTTGCCGGCCCGATGGTAATAGCCCAGAAAGTCCCCAAAATGATTATCGACCACGCGGTGGCGGCAATGGCTGTTGGAGTAACCGGCGCGAATAAAACTGATTACCACGTTAAAAACGTTGTGCCGGGCAGAGATTTCCCGCTCGAAGGCGATAATATTATTGTTACAGACATCCGCTATGCCCAGGAAGGCGATACATACAACGGCAAAAAGCTGCTCTTTAAAAAGGGCATCGAAGTCGGACAGGTATTCAAGCTCGGCACCAAATACAGCACGAAACTCGGTGCGAAATTTCTCGACGAAACCGGCAATGAAAAACCCTGCCTCATGGGCTGCTACGGCATCGGCATAAATAGAATCATGGCCTCGGCTATCGAGTTGGGCAACGACAAAGACGGCATTATCTGGCCGATCTCTATTGCACCATTTGAAGTGATTGTTACCTGTGTCAATCAGGAAGAAACAAACGTTGCTCAGACAGCCGAAAAGATTTACCGGCAATTGCTCGATAAAGGTATTGACGTCCTGCTGGACAACCGAGACGTACGTGCCGGAGTTAAATTCAAAGACGCAGACCTTATCGGCATACCAGTTAGAGTCACCGTCGGCCAAAAGTCTCTTGCCGAAGGGAATGTAGAAATCAAGCTGCGGTCAGAACCCAAAAGCCAAAAAGTAACGGTTGAGAAAGCTCGGTCTAAGATAATCGAATTGATTAGTTCATTGAAAGAACAATTAAAAGTATAGTACCCGATTTTAAAATGTTGCGAATACGAGATTGCCACGCTCGGCTATGCCTCGCTCACAATGACACCAAGTGCGACATTATGTCATTGCGAGGAACTTGCCCCTTAGGCGCGAAGCGACGAAGCAATCTTACTAATAGTCTGTCAAAATTGTTTTTTGACTTGTCATTCCCGCGAAAGCGGGAATCCAGAACTATTAACAGACTGGATTCCGCATCAAGTGCGGAATGACAATCTACCTAATCGAATTTGACAGACTAGTAGGGCATAGCAGAAAATTTACATAATGCTGGAATAAGGAGAAAATCCTATGGATAACAATAAAATTCCAAGACGCACCTTTATCCGTAATTCTTCTCTGATAGCCGCAGGTGCAATCGCCACTGCACTTGCTAAAAAAGCCCCGGCTCTGAGTATAGATGAGGTAGAACGCATCGTAAAAAATGAGAGAATCAAACAGTCGGTCAGCAGGTGGTGCTACGGCAAGTTTTCGCTGGCTGAGCTTTGTACCATCGTCAAAAAAATTGGCCTAAAAGCAATTGATTTGCTAAAGCCAAATGATTTTCCAACCCTTAAAGAGCATGGCCTTATCTGCTCAATGATAGAAACTCACGGTCTTACCAAAGGTATAAACAGGAAAGAGAACCATGCTGAATGCCTTGCCAGTATTCGCTTGGCCATCGACGCTGCGGCTGAGTACGGATATCCCAATGTCATCAGCTTCCCAGGTAATCGAGCCGGTATGTCAGATGAAGAAGGGATCGAAAACAGTGTCGCGGCTTTAAAACAGCTCGTCGGCTACGCTGAACAGAAGAAGGTGACAATATGTCTGGAATATCTAAACAGCAAGGTCAACCACAAGGACTATATGTTTGACAATATGAAATGGGGCGTGGAGGTGTGCAAAAAAGTTGGGTCGGAACGTGTAAAAATCTTGTATGACATCTACCATGCTCAGATTATGGAAGGTGACATAATCCGTACGATTCGCACTTACAAGGATTACATCGGCCACTACCACACAGGTGGTAATCCGGGTCGAGGCGAAATCGACGAAACACAGGAGCTATACTATCCTGCCATTATGCGGGCCATTGCCGAGACCGGTTTTACAGGCTATGTCGCGCATGAGTTTGTCCCGAAACGCGATCCAATCGAATCTCTGGCCAACGCCGTGCGAATCTGCGATGTATGAATTGTGAACCCCGCAGTGCCATACGGCATCTTGATGATAAACTGCGGGGCCAAATACAAAAAAATATTTAGCCCCCCAATTCATTGGGGGATTCAGAAAAAATTAAGATCGAATGTGGGACATTAAAGAGCCTAAACCGGTGAAACTAATTATCGGCATTCTGGCCGCTGACCGCCAGTGTCTGCTCGCTGCGATGGAGGTGATAGAAGATAAGTTCGACAAAGTCGACCTCGCAAGCGATGTATGGCCGTTCGTTCAGACAGATTATTATAAAGACCAGACCGGCCCAAATATCTTGAGACAATTCGTCAGCACCGAACATCTGATTGACCCGGCTTTGTTAGTTAAAATCAAGCACAAGACAAACAAGCTCGAGCAAAAATTAGCAGCTCGATTAGGACTTCCACTACCCAGGCCGGTCAATCTGGACCCAGGCACAATCGAGCCTTCAAAACTTGTCTTAGCCTCAACAAAAAATTATTCGCATCGTATATATATCGGCAAAAAAATGTACGCTGAGGTAACGCTTATCTTCGATAAAGGCTATTGGCGTCCTCTGCCATACACATATCTGGATTACAGACAAGAGTGCTATTTCGAGTTCTTTGAGAAGGTAAGGGCCCGATTATTGGAGCAGCTAAAACACCAGGCGCAACAAAAAAAGTGGAAATCCCGACTTTTTGGTTCTTCGGAGAAATAACTTTGATTACATTAGCAATAATTTTACTTATCGCCTCATTTGCTCTTTCGACTTTTTTGACAGCCATTGTAAAAAATTTAGCCACCCGCATCGGCTTTGCTGCATATCCATCGGCTGACAGGTATCACAAAAGGATTGTCCCCCTAGGGGGTGGAATCGCTATCTTTGCTACGCTTTTTATTTTCATGCTGGCTGCTACGGCTGTGATAAGATTTGCAACCAGCCGACTTGATTCGCTGGCACAAACCGCTAATATCACCCCTTCCGACTTTTTAGGTAAAACGGATGAGCTTTTAACCATACTGCTCAGTCTATCTGTTCTATTTGCGCTCGGCCTATGGGATGACAAAAAGCATCTTAGCCCATTTTTCAAACTGGCTGTTCAGTTCGCCGTTGCAATCGCTGCCGCTATTTGGGGTGAGGTCAGAGTTGAATTATTTATTGAAAACAAAATAATACAGACTTTCCTCTCGGCAGTTTGGATAGTCCTGATTATTAATGCCTTTAATTTTCTCGACAATATGGATGGTGCTTCAGCCGGTATTGCTGCTATAACAACTGGAATTTTATTTTTTGCTGCCGCCATGAGTGGCCAGATTTTTGTCGGCGGCCTTGCGATTGTTTTAATAGGGACACTGCTCGGCTTTTTGGTCTTTAACTTCCCGCCAGCCAAAATCTTTATGGGTGATGCAGGCTCGCTGGTAATAGGCTTTTTCGTAGCACTTCTGACTTTGCGCACAACATATTATCACGAAGCACAAAGCGGTCAATGGTATCCGGTCTTTATGCCGTTAGTCGTCATGTCAGTGCCGCTATATGACTTTATCAGCGTGACGTTTCTGCGTATAAGCCAGGGTAAAAGCCCCTTCATCGGTGATACTCAGCACTTTTCCCATCGACTCAAAGGACGAGGCCTATCCGATAAACAAACAGTCCTGACACTATATCTGGCAACGCTTTGCACCGGTCTTGGAGCAACTTTTCTGTATCAGGTTAATCTGGCTGGCGCGATTCTAATTTTTACTCAAATAATTATGGTATTAGCCATTATTGCTGTTCTTGAAGCAACCGCCAGAAATAAACTAAAGCAATGATTGATTCGACCTTACCCAAAAGCAAAAGCCAAATTATCATCGAACATATTTTACTTGCTTTCTGTCTTTGCGTTCTTGCGCTTCGCACTACGTTTACTGAAGGACCTGGCGCATTGTCATCCTCCCTGCCTGGTAACATAAGCGATGTAGTCTATAGCCTCTCCGTGTCAGGGGTACTGATATTCTCCTGTATTTTTTACTTTTTGCTGGCTTTCTGCCGCAAGAGATTTTCATACCGAGGCAGCGGCATCGAATTTGGACTACTTTTGTTTTGCACGGCTTCCATAATCGCCGGCTTTGCAGCATCAGATAAACGCCTTGCCATAACCAATGTCGTTATGATTTTTACACTACCTCTCACAGCCATATTGTTGGTACAAATATTAGATACACAGACAAAAATAAAATTAGTTCTTGTTGTCATCGCTGCTTTAGGCGTGGTGTCAGCATGTCAGGGTACTTATCAGTTTCTCATCACCAATCAAGCAATGATCGACCAGTATGAAGAGGCTCCACAAACTTTGCTCGAACCGCTCGGCATAGAGCCGGGCAGCCTCCAGCAATTTCTTTTTGAACATCGCCTTTTCACCAGGGGAATTCGCGGCTTTTTCACAACGCGAAATTCTGCAGGCTGCTTCGCACTGATGGCAAGTTTCGCGGCTATTGCCTTAATTATTGATAAATTAAAAAGTCGCGGCGAGAAACAACCAACAATAAAAAGCACAAAACCCCCAGTGAAACTGGGGGCTAAACATTTGAACCCGTATCTTCTTACCGGCGGCATGGTGATGATTATTAACATCTGTGGTCTTATCCTTACCCGCAGTAAAGGCGCAATTATCGCCTCACTCTTTGCTGCAATTCTATTCATTACATATCTTTACCTGGGCAACTGGCTCAAATCACACAAAAAAATCATAATGATTGTTTGCTTACTGCTGGTCATCTTATGTGGGTGGCTGGTCATCTCGTATGGATTGAAGCACAACCGACTGCCGGGTGGCAGTGGCATGCTCGTCAGATGGCAATACTGGCAAGCATCAGGCAAAATGTACGCCGATCATCCGCTCACCGGTGTCGGCCCGGGTAATTTTACACATTTTTACCCGCGATACAAACCCGCGGAAGCTCTGGAATCCGTCGCAGACCCACATAATTTTTTGCTTAATATCCTCACTCAATACGGCCCCATCGGCCTTGCCGGATTCTTAGCTATGATTCTAATCCCACTATGGAGAGTGATTTTTCCTACCCACATAATAGAAGATAGAAGACAGAAGACAGAGGACAGAAGGCAGAAAACCATAATATTCTTAATCGTCATATCGGCCGCCCTGCTACTCATTAGGCCGATGATTTTGTCTGAACCAACCGCAGATACTCCGGAGCTAATGATTTTTATTATATTGACCATGTATATAGCGCCGGTGCTGACATTCATTATTGGTTTTTTGCTTTTGAGCACCCCCTTATCAAAAAATCTTAAATCCGAAATCCGAAATCCGAAATTATATTTGTCTATCCTCTGGTGCGCTATTTTAGGAGTACTTTTGCATAACTTGATAGATTATGCCATTTTCGAGCCGGGCGTATATACAACCTTTTGGGCAATAATGGCCTGTCTTATTGCGATAGATAATCAGCAAAACCAGCGACCTCCAATCGCTCTAAAAGCCAACCTTCTTACAAAAGCAATAGCAGCAGTAGTCACCTTAGTAGTAATAGGAGTCTATATCAGCTTTGTATGGTTGCCGGTATCTAAAAGTACAGCCAAAATCAAAAATGCCTACAGCGCTCTATCCGCTGGTCAGTTTATACAAGCACACGACTATTTAACTGCCGCTGCCGAAGAAGACCTGTTAAACGCAACTTCCTTAAATTTAAATGGTCGGCTTTATCTACAACACTATAGCCAGACAACTGTGCCTGCGTCACCACAGATGCAGGCAGGAGAAAAACAGCTAATCCTGCTTAAGAAAGCTGAACAGTGCTTTCGGCTGGCGATTGACCGCAATAAGGCAAACTTCAAAAACTATGAAAAACTAAGCACCGTCTATGAACTGCTCGGCCAAACTCAAGAAGCCTACAACTGGTGCTTTAAGGCGGTACAACTTTATCCGAACGCAGGCCGACTGCGATTCAAATTGGCCAAATTAGCAGAGCAGCTAAGTAAAACCGATATTGCCATCGAGCAATACAGAAAGACAATCGAGATTGAAGATAGCTTCCGCCGCCAGTTTAAGATAATGTACCCGGGAAGAAAGGAAATCGTCAGCCGGCTCGGCGAAGAAAAATACCAATTCGCAATCAAAAAGGTAAAAGAACTTTCTGAAAAAAGCGGTTTGTGAACCCCGCGATAAATCGCGGGGCTAAATATTTAGCCCCCGGTTTGACCGTGGGTTTTATCATGGATTTATTTCAAACTTCACGAAATGCCCTCCAATACGTCCTCCGGGATGTCGAAGTTTGAAAACGTATTTTGTACATCGTCGTGGTCTTCTAAGGCCTCCATCAGGGAAACTATCTTCCTGGCAATTCTTACATCGTTGACCGGCACCGTATTTTGCGGCACCATCGAGATTTCAGCCACCTCCGTAGGGATTTCTCTTCCTTCCAGCACCTTCTTTAATTCGTCATAGGCTTCCGGATCACAGATTATCTCATAAACCTTGCCCGTATTTTCCATATCATCCGCCCCTGCCGACAAGGCAAGCTCTAAAAGCTGATCTTCGTCGGCTTGGTCGGCACTTACTGTGATGAGTCCTTTTTTATTGAACATCCAGTTAACGCAGCCGGTCGTTCCGAGCGAGCCGCCGTGCTTTTCGAAAATTCTCTTGATTTCCGGCGCGGTTCGATTTCGGTTGTCCGTCAGTGCATCGACCATTATAGCCACTCCGCCCGGCCCATAGCCTTCATAGAGCACACCTTCAAAAGTAGTTCCCTCCAGCTCGCCGGTCCCTTTTTTAATTGCCTTTTCAATAGTATCTTTTGGCATATTGGCTGCTTTAGCCTTATCGATGGCGTAGCGTAAAGCCAGATTTGCAGACGGGTCACCGCCGCCGGCCTTGGCTGCGACAATTATCATTCGAGCTACTTTGCTCCATGTCTTGCCGCGTTTTGCATCCACAGCCGCCTTTTTATACTTTATTCCCGCCCAATGTGAGTGACCTGACATACCTACTCCTAACCAAAAATTGTAATTGGTTAAATGGTTATTCCAATCACCACTCACCAATTACCAGTTATTAACAACTGGATATTATACTTTATTTGCTTTTGGAAGGAATCTTTTTCTTGGAACTTTTCCCCGACAAGCGGATCTGGTAGCTTTAGTGTTTTGCATGAATTGTTTAGCTGTCGCCGGTATTTATCCTTCGTAGTATCACTTATACGTAGAAGGACGGCGACGGTCTTGTAGCTGCCATCCGTTGTACATCCTTCATAACGACAGAAATCGGTAAGCCATAGTTAAGGAAAGAACTAAAAGAACTATGAAAAAAATTGTTACAATTGTTGGAATCTTTCTCGTCCTGCTTACTGTAGTGTTTTCCACAGGGGCTGCTCCAATCGATTCCAAAGATATATCAGCCGACATTACCGAGTTGAAGAAGGAAGTGCTGTCACTTCGTGAACGTATCAAATCCCTCGAAGAGCGCCTTGTCAATGCAACTATAATCGTCCCAGGACCCAAACCAAAGATAGACAACTCCATCATCAAGGTTCCGGAGGCACTCCACCGGCACAGATGCATACCAAAAGGATGGCAACAACGACAGTTCAATGGACATTTATATTACGTAATTCCTCTCGATAAAAATATTATAAACTTTTCAAGACGTTTGGAAAAGTAGTGCTCCGGATATTATCGACGTGGTATCGAGATAAAAAAAGCCCCTGTGATTAACCCAGCGAGAGTATTCCGGTATCTACCTTTTTTATTGTGTTTGAAATACTCGCCTTGCGTTCCACAGGGGCAAGCTAAATTTTTAGCGGCTCTTTCCTTTTTATCTTTAGCCCTCTTCTTGCGCTGCCCGCATTACGATCTGACTTGTGTGCGAAACTCAAAGTTAGACAAGGCAAGGTTCAAGCTAATATGACCGGTTTGGCCATTTCCCAGAGCCACGCTTTTTTTCTCTACTATAATAAATCGGCACAACTGTTTTTCAATCTTGAATATTTTTCGGTGTCACCAAACCTGCCAACTTGGCACGCTTTAACACTGGGAAAGATGCGATGAGTTTTGTAACTTTTCACTTGTTTTCCACTCCTCGCAAACTCTGAATCGACATATTCAATATTTTGATTAGGAACGAGTAATTTGCCCCAATTAACCCCGATAATGAGATAAAGTCACAGTCAGAGATTTTTTGGGGGATTTAGAAATAATTCTATTTTCTTTGCTTTTTACAGTCAAAAAACCTAAACTATCGGCAAAACTCATCGTATAATCAACGATCCACCTACGACAATATGCTTATGAAATTGACAGCTTTGGATAAATTGAAATAAACCGGAGGTCCTATGAACAGGCTTTTTAGTTTTGTAAGCGTTCACACAGAAAATAAGGCGTTTTTGTGTCATTGCGAGGCCTTTAGGCCGAAGCAATCTCAAAAACGTAAGATTTTAGATTGCTTCGCTTCGCTCGCAATGACAAAAATGCGGTTTTCCCGTGAACGCTTACTTAGTTTTTTTATTGTGCTAATTACACTTTGTGCATTCTCCCAAACACAAGTTTTGTCACAAACCCTCGAAAGAGCAGAAGTCCCTGTCGAGCATACATGGAAGCTGGAAGACCTTTATACTTCAAATGAGGCGTGGAACAAAGCCAAGCAAAAATGGGCCGCTCAATTTGATAATATTCTCAAGTACAAAGGCAAATTGGCAAACTCGGCATCCGAGCTACTTGCTTGTTTAGAATTCAACAGTGACATATCAAAAGAATTTGATCGTCTGCAAAGCTGCGCATCTATGAAATCGGACCAGGACGTTCGTGATTCAAAGTATCTTGCTATGAAGCAGGAATTGCAGCAGCTTGTCACTGACTACAGCTCCAAGGCGTCATTTATTGAGCCGCAAATCGCCGGTATGGACAAACAAAAAATCGATGAGTTTATCGCAGAAGAGACCGGCCTAAAAATCTATAAAATGTATTTATATGACATACAGCGAAGAAAAGCTCATAAGCTATCAGAAAAAGAGGAAAAAATATTAGCTGAAGCGGGTCTTTTAGCCGACGGCCCATATTCGATATTTTCTGTCTTCAGTAATGCAGAGCTGCCTTTTCCTGAGATCGAGTTAAGTGACGGCACTATGGCCAAATTAAACCAGGCCGGCTATGCCCGTTACCGGGCACTGCCGAATCGTAAAGACCGCCAAGCTGTCTTTCAGGCATTCTGGAGCTGCTTTAGCAACTTTAAGCGTACTTTCGGCACACAGCTTTACGCACACGTCAACAAGGATATATTCTACGTCCGCAGCCGAGGTTACAAATCCTCACTTGAAAACGCATTAGACAAGGATAACATCCCGCTTGAGGTATATTCATCACTCATTGAAAATGTTAATCATAATCTTGATTCATTTCACCGCTATCTGAATTTGAAAAAACGAATGCTGGGTGTCGATACATTAAAGTACTCGGATGTATATGCCCCGGTGGTTAAGGATGTCGAGCTAAAATACACATTTGACCAGGCCAATAAGCTCGTGCTCGACGCAGTGAAGCCGTTAGGCGAGGATTATGGCCAGGTTGTCAAAGAAGCCTTTGAAAATCGATGGATAGATGTTTATCCGACACCAGGCAAGCGCATGGGTGCATATTCCAACGGCAGCGCTTACGATGTCCATCCTTACATCCTCTTGAACTTCAATGGCCAATATGATGATGTAAGCACATTGGCTCACGAATTAGGCCATACCATGCATAGTTTTTATTCCAATAAAAATCAACCGTATCCGACAGCCGATTACTCAACCTTCGTCGCAGAGGTCGCTTCCACTTTCAACGAAGCTTTGCTGATTAATAAAATGTTGAAAGAAATCCAGGATAAGGATATTCGGCTGTCACTACTGATGAATTATTTGGATGGAATCAAAGGCACGGTCTTCAGACAAACCCAATTCGCTGAATTTGAATTGCGTATCCACGAAAAGGCCGAGCAGGGAGAGCCACTAACAGGAGATGTGCTAAGCGAATTGTACGGTGACATCCTTAAAAAATACTATGGCCACGATAAGGGAATCTGCCACATCGAAGATCTATATACGGTTGAATGGGCATACATTCCGCATTTTTATTATAACTTTTATGTGTATCAGTACGCGACATCTTTTACCGCATCTACAGCTTTAGCAGAAAAGGTTTTAAGTGAGGAAGAAGGAGCTCTTGAAAAATACATTGAATTTATATCTGCCGGCGGGTCTGATTATCCAATTAACATCTTAAAAAAAGCGGGGGTGGATATGACCGGCCCTGAGCCGTTCGATAAAACCATAGCGGTAATGAATCGGACTATGGACGAAATCGAGGCAATTTTAGAAGGGCTACCGTCACCGCGGGGGTGACGGCTAAACGTATTGCGTGATTGTCTTGGAAGCGCTCAATCTGCCAATGGCTCTGTCCTTGTCATAAGCCTGAATTCGACTACGCTCGACAGCTTCAACAAGGGTGGCTATAGTCTTGTCGTATGTATCCCGGTCAACCCAATATGGTGTTCCGTCTTTACCTCCATGGGCAAACGAGTATCGAGCAGGGTCTTCATACGAAGGCTTGGCTCCGTAAATCACCTCTGCCACTAAAGCCAACGCCCTAATTGTTTTAGGCCCTACTCCTTCCGTGGCTAAAAGTTTCTCATAATTTTCAGGCTGCCTATCGCAAAGTTTCTGCAGGATTTTTTCCAGGTAATGACTCCGCGAAAAATCCTCATGGATTACGGGATGGTACTTAAATTCGGTATCTTCCAATTTCAAAAAGGTCAGTTGCTCTCCTTTTAACTTCAAGCTCACCATTTTACTCAGCTTAGATGAATGTTTACGTAGAATTTCGATATCCTTCATTAGTGAATGGTATCCTGACGAGATAAATTCTACATTCAACTCTCTCGTGCTTTCGCTATCGTGGGCGGTAAGATTCAGTGACGGCTGCCGTTTCGCCGCGGTGACAATTCCTGTATGAGGCTCACAGACAAGGTCTTCAATATTTTCGGAAAACCAATGGTAACGTCGAGCTGAGGCGTTTATCTGGTTCATTCCCTGCTGAACTACCACCCAACTGCCGCTTCTGGAAAAGAAAAAGCTGTGGTGATAAATCTGATAGCCGTCCTGAATTAAAGAGCTATCTACCTTAGCGCTCATACGTGAGTTATAGACCAGGTTGTTAGCGCAACCATCGGGTAAGCTCAATCTATCCGCCCAGGCCGTAATCTCTTGTGGTGTTTTGCGTGAGGTTTTACCTTTTCCGCCGCAGATAAAGATACCCAAGTCTGCTTCCTGGCCCCGTATAGCTTCTTTTAAGGCAGCGGTCAATATTGTAGTCAGGCCTGAGGCATTCCAGTCGAAAGCCAGGACTGTGCCCAACGACTGAAACCATACGGGGTCTGCGATTCTGTGGATGAACTCATCGGGGCCAAACTCAGCTACGAGCACTTTAGTCATTTCTCGGCCGAGTTTGACCATTCTCGTAAACAGCCACCTGGGACACCTGCCGGTATCTAACGTAAATGTAGCAATTCCCCTCTGCATAATTTGAGTTTACGCTTTAACAGCAACTTAGTCAACCATGGTTCGTAGCCGCTCAGAGCCGGGTGGTGTGCATTATTTACTATCGGGAAATCTCAGATATGATGGGGGCACGTATTCCGTCAGCCAAATACCATCGGCAGAAAGATAAAACTTACAACCATCGTTGTACATCTGGCCAGCCTGTACCCTAAGGATTATCGGTTTACCGTAGCGTTGGCCAACCTTCCTGGCTGTGGTTGCGTCCGGCGAAAGGTGCACATGATGTCGTCGGCCCTTTTGCAATCCATCTCGACAAATTGAATCTCAGAATCTTCAAAAAATTTTGCAGGAATTTCAAAATGGGGGTATTGGAAGAGCCCTGACATCCAGATGAATGCAGTAGTGGTCAGCTTGATTATATGTGGGGCTCCGGATGTTGCAGAATTGGCTTGCCAATTACCGAGTCACTTATTTTGCGCGTGGTATTGGCCATTTCCCTATTTGTCTGTTCGGCAATGGCATTGAATGAGTTTTTGGTGATAACAAGTTTGTAAATAATAGGGAGTCTTAAGATTATTATAAACCCTCTCCATTAAGGGACATTACCTTAAGACTCCCCCTTGAAACCAAACCATGATAAAGGTTTTCTCCGATTTAATGGTTATATATTTGTTTGCCAATTAACTACCAGAGTACTGTCCTTTCGACGCTGACACTTCTGATAAACATGCTGCTCGCGTTACCACCAATACCATCAAACATACCAACACCAATAAATTGAGCACCCGCGTTGACTCCATAGGGAGTAGTAATAAACTGGTTCTGACCACCTACAAAGTTTTGAACTACCATTGCAGAACCCAAATTACCTACTCTGAACACATTCTGCGAAAAGGCTGTACCCATGTCTTGATTCTGCGTCCCTAAGCTTAAATAACCAGGTAATGTTTGTGATTGGGTCCCTACAATAGATGCACCTTGCTCATAACCATAGTTACCAGCCAGACCGGAAACAGTTGAACCTTGAATTAGCGAACCAACTCCCATTTGTACGGTCCTAAGAGTGCCAGAACCATCGATAGTTTCTTGGAAATTGGCTATCGGCACCGCAGTTACACTAAACATTCCACCAATTCCTGCTCCTGTTAGTATGCCGTCATTGCTTGTGTTAATAACAAATTGTTGGCCTTGATCGATTTCTGCAAAAGTCCCAGAAGGCAGCAAAAGGACAATCGCTATTGTGATTGCAAATCCCTTAAGCATTCTTGAAACTCCTATTCTTCACATTTTTAATTTGTTTCGTTCTACATATATCGGCTAACCGCAATCAAAACAGCCGGGAAAACTAATCACGATTGTCTTCTTTTTTTACCATGTTTTTCCAGGCTTTTCGAACTTCCTGGCCAATCCGACACAAAATACATTCTGATTAAAGGGAGCCCTGAAGATATCTGCCCTTTGCTAAGTCAGGGTGCGAAACTTGAGGGCTCCCAGCAACATCAATAGATGGATGATCGATCGGCTTAATAAACTACTTGAGACTGAGCTGTAGTAACCACGGCGCTGCTTAACGTTGAAGGATTCGAGCCAGCAACACCATTAACACTTGATGTCTGGTTAAGTCCTACGCTAGATGCCTCTGTTACTGATCCCATTGCATTTACACCGTATTGATTCTGAGACAAAACAGCGTCGTTAACGGCAGATCCAGATCCTGCACCATCAGACTGTAACAGAGCTTGTTGTCCTACCAGGCCAAGGCTTTGCTCCTGAGCCTTCGGACTTACACTATTACCGACAAACTGGTCTTGAGAACCAAAAGCATCAAGAAACGCACTTACGGTCATAACACTGCACGTTCCTGCGGCCGAAACACTTTGATCAATTTCACCAACTTGTGTCTGAGTACCTTGTGTCACACAGCTGGTAGAGCATGCAGTATGAGTATTTAAAATCCCCAATGCTTGAGTAACGCCAGCCGTGGACGTACCATGAAACAGGTTTGCTACGCTACTCATGCCGGCGTTTGTGGAAAACAACGGATCACCAACTAAAAATTGTTGTTGATGATAAATGCTACCGATTAATGGCGACGCTGGAGGTATAATCATAGCGAAGGCACCGGAGCAAACAAACAGAATAACAGCACCCGAAAATAATACTTTCTTAAGCATTTTTAGAACTCCTTTTCTTTGTTTCAATTTTCACATTCCCTTTTGACTGCTAATCACACATTAGCAATCATAAAAACTAAAAACCCCTTTATTACGCGATACAAAAACCTATTTTATTTGCTGCAAATTTACCTCCTTTCTCCCCCAACAAGCCCTCATATTAATCCTCCTCCTGCTGAGGGTCATAACCAACACAAAGATTTAGTGTATTATTAGGTTCTGCACACGCTGGCCCTCTTGGAAACCTGCCAGATCGTAAAGCTCTCGGCTCATATCAACTCCCGCTTTTTTTCGCCCCGTTGCAGTCGGCTGGATATGTTGTTCCGTTTGTTCTTTTGTCACGGGCTGCATGGGCTGCTTCACATGGATTCTATCGTAGAAGGTCTTAGGGATTCTTCTTTTTATTAAAGCCGCAGGCCAATATCTATAACCCTCGGCGCTTACCATAGCTTTTCCCTTACCTTCTGTGACTCCGCTCGTCTTAGCCCCAAGGAAGGAAAGAGAATAACTGGTATGGCTATAGGCCCCGGCTGCTCCAGGGAAAGCGAGAGTGGAGCCGACAGAGACACCTTTCATGCCACCGGATATTAGCAGGATATCTACATCCCACGGCAGGGCTTCTGCTATCGCAGCATCATACACTTGATCCCAATTGCGGTTCACGTCCCCTTCCAAGCTTACTCTTCCGACGTAAGCATAACCTGCTCTTGTAAGAAGCTCTCTACCTACGTTGGAGTCAATAAAGACTAATATAGGCTTACCTTCGGGTCTGCGATCACGAATCAGAGCATTTGCTATTTCAAATCCTCTACCTCGATGGAAATAATCAGGTCCGCCCAATACAGCACGTACACCATTAAAAATGCCTCCAATAAGATCGAGTGGGCCGCTATAAGGCAAAGCCTTTAGAACGTTTTTAATCTGTTTCATATCATCGGGGTCGCTGGGATCAAATGTCCGTTCATACACCAAATCATGACTGCTTGGTCCATTGGGAAAGTATGCCTTTAGAGTCCCCCATCCTCCATGCTGCCAATAGGGCAAATAAGGCGGGACTACAGAAACTGGGGGAACTTTGTACTTAACGTTTGAAATTGATGTTGTACTAATGTTGGCAACAGCTCCTGAATTCGACCCTTCACTGTAGGAAAAAGCATCGGCATCACCACCCTCTGCATCGGCACTACCACCTATACCAAGGGCAGCAGAATCGCCACTTTGTGCACTAGAATAACCTGGTCCATAAGTACTTTGAACCTGGCTTAGATCCGTATTCAGCACATCATTAGTATTTATTGTGCCACTTCCATACACATACTGAGCACCTGCAAACATCAACAGCATAGGTACTAAAGCTACTATTATTGTTCTCCTTAAATTACTCATAGCCATCCTCCATAACATAAAGTTCGTTCTTCCTTTAACTTGCATTAACATTATCAACTATAACCGCAAAATAATTTTCATCATCTTTCCTCCTGTTCTTTTATGTATCCTTACTTTGCAAGCTCGATTGTCTATTTACACTCCGTCACTTCATTACTAACATCGGCTGTCCGAAATAGCTGCATATATGTCTGGCTTAATTCTATATCCAAAAATACAAGCCGTTCATCTGCTGCTTGTCATAGGCTCAATAATCGTTATAGTCCAGCAGGTCGATAGGAATGCACATTTCCCTGATCACCTGAAGTATTTCTGCCGCAAGCAATCGATAATCGTCTAAACACATCCAATCCGAACGATGATAACGACTTCCATCGGCTGCATTTATCGTCTCAACAATTACCTGGTACGCGCTAATAATGGCATCCTCTATTTCTGAACTGGGATTTTCCTGATAAGCACCAATAAGTCCGAGTGTAGCAAATATTGTATCTTCAATATCACCTCTTGGCAGGCCGCTCATACCATCACTATCATGGTCAAACTGTCGGTAAAAACTTCCCGCATAAAGTTCATCGTTTGGTACCTGTTGGTTCAAAAGAATTGTTGGTAGGTCCTTTAGCTTCTTCCTATGATTCCAGCAAGTAGCTTCGGTTCCGGAAGTATCAAGGAGCGTATCATCTAATTCTCCTGTTAGCGCCAGAGCCCATGTAGCTATCCCCAGTACCATCACTGGTGAATCAGAGCTGTCATTATCAATTTGGGCTAAGTAATTTATTAGTTCCCTCCTCCAGACTTCCTTATCCTCAGTATCCACATAGTAAGCTGTAATTACAAAATATGCTAAGTTGAACACCGCAGTAGATGGTCCAGCGGATGCAAACTGAGAGATATAATCCTCGGTCCCATCAACACTATTCTGCACATTTTGATAAAAATCACATAATGCCGTCCACCAGGGATTCTCGTTCGGGTCGCTGCTTATCTGGCTCAAGCGAGCTAAGGCAAAAAGCTCGTCGCCCTTGAAATTACTCGAAGCGATAGAAAGGATATTTTCTCCAGCCAATTCGGCAGAAATCTTATAAGCATTATCTCCAATCAGCTCGTATGCGCTTACCCTGCCGGCAATAATTGAGCCGGTGAAATCAATTTCATTTAATCCAACCGCCCCATCTTCACCTAATCTATCGGCTACTATCTCGATTGTTTCTTGAATACCTCTGTTAATTGTTTCTTGCGTCGAAGCAAAATCTTCCTCAATAGTCTCTTCGATCAAAGTAACCTCATCGTTAATTACTTCCTCGATCAAATCAGTAGCTCTATCAATTTCGCCTCTTATCTGAGCAAGGGCATCTTTAATTGTTTCTCGAGCTTGAGCAGGATCATTGTCTAATGCCTCTTTAATACTCGCAATAGCCTCATCAATTGCGTTGTTGATCATTGCAATTGCTTGATCTATTGAATTGTTGATTTGTACCGCCTTGGCGGGACTCTCACTAATTAACGTTGCCAGCATAAAGAACAATAGAAACAAAAGTATTCTTTTATTCGTCATTTTACGTTCCTCTTCTAAGCGCTGAGCCAACTAAAACAAACGTTAAACCTTTTCCTTTCTCTTGCCATGCTTATCTTCGCCAGGCATTTTAGCGATGAAAGTACACATTTTTTATGCTAAGCTCACGCATACTCAGAAACCACATCCTGCCAATGTAAAGTTTGTGTCAAGCTATACAAACCTCCAAGAAAAAGGAGCTGGTAGGCTACTTAAAGTTATTCGATCAAATGCTCTTACACACGCATCTCTACTCACCAGATCCTCCTACTGTACTTGCTTTTACGCCTGTAGTAACAGCGAGTAAAGCAAACAAACATACGAATACACTAACCATCGACCGTTAGGCTGTGACTTTCTCTTCTCACCAGTCCTAACGGTACGGAATTATGGGAACTTCTCTTTCAGGCAAGGAATTGTGGGGACTACGTAATTTCTGTTTAATGCGATATCCACAAGGTAAAATTGCCCTTATTTCTCAATAGGAACTCTATATAACAGAGAAAGACTTGGAAAAAACTGGTGGAAGGGAAAACTTTAGCCTGATAAATTTCACAATTCCTTTGTGAATTATTGATTGTACGTAAATACAACTGACTGAAAAAAAGATGGTTGTAAATCACATATAAAAACAAGAAGAATGCGATTTAGGCTGAACAGGAATAATCATAGAACAGTAGAATCTGCAAATATCAAAATCTAAAAAATCCAACGGATTTTGATATGTATATGTTCGAGGCAGCTACCGCATCGTAGAATAATTCATCCTCTATGATATGTACTTTCAGGCAGATGAACTAGTCCCATCGCAGCAGCTTTCTTGATAAGATCAATTAAGTTATCGACGTCAAACTTGCGCATTATATGACTACGGTGCACTTCAATAGTCCTTACTGAGCGGTGAAGGAAGCTGGCTATTTCCTTGTTACTCTTGCCATTAAGAATAAGACGTAAGACCTTCATTTCAGTTCTTGTAAGTGGTCTGACTACCCGTGGAATATCGTGCTTGGATTGTCTTTCGTCCAGCAAATCACCCTCTTGTTTGGTGCCGCGCGAGCCTTGCTCAAATTCAGCCAATCGTCTGCGCAGAACTTCCAACTCCTGGAGCAATTCAGATTTGCTCTTACTCTCCTCCGATACCATGAGTCTTTGCTCCCTAATCTACGCCCATTATCCCTCGCTCCGTTGGCGCTTGGAGCACGATTCAACACATCAACTTGGCTTGCGCTCACTTAGTTGCTTAATAATATTACTGATATAAAAAATATTAGATTCATTCGAATAAGTCAAGAAAAAAATGGTTTATTTTAGCCAATATAATTAATATTTAATCCCTTGTCGAATCGTCTAAACGCTATTAAAATACCCCTTAAAATTCCTTACATCAACCAGCTATGAAGTTGGCGGTATGGAAAAAGGGAGTAAAAAAGGCATTAAAACATGAAAAAAAACGCTTTATTACTGATCATAGGGCTATCGGTCGCCCTACTTGAGATGGTATCACGCCAAGCTCAATCCATTCAAACACATCATGAAACAGCCAATCCTAATGACACGATAATATATAATCAACCAACTTTGCCAATCGATAATCGCGTTAATGACCAGATTTGCCGATTGACATTGCAGAAGGAAGAAGGTTTCTCAGATGTTATATGATAGTCCTGCGATTCCTCGACTGCACATTCCGGCGTACAACCGTTGGAACAAGTACCTCCACACTGTAATTGTTAAATTTACATCTTATCTTTAGTATTTTAAGGGCGATTTTACTGCTTTAAGAATAAACCTGAATTAGAGTAAAGGAGAAATTTATGAATTCTGAAACACAAAGAATCTCCATCAAGGAAAAAGTCGGCTACAGTTTGGGTGATACGGCATCGAATCTGTTTTTTCAAACTTTCATATATTATATGCTTTTTTTCTATACGGATGTGTTCGGAATCACCGCTAAGGCGGCGGGAACTATGTTTATAGTTACCAAAATCTGGGATGCCGTTAACGATCCTATGATGGGTATGATTGCAGACCGAACCAGCACCAGATGGGGAAAATTCCGTCCCTATTTAATTTGGGGTGCCATTCCATTGGGTGTACTTGGAGTATTAACGTTTACAACACCCGAACTCAACGATGCCAGTAAGCTTATATACGCTTACATCACATACACATTTCTGATGATGGCATATACGGCTGTTAATGTACCCTATTCTGCAATAATGGGTGTCATGACATCAAATTCTCATGAACGAACCACGGTCTCCTCTTTCCGATTCATAGCTGCTTTTGCCGCACTGCTCTTCGTCCAATACTTCATCCCAACAATGACCGATGGCGCTGTTAATCCCGCGAAGAGCTGGCAATTGACTTATACCATTGTCTCCGGATTAGCGGTGATTCTGTTGTTTATTGCGTTCTTTTCATGCAAAGAACGTATTCAACCTCCCAAGGGACAAAAAACCCCAATCAAGCAGGATCTTGCCGACTTGATTTCCAATAAGCCCTGGGTATTTATCGGTGCCGCAACCGTCTTTCAGCTCATTTTCCTTTGTATGCGAGGGGGAAGTACGATGTACTACTTCCAGTATTATGTAAAAGACCAGGAAATAATGTTGTTTGAAAAAGCCTTTAGTTTGTCCTATTCAAAGTTATTTTCTTTATTCACGATGTCAGGGACCGCCTTTACAATTCTCGGGGTTGTTCTAACGAAACGTATCAGTAAAGCCTACGGCAAATCATCAACTTATGCAGTCTTTTTGGGTATAGCCGGTATAACTTCAGCACTCCTCATTTTCTTAGGTCCACAAAGTATCGCTCTTATGTTTGTTCTCAATTTTATTACATCGTTTGCGGTTGGGCCCGTATCTGTTCTGCAGTGGGCCATCTATACGGATACGGCAGATTATTCGGAATGGAAAAAGGGACGCCGGGCTACCGGGCTTGTGATGTCTGCCTCGCTATTCGCGCTTAAGTTTGGAATCGCTCTTGGAGCTGCGGCTACTGCATGGATACTGGCAGCTTATGGTTATCAGGCTAATGTTGAGCAGACTGCAAATGGATTGTTTGGTATACGTATGGTTATGACCGTTTACCCTGCTATTTTCGCCATGATCGGCATGGTTCTTATGTTCTTCTATCCATTGAAAAAACATCTGATGATGCAGGTCGAGACTGAACTGGTCGCACGTCGTAAAGAAGCTCAAAATGATTGAAGTTTGAGAAAGTGATGACTATGGCAACAAAAAAACTGATAATTAGCGGTGTACTGTCTTTAGCGGTCTCTTTTTCTGTTGCTGTTGGAGCCAACAATTCCAATATACCCGCATTGAAGGATGCGTTTAAGGATGATTTTCTTGTCGGGGCCGCTCTGAGTCAAATGCAGATTTCAGGTGAAGAACCCAATGCGATTGTCCTGGTTGAAAAACATTTTAACTCCGTCACCGCTGAAAACGTTATGAAGTGGTCTCCCATACATCCCGAGCCTAACAAATATGATTTTGAAGCAGCCGACCGTTTAGTGGAGTTCGGCGAAAAAAACAAGATGTTCATCATAGGGCACACACTCGTGTGGCAACAACAAACACCACGATGGGTCTTTCAGGACCCAAACGGCGTCATCGCGGATCGCGAAACAATATTGGCGCGCATGAAGGACCATATTTTCACAGTGGTCGGTCGTTACAAGGGGCGCGTCGGAGGATGGGATGTCGTTAACGAAGCCATCGATAACGAAGGCCAATTCCGTACAAACAGGTGGTATAACATTATTGGCGAAGAGTATGTGGCCAAGGCCTTTGAATATGCTCATGAGGCTGACCCAAACGCTGAGTTATATTACAATGACTTTGATATGTGGAAGATTGGCCAGGTGCAAGGTGTGATTAAACTGGTTAAGGGCCTCCAAGCCAAAGGTCTGCGCATTGACGGCATCGGTATGCAGGGACACTGGGGTCTGGATTATCCGCCGCTCGATGAGCTGGAGGCTGCTATCATTGCTTTCTCTGAGTTGGGTGTAAAACTGATGGTCACGGAGCTGGACATCTCGATTCTTCCCAATCCCTTCGATAATACGGGGGCCGATATCTCCAAAATGGCTGAATCACGTAGAGAGATGAATCCGTATGTCGATGGCTTGCCTGATGAGGCACGTCAGCAACACGACCAGCGTTATGCCGACATATTTGCAGTTTTTCACAAGCATAGGGACAAGTTTAGCCGTGTGACTTTTTGGGGCGTTCATGATGGACATTCGTGGCGCAACTACTGGCCCATACGAGGACGCATTGATTATCCGCTCTTGTTCGATCGGCAATACCAACCCAAATCAACCTTTTTTGCAGTTATTAAAACAGTGCAGAAGTAGGGTGTGCACCGCACACCGGAAAAAATGATGGACGCAGAAAGTTATGATAAAAAGATGCACACAACAAACCTTGATAAAATGGTGGACAATGCCCAATCTACTCTTGCTTGTCTTATCCTCAGCTTTAGCGTTTGGCAGCTCACAACAGCAATCCAAGACCTTTGCCGGAAGGCATACTGCGTATCAAAATCCTGTTATCACGGGATTTTATCCGGACCCAAGTATTTGTCGCGTAAGCGATGATTACTATCTGGTCACAAGCTCGTTTGAATATTTTCCCGGTGTTCCCATCTTTCATAGCAAAGACCTTGTTCATTGGAATCAAATTGGTTATTGCCTGACACGGAAAAGTCAATTGCCCCTCGATAAGGTTCGAGCTTCAGGCGGCATTTATGCACCGACTATTCGTTACCACAAAGGTACTTTTTATATGGTGACCACAAACGTAGATGGCGGAGGCAACTTTTATGTCACTGCCAAAAATCCTGCAGGTCCATGGTCCGAGCCGGTTTGGCTCGATCGTGATGGCATGGACCCATCACTTTTCTTTGATGACGACGGTAAGGTTTATTACACACGGCACGAAGGTCAGGGCGACGGCTATATCGCTCAGAAGATGCTCAATCTTGAAACAGGCAAACTCGAAGGTGATTTGAAAAAAGTATGGGATGGTACTGGCGGCATCTGGGCCGAAGGTCCTCATTTGTACAAAATCAAAGGTAAATATTATCTGATGATTTCAGAAGGCGGAACCAGCTACGACCATGCGGTCACTATCGCACGCAGCGATTCTCCATGGGGACCGTTCGAGGCCGATCCAAACAATCCAATTCTCACCCACTGTAATCGTCCCAAACATCCGATTCAGGCACTCGGACACGCAGATTTGGTCGAAACTCCTGATGGCTGGTGGCTGGTCTGTCTGGGAATCCGGCCCAAGGGTGGCCGTTTTCACCACATAGGCAGGGAAACATTTCTCGCACCTGTCACCTGGAGCGATGAAAACTGGCCTGTAGTCAATGGCAATGGCACACTTGAATTGACATTGCCCGCACCGAAACTGCCTCAGCATACCTTTGAAGAACCGCCCGCCAGAGATGATTTCGACGGTGACAAACTGGCTCTGCAGTGGAACTTTCTGCGAAATCCGTATGAAGATGATTTTTCTCTTACTGCTCGGCCTGGGTATCTTCGACTCAATGGCTCAGCCGTGACATTTAACGACCAGGACTCACCGGCTTTTGTGGGTCGTCGCCAGACGGATTTTAACTGCGTAGCTTCAACGCTGCTTGAATTTGACCCTAATAGCGAAAACGAAGAGGCCGGCCTTGTTGCCCGCGCATTTGACCGATTCCACTATGAAATTGGAATCACACTTAAGGATGGTATTCGCAAGGCCTTCTTTAGAAAAGTCGTCAGGGGCGAAATAACCGACCCCGTGAAATATGTTGATGTACAGCCTGGGCCGGTGATACTGTCTATCAAGGCGCTGCCGCTATCTTATGAATTTTCCTGCCAATCGTCAACAGGAGCTCGCAAAGTGTTAGGCACTGCCCTGACTAAGGATTTGTCCGTCGAAATAATCGGTTTTGAACGAGGGATGTGTTTTACCGGTGTGTATTTTGGAATGTACGCAACCGGAAATGGAGGCAAGTGCACAAGCCCGGCGGATTTCGACTGGTTCGAGTACATAAATAAATAAGGAGGAAAGTCAAGTGAAGGATAGTGAAAATTCACAGCTCCTTCGACCAGGCTCAGGACAGGCTGCCTTGAAAGATGTATTTAAGGACGATTTTTTCATTGGTGCTGCCCTCAGTCTGAACCAGATTTCCGGCAATGAGCCAGATGCTATGGCCCTCGTGGAAAAACAATTCAACAGCATCACGCCGGAAAATATTCTAAAATGGGAAGAGGTACATCCGGAGCCGAACAAATATAATTTCGCCCCGGCTGACCGTTATGTGGCTTGGGGCCAGAAGCACAAAATGTTTATAGTCGGGCACACGCTTGTCTGGTTTTATCAGACGCCGGACTGGGTGTTCCAGGATGGTGCGGGCAAACCGCTGGGCCGCGAGGCGCTGCTTAAGCGAATGAAAGAGCACATCTTCACCGTGATGGGCCGTTATAAAGGCCGAATCCACGGCTGGGACGTCGTCAACGAGGCTATTACAGCGGACGGGGATTATAGAAAATGCAAATGGCTCGAAATTATCGGTGAAGACTACGTGCTCAAGGCCTTTGAATACGCCCGCCAGGCCGACCCCAGCGCCCAGCTCTATTACAATGAATACGATCTTGTGAAACAGCCCAAATGCGAAGCTGTCATTCGGCTGATTCGCGACCTGCAGTCAAAAGGCGTCCGCATAGACGGCCTTGGCATACAGGGACATTGGTTCCTGGACTATCCGAGTATCGAGGAGCTTGAGACCTCCATTTTGGCTCTTTCCAAACTTGGCGTCAAGCTGATGGTTACGGAGCTGGACATAGGCGTACTTCCTTTTTATCCTGTCGATGCCAAGTTAGTGGACCTCTCCTCCTTTGATACTGCAACGCAGAAAAAGTACAACCCATACCCGGATGGCCTGCCGGACTCCGCTCAAAAAGACCTGGCGAAACGTTACGCTGAATTGTTTTCGCTGTTTCACAAGCACCGGGACAAGTTCAGCCGGGTGACATTTTGGGGCGTCCACGATGGCCAATCATGGCGCAGCTATATGCCCATAAGTGGAAGGGCCGACTATCCACTGCTATTCGACCGAAACTATCAACCAAAACCCGCTTTCGATGCCGTCGTTAAAATAGCTTAAAGCAAAAGCATGTAGAGTGTGATGTTTTACACAACTTAATATTGCTTTATTTGAGTCGAGTTGCGATAGGAACCAAGTCTTCATTAGGGATTGTTGATAGCCGCATGATTTTGTAAATATCCGCTCCAATGCCTTGGACGGTCATTTTGCCTGGTGCAATGTCTGTAGGCCCGAAAACTACTTCACCACCGAAATTGATAAATCCGCGATTATAAATATCCAAACATTCATAAAGAAGCTGGTAAATCTCCTTTGTGAATGAATCCTGACCCCGATAGTCACCCACTCGAAGATTGAAAGCTTGCTTTACAACAGCCAGTCTCATGATGCACAATTGACGGTAGGTAAGCTGCTCTGCCGCCTTTATAATCTGGTGCGCCATCGCTGGGCTAATCGAATGGTCGAATGCAACATTCGACAAAAGGTAGCCCATATACAAAACTTTTTTTTCTTCTGCTTCTCGCTGACATTTGAGTAGAACACTTTCTGCTATCTCTTCAGCATCTGATCTCGACGAAGCTTTCGATTCGAAGAAACCGTCAGCGCGAAGGCTTTGTCCAGCCTTAATCCGATTCTGAATATCCGAAGCTGCGATCGCTAAAACGGCCCCTACACGCACTTTCTCTCGAGGTCCAAGTAGGCGTTCCGACACTTCTTCTCCGATGCGTTTCAAAGCCATTGCGGCTGCTGTACCTCCAGCACCGAGAACCGCAGCACCCACTGGTCCGCCTGCCAGGAAGCCAAGAGCACCGCCCACGGCACCGCTGGCAATCTCAGCTCCGCCGTTTATAAGCTTCCGAAGACGGTTACCACCATTCTTACTTTCTTCTTTGTTCATCGGTTTCTTGGAAGCAATATACGACACTACCGGCTTTCATCCTTCACCCTAAGATGCTTCGGAGGACAGGTCGCTTGCGTCCCGCCATGACAAGCTATCATTAGCAATTTAGTTTATCGGAGATAAAATGTCAAGATAGAAACAGAAGACAGAATTCAGGAGATAGGAGACAGGAGACAGGAGACAGGAGACAGAATAAGCCCTTCGACGTGCTCCCCGCTTCACCCTTCTTCGAGTAAAGATACGAAGGGTTACGCAGGACAGGCAGACAGGATTTAGGATTTCCTTGTTAAATCCGGCTTTATTCAAATAAGAATTCCTCAGATAACAAGAATACCTAAGTATCTTGGGTATTATATAGAACACAGAAATTAAAATTGCTGATTTTTTAATGGATTGGTGTCAGCACAATACCTAAGTATCTTAGGTATTAGGACTCACGTATTCAGTGTCGAGCATCAGGCATCGAGTTTCAAACCACCAATCACCACTCACAGATTCTCTATTGGTTAATTAAAGGTTAGCTTATTAGTGAATTGGAGGATTGATAATTAGCTGTTAGCAAGATTGCCACGGCCTTTCAGGCCTCGCAATGACAGGTCATCAAATCACAAATAACAAACCACTAATCTGGCAGCGGAAATCCCGGCTTATTCAAATTAGAATTCCTCAGATAACAAGAATACCTAAAAGAATTACTCGAATAACAAGAATACATAAGTATCTTAGGTATTAACACTTGAACACTTAGCATGAAGTATCCAACATCTTATACCAAATACGGATTCATCAACTGGTAAGAATACCTAAGTATCTTGGGTATTAGGACTCATGCACTTAGTGTCGAGTATCCAGGATTAACATTCGAGTATCTTCGCAGTACGCCTGACGGCGGAGTATCCAGCCCCCTGCAAGCGAATCCGCCCGTGGCGGACTTCGCTCCAGCTTCGAGCAGCAAGCATCGGACTACTTACCAATCACTATACTCTGTTGAAAAGGGGGAATAACCCCCAGCACAGGGCTGGGGGCTAACCTGTGTAAATCGGTGTTGAAAAAAAAGACAAGAACCCACCGTGAAACAACAATAAAAAACCCCGAATAAACCGCCTTCGGCGGTTAAAATTCGGGGGCTAAACAAAATGATAAAAATCCTGTCTGTCCATGTAACCCAAGTTCGTTTTATAATTTTGACTTGAAAATCAGGATATAATAATGTAGTATTTCGAATTCTTATTTGATAAAGCGTTATTTTATTAGGAGCTGAAATTGAAAAACAAAAAAGATATTGAAATCGTCGCTGCTGGGCATACCTGCCTTGACTTAATCCCTGCTTTTACAATCGAGGGAAAAGTTGACAAGATGACAGACGTCCTTGTGCCGGGCAAAATGATTAATATGGGCCAATGTGTTGTTGTGGGAGGCGGCCCTGTCACAAATGCCGGCGTATCTATCCGCCGGCTCGGCGTAAAAACCGAATTAATCGGTAAAATCGGCAACGACGACTTCGGCAAAGAAATACTCAATTGGTATGATGAGCACGAAGGCCATTTTAAGGGGATTAAAACGGTCGATGGTGAATCAACATCATACACAATCGCGATTTGCATACCCGGCATAGACCGTTTTTATCTGCATCACTGCGGCGCGAATGATACGTTCGGCTATGATGATATGGATTTCGACCTTGTGCAACGTGCGAAACTAATGCTTTTTGGTTATCCGCCCTGGATGAGAAAGCTGTATGAAAATACGGGCGCTGAGCTGACAAAAATCCTTAAAAAGACCAAAGAATTAGGGACTACGACCGCGCTTGACCTTTCACTTCCTGATGTAAATAGTTACGCAGGCCAGGTTGACTGGAAGGCAATTCTTAATGACTGGGTGCCGCTGTCGGACTTTATGGTACCGAGCGCAGAAGAGATATTTTATTTTCTTTATAAAGAAAAATTTCTCGAGAAAAAAGCGAATCTTGGCCCCAAGGAAAGTGTGCTTGACCATCTAACTGTAAAAGAAATTTCCAACATGGGAAATGACTTGATAGAAATGGGTACGGCAATAGCCATGGTAAAATGTGGCCATAGAGGATTATATGTTCGCACCGCTAATCAGGATCGGCTTAAGAAGTTAGGCGCGGCAGGATGTTCCGATCTTGAAAACTGGGCCAATCGCGAACTTTGGTTCCCTGTCTATGAGGAGGAAAAATTTGTGGGTGCGCTGGGCTCCGGTGATTCAGCAATTGCAGGATTTCTTTCTGCATTTGTCTGGAATCACTCTGCTGAATCTTGTTTAAGATATGCAAATGCTGCTGGAAGTATGAACGTTACTGTTCCTGATGGACTTACATGGAATAAAGGATTTGATGATTTGACAAAACGGATTGAACAGGGGTGGAAGACGAAAGATTTGAAGATTGACGAGGCCGGCTGGAAGAAAGAGCGTGAATTCTGGCTTGGGCCTAATAATCGTGGTAAACCCCGTTAGAGATTTACCCCGTTGGAAATTTCCTACGGGGTAAATCTCTAACGCTCCGTAGATGGTGGCATTAGATTAACATCTACGATTCAATTTATTACCACCGACAGGAGTCGGTGGCATTCTCTAACGGGGTAAATGGGAATCATAAATAAGTTCGATGTCCTAAGAACAATGCAAGTTGTCATTTCGAGTGAGCCGAAGGCGAATCGAGAAATCTGTTATGTAAGTAGATTTCTCCACTTCGTCCCGATGAATCGGGACTTCGGTCGAAATGACTCTCTCAATAGGACGAAGCAAGTTTAAATAGGAGATAACAAATGGCAAAGAAAAGTGATGCGAAAAGAGACGCATTTGTCGGTAAGAAGTTAGCAAAAATGAGTTTGGAGGAAAAGGTCGGCCAGCTTTTAACATTTACCTGGCGCGGCGCAATGATAACGCCAAGTGGAATTGAACAAATCACAAGATTGCAATGCGGCGGGCTTTGCCTGGAACCATATGCGCTTGAGACCTGCAAAAACCTTTACTGGGGCAATTCCCAGATAGACCGGAATTTTAAAAAACCGAAAGATTATTTCACCATATCAAACACTTATTTTGCCGGCAAAACCTTCGGTATCAGCATAACGCCGCAAGATTACACGAAAAAGTTGAATGAATTACAGAAAATTGCAATGAAAAGGCGGTCTGGAATTCCTCTGCATATGACCATTGATTTTGAAGGTGATTTTAAGAACGATTATATGGCCGGCGGTATAAGACAGTTTCCTCCTCCAATGGGTATGGCCGCTATCGGTGACGTTAAACTGACTTATAAAATTGGTTTGACCATTGCAAAACAATTAAGCAATATCGGCGTAACGCAAATGTATTCGCCGGTCTGCGATGTGAATATAAATCCCAAGAATCCTGAAATCGGAGTCAGGTCTTTCAGTGACGACCCGCAGACTTGTGCAAAACACGCTGTCGCTTTGCTGAAAGGTTTTCAGGACGGCGGCATAGCGGCAACTGCAAAACATTTCCCCGGCAGAGGCGATTCGGCAACCGACGCCCATGATGTTCTGGATGTAATAAAAGCCGATAAAAAGAGAATTCAGGAAGTCGAATTATATCCCTTCAAGGCGGCAATAGCCGCAGGCGTAAAAGCCATTATGACGGGTCATTCTGTTTACCCCGCGTATGACAATAAGTTCCCCACGACTTTGTCAGAAAAAATTCTTACCGGGCTTTTAAGAAACGAATTAGGATTCGAGGGCGTTATTGTTTCCGACGCTATTGGCATGGCTGCTATCCTTAAAAAATGGCCACTTCCAATAGCTTGCGCGTTAGCGATAAAGGCGGGGTGCGATACGATACTCTTAAAAGCTGATGATGAATCGAGGTCGCAGTGCTTCTTTGGAATTAAACAGGCCGTTGAAAAAGGCGAGCTGTCTGAAGACAGGGTCAATGACGCTGTTACACGTCTTTTAAGAATGAAGTATGATCAAGGTTTGTTTGAAACAGCAGGGAAAAAGGACCCGAAAAAAGCTCAAAATTACGCTATGAGCAAACAGGTCTCAGACTTCTCCTGGGACGTTGCGAAAAAGGCCCTGATTGTTATGCGAAACAATAAAAAGATGCTGCCGTTGAATCCAAAGAAGAAAATATTAGTTATTGAGCAGCGTATTCCTTATGAATTTTGCGGGAAAGACCCTTATATGCACACGCATATGTTCTGCGAGGCAATGGTAAATCATTCCACAAACTTGATTCTGACAGACACGGACTTCTCCGCAAGTGAAGATGAGATTAAGGAGTGTCTCGAGCTTGCGAAACAAGCTGACCTTGTTGTTATGACCAACTATTACGCCCGAATCGTCAAATCGGGGAACAATCAACTACTTGCCAGGAAGCTCAAAAAAGCGGGGAAAAAAATAGTTGTTGTGACCAACTATCCTTACATAGAAGGCACGACGAAGGAGGCTGATGCCGCGGTCTGTAATTTTAGCGGTACACCAGACTCTATAAGAGTTTCAACTGACCTGCTTTTTGGAAAAATCAAGCCCTCGCCTAAGACTAAATTGCCCATAAAACTAAGTGCTCAGCGAGCAGTCCCTGTTAAAAAATTAAAAGCGCCGAAGAAACACCCTTTGGGCTTATCATATTGTTAACCACGGATTAACGCGGATTAAACAGATTCAGATAGTTAAACGGTTGCCATTGCGCGATTTGTTACGGTTAAGTTAACCGTCCTACGAAAAACGAAAGTAGAAATGCAAACGATAGACGATATACAAAAACAGGCTCATAATAAACCACAGGGCATTTTGCCGTTGATAAAGGATTTGGTTTGATTAGAATTGAGACCAAGGGAGGGTTTTAGAAATACAATGATGGTGCATTTTGTTTTAAATATACAAAGAGTTCATCATGTATAAAGAAGATAGCATGTTTGAGTCGCCAGGAAATGATAATATTAAAGTGTGGAGGTATATTGACTTTACGAAGTTCGTATCGCTATTATCCAAAAATTCTTTGTATTTTCGTAGATTAGACTTATTTGAGGATAAAGATCCCTTTGAAGGTTCACTCCCAACGAAAAATGTTTTAGGAAGAGATGCTTATATTAAAAAATTCTGGAAAAACATAATTGGCGATAGGGATATTGATGATCTTATCAGTAGAAATAGCAAATTGAATAAAAGTATTCGAAAAAGCCTATTCGTTAACTGCTGGCATATCAATAAAACCGAGTCTGAAGCAATGTGGAAATTATATCTTAAGAGCGATGAAGGGATAGCAATTCAAAGTACATTTGCAAAACTAAAAAAATGTTTTGATGCTGAGCAAGATTATGACATCTATATTGGAAAGGTAAAGTATATCGATCATAGTTCTGATCGCATACCAATTAACAATGTTTTCAGCCCTTGTTTGCATAAACGTGAAAGTTTTAAATATGAACGAGAGCTAAGAGCAGTTATTTGGGACATAGAGGCAATGAAGAAAAGCACGGGGCTCTCTAAAGATTCAAATATCCAGGAAGGTATCTATGTAAATACAAATATAAGTGTTTTGATTGAAAAAATTCTTTTAGCCCCAAGAACTCCCCTGTGGTTTCATGACCTTGTACGGGATGTAGCTGACAAGTATCACGCGAAGTTAGGAGAACTTGTTGAAACTTCGGTATTAAACAAATTGCCGGTTTATTAGAGAAGTTATATCATCGATTTTTTGACTATTACTGTTTCCATTGTCAGAGATGAGCTGGGATTTACAGAACTACTGCCACTGTACTTGACGGCATTGATTGTCCCAAAGAATTTATTGCCCTAACTGCGGTTCGCGAGGGATTTGAACAGTAGAGTAGTAGATAGTAGAGTCTCTGTTGGTTTCGGTTGTGCAACTTGTCACGATTGCGTTAGCCGTCCTACGAAAAACGAAACGAGTTGCGCAACCATTTGACGAAGGACGTTAGTAATACAGAGGAGAATTATATGCCAAATGCCAATAGTATAAAAATAAGCGATGTGTTTACAATTTCAGGGGCACAAATATCTGAGATTTATACAAAGAATAAAATGATAGTTCATTTTCAAGGAATGTCAAAAACCCTTCAATTCCCTCACACCATCGCTCTACAAGGTGCTCCAACCCTTTCGGTCGGCATATCTCCCGATGGTTTATATAACAGACTTAATAATGCCGGCAGGCTGATTCTATTAAATCAAAATGCTATTCAATTTGCCTCTGCGCCATTTATCCGTGTTGATGATAAATTTTTTATGCTCACTACAAGAAATCCCAAGGCGGTAGAAGGTCCTGATGATGTACCTGCCTTGAAAAATTATTATCATCCTCCGGCCACCGAAAAGCAAACCTCAATTTCTCTTGCTACGCCATTAGCAGAAATGGTCTATAAATTAGGCAAAGCCAGAGTGACAAGAACAATGGTTTCTCCTTTTCTTTCTGGAGATGTCCAGGCCTTAATGCCTATCGGAGTAGAGGAATATGAGGTAACCAACAATTCAAATAAATCCCTGAAAATTACTTTGGTCATACCCAAGCCATCATTGGTAAATCTTCAGGAAAAGGAATTAAAGCCAACGGATCAGGATACTGTTTATATATGCTCAACACCGGTGAAAGGCCATCTGCACGAAGATTTTAAACGTGCAGGCATTAGAGGTGTGGTCATGGCCAGTAAAGAAAGCCAAGACAGGATGGTTATCGCTGTGCCGGATATGAGGGGCATAGAAATAGATACACATCCCTCTTTTTGTTTAAATCACCTTAAACAGGATTTATTATTGAATGATGACGGTAGTTTTTACGAAAAGAGAGAACCTATAGTTAATCAAGATTATGGAGCAGCCATTAGTCTCACCTTTACATTAAAGCCGAAAGCAGCGATAAAAATACCTGTTGCCATAGTTTTAGATTTTCCACAGCAGCGGTTTATCGACGGCAAGAAATTTGAACGTAAATACGTCAAGGCTTTTAAGGATAAAAAAACCAGGGCCGTGGATATGGCAAAAGTTGCACTGGCCAATTTCCCTAAATGGCTAAGCCGAACATTAACCATCCAAAGCAGGATATTTAATCAGATACAGCAAAGTCCATCATACAAAAATGATAGGAATGGCGCATTGAGACTGACCCGACTGATTCTAAACGAATTTAGTTTTCCGTTGTCAAATGCCGCAGTATGGGTTGAAGACAAAAATGGCAGAGACAGAGCAAGATTCCTGGAATGTTTTGATTATGCCTATATTGATCCCTCAGATGTAGATTGGTATTCCATGGTGCTGCTAATACTCTTTCCTAATATAGAAAGAGAACTCTGTCAGAGTTTTATTAACTCAATTGAGAGAGAGAATACCAATGAGCGTTATTATCATTATCACGCATCTTTTGTCGAAGCTCGAAAACATTTCGAGGAATATCCGGAAGAATACGAGGGACAATCGCTGACCCAGATAAGAGATGTTATTAAGGTTAAAGATACTGTGTCTCATGATGTGGGCGCTTTACCGAAAGGTCATGCTTTGCGCAATGTCAGTGACTACGCCTGGTACAATGATAACTACTGGGTTGACCTTTTTCCCAAGCTCGCACTGAGGGTGCTGAGAAATGTAAAATTCCTAGGAGACAGCGATTTTCTAAAGAAGAATTGGAAGACACTCAAGTTTGGATTTGAACATTTAAAGAAGCTCGATATAGATGGAGACGGCATACCCGAAGGCAATCCCGGTGAAGTCAAAAATACCTTTGATAATTTGACCCTGTTCGGCGTAGATGCCTATGATGCGACTACTTTTATGGCCGGTGGCTGGGCCATGATTAGGATGGCAGAGATGATGAAAGATACTGCTGCCCAAAAATATTACCAGGAATGTTTTAAAAAAGCCTCAATGAGTTTTGAGAAACTATGGACAGATGCGAAAAACAGCAAAGGCCGAAGACTACAGTATTATATCACCTGTCTCGATACAGTGACAGGGAAAACAAACACAGATGTCTGGACCAATCAACTGGATGCCTTGTGGTATTTGATTGCGATGGGAGAAGAGTCCTTTATCTCTGAGAAAAAAGCAAAACAAATTCTAAAGACAATCTACGCCAATAACCGGACTACAATGGGCTGGGCCATGTGCCGGACAGAGGATGGGGGAAAGGTAGAATCGGAACAGGGTCAAGACGTCTATACGACGTCCAATTACGTTTTTGCCCAGCTTCTTGATTATTATGGCCTGACCAGAGAAAGCAAAGAAGTATATAAGGCGATGGATAAGGTTATCTTCCGTCATGCAAATTCCTTAATAAGCCCGGATAACCTCAGAGCTGAATTAGAGCAAGAAGAGGGAGAAACAGAGCCAGGGCCCCATTATATCGTAGCCGCTTATCCAAGGCCCGGCGCAGTATTAACGCATATAGTGATGCAATTTATTAAAGAGCTTCAAAAGCGAACGGGTTCTACAAAAATAAACTCTAAGCAATTGAAATCTTTTGTAACCGCTTTATTGAAATAAGTCCCCGCTTTCTTACCCTCCGCCCCGACTCGCGTCGGCAGACGCGGGGGCAGGCGAAGCAATGGGCTGGGCCATCCCTTACGGGAGATGCGGGCAAAGCAGTGTGAATAGTTCTTCGTCACACATAATTTGAATGGTTGTCATTGCGAGGCCTGCGAAGTCCGCCTATGGCGGATGGCAATCTCATATTTGAAATGAAGAGATTGCTTCGCTTCCGTCTTCGCCAAGGCTACGACGGACAAGTCGCTCGCAATGACACACATCATTTAACATGTGACGGACCACTAGGACTAAAAAAACACTAAAGGGGTTTAAAAGAATCAAAATAAACACAGGCAAAAAAAAGAAAATAGAATTTACCTATAAGTAATGCTTAATAGATTAAAAGACCGAAGACCACAGACAATAAACTTTTGGAAAACCATGGTCTTTGGTCTTTTGTCTTTGGTCTGAAAATAAGGAGAAAGTGATGGGTTTAAAAAAGAGCGAAAAGAATCAAAAGCCCGTTTATTTAAATAAGAACACTCCTATAGAAGAGCGGGTTGAAGACCTCTTAAATAGAATGACCCTCGAAGAAAAAGTTTGTCAAATGGTAGCTTTCGGTGATTTTAAAAATGTTGATATATTCATTATCGAAGAAGACCGATTTGATTTTAAGCGTATGGAAGAAATCCTTTATAATTCGATTTTTGAAAAAGGAGAATTCTCCGTTAAAAAGGCAAAGAAGGAAATAGGAAAAGGACTCGGCCAGTTAAGTGATATTGGGAGGTATTGCACGCCCAAAAATGGAGCAGAACGGGCAAATGAGGTTCAAAAATTTGCCAAAGAACACACCCGGCTTGGAATCCCGATAATAATACATGATGAATGTCTTCATGGCTGTGTAGCCTTAAACTCTACAAGTTATCCTCAAGCAATTGCTTTAGCGAGCACCTGGGATGATGAATTAATGGAGGAAATAGCTACAGCCATTGGGAAGGAAACAAAGAGTAGAGGTATTCATCAATGCCTTTCTCCAACCATAAATATTGCAAGAGACCCAAGATGTGGAAGAGCAGAGGAAACTTACGGAGAGGACCCTTATTTAACTGCACGTATGGCTGTTGCTTTTGTAAAGGGTGTTCAAAGCCGGGGCGTTGTTACGACCCCTAAACATTATGTCGCGAATTTTGTAGGTATCGGCGGCAGAGACAGTAATGAGATTCAACTTTCTGAAAGAATTTTACGAGAAATTTATTTCCCTGCTTTTAAGGCATGCGTTAAAGAAGCAAATGCTCTTTCAATTATGGCTGCTTATAATTCCCTTGATGGTATTGCCTGTTCCTCGCATAAGTGGCTCTTAACCGATGTCTTAAGGAAGGAATGGGGGTTCAAAGGAATCGTGGTCTCGGATTATTTTTCTGTTCTTGGTATATACGATAAACATAAGACCGCTGAAAATAAAGCCCAAGCAGCTAAACAGGCTGTCCAAGCAGGATTGGATGTAGAGCTTCCACATCCGGATTGTTTCCCGGAGATTGTAGAGCTTGTCCAGAAAAATAAGATATCTATTGAAACGATCAATGAATGTGTGAGAAGGATCCTACGGGTCAAGTTTTGGGTGGGACTTTTTGAAAATCCTTACGTGGATCCGGAGTATGCGGAAAAGATATGTGATTGCAGTGAACATCGTCAATTAGCATTGAAAGCCGCTCAAAAGTCTATCGTTTTGCTTAAAAACAATGAAAACATTCTGCCGTTAGAGAAAGATATTAAATCAATCGCTGTGATTGGTCCAAATGCTAACGAAGAACGTCTGGGAGGTTACAGCGGCAGAGAGATAAAGGTTGTGACACCTTTGGAGGGGATTAAAAATAGAGCTTCTAAAAATACAACGGTTCATTTTTCTCAAGGATGCAATGTTACAGGAAAATCTAGAGAGGGCTTTAAAGCCGCAGTAAGCATTGCAAAGGCATCGGATGTTGCCGTTCTATTTATGGGCAATTCCGTTAAGACAGAGGGGGAGAACAGAGATAGATGTAATTTGGATTTGCCGGGGCTGCAGCAAGATCTAATAGAAGAAATTTGCAATACAGCAACACCGGTCATTGTTGTACTAATAAGTGGAAGTGTTGTTACAATGGGTAAGTGGATCGATCATGTCCAGGCCGTCATAGAGGCATGGTACCCCGGTGAAGAAGGCGGAAATGCTATTGCTGATATTATATTCGGCAATTGCAATCCAGGCGGACGTCTGCCAATCACATTCGCAAAAACCACGGGACAACTGCCGTTGTATTACAATTACAAACCATCCGGAAGAGTAGATGATTACGTTGACCTAAGAGGTGAGCAATCACTGTTTCCTTTTGGATGGGGACTATCTTATACAAAGTTTAAGTTCGGCAAACCTCGTTTGGAGAGGGCAGCCATTGGCCCGCATGAATCCACTCGTGTCCTTGTGGACGTAACAAATATAGGCGATGTTGTCGGTGACGAGGTAGTGCAGATGTACATTCGCGACAAAGTCAGCTCAGTGGCACGACCTGTAAAAGAATTAAAGGGCTTTAAGAGAATCAATCTAAAGCCAGGCCAGAAAAAGACAGTCTCGCTTGATATAACACCGGAGCATCTGGCTTTCTATAACATCGATATGGATTATGTGGTCGAATCTGGTGAATTTGAAATTATGGTCGGCAATTCCTCCCGAGACCAAGACCTCCAAAAAGTCCTCTTACGTGTAAAGGCGTAGGTCTTAAATACAAAGGCCGCACTCTTACCTCGCAGCGATCCGTACTCCGTAGCACTTTGGAGGATAGAAGCCCCGCTTTGCAGAGTAACATGAGCAGGCAATCTGTCCATCCTACGAACTGTAGCTTTTCGTGAGGCAACAAATTAGGATGCTTTTGGTTTTATTATGGACCTATAATCTTACGCTTCGACCACACGCCATACTTCATATACCTTGCGGCTAGGTGGCGCTTTGGCAATTTGGCCTATTTGCTCTTTTACTTTCGGTTCGGTATCTGCAAGAGCAGCTTCTGCGTCCTCCTTCGTTTCCCAAAGGCTCAGGGCCGCATATTCACCCATTGAGTCATCGCCTATAAACGTGGCGCTTTTAAATCCTTTCAGTGAATCTAGCACCGGTGTCCACTGCTCGCATAGTTTGTCTGCTGCCTGGCGCATCCCCGGCCCTAATGTAAATATGGTCCATAATGCATACATAATTCATTCTCCTGTCTTTCACTTATAACTTTGGTTCACATTACATTTTTAGTTCGTGACAGTCAGCATAATATCTGTCAATATTAATTCTTTATAATAGCTCTTACAACCTTTATCACATCTACTATTTCAGCTACATCGTGGACGCGGACAATTGAGACGCCAGCGGTGACGCATAAAGCGACCGTTGCAGCAGTGCCGAAAATTCGCTCGGCTGGTTTTTCTTTGCCGGTGAGCTTGCTGATAAAGCTCTTTCGGCTCGTGCCAATGAGCACACGATAATCGGTCTCAACAAATTTGCGGATACTCCGCAAGATTAAGAGATTGTGCTCTAAGGTTTTGCCAAATCCTATCCCCGGGTCGATGAAAATTCTCTCTTTAGGTATGCCAAGCTGCTCCGCTCGCTTGGCCCTATCTAAAAGAAACTGCCGCACTTCGCTGACCACATCGTTATATTTCGGCTCAATCTGCATCGTCCGTGGTGTCCCCTGTATATGCATTAAAACAACCGGCACGTTCTGCTCTGCCGCCAGTCGTCCCATTCGCTCATCGCTCAAAGCTGTAATGTCATTTATCATCGCCGCTCCCGCGTCCAAAGCAGCCTCGGCCACTTCATAACTGTATGTATCAATACTAATCGGCACATCGATCTTTTTCGCAAGTGCCTTTATCACAGGAACTACCCGTTTTATCTGCTGCTTAGGCGAAACAGGTGTGGAACCCGGCCTGGTAGATTCGCCGCCGACATCAATAATCGCAGCCCCATCGACAGCCATTTTCAGGCCTTGCTCGATTGCCTTATCAGGCTCGAAGAATCGGCCACCATCACTAAATGAATCCGGTGTAACATTCAAAACCCCCATAATAAGACAGCTCGCCCCGTTAGAAGCAGTTTGCACATCCGGCTTTACTTCGTTCCTACCAGAGCTTCTAATGGGGCCTCTGGAAAAATCCAAATGTCCCCTTGACCAATCGATTATATTTGCACTGTCTAACTTTTTCATTTTAAATCTTAAAACCAATCCCAGTTAGTTTATCCAAAAGTCTTTTTAATTTTTCCTCTGTGGCCATTAAAATTTTTGTATTCTGGAATTCCCTGCGAACCGGATAATTCTTACGCAGGCTGTCGAAAAGACGACCTCTTTTTTCTGCTGGTTCTTTTAAGACTTGTCTGAGCTTTTGGTTATCCCTACTAATATCGTAGATATTTTGCACTACACACCGTAATACTTCCTGCTCATCGCCGTCATCTGGATTTATTGTTAATTCCGGCACGATAGGCTCCGGCAAAAAATCCTTAACATCATATTTGGTTTCAAGGCCAAAGTAATCGCAGGCAGCTTTATAAATCATAATCATACCTGTAATTTTACCGTCCAGCGAATAACCGGCGATGTGCGGCGTACCAATATCAACCATCTCCAAAATTTCCGTGTCGATTTTTGGCTCATCCTCCCACACATCAAGGGCAACGGCTTTCAACAGTCCTGTTTTTATAGCTGCTTTTAAAGCTTCGCTGTCAACAACAGCACCACGTGAAGCATTGATAAAGATACAATTTTGTTTCATAGATTTGAAAAATTTCTCATCAACTAAATGAAACGTTTTATCAACACCATTGAAAGTCAACGGCGTATGAAGCGTTAAAAAGGCACAATCGAAAAGCTCTTCGATTGGCAGATATTTTGCATCGCCGGTTTGTCTCTGTAGTGGTGGGTCGTTTAGCTTAACCTTCATGCCGAGTGCCGCAGCTTTTTTAGCCACCCTGCTGCCGACGTTGCCTACGCCAATTACACCTATTGATTTGCCTTGAAGGTTAATTTTATGCCTCTGTCCTATTTCGAGCAGAGCCGCGATCACATACTCGGCTGCGGAATTGGCATTCGAGCCTGGCGCAGATGCAAAACCGATATTTTTTTTTGATAGATACTCGGTATCTATATGATCAAAACCGATAGTAGCCGTACCTACAAAACGAACCCGGCTTTTATCTAATAAACCTGAATCTACATGCGTGACACTACGGACAATCAAGGCATCGGCATCAGTAACAACGGCTGGCGTGATTTCCCGTCCACTAACAACATTAACTTTGCCAATAGAAGAAAAACACTCAGCTACAAACGGTATATTTGCATCCGCAATAATTTTCACCGCTTTCTCCAAACTCAATTTCTTATAGCTCAAAACCTGCGATTTCGGTGCCGCAGTCCGGACAACGGGAATTCTTTATGTGATTAGCAATTATTCTATAGCCGAGACGCTCGATCAACATCCTGCCGCATTTATAACAGAACGTGCTCTCCGACCTTGCCCCCGGCAAATTACCGAGGTAAATATAATGCAATCCCGCAGACTTTCCTATTTCATAAGCCCGCTCCAGACTGCTAATCGGCGTGGGCACAGAATCCAGATACTTATACTGGGGATGAAATCTGCTGATATGCCAGGGGACATCAGGGCCGGCCTTGGTGACAATAAAATCGGTGAGTTTTTTTAACTCATCCTCGGAATCATTTTCGCCCGGCACCAATAAGGTCGTAATCTCAAGCCAGATGTCCGTATCCTTTGCAATATGGTTAATCGTATCGAGCACCGGCTGCAAACGAGCGTGACACAGCCGTTTGTAGTAATCCTCGCTGAACGCTTTCAAATCTACGTTTATACCATTGAGCCATTCCGCTGCAAAATTGATTGCCTCGATGGTCTCGTAGCCGTTACTGACAAAGACATTCGCCAGGCCGCGTTCTTTAGCCAGTCGGCCGCAATCGTTGCAAAGCTCCATAAAAATCGTCGGCTCGGTATAGGTATAAGCGATGCTCTTGCAGTTGTAGCGGACGGCAGATTCGACTATCTGCTGAGGACTTATTGCCTGCCCATCGATCCGCCCTTCTTCGATGGCTGCCTGGCTGATGTGCCAGTTCTGACAGAATTCACAGCGGAAATTACAGCCGACGCAGGCGATGGAAAAGCTCTGACTGCCCGGCTGAAAATGAAATAAGGGCTTTTTCTCGATAGGGTCGGGATTAGCTGCACAAACCTTATTATAATTCAGTGAATACAATGTCCCATCAATATTTTTGCGGACGCAGCATTGCCCCAATTTGCCATCCGAGATTAAGCACCGCCAGTTGCACAGCCCGCAGCGTACTTTTTTATCCCCCGCCGGCTCCCACAATACCGCCTGCTTGATATTTTCTTTTGCTGAATCCATTATAAATTCCTATTGCTCTGTTGAAAAGAGTTCAGAATGTCATTTCGAGCGAGCCGAAGGCGAGTCGAGAAATCTGTTTTTGAGCAGATTTCTCCACTTCGCCCCCGTGCTTTCTGCGAAAGCAGAAATGGACGCTTCGGTCGAAACGACGGTGAGGCTTTTCAACAAAGCAAATTCCCATCTAAATCATCTTTATTTTTCCAACTAAATATATAGAATAATCTTAATGAAAGCAAATATACTTTACCTCAGGAGTTAAACAGGTATGAGCATATTATCAGCTATTGGAAAAGTGATTCTTCCCGACCGCGGCGACCGTTATTTAAGCACAACACTATTTCGCCCAATATGCGTAAAATGTCCACCATAACGCTTGTAAAGTCACTCGTTATAGGATATAAAGATAATAGGCATAGAATAAGGAAACAGTATGAAAAGACACGTTCAGCAAATAAGGAAAAAGATTCTTCCAACCTTACGACGGTACGATGTTACAAGAGCTGCCGTTTTTGGGTCTTTCGCACGAGGAGAAACTACAAAACGCAGCGACATAGACTTATTAATAGAGTTTAAAGGCGAAAAAAGCCTCCTTGACCTTGCAGGTCTTAAGATAGCGTTGCAGGAGCTACTGAAAACCAAGGTTGATGTGCTCACCTATAATTCCTTGCATCCACTGCTCAAAGACAGAATCTTAAGCGAACAAGAGATAATCTTATGAAGAAAGACCCAAAGATTTTCCTCGAGCATATATTGCAATGTATAGAACGCATCGAGGAATATACGGAGGGAATAACAAAGAAATAGTTTCTTGAATCCGTACAATTACAAGATTCAATCATTAGAAGAATCGAAATTATGGGCGAGGCTGTTAAGAATATACCCAAGCACGTAAAAGACAAATATCCGGCCATTGCCTGGAAAGAGATAGCCGGCATGAGGGACATCCTTATACATGAATACTTTGGGGTTGATTTGGGACTAACCTGGAAAGTCGCCACAAAAGACGTTCGCCGATTAAAAAACAGGCTCTTGAAAGTGAAAAAAGATTTAGACGATCAATGGCTTTTATAAGTAACGTGACAACGAACTAAAGCAGATCGCCATTGAATGGTGCCAAGAAAACAACATAGAGTTTGAAGACAAATCTCGGTAGGGTGGGCTTTTAGCCCACCGAACCACTATTCTCGTAGGCTTCAGCCAAAATCTTAATCGGATGTCTTACAAACTTTTCGCTTATATGTTCTATCTGCATCTTGCAGGCGGCGCATTCGGTAAGGACATTTTTTGTCGGCGATTTTTCAAGTGCCTCTTTTAATCCCGCTCCTATCTGCTCGGAAAGCTCGTAATTTTTCTTCTGCATTCCGAAGGTCCCGGCTAAGCCGCAACAGCCAGCCTTTAGCTCAATAACTTCAATTCCGCAAAGCTCCCGCAGTAGTTTTACACTCGCTTGCGAGTCCCCCACCGCAGATAAATGACACGGCAAATGATAAACAAACCTTTTCGCCTGTTTAGCCCCCAGGCCTGCCCTGAGCGAAGTCGAAGGGTTTACCTGGGGGTTCTTCAACTTGCCATGAATGTACAAATCCCACAAATAATTCATTAATTCATACGTATTTTGTGAAACAAGTTTTGCATCTGCACCTGCAATGAAATGGCGAAGCTCATCCCTCAGACACAACACAGCGCTCGGCTCGGAGCAAACAATCTTGCAGCCATCACGAACCACCTTTGATAAATATTTCACATTGTATGCCAAGTCCTTTCTGGCCCTTTTGACGTCACCATAGACAATAGCCGGCAGCGGCGCAGGCCTTTGCTTCGGCAAAACCACCTCAATATCATTGTGCCGCAGGACCTCAATAACAGCAAAGCCCAGCTCGTGGTCGTTATAATTGGCATACGTATCAACAAAATACGCCACCTTATCGATCGGTTTCTCTATAGGCTGGCAAGCTGCCAGATATTTTCGTCCCGCCCTTAAAAACGAGCCGCGTCTAAAAGCCGGCATTTGCCTTTTGCGAGAAAGCCCCGTGAACTTCTCAAGCAGCCACTTAAAAATGCTAAAGCGCATCACAAAATTTGAAACAGGTGCAAAAAAGCTGCCCACCATACTCAGGTAGCGATTGCGAGCTAACAGTAACTCGGCCCATCTCAGGCTTCCGCGCTTAACGAACTGCGCTCGTGCGGTGCTCATCAGCTTGGAGACATCAACTCCTGAGGGACATTCCAAAAGGCACGCTTTACAATTGACGCACAAATCCAGGAATTTTCTAAACTGCGGCGACTGGAAATCTTTGTCCGAGAGCTGCCCCGTCACCCAGAAATAAAGTATATTAGCCTTCGCCCGCGAGCTGGCTAATTCTTCACCCATCGCCCTAAAAACCGGGCACATCCGCAAATCGGATTCTCTGCCAAGGCATAGTCCGCAGCCATAGCACTGCTGAAGCTCAATTTCAAGCTCGTCTTTTTCAAAGAGTAAATCCGTTTTGAGCCTTTCCGGCGAGAGCTTATATTCAGCCCTTAAGTTCTTGACCATAACATCGGGATCGTCATTTATGATCTTGCCGGGATTCATTAAGCCATGAGGGTCGAATATGTTCTTTATCCTCCCAAGGAGCTCGTAATATTCGTAACCGTATTGTCTTTTTATGAAGGCGGCCTTTACCAGCCCATCTGCATGTTCGCCGCTAATAGTCCCGCCCAGCGACCAGGCAAGCTCGAAAACCTCATTAGCAATCTTCCGCATCTTTTGTACTTCAGCCGGTTCCGTCAAATCCATGAACGGGCGAATGTGGAGCAGGCCGTCACCGGCATGGCCGAAAAAAGACATCGCAATATCATACTTTTTGCCAATCTTCTGCAGGTCGGTTATGTATTCTCCCAGCCGCTCATTTCCAACGGATATATCCTCCATAAATTCAGCCGGATGCTTTTTGTCCCTGCTTCTATAAAGCAACGGCCCGGCATCATTGCGTAACTTCCAAAGCCTATCCTGCCGTTCTTGGTCGAAAACAATACTTCGTCCGCTCGCGAGAGTTCCTACTGCCGAATCGGTTTGCTGTATTTTTTCGTTGGCCTGTTCCTGTGTTTGGCCATAATGTTGCACCAAAAGAACTGCGGCAGCATCAGCCGGCAGAATGTCCCGATATTCGGGCAAGGCATCAAACGCCATATTTATCAATCTCTTGTCCATCAGCTCACAAGCTGATGCGTCGCTTTTGACAATAATCGGTACAGCGCGTGACATCTCTTCAAGCGAATCAAACTCAAGCTGCAATAAGGCCTTTGCTGCCGGCACAGGGACGGTTCTGAGCCGGATTTTCGTAAAAATAGCCAGAGTTCCTTCCGAGCCTGCCAAAAGACGTGCCAAATCTATTTTTCCATTGTGACAAATTCCTGCGATATTATAGCCACTACGATTCCGTCCATATTTGGGTAATGCTTTACTTATCACTTCCTCTTTAGCGGCAAGGACGTCAGAACACTTTTTAGCGATCGAGCCGACTGTGTCTTCTTGTGCCTTTCGCACTTCAAAATCATTTCTGAATTCCACAACACTTCCATCAGCTAAAACAGCCTCGACACTTTCCATGTAGTTGGCGATATAACCGTATTGGAGCGAATGTGCACCGGTGGCATTATTGGCAATGCACCCCCCTACCGTCGCGCGGTTACCGCTGGATGGGTCAGGCCCGATTTTTCTGCTATACTTAGCCAAGCGATTATTCAAATCATCTAAAACTACGCCAGTCTCACAAACAATCGTTGCCCCTTCGCCCTCCACACCAATTATATTGTTCATATACCGGGTCATATCGAAGACTACTCCGCTGCACAGGGCTTCACCTGCCACGCCGGTCCCTGCTCCGCGGGCTACTATCGGAATACCTTTAGCAGCGGCATACTTAACAACAGCAACTATGTCACCCGTATCACGCGGCGCAATAACACACTCCGGAACTATCCTGTAAATACTTGCATCCGTGCTGTATGCTACCCGGCGTAATATATCAGCATAAACATCACCGCGCACGACTTTGGCTAAATCAGCAGTTATTTTTTCCGGTCCTTTGTTCATTGCTTACTTAATTCTCGTAAATGTGAGTCCTTTTTTAGCTATTGTTCAAAATCACGAGGTAAGAACTGAGTTTGTGAAATGATTCCGCTCATCCGCAGGACCGCAAGGTCATCCGCGCTAACCTGCCCATTGATGAACTGTTGCACGGTAGGATGAGGATGATTACGAATGTAGTCAGGGTCACCATCGGCAATAATTTTTCCGTTATGCAGCATAACGATACGATCCGCTATCTTATATGCGCTCTTCATATCATGTGTCACTACGATAGTCGTCTCTCCGAGCTCTCTTTGCAGCTTCAACACAAGCTCGTTGATTATGTCCGCACGAATAGGATCCAGTCCCGTGGTTGGCTCGTCGTACAAAATAACTTCCGGATTCAGCGCAATAGCTCTGGCTAAAGCCACTCTTTTTCGCTGACCACCTGAAAGATTAGCCGGATAATAACTCTGATAGCCGTCAAGACCAACCATCGCCAGCTTGGCTTTAACTATATCCTCAACCTCACGCCAGTCGGTTATTTTATAATGCTGTTTGATAGGGAACATTATATTCTCAGCAACGGTGAGACTATCAAACAACGCTCCGCCCTGGAAAAGAAAACCATAGTGGACACGTATCCTGTTAAGCTCTTTCTCGCTCAAATCGTCAACTCTTTGACCCTTAAAATATACCTCGCCTGAAGTCGGCCTCAATAAGACTATAAAATGTTTTATCAAAACAGTCTTACCACATCCGCTTGGCCCAATCACAACAGTCGTCTTGCCTTTCTCTATAGTTAAAGAAATATTATCCAAAACAACCTTTTTTCCGAACTGCCTCGTAAGGCTCTTAATAACAATTATACCGTCACGACTCGACTGAGCTCGTCGAAGTCCAAGCTGCGTTTGTCTTTCTTCAATTGGCTCTTTCACTTTATTATCTCTTTTTTCTAAAAAAGCTATAACCTACCTGATGTCATCAGACGAGACTTTTAATCGGCCAAAATGTAGCGTAAACAGCCTTGGAAATTACCGCCAGAGCAAAATCCAATGCCAATATCGAAATAAAACTGGCAACAAACGCTTCTGTACAGGCCTGTCCCACACCATGTGCGCCCTCTTTGCAAGTAAAGCCTTTATAACAGCTAATACCCGCAATCGCCCCTCCAAAGAAAAACCCTTTTATAACACCTATAGACACATCCCATAGTTCCACGCCGTATGCGCTAAAGTTCCAATACGCCCGACTGTTAATGCCCAGTTGAAAAAAGCTCACTAAAGCTCCTCCCACGACACCCATAAAATCTGCGTATATAATAAGAACCGGCGTAAGCAGCAGGCACGCTAAAAGCCGCGGCGCCACCAAATATCGTATCGGGTCGGTCCCCATGCTCTTCACCGCGTCAATCTGCTCGGTGACATTCATCGTCCCCAGCTCAGCGGTCAAAGCCCCGCCAATGCGACCCGCTAACATAACTGCTGCCAGCACAGGCCCCAGCTCCTTCACAACCGAGATATTAATCAAAACACCGAGATGCTCTTGCAGACCCATACCCGCAAGCTGGTCGTAAGCCTGAACCGCCAGCGTCATTCCCACAAACGCGCCCGTTATCATTATAACCGGCACACTGCGAACGCCGATGAGATTCATCTGGCTCCAAACAAGCGGATATGTTCGGCTGCTGGTACAACTCCGCACTGAAGTGACCATTGCCTGCCACATAAATCTTCCAAATTGGCCTATATTACCCAAATCTTCAATTGTTTTTGCTCTGACTGTCGCAATCATAATAACCGCACTCCAAAACAGCATCCCATACAAAATTCATGACGCGATTTATTGATATATTGATTACCGTCTTTTTATCAATCTAAACCTTTATTGTCAAGATTATCAAATCTTATTGCTGCCCTGCTGAAGTTTACCTCATACTGCGATGTGGACTCGCCAGCCGTGACAGCAGCTTTGCTTTACGAAGCGAAGCTGCTGTTGATGAATTTATCGTTACAACTTCTACATTATAGAAAGTGAAGCCCCACGGGCGGAGCCCGTGGGGCTTCACTACAGTGTCAATAAAATACGAATTAATTAATGCCGTATTAACAGCCTTTTCGGCTAATCGAAACAACTGTAAATTATTACGGTCTTAATGACGAGTAGCACCTTAGGTTATAGGACGTCAGTTCCGTCGAATATGCTGGTCGCGCACTTAGAGAACAAGTCAATACGGTTTATGGAAGTCCTCGCCATATCAGAATTAAACTGGAGAAATCTTAGCAATTGTTCAAACAATAATAACAAATAAGTTTTCTTGCGATTCCGATTCATCTGATGTATTCTGCAAGGCTGATGCGAACAAAAGTTATAAAACTCGATGCGGCTAAAGCTGATATAGCAAAAATAAAGGAAGCCGCAGCGGTAGTCGATGCCGGCGGTCTCGTGGCATTTCCCACCGAAACAGTTTATGGAATTGCCTGCCGAGTTAAGTCCGATTCGTTAATAAAGCTGGACAGCCTCAAAGGCCAGCGGCAGGAAAAACATTATACATTACATATCAGCCGGCCAAGCGAGGTTGGAAAATACGTGCCGACAATCAGCCTAAGAACTCAAAAATTAATCAAGAATGTCTGGCCCGGTCCCTTGACTATTGTATTCCCCTTAAATGAACAGGACATGCACAAACAGCAAAAGAATCTCAAGAGAGAGACCTTTGAAGGCTTATATAAAAATAGCTCCATAGGAATTCGCTGTCCTGATAATCCGATAGCTTCCATATTATTAAGGTTAATCCACCATCCTGTAGTTGCACCGAGCGCAAACATAACAGGCCAAAATCCCGCAGTAGAACCTAACCAGGTCCTCGAACAGCTCTCCAATCAAATTGAGCTGCTGCTGGACGCAGGGCCATGCAAATACAAAAAGAGCAGCACTGTTGTAAAAATAGGCAAAAAAGAGCTGGAAGTTCTAAGGCCAGGTGTACCTTCTCAAACAGAGCTGCAAGCATTGTCAACAGTTAAGCTTCTGTTCGTTTGTACCGGCAATACCTGCCGAAGTCCTATGGCTGAGGGGATATGTCGAAAATATCTTGCTGAAAAATTAAAATGCAAAGTTGACGAACTCGATAAAACAGGTTATAAAGTTTCATCAGCGGGTATTATGGATCTGGCTGGTGCTCCGGCAAGCGGTGAAGCAATAGCAACCTGTGAAGCTTTAGGGATTGATATAACGGCTCATAGGAGCAAGGTATTGACCCCAGAGCTTATCCAAGAAAGTGATTTTATATTTGCAATGGAGCAAATACATTATAATCACATTACTGCTTTATGCTCGGAAGCCCAGAGTAAGTGCGCGTTATTGGCAGAAAACCACGATATTATTGATCCAATAAGCCAGACACAAGAGTTTTTCAATAACTGTGCGACATTGATAGAAAAAGCTGTGAAAAAAAGGATTGATGAGTTTGCAATCCGTTCTCCGTAGGAGTACGAAGGATGAATATGAAAATAGCAGTAGGAAGTGATCATCGCGGTTTTGAAGCTAAACGGTTAATCAAGGCTATAGTCACCCAGTTAGGCCATGAGTGTATAGATGTTGGCACTGGTGACAGCAATCCGGTTGATTATCCTGATTTAGCATACCTGGCGGCAATGGAGGTATCAAAAAAAGAGGTTGACAGAGCTATTTTAGTGTGTGCAACGGGCCTTGGTATGTGCATCGCTGCAAACAAAATAAAAGGCATCAGAGCCGTTTTATGTCATGACGAGCTAAGTGCCCAGATTTCACGTGATCACAACAATGCAAACGTACTTTGTCTATCAGGCGATCAGATTGTAGAGACGCTGCTGCGCAAAATCGTGGAAGTCTGGCTAAATACCGAATTCGCCGGTGGAAGGCATCAAAGAAGAGTCAATAAAATAGCAGCTATCGAACAAGGAAAAAACCCGCGAGAAATCACAAACAACTGATTCAAAATACAACCGGCGAAGTAAGTTAAACTATAATTCAAACCGCTATTTATTCCTTCGAAAATACATGTATCAATTATTGTCAGATTAAAGCTATCCGGTTGGGGATACTGCCATCCGCTCAAGTCTTTTCTTTAGTTGCTCAAAAGATGACTGTAGCATTTTGATGCGGTCGTTAAGCCCAGAAATATCTGTTACATAACTTCGTAACTGAGCTGTGAGCTGCTGGATGCTTGCCTGAGCTTCTCCTGCATCGGCTGGTGTCACTTCCAGCAACTCAGTCAGCTTCCTAATCCGCTCCTGCAATTCATCTCGCTCATCAGTGAGTGTATCAACCTTTTGTTGCAATTCATCACGCGACCGAGCCAGCTCTTCGATCTGTTGTTGCAAATTATTACATGATTTGGTTAGCTCAACGACCTGCTTTTGCAGCTCATCGCGTGACACAGTAATTTCATCGATTTGGCCCTGCTGATCGCCGCGAGTCTGTGTCACTTTAGTAAGTTCGGCTTTAGTTTCCTGCAAAGATTTTGACAGCTCGGATACACTCGCCTTAAAGGCGTCCCTTTCGCTCTGAGCTTTCTTCAAAGTAACCTTTAGCTCCGCCAACTCTGCTCCGGCTTGTTCGGCTTCTTTGATAGCCTTTTGCTTCTCGACATCCTCACAGCCCATTATAGCGAGCAAACATGTCACAGTGAGTAAAAATGTAGGAATCCGTTTCCACCTGCTCATTTCGGTCCTCCTTTCCCGTTCGTCTCAAGTGAGTTATAACTTCGAGATTTTTTGCTTGGTGCAGAATAACAAAATGCAAATCAGACCTTAGCAGTCCGCCGCAGTCGGCTCGATCTGGTCGAGGCAGTTTTTGCAGTTGATTTTATCAGAACCATACGTGAGCGCAGCTTTCTTCTGCTTAACGCTTCGGCCCCTATTGAACGCAACTTTTGGTATCTATTTTCAAGTAAGTTATCAGTCTTAGTGCGTTTGAGGTCTGCTAAGGTTTTCGCAATGTACCTTTCGACATTATAAACAGTATCGTGAACGTTACGATGCGCTCCGCCAAGGGGCTCCGAAATAATCGTGTCAATCAATCCCAGCTTGCTCAAATCTCTGCTGGTCAGCTTGAGCGCCTGTGCAGCATCTGGTGCCTGTGAGCCGTCACGCCAAAGAATTGCAGCACAGCCTTCAGGTGATATTACCGAATAATAAGCAAATTCAAGCATTGCCAGCCTATCGCCCACGCCTATTCCTAAAGCGCCGCCCGAACCACCTTCACCGATACAGATGCAAATTATCGGCACCCTTAAACGTGACATCTCCGTAAGATTGACTGCTATCGCCTGAGCTTGACCCCGTTCCTCGGCTCCAATACCCGGATAGGCCCCCGGTGTGTCAATTAACGTAACAATGGGAATGTCAAATTTTTCAGCTAATTTCATTTTAGCTATCGCTTTTCGATAACCCTCAGGATTGGGGCAACCGAAATTGCAGGCAATTTTTTCCTTTGTGCTTTTGCCTTTGTTTTGGCCAACGATTAATACCTTGTTCCTGGCGATCTGCCCAAAGCCGGTTATGATTGCCCGATCATCACCGAAGCATCTGTCGCCGTGCAGCTCGCGAAAATCCTTTACCATCAGGTCAATATAGTCAGTAAGAATCGGTCTCTTGGGATGTCGGGCAACCTGCACAATCTGCCAAGGAGTTAGATTTGAATATATTCGTTTCAACTCGGCAACCTGCTCGCCCTGCAGGCATCGGATCTCAGCAGAATAGTCTATGCCTTTGATTGAACCGAGCTTGCGCAGCTCATTCATCTGACGATCAAGGTTAGCTACTTTTTCCTCAAAGTCCAGATGATCACCGCTGCCAATTCTATTATGATTACTCTGCATCTTGCTTGTTACTGTTCCGTTCAGACTTTTATAGCACTGTAAAAATGCTCACAAAAAAAATTGTCCTCACAAATCTGTGGGACTTCAATTTTTTCGCCATATCCATCGGCACTTTCTATAAACTAAGAATGCTAACATTTTGATAGAATAAATCAAAGAAAAAAATTGACATATGGTTCAGCCTGCTATACTTTTTAGCAGAAAGCATTTTCCGCTGTATTTTCATAAGGTCTTTATTTTGAAAGAGTTAAGACAAATAACCGTAATCGGATTGGGTCTTTTAGGTGGTTCTGCAGCTTTAGCGATTTTACGCTCTTTGCCCGGCGTAAAAGTCGTAGGTTACACGCATCGCCCTGCCACTCGCCGAAAAGCAAGAAAGCTGGGCGTTGCTATAGAAATCGCTGATGACATAGCCCAGAGCGTATTGCAGGCAGACCTTGTCATCCTGGCCACGCCTATCTGCACGTTTGAGGAAATCTTTATAACAGTTGCCGACGTGATACCGAAGGGAAGTATTATCACCGACCTCGGCTCGACAAAAGTCCTGCCTGCCCGCTGGGCAGCCAAGAGACTGCCCAAGACAGTTCATTACGTTGGCTCACATCCGATTGCCGGCTCAGAACAAAGAGGCATAGAATTTGCCAGAGACGATTTATTCGACCAGGCCCCCTGCATCCTGACGACGACCCAAAAGACCAGCCGCCAGGCTGTTCAAACACTTAAGAGATTCTGGTCGGCTCTTGGCTGCCGAGTAACATTGATGAGGCCGACAGAGCACGATAAAATTTTAGCAAATATCAGCCATCTGCCACATGTGACAGCGGCGGCATTGATAAATGCCAACAACAGCGAGGAATTAAAATTAGCCGGCAAAGGTTTCATAGATACCTCCAGAGTTGCATCGGGACCGGCCAACATCTGGGCTGATGTGCTGTTGACAAATTCAAGCAACATTAACCGAGGGATTGATAAAATCACAGCGGAACTATCAAAGCTGAAAAAAGCAATCAAAAACCAGGATAAAAGCAAGATCGAAAAACTGCTCAAGGCGGCAAGGGAAAAACGTGCGGCAATGATAAAATATAAAATAAAGAGAAAGGAACTAATTTAGGGGGGCCACACTATGAGACTTGGAGAATTAGCATTCGCATGTTACGTGTTCGATAAAGCCTATTATGGTAACAAGGCATACATCGACTTCTTAAGTTCCACTAATAGTCATCCTAATCTTTGCGAAGATGAACATTGTCAAGCCCTTTTCAAATTTCTGAATAGATGGTACTGTAGACTTCCTAAAGATGAGGGTAAGGAATATTGTGATATAACATGCCAAAATATAAAATCTTGGTATAAGCAATATCAAAATAAACTTCCAGAGGAGGAAATAAACTTGTTGGAACTAAGAGAGCAGTTGGATAACGTAAACTGTGCATATGAAGATCTTAAAAATCGAAGCGCAGGAATTCGCAAAATCGCTGAAACAGCCGCCTCTAAAATTCTTTTTGCTATCAAGCCAAAAAGCCTTATCCCATGGGACAATAAAATCCACAAAACATTATCTCCGAATGGGTCGTATAGCGATTTTCTCAAAAAAATGCAATCGTTAGTTTGTGAGATTAAGATGCTATGTAAAAATCAACATTTCACATTGACGGAATTAGCAGAAAAATTAGGAGAGTCAGGAAAGATTCAAATAAATGGCCAGACGATACCAAAAACAATACCAAAGTTAATCGATGAGTACAATTGGATAACAATAACCAAAGGATGTAAGCCAGATAAAGAAACTTTGCAACAGTGGTTTAGATGGAGTAAATAAAACGCGAAACTATTATATCGGCAAAAGAAGAGATTGCTTCGGTCGCTTAGCTCCCTCGCAATGACACAAAAAAAGATTCCAATGTCATTGCGAGGATAGCTTAACAAGCGTTCGTTTTTGTCATTGCGAGCGAGACGCAGCCGAGCGTGGCAACCTCATCACCTTAATATCGATTAAATGCAGTATGAGGTTAAAAGTTGATAAAAAAAGTGACGCTCTTCACTTCCGCCTCGACGAAAGTAAAGTAGTTGAGTCAGAAGAAGTTCGTCCCGGTGTAATCCTTGATTTTGATAGTGATGGCCGTGTCGTTGGTGTTGAGTTCCTTGAAATCAGCTCACGTGCCACCTGGGAAGAACTTTCATCTCTGCAATTCCAAACAGGGTAAAATCTCTAATATTATCATGATAGGATGGAATTATTAGCCTGATAAAAGTAAAGGAGTATCAACGTGAAACAATGGCGTTTTGAGATTTTTAATCGATCCGGCTTTACAGACGTGCATGGCAGCAGCGTGCTGGAGGATATTAAAGAGCTGGGTATAGATTCGGTTGAAGCAGTTCAATCAGCTAAGGTCTTTCTTATCGAGGCCGATCCCTCGACTGCGCTCTCCACAGGACGCCTTACGGCGGGGACAGGCTTCGATGAGACCTTCGCAAAGCGCTTGGCAAATGAGCTTTTGGCTGACCCGGTTTGTGAAGAATATTATATAGGCAGAAGCGGCCCACCGGCCGGGCTGGCAAAGGCAACATTAATCGAAGTGCACTTGAAAAGCGGCGTCACTGATCCCGTAGCTGAATCCGTTATGGCTGCTCTTGCCGATATGAACGTTAAAGCCAACAATGTCCGCACCGCACGAAAGTATATACTTTTAGGTGACATCAGACAAAATCAAACCGAGACCATCGCTAAAAAAATCTTAGCAAATGATTGTATCGAAGTCGTGCTAATCGGCAATGAAGCAGAACCACCGAGTCCACATTTAAGACCATACGAGCTGAATATTGTACATTGGCCCATACGCGACCTTGACGACGATGGATTGATGGCGCTGAGCAAGAAAAAGGACCTCTTTTTGAATCTGGTGGAGATGCAGACTATCCAAAGATACTTCCAGCAGCTCGATAGAGAACCAACTGATGTCGAGCTTGAAGCAATCGCCCAGACGTGGAGCGAGCACTGCGTTCATAAAACACTAAAAAGCGCAGTCGATATGTCAATCGACAGCCGGCAATTACACTTTGACAACCTGCTGAAAGACACCGTTTTCAAAGCCACCAAGCAGCTTAATAAGCAATGGTGCATATCAGTCTTTACTGACAATGCCGGCGTAGTGGAATTTGACGAAGACTCAGCTATATGCTTTAAGGTGGAGACGCATAATCATCCCTCGGCACTCGACCCATACGGCGGCTCTGCTACCGGCATAGGCGGCGTAATCCGCGACCCAATGGCGACCGGCCTGGGGGCGAAACCCATCGCCAATACAGATATATTCTGCTTCGGGCCGCCGGACAAAAAACTCGAAGAGATTCCCAAAGGAGTGCTGCATCCGAGAAGAATTATGAAAGGCGTTGTCGCAGGCGTACGCGATTACGGCAATAGAATGGGAATACCAACGGTCAACGGTGCAATCTATTTCGATGACAGATATTTAGCTAATCCCTTGGTTTATTGCGGAAATGTCGGCCTAATTGACAAAAATAAATGCTTCGATAATCCTCAAGTCGGCAATTTGGTCGTGGTCGTCGGCGGCAGAACCGGCCGAGACGGAATACACGGTGCAACTTTCTCCAGCGGCGAAATGACGCACGAGCACGAGACAATCTTTTCACACGCCGTGCAAATCGGCAATCCAATAACAGAGAAGAAAGTGTTGGATGTGCTGCTCCAGGCTAATGAAGTCAATTTATATGAGGCGGTTGCTGACTGCGGGGCCGGCGGACTCAGCGGGGCCGTGGGCGAAATGGGTAAAGAGCTTGGTGTAGAAATCAACTTAGAAAAAGTGCCATTAAAATATGCCGGCCTTAACTATACCGAAATCTGGATTAGCGAGGCTCAGGAAAGAATGGTTTTAGCTGTCAAGCCGGAGAATCTAAAGGCCATAATGAAAATATTCACGGATGAAAATGTCGAGGCGACGGTCGTAGGCAAATTCACCGGCGATAAGAAATTGACTCTGCGATACAACGGCCAGAAAGTTGGTGAGCTGGATATGGAGTTCTGGCACGATGGGCTGCCTAAATACTCCCGCAAGGCGGTCTGGCAAAATCCTAAGCTGGCAGAGCCCGCGATAGCTGAAAAAGATAATTACAATGAAGAGCTTTTGCAAATTCTCTCATCTTTCAATGTGGCCAGCAAGGAATGGGTAATCCACCAATACGACCACGAAGTCCAGGGTGGCTCGGTGGTCAAGCCGCTAACAGGCATAAGCAACGACGGCCCCGGCGACGCAGCGGTAATACAGCCCAAGTTTAATTCGGATAAGGGCCTTGCCATTAGTTGCGGAATGAATCCGTGCTATGGTGACATTGATCCGTATTGGATGGCTTTAGCCGGAATCGATGAGGCAATCAGGAACCTTATCTGCGTGGGCGGACGAGCCGACAGGATTGCGCTTCTGGATAACTTCTGCTGGGGCGATTGTACAAAGCCGGAAACGTTTGGCCCATTAGTGCGGGCAGCTCAGGCCTGCTACGACGGCGCGATAGCCTTTAGCGCTCCGTTTATCTCCGGCAAAGACTCGCTTAACAACGCATTCGCCTGCGAAGATGGTTCAAAAATTTCCATACCATCCACACTTTTAATAAGCGCGATATCTTTAGTTGATGACATAAACAAGTGCATCACAATGGACGCCAAGAAAGCCGGCAATTTTCTGTTTATAGTCGGAGAAACCAAAAATGAATTGGGCGGCTCACACTATTATAAAATCAAAGACGAAATAGGAGCCAATGTCCCGAAGTTAGATTTGGAAACAGCCCCTAAGATTGCACAGAAAATTTCGGCTGCGATAGACCAAGGTCTTATAGTCAGTTGTCACGATTGCTCCGAGGGCGGCTTGGCAGTTGCACTTTCTGAGATGGCTTTTGCCGGTGGACTCGGCATAGAAGCCAATCTACAAGGCCTGCCGATAAGTAAAGATTGTACGCGAATAGATGCACAGCTATTTAGCGAATCGAACTCGCGTTATATCGTGGAGGTTGAGCCGGAAAACTACAATGCCTTCGCAAAGATGATGCTGAATCTGCCTTTCGGCCAAATCGGAAAGGTAACAGAAGAAAAAACACTAACCATAAAAGCGAAAGACGGCAAAACTGTTATCAAGGCAGATGTAGATTCACTAAAACGGTCCTGGCAAAAAACATTTGACTGGTAGTGGTAAACAATGAAAGACGAGGAACAAATATGGCACAAATAAAAGCGATAGTTTTGCGTGCGGCAGGAATAAATTGTGATGTTGAAACCGAGTATGCGCTGGAATTGGCGGGTGCAAAGGCTGAGCGTATGCACATAAACAAAATAATCGAAGATAAAAATGCGCTGGACCAATACCATATTCTCGTTGTCCCTGGAGGTTTTAGCTATGGTGACGATGTTGCTGCAGGTAAGATTCTTGCAAACCAAATCGTGCATCATCTTTTTGAGCCGATACAAAAGTTTATCGAGGATGGAAAACTGGTTCTCGGAATTTGCAACGGCTTTCAGGTGTTGGTAAAAGCCGGGATTCTTCCGGGCAATTCCACCGATGGAGGGTTACGCCGGCAGGAAGTAAGTATTACCTATAACGACAGCGGCAAATTCGAGGACAGGTGGGTACATTTAGCTCCTCAAACCGACAGGTGTATTTTCATCGAGCCGGATAGATATATCTATTTGCCGATTGCACACGCTGAAGGTAAGGTTGTCACGAGGGACAAGGCTACATTAGAGAAATTGAAAGCCGATGGATTCGTCGCTTTTAAGTATGTAGATGAAAACGGCAAAGAAGGCGAATATCCTGTTAATCCGAATGGCTCTGTAGATTCTATAGCCGGCTTGACGGATACAACCGGTCGAGTTCTTGGGCTTATGCCGCACCCTGAACGGCACGTCCGCCCGACTCAGCATCCTCGATGGACCCGCTTAAGAGATAAAACTAATGGAGACGGAATGACAATCTTCAACAATGCTATTAAGTACATACAAAAGAACTTTCAAACTGAAAAAATTCATGCGTTTTGAGTTCCGGTTTGAATTTCCTTGCAGCAATTAAGTCTAAAATGTAAAGTGTGCATAGCGTTAGGGCCCGTAGCTCAGCGGCAGAGCAGTGGACTCATAATCCATTGGTCGAAGGTTCAAATCCTTCCGGGCCCATTCAAAAAAGAAGATAACTTTCAAAATGAGCTCCTTGAAAGTAACAATCCTACTCGGCCTTTACCTTTGCACAGGGTTTCTTTTGACTCTGTAGAATGCAAAGGTTACACTGTGCACAAAAAGCTTTAATAAACTGAGAGGAACGTAACCATGCTGAAATATAAAAGAATGTCTGTATGGGCGATTTGGAGCTTCATTATTATCTCTTGCTTTTGTTATCCGGCTGACGGTTATCAAAATTTTGATGTCGCGATTTATTGCCGGGCCCAGGAAGTACAACACATGGCTGAGCCAAATTGGCTCAACGACCGCTGGGACGTGATTGCCCACCAAGTGAAAGTGGATAAGGTCTATCTCGAGACTCATCGTGATGTGATTCTGGTTGATGAGGAAACAATCACCAAGGCCCGTCAATTCTTCGAAAGCAGAGGCGTTAAAGTCGCAGGTGGCATTACCTATACCATCAGTGAGAGTAACCGCTTCAAGACATTTTGCTACACCAATCCCGAGAAGCGCCAGAAAGCCAGGGAAATCGCCGAGCACACGGCCCGGCTCTTCGATGAGGTCATTCTGGATGACTTTTTTTTCACCAACTGCAAATGCGAATCGTGTATCAAAGCCAAAGGCAATAAAAGCTGGACCCAATTTCGGCTGGACCTCATGGAAGAAGCCGCACGAGAGCTTATAGTCAAACCGGCCAAAGCAGTCAACCCGAAGGTCAAGATGGTCATTAAGTATCCGAACTGGTACGAACACTACCAAGGCTGCGGTTACAACCTCGAAGCCGAGCCAAAAATCTTCGACGGCATCTACACCGGCACGGAAACCAGAGATCCCGTTTACACTGACCAGCACCTGCAGCAATACCAGAGCTATTTGATCTTTCGGTTCCTCGAAAATGTAAAGCCGGGCTGCAATGGCGGCGGCTGGGTCGATACGGGAGCAATGCGATATATGGACCGCTATGCAGAACAGTTGTGGCTTACCCTCTTCGCCAAGGCCCCTGAGATTATGTTATTCGACTTCCGCCGAATGCTACAGCCCATCCGTCAGGACCTGCGCGCCGATTGGAACGGCACGCAAACCAGCTTCGACTTTGACCAGATGATGCAACCCATCAAGCAGCAAGATGGTACATTAGTAACGCCGAGCACGATGGCCCGACCTGCCGGATATGCTCTCGAACAGGTTGATGTTTTCCTCGACAAACTCGGCAAACCCATCGCAGTCAAGAGTTACAAGCCCTATCATTCAACAGGAGAAGACTTTCTGCACAACTTCCTCGGCATGTGTGGTATTCCGATAGACCTTGTGCCCAATTTCCCAGCCGAGGCGAATATGGTCTTCCTGGCCGAATCAGCAAAGTTTGATGACACCATCGTGGACAAAATCAAGGGCCAGTTAATGGACGGCAAGACAGTCATGATTACATCCGGTCTATTAAGAGCGCTTCAAGGAAGGGGAATCGAAGACATTGTCGAGCTAAGATGCACCGACAGAAAAGACGTTACTAATAAGTTTTGGCACCGCCGCGCTTTCTGGAGTCGCCGCGGCGCTACTTATGAGTCCTCCTCCAAAATCGTCATCCCCCAGATAAAGTACCTGACCAATGACTCCTGGGAGGAAATCTCCTGTTTGACCAGCGGCATCGGCTATCCCATCCTTCACTCTGCTGACTATGCCAACAGCCGGCTCTATGTTCTGACCATCCCGGATAACTTCGGCGATCTGTACAATCTGCCGGCCGAGGTGCTGACGCAAATCAAAGAAGTTCTGATGCCAGACCTCTATGTCCATATTGATAGCCCCAGCCAGGTCGCTCTGTTCGTTTATGACAACGACACATTTATTGTGGAGTCTTTTTTGCCGGAACCTGTTGATGTCGGTATTGTCGTTACCAAAAAAATCAGCGGGCTACGTGACATTCTCACCGGCGAAGTGCTTTCCGCAAGTGCCGCGCCTTCAAGTCGGCAGATGTTTGGCCGCCGAGGTCGAGGTGGTGGTGACAGAGTAACATTCAACACACAAATTAAACCACATTCTTATCGAGTATTTAAATGCGAATAGTTCGATGAATTTAGCCAGTGATTGAATATAATCGGCCTTTTTACCTGAGAGTCTGGTCTTTCTTATCAACTTTTGTTGTTGATCTGATGGTAAAATATATCGTAGATACTCAACTTTAGGTGTTCTGCAAGCGCACACATGCGCTTACAAGGTAGTGCCCGAGCCTTTATAACATGTGGATTCTTATTGCTCCAATTGTACCTCCAACGGGAACATTCGCAACTCAGCATATCCAAACTCAATTTGTATCCGAGGGGAAAGCCGTTTCTCTCGGGAAGTAGGCAAGGATCCTTCTTCAGGCTTCCACCTTCGCATAAGCTTTCATCTTCGCTAAAGCTACGACGGACAAGTCGGAGGGCAAACAGGACAATTTTATGAAGGCCGAATGAATATAGATTGAATCAGCCTTCCTATTTTACGATATACGTGCTACAATATTTATATGAGGCTAATCAGAAACCATGCAAGGCTTATGAAAATGACCCGCGAGCAAGATTCATTTGTCGAGGCATCACCAGCCGAGCGAGTGAGCTTTATCTGGGAGCTTACAAAAGAGCTGTGGTCGTTACGGAATCAGCAGGATGCTGAACAAAGACTACAAAGAGATGTTACAAACATTGTTAGACAACAAGGTTAAGTTCCTTGTTGTTGGAGCATATGCGATGGGGGCATACGGATACCCACGCGCTACAGGCGATTTCGATATATGGGTTGAAACATCTATCGAAAATGCCAAGAAGGTTTATCAATCGCTGGTACAATTCGGCGCACCGCTTGCGCAGCTCTCAGAAAAGACTTTTTGCGAAGAAGGCATTATGTTCCAAATTGGTGTAGCACCACGGAGAATAGATATAATAACCCAAATCAATGGCGTTGAGTTTGACAAGGCATACACAGAGATGCAGGATATAGAGGTTGAGGGTTTAAGCATACCGTTCATATCAAAAGAAAACTTGATCAAGAATAAACTGTCAACGGGACGCAAAAAGGACAGGCTCGACGCAGAGTACCTGCAATCTAGTACAGATATTTAGTACATTGGAACCTCCAAATAGTGACTTCAAGCATTATGAAAGGGTTCAATTGTGAATAGAAAAGGAATCACTCGTCGTCAATTCATCAAGGGCACGGCTGCTTTGGCCGGTGCCACCTTTTTGTCGTCTTGTGCTATTGGACCTTCAGCAAAAGGAGCCAAGCTAACGGCTGCGGATCAGGTCACGCTCGGCAAGACAGGATTGAAGCTGAGCCGGCTTGGTTTTGGTGCCGGCAGCAAGAGCGGCAGCATTCAACGAGCTCTGGGAACAGAGGGATTTAACCGGCTAATACGGTATGCGTATGACCAGGGGATTACGTACATCGACACCGCTGAAAACTATAGAACCCACACGTGGATCCGCCAGGCAATTAAGGGTCTTCCACGGGACAAGCTGCTCATCCAATCCAAGATGCCACGGATTCCGGACAAGCCGCTGGAGGTGCTTGATCGCTATCGTAAGGAATTGGGTGTAGATTACATCGACAGCCTGCTGATCCATTGCATGGTCAGGGGCGACTGGGACGAAAGTCACAAACGGCTGATGGATGCCTTCGAAGAGGCTAAGGCCAAGAAGATAATACTTGCCCACGGCGTCTCGTGTCATTCGATGCCTGCTCTGACCAAGGCCGCCCAGTTGGACTGGGTTGACGTCAATTTAGTGCGGATCAATCCGCAGGGCGCTTACATTGATACCAAAGTCGAGGGCTGGAATGCCAAGAGCGATGCGTCTGATTTGCCTGCGGTTGTGGAGCAAATCAAGGTCATGCGCAAAAATCATCACGGCGTTATCGGCATGAAGCTCATTGGGGACGGCGATTTCACAAAGCCGGAGGAACGTGAGAAGTCCATCCGTTATACTATGCAATCCGGCCTGGCGGACGCGGTTGTGATAGGCTTCAAGAGTACTGCGGAGATAGATGAGGCCGTTATGCGTATCAATCGTGCCCTTGCGGTTATCGCTTGAAAGCGTAACTCAGAGAAACTGTCGATGTTTGCATAATCGCCCAAAGGCTCGGCGGAGGCCACAAAATGGCCGCGGGAGCACATTTGCCCAGCCCAATAGAAAACGCCATGCGACTTATCCACGAGCAGGTTGAAGAGCAGATATATGAAAAAGGCAAAAGTGAAAAGTAAAAATGTAAAATGCAACAAGGCTCTTGAAAAAATGCTTTTGCTATTCTGTGGATTAAGGTTACATTATTTTTTTAAATTTGAAGATATAGAACTCAATGATGACAAGTGAGAGTAGAGATAAATAATGAATGATAATTGAGAGAAGGGATTACTCTATAAATATATATTTTATCTTTATAATTCTGGGGTATCAGAGGAGATAAAGTGCAAAATGAAAGATAATCAAGGGAAAATAATTAAACAGAAAATCAAAGAGCTAAAGAGTCTAAATAAGGAATTAGGCTCTAGGAACTACATCGAACTATATAGCCTATATGCAACATGTGAACGTTCGTTTATTAAATATAATTCACTCTTGGCTCGCTCAATAGCATGTAAGGATGACGAAAAAAAGACAGAAATGATTCTCGAACGGTTTTCCTGTAGAGACATTGTGATTGTTTTTTCACACCTTTTCTTGGAGGCAGTAATTTACGATTACGGTGCGATAAACACTTCCGGCTCATATATGAAAAAGTATGTTGATAAGTTGGACTTCCTTGCAAAGTGGGTTGTAGTTCCTCGTTTGGTGACAGGCAATTCCTTTCCCACTGGTTCTCAAGCATATGAGTTGTTAGGGAAGCTTGTTAAGGCCAGGAATGGCTTAGTACATTTCAAAACCAAGCAGCTTTCGGAAGGAAATCTCCTCGAAGATATGGAAAGCATGATAGAAGGTAGAATACATGTCTCTGAGTGCTTTGATTGTATGAGTGAGGCTTTATTTGAGCTATCCAAGTTGGGGGAGAAAAAGTGGGCTTTATTCCAATGGGGTTTTGTAAAGTTCCTCACAGAAAAGTCATACAAAAGGGTTGAAGAGGCTACTACGGAAGCTATCCGCAGCTCATTGGGTATCAACGAAAGTGGAAGTGAATGAAAAGAAGACCAGTGACGGCGAACTATTAATGTTGAGAAAGTCCAGAGAAGGGTAATTATTCCTATTAAAATGTCCGCATAGGTAAAAGCCAATCCTACCCTTGCCAAATTGCGCCTTGGTCACGCCCTTATTGAAGCTACTCTGTAATCCATTGTTCACAGAAAGCAGTTAAATCCCGCTCATCAATTCTTTTATCGTCAATCAAATCTGCGATGGTGGGATTACTATCCTATTGCTATTAAATCGTTTAGATTCAAAAGTCATTTAAACCCATTAATTCATCAGGTGCATCTTCTCCTGAGTCTACCATTGATCCTATTTCGCCGAAGATGCCCCAACCTGCTCCGTCTTGGCCATCGCTTTGCCATACAGTGACAAATTCGCCATTATCACTTAACGCGATATCCGGATATCTCTGATCGCTTTCTACGAAACTGTTTAGCTGAAATTCATCGCCGATTGGCTGGCCTAAGCTGTCAAATCGTTGGCAGAATATATCTCTCTCGACCGTGCTTGATTCAATCTCGCTTTCCCACACAATCACAAACTCACCCATATTGTTCATCGCAACCTGCGGATACTGCTGCGCATCGGCCAGTGCTGTATTAGCGATGAACTGCTCGCCCAATGGTGTGCCGTTAGGATCAAACAACCGAGCGTGAACATCATCATCACTGGCATGGTTTGGGTCTCCATCCCAAGCTACCACAAAGTAGCCATTTGCATCCATAGCGATTGAAGGCCGAGTGATGGTGTTAAACTTAATTGTGCTCGCATCCAAAGGTTTGGTCCTTGCTGAGCCATCGGCATTATACAGCCGGACCATTATTAAGTTGTTACTGCTGCCGTCTTCCATCCAAACAACTGCGAATTTTCCATTTGGGTCCATAGCAACATCCGGGTATCGGCAATCGTCCAGCAAGCTAACCTCAAACTCTTCGCTGACAGCTAAACCGTTTGCATCGAATAATTGACAGGATACAACAGTTGTATCTATCTCTAACCTCTCGCTTTCCCATACGACTGCAAACGCTCCGTCCCTTCTCATAGCAGCCTTTGGATGTTGTTGTTTTCCTTGGGTGTATGTATTGATGAGCAGCTCGTCGCCGAGTGGCTGGCAGTTTGGGTCAAACCGTTGGATAAAGATGTCTTGCTCCTCATCTTCAAGTAAACCCGGACCCTGCCAGGCAACTATAAAGTTGCCGGCGGTATCCGTTGCCACCGATGGTTCTTTCTGGTTGCCGGAAGTCGTGGTATTAATCGGGAATTCATCACCAATTGGGGAACAATTCGGATCAAAGCGTTGCCCGAAGATGCCGTTTGAATTGCCATCCTGGCCATAGCTGCTCCAGACCACTACGAAACTTCCTTCCGCGCCCATAGCTATAGCTGCGACTCTCTGGTTGTTGCTTGTTCGCGTATTTATTTGAAAATCAGCGAAGCAAGTGGGTACTAACATTAAACTGATAAGCAGATTTGAAAGAAATACTCCTCTCATTAACCTACCCTCCATAGTAGCTCACGGTCATCTCATAAACAGCCGTTGGCCATTAAGCTTTCCGATTTTTTCAGCGGTATTTCCACGCTCGTTTTGAAGCTATTTCTCTGATTCATGGTGTAATCATACTAAATTTGTCCTTAGTGTCCAGATAAAAAATCCAGCCAATTGATGTTATTCCGGCTTTTGAACAATTTCTTAGTATTAGCGTATTAACTATGAATTATAAAAAAAAATAAAAAATCTTAAAAAAAAAGTTGACTATGAGCCGATACGGTAATAGAATTTAATATAGATGCGTGAGATTGAAGTTAAGTAACGCCACAGAAAGGTTAATGAAAATTCTGAGAGAAGTTCTGATAATTTACGAGTTTTTGCATTAAACTGCCGTTAGATAGGCATTTGCCTTTGCAAGTAGAACCGCTGGCAGTTTAAGGCAGCGGTTTTTTTGTTGCTCTTTTTTAACTTTATAGATTGACCGAGCGCTGAAAGGCGTTAAAATTTTAGCTTACAGACGGGCTCGTAGCTCAGTTGGTTAGAGCGCACGCCTGATAAGCGTGAGGTCGGAAGTTCGACTCTTCCCGGGCCCACTACCTCTGGCTGTCAGCCAGAGGAAATAATAAGCCCGAAATTCTAAATTCGAAACAATATCAAATTACCAAAATTCAAATGACCAAAAGTTCGGAGCATTTGAAAATTTAAATTTGTTTAGGATTTAGATATTAGGATTTCGTATTTCCACGAAGTGGTGCTCGGGGACGTAGCTCAACTGGGAGAGCGCCGGCTCTGCAAGCCGGAGGTTGTCGGTTCGATCCCGATCGTCTCCAATGGATAGTGATTAGTATTTGGTCGTTAGTGAATAGCTGATTGAAGCCGCCTTTGGCGGCACTAAATGCTAAAGACTAACGACCAAATACTAATTCGTTCTTTGACAAGTAAATATGCGGATGCGTGGGATAAAATCCCATGAGATATGAGCGCTTACATAGGTATATTGACTAACCTGTCAATCAAAGATTGATATGGTCAAGTTACTAAGGGTGTATGGGGGATGTCTAGGCGTCGAGAGGCGATGAAGGACGTGGCAGGCTGCGATAAGCCCGGGGCAGGTGCCGAGCAACCGTTAATCCCGGGATGTCCGAATGGGGCAACCCGGCGGAACTGGGCAACCAGATTCCGTCACCTACGGCTGAATGCATAGGCCGTATGGAGCGAACGCAGGGAACTGAAACATCTTAGTACCTGCAGGAAAGGAAATCAACCGAGACTCCGTCAGTAGCGGCGAGCGAAAGCGGAAAAGCCCAAACCCAGCATCTATTTTGGAAATTCGAAATTCTAATATCGAAATCCTAAATTCGTCCTCCGTAGTACTACGGAGAATGGACAATATCGAATTATCAAAATTCAAATGCTCAAAACAGTTTTGAGCATTTGAAAATTAGAATTTTGAATTTGTTTCGAATTTCGGATTTAGAATTTAGAATTTTCAAAGTAGGTGCTGGGGGTTGTGGGCGCCGGTAAGCAGTTACAAAGGCATCGCTAGCAGAATCCGCTGGAAAGCGGAACCGTAGAAGGTGATAGTCCTGTATGCGAAAGCGAGAGCCCTGCATTATTACCGGCGTTCCAGAGTAGCACGGAGCTCGTGGAACTCTGTGTGAAGCTGGGGGGTCCACCCTCCAAGGCTAAGTACTCCTCGGCGACCAATAGTGAAAAGTAGCGTGAGCGAACGATGAAAAGTACCCCTATTAGGGGAGTTAAAAGTACCTGAAACCATACACCTACAAGCTGTGGAAGGGCTATGATGCATTGCTTGCAGTGCATTACGCCTGACTGCGTGCCTTTTGCATAATGAGCCGGCGAGTTATCGTCTGTGGCAAGGTTAACCCCTTCAGGGGGGCAGCCGTAGCGAAAGCGAGTCTTAATAGGGCGACTTAGTCGCAGGTGATAGACGCGAAACCAGGTGATCTACCCATGGCCAGGTTGAAAGGAATGTAAAAATTCCTGGAGGACCGAACCCACTAACGTTGAAAAGTTAGGGGATGAGCTGTGGGGAGGAGTAAAAGTCTAATCAAACCTGGAGATATCTCGTTCTCTCCGAAATAGCTTTTGGGCTAGCCTTGAGCCACTACTTTACGGGGGTAGAGCTACCGAATGGGGATAGGGGGCCACCAGCCTACCTGCCCCAACCGAACTCCGAATACCGTAAAGATTATCTCAGGAGTCAGACTGTGGGGGATAACCTTCATAGTCAAGAGGGAAACAACCCAGACCGCCAGCTAAGGTCCCGAAGTCCTGCTTAGTTCATAAGGAAGTCGAATTGCTGTGACAGCCAGGATGTTGGCTTAGAAGCAGCCACCATTTAAAAAGTGCGTAATAGCTTACTGGTCGAGCAGTTTGGCGCCGATAATGAACGGGAATAAGCAAGACACCGAAGCTGCGGACCCCGTGCTTTCGCAAGAAAGCAAGAACGGGGTGGTAGGAGAGCGTTGCTGTCAGCGCTGAAGCCGTACGGTAACGAGCGGTGGAGCGGCAGCAAGTGATTATGCCGGCATGAGTAACGATAAAACAGGTGAGAATCCTGTTCGCCGAAAGCCTAAGGTTTCCTGGGGAAGGTAAATCCGCCCAGGGTTAGTCGGCCCTTAGTCGAGGCTGAAAGGCGTAGACGATGGACAGCAGGCTAATATTCCTGCACTATGTACCGAAGGTTTGGACTGTGGGGGTGACGCAGTGGCAGAGGCTGGAAGCTGATTAGTCGTGGCTATCCTGCCGGAGGCGTCGTCGGTAGGCAAATCCGCCGACATAAAGATGCCAAAGGACGGCGAGGGCCGATTTAAGATGCCTGAGCAGCCCGAGTCATTGCCAAGAAAAACCTCAAACAGGACGACGGTGCATATCCGTACTAAAACTGACACAGGTAGGCGAGGAGAATATCCTAAGGCGCTCGAGAGAACCGTCCTTAAGGAACTCGGCAAATTGACCCCGTAAGTTCGCGATAAGGGGTCCCTCCAGATGCGCTTAGTTTTCAATTAAGCGCATGCTGAGGGCGCAGTGAAGTGGCTCTGGCGACTGTTTACCAAAAACACAGTTCTCTGCTAACACGTAAAGTGGATGTATAGAGAATGACGCCTGCTCGGTGCCGGAAGGTTAAGGGGATGGGTTATCCGCCTTCGGGTGGAGAAGCTCCTAACTGAAGCCCCGGTAAACGGCGGCCGTAACTATGACGGTCCTAAGGTAGCGAAGTTCCTTGTCGGGTAAGTTCCGACGTGCATGAACGGCGTAACGACTGGAGCACTGTCTCAAGGACGGACTCGGTGAAATTGTAGACGTGGTGAAGATACCACGTACCCGCGGCAAGACGGAAAGACCCCGTGAACCTTTACTGTAGCCTGGTATTGATGCCTGGCATATCATGCGTAGGATAGGTGGGAGGCGTTGAAGTCCTGATTTTGGTTGGGGCTGAGCCAACCTTGAAATACCACCCTTGCTATGTTAGTCACCTAACCGCGACCCGTGAATCCGGGCGTGGGACAGTGCTTGGTGGGCAGTTTGACTGGGGCGGTCTCCTCCTAAAAGGTAACGGAGGAGTTCAAAGGTACACTCAGCGTGGTTGGCAATCACGTGTTGAGCATAAGGGTAGAAGTGTGCTTAACTGCGAGACTCATAGGTCGAGCAGATGCGAAAGCAGGACTTAGTGATCCGGTGATTCCGTGTGGAAGGGTCATCGCTCAACAGATAAAAGGTACTCCGGGGATAACAGGCTGATCTCCACCGAGCGTTCATAGCGGCGTGGAGGTTTGGCACATCGATGTCGGCTCATCACATCCTGGGGCTGTAGGCGGTCCCAAGGGTTGGGCTGTTCGCCCATTAAAGTGGTACGCGAGCTGGGTTCAGACCGGCGTGAGCCAGGTCGGTCCCTATCTGCCGTGGGCGCAGGAATCTTGAGGGGATGTTTCTTCAGTACGAGAGGATCAGGAAGCACCGACCTCTGGTGTACCGGTTGTTCCGCTAGGGGCACCGCCGGGTAGCTAAGTCGGGAAAGGATAACCGCTGAAAGCATCTAAGCGGGAAGCCCACCCCAAGATGAGGATTCCGGTTCGGCCTTCGGGCCGAACGAAGAGCCCTGATAGACTATCAGGTTGATAGGCCGGGTGTGTAAGCGCAGAAATGCGTTCAGCTAACCGGTACTAACGCTCGATTACTTGACCATATCAATCATTGGTTGACAGGTATTAGTGAATAGTATTTAGTGAATAGTATTTAGTGAACAGTATTTAGTGAACAGTATTTAGTGAACAGTATTTAGTGAATAGTATTTAGTGATCTGAATACTAACGACTGAATACTAACGACTAAATACTAACGACTGAATACTAACGACTAAATACTAACGACTAATAACGCTCATATCCGCATCTGCATATTCGAGCAAAGCTCGAAGCACGAATATCTAAATCCTAAATCCGAAACAATATCTAAATTTCAATGTTCAAATTTTCAAAACAAATTGTTTTGGTCATTTGAATTTCGTTTATTCGGATTTGTTTAGAGTTTAGATATTAGGATTTCGAATTTGTCCGCAGTAGGCGGATAACGATCTTCCTGGTGACCATACGTACGGGGAAACGCCTGTTCCCATTCCGAACACAGAAGCTAAGCCCGTGCGGCCGATGGTAGTCCTTAGGGGTGAGAGTAGGTCATCGCCAGGAATTATGTCCCGACAGGGTGTAAGGCCCTGTCGGGATTCCTTTTTATAGCTGTTTTTTGGGCGAGTCCGCCTTCGCTGAAGCTTCGGCGGATTTCAATCCGGTCATCGCCAGGAATTATAAAGGCCGAGGAGGCAATACCCCTCGGCCTTTTCCTTTGGGCATATAAACCTGTGGGGAAAGAACCAAGAGATCACATTTTAGCCGTTTGCAAAGCAGGTATATCAACAATTCCTGTCGTTGGCGGCGCTATTGCGAGCTTAATTGGGGATTACATACCAACTGCTACTGAAAAAGCTGTTAAGAAAAGCATTGAAATATTAAGTAACCGGATTGAAGAGCTTGGTGATCGGATAGATGCCGAGTGTGTAAATAAGGATGAGTTTTCAGAGCTTTTTAAATCTTGTTACCTCATAATGATCAGGACCCATCAAGAAGAAAAGATACGAGGATGTGTCGAACTTATTTGCAATATACTGCTAAAGAGAGGCGACACAGATAAACTAACCTATACTGAGATTGACCATTTTGTGCACTGTTTGGATAATCTTTCGATAGGAGCGATTGAAGTCTTGGGGCACGTGGTTGCAGTAGCCCGCGCAATGAATCGTGAACGTGTGGGAAAGGAAAACGTGCGGATATCTTTTTCTGATGTTCAGAATAGAGTGCCAACAATCGAGGCTGATCTATTGATGGGTTTACTTGGTGAACTCAACTCGTTTCATCTGGTTTTTGTAAATCCAACACCAAGTGTCAGAATGGCCAACTATCAGCTTAGCACCGTGGAATTGCCTCCGATTGGCGTACGGTTCGCTAAATACGTTTTACAAATACGCTGATGAAATTAGTGTTAAGCTTAATTTATGCTGGCAACAGTGGTTAGGCGATAGTCCCTATTTCTCGTCATCGCAAGGATTTATAAAGGCTGAGTGAGAGATTACTCGACCTTTACCGTGTTACATGTATTGGATGAGTAGCATGTGTCCTAATTCTCGCCAGAAGTGGGGGGACTGAAAATGCAACGATCGTTGTCAGAAGCATCTCAGTTCGTGATAGATTCTGTTTATTCACTTGGTTTGAACGTGCCATGCGGTTCAAGGTTTATGAAAATGCACAGGGTTCTACATAATTCAGATGGAACGTGTCGGGATTACATTGACCCAGATGATGCTGATTTTGAGATTGCATTGGAAGCTTTGAGAGATATGAGGCAACTGGAGTTTTTCTTTGATCAGTTCAACTTGGATTCTGAGTCTAATGGTCTTAAATCCCACGTTAAGATGCTTCTCAATGATTGCGTGCTACCACAGGACGACCAAGCTGATACATCAGGACGTGATGCTCAGGCTGAGTTGTTTGTATTTGCTGGCTGTCGAAAAGCGAGCTTTAATCCAAGTTTTAAGGAACCGGACGTCGTCTGCTCGTTGGATGGTCAGGAAGTTCTAATCGCCGTGAAGCGAATCAAAAATATGAGACAACTGGTGAAACGTATTCGTATAGGTGCATCTCAAATAGTAAAAGCAGGAGGCTATGGTATTGTTGTTGTTGATGTGATGATTGCAATGAATCCAAAGAACTATAGGATTATAGCTAAAGTATCTAACGAACTTTTTGGTATGACCTGGGGGTGTATCTTGAAGAAGGTTGTGAACAAGTATTACGCCAAAATCCAGCAGACCATCCAAAACAAGGGCGTTTTGGCGGTAATACTGCATGATCATTGGATACGTATGGATTACAATAGCAACTGGCGACTTGAGACTATGACATATCGAATACGTGCGAGAAAAATTAATGTTTCTTTCGAAAGTCTACTCGATACATTCAGCGAAAAATATCGCTGTGCTTTTCCAAATCCCACTATATTAACGAAATAAGGGCTGCAGCAATAAGTGCAGAGCGACACACGATCATGATAGTACTGCTCGCCAGAATCAGGGCAAGATGTTGGGCGAGTCCGCCTTCGCTGAAGCTTCCGTCTTCGTCAATCCACCCTCCGTAGCAGAGCTACTGCGGAGGACGGGGACTACGCCGGACAGGTCGGCGGATTTCAATCCGGTCATCGCCAGTCCGTCTGAAGCCGGATCTTCGAGATTTATAAAGGCCGATTCGCTGATGCGAATCGGCCTTTTCCTTTGCGCTTAACTTTTAGTAGTGGTAATAAATGGAATTTTTCTGGTCTGAGTTCTTGTCATATTAATAATTCTTTAAGTTGTAAGAGTCGCCATAATTTCGTCAAGTTTGGCTGTTGCCAGGCATGTGTACGTATCGGCAGCTCCATAGTACATCCACAACTTGTCGCCCCGAATTAAAAGGCCGGTTGGAAACACCACGTTTGGCGTCAAACCAGACAATTCGTATGGTGCCTCGGCTTGGAATATCCAGTTTCGTGAGCGGGCAACAACTTTGTGAGGCCTGTTTTTCTCCAACAGAGCTACACCGGCTCGATAAACCAGTTGACCACCATAAGCCTTAACACCGTGGTATATCAGAAGCCAACCATGCTCCGTGAGAATTGGCGGCGGCCCTGCACCTACCTTGGCACCATCCCATGCAGCACCACCAAGCTCAGGCAGCACACAGTGTGGTTCACCCCAGTGCACCAAATCGGGAGAATAAGCCGACCAGATGTGCTCCATACCGCCGGCATCTGGACGGTGGAGTACCGCCCATCGGTCACCAAATTTTTGCGGGAACAGTACAGCGTCTTTGTTGTTTGGAGAAAACAGCAGCCCAATTCGTTCGGCACGGACAAAATCTTCGGTATGCGCCAATGCCACAGCGGCTCCGTTGGGCGAGTAGGCAGTGTAGGTAATATACCAGCGTTTCTCCGCTGCTAAATACGTGATGCGTGGGTCTTCACAACCCCACTGTTCGTACCGCAAGGTTTGCTCACCGTAGCGAAGTATTGGCTCTGACTCAAATCTCCAATCTGTTACCCCATTCCTGCTACGTGCAACATAGATATTCGAGTGTCCAGCATGGTCCTCAACGCGCAGTAGCAGCACAACCTCATCCCCCTGTTCGGAAGCACCGGGATTTAGTACAGCCGCCGCCGGAAAAGGTAGATCCAAAGGCGAAATAATAGGGTTATGCGGTGACCGCTCGAAAATTCTTGTCTTCATAAATGTTCCCTCAAATATTAATAATACCATTTTCTCGCAGGGCACAAAAATATATACGACGGTTGAATTATGCACAGATTATATTGTTTAATATTTGAAAAATCGAGAGCTTATGTTAATTTTCCTATATGAATAAAACACTTGAAGCAAAATCACGGGATAGATGGCCAACTGTACTAATCATCGCAACAATTACACGGCTTTTGTGCCGGGCATATCTTTATGAATGTTGAGACATACGAGAAGATTACAAAGCCTTATGAACTTCCAAAGCGCAGCCAGTAAAAAGCGGAGAGAGTGGGCGAGTCCGCCTTCGCCAAGGCTTCGGCGGATAAAATCCGGTCATCGCTCCCGCATCAAATGACGGCAGGAGCCTATTTGGTTTGGGCAGGCAGGATACTTCGACAGGCTCCCTGCTTCGCCCAAAACAATGAGGCTATGCAGGGCAAGCAGGACAAGTCTCTCGGCTGCACTTGCTACTCTGTGTAGTGCTACGTAGCACGAGCGGGATAAAATTTACAAAAACCAAGGGTTAATATCGCTCGATATTTTCTTTTTTCCCAACCTAAACCAAAATTGTTTGAAATATAGGCTCTTGATACGTAAAATATATTAAAACAGCAATTTTGTGGTGTAATAAATAAAAAGGTGTTTTTATGAGCGGTATTCAATTTGTTATTGACGACAAAGGTACTAAATCTGCTGTCATCATTGATCTAAACAAATACGCCGATTTGTGGGAAGATTTTTATGATTGCTTAATTGCACATCAGAGACGTAATGAGCCTCGCGAATCGTTACACTCGGTGAAAAGACGGTTGCGTCGTGCGGGAAAACTGAATGGCTGAATATAGCATAACCTTTGCTCGTACCGCACGTAAAGAATTAGAATCTTTGGATGTTTCAGTTATCAATAGGATATTTCCGAAGATTGAAAGCTTGTCCGGAAATCCGAGACCACACACCTGTGTTAAATTGAAAGGCGGAAGAAATCTTTGGCGTATTAGGATTGGTGTTTATCGTATCATCTACACTATCAATGATGACAAGAAACTCGTTGATATAATTACCGTAAGACATCGCAAAGACGCATATAGATAAAATACCTTCCAAACAGGAATAAGCTAAGCACGTGTGGCCGATGGTAGCCGCTTTGCGGCGAATCCGGTCATCGCCCCTCCTTCGCATAAAGCTTCCGTCTTCGCTTTCGCTACGACGGATAGGTGCGCTACGCCGGACGAGTCGGAGGGCAGGCAGGATACTTCGACAAGCTCAGTACATGTTTATAAAGACCGATTGCTAACAGCACTCGGCCTTTTCCTTTTGCTATTTTTAAATAATTTTATCAAGAAAGCTTGACGATAATGATATTAGCAATATAATATAATTATGGATGAAATAAAATTTGGCTGGGATGCTCGAAAGGCCAAGCAGAATATCAAAAAGCATAAAGTTTCTTTTAAAGAGGCTTCGACAGTATTTTTCGATGAAAATGCGAGGTTAATACACGACCCAGGCCACTCAGCACAAGAAGGAAGATAGATTTGTTCTGCTGGGTCTTAGCAGTCAACTTAGAATTTTGGTTGTGTGCCATTGTTACCGTGGAAAAGAAAGAATTATTCGTATTATATCAGCACGCAAGGTGGATAAACAAGAACAAAAGCAATATGGGAGATTCCTATGAGAAAACAATATGACTTTTCCAAATCAGTAAAGAATCCTTACGCTAAAAGACTAAAAAAGCAGGTTACACTACGCTTGGGGATTGATGTTATCGAGTACTTCAAAGGCTTGGCTGCTGAGATAGGAATCCCTTATCAAAACTTGATCAATCTTTATCTTAGAGATTGCGCTCTTTCAAATAAGAAATTAACTTTAAAATGGGCTTCTTGAAAATGAGGTGGGCCGATGGTAGTCCTTAGGGGTGAGTCCGACTTCGTTCGTCTCCGACTCACTATGGCGGATAAAATCCGGTCATCGCCAGGAATTATAAAGGCCGATGCCGAGAGGAATCGGCCTTCTCCTTTGCGCCAAAGACCCCCAACGTAAAGTTGGGGGCTAAACAGATAGAAGTTGACCAATCTTCGATAAACATTATTATTCACTTCGTGGGCAAAATCATCGGTTATATGATTACCTGGACGACATACGGAACCTGGCTGCAAGGTGATAAGCGTGGGTATGTCAAGGATGGAAAAATTCTCCGTAAAAATGATGCTCTGCTGCAATCAAATCTAAAAATGCTGAAAAATCCTGCTACAAGATTTAACACTAAGCATTGTGATATTGTTCGTCGTGCCATTCTTAAAAAAGCGCAAGAAATTCGCCAGCAGATATATGCAATTGCAGTGTGCTCAAGTCACGTTCACGTAGTGGCTGAGCGCATAAATGAACCCATCGAGAAGGTCGTCAGTTTCTATAAAAATGCTGCCCGCCTTGCCTTGCGATCCAATGGTTTTATTGGAAGGATTTGGACAAAAGGTTTTGATAAGCGTTTCTGTTTTAATCAAGAAGAGCTGCAAAACAAGATTAAATATGTTAATGACCATCGCAATACAAATGATTAGCCCTCAGGCCTGCCCTGAGCGGGGTCGAAGGGTTCACCCTGGGGGTTATTATATTCTCAGGTTTACCCTGAGGATTATTATGTTCAGGGAAGTTTAGACACGCAAATTCTTTGAACAACTGTCTGGCTTTTTTGTCGTAGGCTATCGCGGCCTCACGTTCGTTGTCAAAGGAGCCGAGGTACATCTTTCGGTTATTCATCTGAATTCTGGCTTTCCACTTTCTCTGAATTCTGTCCCATTCCAAGCCTTTGTATTTTGAGCGAGTTTTCGTTTTTCTCTTGGTGCGGTTGGAGAGGTTTTGCGAGACGGTGGCGGGTCGCAGATTTGCTTTTCGATTGTCCAGACCGTTACGATTTATGTGGTCACAGACCATTCCTTCGGGTACGCTGATTATTTGACGATGCATCCAAATTTTCTTCCTTTGTTTGCAATGTCCGGAACGATGCCAACGAGCTGCGTAAGAGCTGGAAGGGCCTGTGGCAAGATGCCATTTGTACCTTGCGAGTCGTGCGTAATCTTCAGTATCTACAATTGCGAATTTGCCGCGTGTCAATGGGATTCTTTTGAAGGCGTAACCGTAGTGCAGCCGACGATAGAACAGTATGAGCAATACGATAAGCCAATCCACCCATTCTGGAATGTTGATAACAAACTTGCTGATTTTCTCCTCCATAAAGGTAGGTAAGTGAATTGGTGATTAGTGAATTAGCGAATTAGTTGCCAATTAACTAATTAACCAATCAACTAATCAGCTATTTGAACGTCCCCCCATATTTGGCTCAATCTGCAGATTTGGTTGAAAATTGCGGGATTTTTTTGCGTTTGGATTTTTGTAAGTATCTTTCCGGAAAACAAATAAAATTTTTTGAAAAAATTAGATTTTTGTCTTCAACTACCCACGCAAATGGTTGAAATTCATGCTTTGAAAGAGACGGCATAAATAAACAAGCTCAGGACAGGTCGCAAGGATTTTACTGTATTGAGATGAATAAAAATTCGTTAGCAAGGCCTGCCCCAGGTACAAGATGGCCAGAGCATCCTCATCCTTATAATTTACTTTATTGTTCAGTTATGTTAAAATAGATAAAATTAAGCATTGGGCCTTCAAAATTACGAGAATATCTGTGTGTTCGCTATTACTTATTATGCTTTTAGTTGGTTCTGCTAACCCTTTTTCCGTGTTAGCTGCACACCGGAGCCAGAGTAACTCACTGGTAATCAATGAGTTTATGGCTTCAAACAGCAGTGACAGCGGTATAAGCGACCCGCAGGGAGAATATGATGACTGGGTCGAAATTTATAACTTCGGCGATACAACTATAGATATAGGTGGAATGTACCTTACGGATGATATAAATGAGCCTGCGAAATGGCATATTCCGGGAGATTGGCCTGCGGAGACTACTGTTGGAGCCGGTGATTACATAGCAATCTGGGCCGATGGCGATACCGGCGATGGCCCATTGCACGCAAATTTCAAACTTAACGCCGACAGTGAGGAGATTGGATTGTTTAATGCCGATGGCAGTACGATGATCGACGGCATTATCTTCGGCAAACAGGTCTCAAACATTTCCTATGGTCGCTACCCTGATGCCATAAATCAGTGGCGATATATGACTGTTCCAACTCCAGGAACGCAAAATAACGATGGGTACTTAGGCTTCGTGGATGAGGTGGAAATCAGCCACCTGCGGGGCTTCTATGAAAATGCCTTTGAAGTGGAACTGACCTGTGAGACTAATGATGCTACGATATACTACACGCTGAATGGAAACGAACCAAATGAGACAACTGGCACGGCTTACAACCCTAATGTGAGAATCCCAATTACTACAACAACTTGTCTGCGCGCCGCATCATTTAAGCCGGGCTATAAATCCAGTCGAGTTAATACATGCACCTACATCTTCCTCGACGATGTCAGATACCAATCCAATAGTTATGCCTACTCGAAGGGCTTCCCAGTCCGGTGGATAAACAGATGGGACCAATACTTGCGGGATGGCGACTACGAGATGGACCCGGACATCCTTACCGATCCGGCCTATAGCGATCTTTTCGAAACTGCGATGAAGGCGATACCGGTACTCAGTATTGTGACGGATATGGCAAATCTCTTTGACCCACAGACTGGCATATACGTCAACAACTGGCAGTGGCATGATCCCCAAAGCGGTCAAGACTGGGAGAGACCTGTTTCGCTCGAGTACTTCGACCCGTGCACCGCCGAGGATTTTCAAATCGACGCTGGTTTGCGCCTTGCAGGCAATCAAAGCCGAGACCCAGGTTTGAACGCCAAGCACTCTATGCGGATATTCTTCAAGAGCGAATATGGTCCATCAATGCTCGAATTTCCATTATATGAAAACAGCGATGCAGACAGACATAATAATATCTCTCTGCGTGCTAACTACCACTATAGCTGGATCGACAGCACCCATCCCTCGAATGTGGCTAATGCCCATTATATCAGGGACACCTTTGCTCAGGATTCGCTCCGCGATATGGGCTGTCTTTCCCCTGATTCAAGATATGTTCATCTGTATATGAATGGCCTGTACTGGGGATTATATCAGGCCAGTGAGCGACCGGATGACTCATTCCTCGCTGAGCACTTAGGCGGTGAACGAGAAGACTACGACGTAATAGAAGGCGTTTATGAACACAGCGTGGCTACCGTCGAATGCAAGGCCGGCCTACGCGATAGCTGGGACTATATGTGGAGCCTGTTCGAGCCCTACGACTATCACAACCCGATGGACGCTGAAGACTATGCCGAACTTACCCAACACCTTGATATTGTCAAGCTCTGCGACTATATAATTTACAACACCTTTGTAACCAACTGGGACTGGTGTTCCAAGAACTGGTACGCTGCAAGTCTCCGTAACCCACAGGACGTAAACGGCCCACCGCTCGGCAAGTGGACCTTCTATACGTGGGATGCCGAGACTACGATGGATTCGTACAGGAACTTTCATGGTTTTCCCTTCTCCGGCTACTACAATGCCGGGCCTGGATTTATGCACAACGCTCTGCATAATAATCCAGAATACAACCGCCTCTTGGGTGATCGCATCCATAAATTCCTGTTCAATAACGGAGCACTTACCGAGCAGAGAAACATTGACCGTTTCGAAGCGCGTGCCGAGCAGATTGAAAATGCCATTATCGCTGAATCCGCACGCTGGGGCGACTTTCTTCAGGATGATAAAGGTTCATACCCGCTATACACCCCTGCTCATTGGCACGATGAGCGAGACAGGATGATAAATCCCGACCACCCAGGGGGAGGCGCCTACTTGCCCAACCGCACCAATTGGCTGTTAACAAGCAATTACAATAGTTATATTTCCCATGGTTTCTATCCGAACATTGATGCTCCCAAGTTCAGCCAACATGGTGGCTACATTTCGGCCGGTGACATGCTGACCATAACCAATCCCAATGGTGCCGGCACGGTCTATTACACCCTGGATGGCATAGACCCCGCTATGCCGGGGATGCCCCCGCCACCAGTCATCGACACAACTTTTGTAGCTGAAAACGCCTCCAAGCAAGTACTGGTTCCGACTGGACAAGTCGATGATGCTTGGAAAGGCGGTCAGCCATTCGACGATTCCTCTTGGAGTCTTTGTACCGGCTCTGCCGGCGGTGTCGGATATGAAAGAGGCTCAGGCTACGAACACTTCATCAGCCTTGATGTCGAAAGCCAGATGTATGGCAGATACAGCGGTTGCTACGTCCGGATACCTTTCTACATTGATGAGGCCCCAAACAACTTCAGTACTATGATAATCAATGTTAGATACGATGATGGTTTCATCGCTTACATAAACGGCGTTGAGGTACAAAGAGTCCTTGTCAGCGGCACGCCGAGGTGGGATACCTCAGCCTCAGGAAACCATGAGGCGACAGGCCTACAGCCTTTCGATATATCCGACGAGACGGATATTTTGCGCCAAGGCCGGAATATATTGGCAATCCATGGCCTGAACGCCTCGCTTACAAGCTCTGACTTTATCATCTCTGCAGAATTGGCAGCCGGACGGTCCGATGGTGGAGGTGACACAGTAATTTCAGATAGTGCCTTTGAGTACGCTGAGCCGGCTATACTGACCAAAACCACTCAGGTAAAAGCAAGAGTGCTTTCTAATGGTGTCTGGAGCGCGCTGAATGAAGCGGTCTTTGGCGTTGGGCCGGTCAAGGAATCGCTGCGAATCACTGAAATCATGTACCATCCGGCCGACTACAATGATCCAAACGATCCAGACACTGAATACATTGAGCTGGCCAATATTGGCAGCCAGGCCATAAATCTAAACCTCGTCAAATTCGCCAACGGCATAAATTTTACCTTCAGCGACGCAAATCTACCGCCAGGTGACTACATTGTAGTAGTGAAAAACCAATCGGCTTTCTTGAATAAGTACCCGTCGTTTACAGGCACAATCGCAGGCCAATACTCAGGCTCACTAAATAACGGAGGCGAAAGAGTCGAATTGCAGGATGCCGTAGGCCAGACGATCCACAACTTCAGATACGAAGACAACTGGTACGATATTACCGATGGTCTTGGCTTTTCACTTGTCATAAAAGATCCTGTAAATACCGACCCTAACGCCTACAGTGACAAGGCCAACTGGCGGCCAAGCGCTACTATCGGTGGCTCGCCAGGTTATGAGCTATGAAGAGCACCAAAGACCCCCAACGTAAAGTTGGGGGCTAAACGGATGAGAGACGACATAATACAAAACCTGGGAGGCTGAAAAATCCCGCCACGAGATTAGACACCGAGCATTGTGATATTGTTCGTCGTGCCATTCTTAACAAAGCACAAGAAATTAGGCAGAAGATATATGCAATTGTAGTTGAAAGTCATCAAAATATAAATGGTTAGCCCTCAAGCCTGCCCTGAACAAAGTCCAAGGGCGCAGCTTGGGGACAGATTGCCGGCCTTTATGCAAAGTGCAACATTCAATTAAAATTGATATATTACAATCGAACGATTTTTAGCTATTAGCAGTTTCTGCTAAAAGAAACTGCTAATAGCTTCGGACTTATATTTATATGTTGGTGTAATCCAATTGTGCTTAATTTCAGCATTTTTTGAGATTTTAGCAAATTTACCGGCATTTTTAATGGGTTAAGATGGTGATGTCCGATATATCCTTCAGAAAGTTACTGTTTTTCTGGAGGACAATGAAATGTATGGACCT
>Ga0307431_1000056_pt1 | contig 87813 bp, 84 predicted proteins | sample SalMarWE160170MG_FD_202155 | JGI IMG/M metagenome (GOLD analysis project Ga0307431, IMG submission 202155) | Salt marsh sediment microbial communities from the Plum Island Ecosystem LTER, Massachusetts, United States - WE1603-170 | ecosystem: Environmental > Aquatic > Marine > Intertidal zone >...
GTGCTGCTGACCGATACCGTCGGCTTTATCCGCAAGCTGCCCCCCACCATCATCACCGCCTTCAAGGCAACCCTGGAGGAATTGACCGAGGCAAGCCTGCTGCTGCATGTCGTCGATTTGACCTCCCATAATGCGGCGGAGCAGTGCCAGGTGGTGGAGGGTATTCTGGCTGACCTGAAACTTCAGGACAAGCCCCGGATTACGGCGCTGAACAAAATCGACCTGTTGCTGCCGGGCGGCAAGGAATGGGACGAAGAGAAAGCGCTGAAATACCTTTCCGACCGGGCCCCCGCCGATGAGGACACAGTTCTGGTGTCGGCGGTTAAGGATTGGGGTCTGGGCAAGCTTTTGGAGCTGGTCAGCCAGGTGCTAAACCCCTCAAAACAGCCTGTCCAAAAATGACGCTCTCAAATCAAAATCTAGCCCCCTAAAAATTTTCCTGAAGGTTTTGATACCTTGGTTGGCACGCGGCGTAATTAGCCCCCATTTTATCCCCCCGGATTTCGGGTATTTTTTGACCCTTGTCAGGACATGGGTTATCCGTCATAATAGAAACACCAAAAAAACTTTTTAGGAGATTTCAATGTCTTTAGAGGAACTGGAAAAAAGAATCGGGGTTCTGGAGGACATAGAGGCAATCAAAAAATTGCATAGAGAGTATGTCTATGCACTCGCCAGCCAGCAGTGGGAAGATATGCTGTACTGCTTTGCCGATGACGGTGTTGCTGATATCTGGACGCACGGACCGCGCCGGGGCAAGAAGGAAATTAAGGAGCTATTCAACGAGTTCAACGGCAAGATACTGCCGACCCACGGGCATCTGGTCACGCAACCTGTAATCAACGTTGATGGAGAAACAGCGGAGGGCCACTGGATTCTTTATCTCTTCTTACCCGGCCCAGAGGCAGAGTGGTTTCAGGGCAGGTATGACTGCAAGTACATAAAGGTGGACGGGAAGTGGAAATTCAGCTACCTGAAGTACACTCGCCCCTGGCCAGCTCTTGAAACAATCACCAGGAGCTCAGACTGATGTCTTTAGAGGAACTGGAAAAGAGAATCAGGGTCCTGGAGGACATAGAGGCGATAGAGAAGCTGCATAGAAAATATATCTTCAGCCTTTCCAGCCGCGCCTGGGATGATTTACTGGACTGTTTCGCCGAAGACGGTGTTGCTGATATCGGGCAGCACGGATTCCGCCAGGGCAAGAAGGAAATCAGGGAGCTTGTCTATGAGGACTTTGACAAGCTGGAGATAACACCCGGGCATCTGGCATGCCAGCCGGTTATATCTGTTGCCGGCGACAGGGCCAGCAGCTACTGGATATTGTATCTCTTCCCTCATGAAAAACCGATGAGATGGCTCCAGGGCAAACACGAGTTCGAATACGTCAGGATAGGCGGAGAGTGGAAGTTCAGCAAGGTGAAGTTCACGCGCCCCTGGCCCCCCGTGTCCGAATAGGGCTTTATTTTAAGGGATTTTAGGGAACCCACCCCCTTAATCCCCCTCCCTTAGAAAGGGAGGGGGAGAGTTTTTTTAAAAAGAGGGTGCTCCGCACCCTCTTAAACACCCCTGCAAATAAGTAGGTAGTAACTTTACATAATATTTACGGGCAAAATTGTGTTATAATGGGGGTATGGAAATAAAAGATTTAAGGGCGTTCTTTAGCCTTCAAACTCTTATATTAATAATCATTGTATTATTTCTATTGTTCATCATATTCACTGCAATAGTACTTTATAAACCTGATTTGTTCAGATCCGATTTTTTAGCCATTACTGAAAATTTCCAAGAAAACGTTACCACTCTTTTCACAGCTGTTGCGGCATTAGCTACACTTATATTAGCATACGCTGCCTTCCGGACAATAAAGATTAGCAGTGAACAAAAACAACTATTAAGTAACCAAACAGAATTTCTAAACGAACAAATTAGGTTCTTAAGACAAGAGAGGTTAATAAAAATATTAGATAACGTTCATGTATGGGCAAATGATATGACAAACTTCCGTCTCGAGATACAAAAAGGCAAAACCCAGGATGCGATTAGAATACTTTCTGTTGTACATTGGACAGCTGCCCTAAAGGCCCTTGAAACAAACGGCAAATCTATAAAGAGGCAAGCTGGAAAAATCTGGCCCAATCTAGGCCCAGCATTAGATGAAGTATTAACTAAAATTAGCGAGTTAAATAAATATTTGCTTTTTAATTATCAAGGCAAAGATCAAAACAAAGTAGCATTAATAAAGGTTGGTGAAATACACGCTAGTGCACAAAAACTTTTAACAATTGTCGATGATATTAAATCTTCCGTCCTTTCTCATTAGTATTTTTCCCTTCCCTTTTCTCCCACCCCTCTCAGCCCACTTTGCGTCGCACTATAATTGTTATGTCGAGCACATAGTCTCAAGGAGGCTAAACCACCCTTTTCCCCAAATCCCCTACCGAATAATAATTCCGGCATTAAGCCAGTTGCAGCCAAAGAGTAAACAAACTTACTGTCAGCGCACCCAGTGCAAACGACGCCGTTGCCCAGACAACTTCTATGGTGGCCATATCCCGGAAGTGTCGGGCAAACTCTTCATATCTCTCCATGAACTCGTTCATGGTCTTCTGGAAATCCTCCAGGTTCGATGCTTTCTTGCCCACCTTCTTGGCGTCCCTGGCGACGCATCTAATAGCATCCTCAAGGGGTAACGACACCCAGCTGGCAATATCCCCACCGCGCTGGGGCCACAGCCACCGGGCCGCTTTCTGGAAATGCCCCACTCTTTTCTGCATGCCCGTTTGCAGCGTTTGGGCTCTCTCGTCAATCTTGCACTTCTTGCCGTCTACCACCGCCACCGTCCCTCCTCAAAATCGTGCACGGCGTAATGGATAGCTCCCCGCGCCCCGTCACTCATCCAGGTCAGCCTCATCCAGACCAGATAGCGGAATACCCGGATAAGCCCGAAAAGCCCCAGGGCTGCACCAATCCCGAATATAACCCAGTACAATGCCTGACTCCCTCTATTTCTACCCCATTATACAATATACTTAGCTCTTTTATTACCCCCATAATATTATGTAAACTAATTTACGGGTAATAAAAAAGGAGGCTTTTAGGCCTCCTAAATAACCCCAAAATTCTACCGCCTAAAAAAACTGGGCTCGGCAGGGTTCGAACCTGCGACCAATCGGTTATGAGCCGACCGCTCTACCGCTGAGCTACGAGCCCATAGCCATTAAAAGCCGAATTTCTTGAGCTGCTTATCCACCCTGGCTAACAGCTCCTCAGGAGTGACCGGCTTTTCGATATAGTCTTCCGCTTCCAGGGTGAAGCCCCGGCTCACCGGTATAGAAGCTTCGGCATGCTTTTCGGCGAAAGCCGTCAGCATCAGGGTCGGGATTCGGCTCAGTTGGGGGTCCTTCTTAAGCTGCTCAGCAGCGGTAAAACCGTCTTTAACCGGCATTATCACATCAAGGATGATAAGGTCGGGCCTGTTTTCTTTAGCCTTACGCAACCCCTCCTCCCCGTCTTTAGCCACGATTACGTCATAGGGCTTGCTCTCCAGGACAGTCCTGGTTGACTCGACGAAATCGGCATCGTCGTCAACGAGCAGTATTTTGGCTCTCTTTTCCATCCGAATCACCCCTTCTAAGAACTTCCCCGCCGCTTAATAAGCCTCCCTACCCTCTCCAGCAGGGTATCGGGGGATACCGGCTTCTCCACGTAATCATCCACATCAAGCTCAAGCCCGGTCTCCAGCTCATAGCGGCGGCGGCTGGCTTCCTCTCTAACCGAGGTCAAAATCAGGATAGGTATATCCTTATACCTGGCCCACCTGGGGTCCTGAAGCTCCTTGCATACCGCAAACCCATCCATCTTAGGCATCAGGAGATCAAGAATCATCAGTTCGGGCTTCTCCGCCTTGAGGGTAGCCAGCCCCTCCACCCCGTCCCGGGCGGTGACCACCTTATAGCCCTGAGATTCCAAAATCATGCCTATCGCCTCAAGGATGTCAGGGTCGTCATCAACTACCAGTATCTTGTGCGGCATGTCTCCTCCTTTGCCATTATAATATAGGTCTGGGCAATAATCCAGCCCGTTCAGCTATCTCGGAAACGATATCCTCCCAGCCCACAGCCATGATATGGACACCGTGAACCCCCGGTATTTCCTTCATCTGCTCGATAAGCTCGACGGCTATGGTCGCCCCCTCCTCTTTAGCGTTAGCCGCCTGCTCCATACGGGCAACTACCTCATCGGGGACGCTCACCCCGGAAACATAGTCCCTCATGTAGCGAGCCATACCGGCCGACCTGATGGGTATCACCCCCGCCAAGATATGGGTCTTCCTGTCCAGCCCCCGGTCGACCGCCATCTCCATCCATCTGGCGAACTTGGTAACATCATAGACCGCCTGGGTCTGGATAAAGTCGGCTCCGGCTTTGACCTTCTTGGCTAATCGCGTCACCCGGAACTCAAAGGGGTCGGCATAGGGGTTAGCCGCCGCCCCGATGTACATCGGCACCTCCCCCGATATATCCTCGTCGCAGATGAACTTCTTCTCGTCCCGCATTTTTTTAAGCGCCTGAATCAGCTGGATGGAATCGATGTCAAAGACGCTCTTGGCGGTGGGGTGATTGCCGAACTTCTGGTGGTCGCCGGAAAGGCAGAGGAAATTACCCACCCCCAGGGCTATGGCCCCCAGCACATCGCTTTGAATGGCCAGCCGGTTGCGGTCCCGGCAGACTATCTGCATCACCGGGTCAACCACCTGCTGCTTTAGGAGCACGCTCCCCGCCAGGCTGGACATCCTCACAATGGCGGTCTGATTATCGGTCACATTAGCGGCGTCGCAGCAGTTGCGCAGCAGCTCCCCTTTTTTAAGCATCACCGCGGGACTGGTCCCTTTAGGCGGCCCCGCCTCAGCGGTGACGGCAAATTTTCCGCTTTCCAGGACCTTCTCCAGGTTCGTTCCTGATTTCATCACCATCACCTCCGTTTGTTTTCAGCTTTCCTTGGCAGGGTAAAGGTAAACCGGCTTCCCTTACCCGTTTCCGGGCAGGGGCTCTCCACCCATATCTTCCCCCCGTGAGCCCCCACAATCCTCCTGGTTATAGAAAGCCCCAGACCCGTCCCCTTGGTCTCGACATTACCGGCTCGGAAAAAGTCCTCAAAGAGGCGGGGCAGGTCATCGGCCGGTATGCCGATGCCGGTATCCATAACCTCAACCTGCATCTCATTCTTCCCCTCGCTTACCCGGATGGTCACCGAGCCTTCGGGGGTATAGTTGATAGCGTTACTCACCAGATTGGTCACCGCCTGCTGGAGCCGGGGAGCCGAGCCGTAAATCTTGGGCAGAGCCGGGGGCAGTTCCACCCCCAGCTTCAGCTTCTTTTCTTTAGCTGTCTCGCGCAGGTCGCCGATAGAAGCCTTGATTACCTTGCTCAAGGAAACCTGCTTCATCTCCTCGACAATCTGCCCGGTCTCAATACGGGGAATGTCCAGAAGGTCGCTGATTAAATTTAATAGCTCCTTAATCCGGAAGGTACTCCTCTCCAGCATGTTTCTCTGTTTATCGGTTATATCGCCGGAATAGCCGCCCAGCATTATCCATAAGAAGCCCTGAATGGCGGTAAGCGGGGCTTTCAGGTCATGGGCGGCAATCCCCAGAAAGCGCAGGAACCGGTTCTTCTCCTCTTCCAGCTTGGCTATCTCGACGGAAGCCTGCTCCAGCTCCCCGGTCCTTTTTTTAAGCAGGCGCTGGCTCAGGTTCACCACCGCCCGCTGGCTCTTCCTCAATTCGCCGGCGACCGAAGTCGCCATATAGGTGGCGGCGAAGAGGGCCGAGCCCAGGACAATAAGCACCGTCAGGATATAGCTTCCTTGCTGGTATAGCGTGGGCGAAGCAAATCCGACCAGATTGACATGGGGTATTACGCCGGCATACTCCAGGCCCACCAGCAGCATAACCGCAACAATCTTCGCCATAGCTAACATATAGACTACCTTGTAGTGAAGTATTACACTGGCACCGATGATGTGAAGCACAAAATAGAAGATAAAGGGGTTTTCTATACCTCCGGTGAAGTGAAGCAGCACAATGAATGCCAATAGGTCGAGCAGGAGGTGAACGGTGCCCCAGACCCTGGCCTGGTAGATGGCCTGGCTGGTCGGCATTTTCCTCAGCCTTCGGGACTGGTACAGCAACGCCAGATTACACAGGGTGACAAAGGCGCAGACGGCGTAGGCAGCGGCGGTGGGAAAACCGATATGAAATACCTGTGATGCCACCAGGGTAGCAACGAGGATGCCCAGGATGGTAATCCACCTTACGGTGATAAATACCCTGAGCCACATCCGGAAGGCGGCTTCCTCAGGATTGTGCTCCAGCCCGCCTTCCTCAGCTATGACTGCCTTGTTCTTGCTCCTGGTACTCATCTAAAGCCACTTCCCCGCTTTATCCGATAGTAAACCGCCGGGGCCCTCCCTCACGGCTGGTGCTCCAGTCCCTAAGGGGCATTATCTCCTCCAGGACATCCAGCTGCCCCAGCGCCTCCAGGCGGTCGTAAATCAGCTGCCAGGCGCAGGGTATATCCGGAGACACCTCGCACTTGCCCTCCACCGAACCGCCGCAGGGCCCGTTAAGCAGGCTCTTGGCGCACCTGACCAGCGGGCAGATGCCCGCGGTTTTAGCCAGGACACAGTCGCCGCACTGCATACAGACCTCGATAAACTGCCCCGGCGCCTCCTCCTTGCCGATGAACAGGGTGTTCAGGGCGGGATAAACCGGCTTATCGGCAAACATCGCCATGGTCTGCACGCCAAAGGCACAGGTCATCGCCAGTATGGCATCGGCTTTATTAACCTCTTCGGCCTGCTCCTCCAGGGCGTATTTGGTCAGGTCGTCGCAGGCAGTGGGCACCACCATCCAGCCGGTAACCTTCCTGCCGTCCGCCTCCAGCTTCTCCTTCATGTCCAGAACCTCGGACTTGCCGCCGGTATGGCAGATGGTGGCGCAGGTGCCGCAGCCGACAAGGTACACCTTCATGGCTTTACCCAGCGACTCTACGATTTCTTCTATCGGTTTCTGCTCGGTTATTGTTATCATAGTCCACCCCTAACTAAAGGCGAATACGCTTATCATAGGCGCCTCTAAAATGTTGCAGGCTGTCCATCACCGGTATCGGCGCTGCCTGCCCCAGACCACATAGGGAGGCTAAAATCATGGTGTCGGCAATCTCCCCCAGCACGGTGATATCCTTCTCCAACCCCTCCCCCCTGGTAAATCTCTCAAGTATTCCGGCCATGGCTTCCGTCCCCTCCCGGCAGGGGGCGCACTTGCCGCAGGACTCCTCGGCCAGAAACTCCATAGTCCGGTGGACAATATCAATGATGTCCCGGCTCTTATCAAATACGGTAACGGCGCCGGCGCCCAGTATGGTCTCAAAAGAGAGCGGGCTATCCAGCATACTATAGGGTATAATCCGGCCCGTGGCACCGCCCACCTGGACCGCCTGAACTTTTTTGGCTCTAGCCAATTCCTCAACCAGCTCCTTAAGGCTGCTGCCCAGGACTAATTCATAGACACCGGGCTTGGCCACATCCCCGCTTACCGAAAAGACCTTGGTTCCCTTGCTCTTCTCCGTCCCCATCCCCCCGAACCACTCAGCCCCGTTGAGCACTATACGGGGTATATTCATCAGGGTTTCTACATTATTAATAATAGTCGGCTTGCCCCATAAGCCTTTGGTCGGCGGGAAGGGAGGCCGGTAGCGCACTTCCCCCCGCTTCCCCTCGATGGACTCCATCAGCGCCGACTCCTCGCCGCATACATAGGCGCCGGCGCCCTGCCTGACCTCGATGTCAAGGTGCTTCAAAAAACCCTTCTTCTTCGCCTGGTCGATAGCCTTATCCAGCAAACCGAGCAGGAAGCGGTACTCGGCACGGAGGTAAATAAAGGCTTTTTTAGCCCCGATGGCATGCCCGGCGATAGCAATACCCTCGATGAGGCTGAAGGGGTCATTCTCCAGTATATACCTGTCCTTAAATGTCCCAACCTCGCCCTCGTCAGCGTTGCATATAACGTATTTTTCGTCGCCTTGAGCCTTCCGGGCTAAGTCCCACTTCAACCCGCAGGGAAAGCCCGCCCCTCCCCTACCTCTCAAGCCGGAGGCTTTTATCTCCTCCACTACCCGTTCGCCCGGCAGCTTCAGGGCTTTCTTCAGGGCTTTAAAACCGTCTTTGTCGATATAGCTGGCTATGTCTTCAGGGTCAACAACCCCGCAGTTTTGTAATACCACCCGTTTCTCCGGCACTAAAAAAGCCTCCTGCTTTATTTATACGCCTGTAAAATCTTTGATATCTTCTTCGGCGTCAGCTCACCGTGAACATCGTCATTTACCATCATCGCCGGCGCTCTGTCACAGGCTCCGATGCAGTTGGTCAGCTCAAAAGAGAACCTGCCGTCGGCGGTGGTCTCACCGGGCCTAATCCCGAGTTCCTTCTGCACACCGTCAATTATGGTCTGGGCATCTTTAAGATAGCAGGGGAGGCTCTTGCAAATCCGGATTACATTCCGCCCCTGCGGCTTGATAGATAAGAAGGAATAAAAGGTAGCCACCCCGTAGACCTCGCTTATGGAGAGCCCCAGGGATTCAGCCAGCTCAGCGATAGTTTCTCTGGATAAATAACCAGACCTGCTTTGCGCACGCTCCAGCAGCACCAGCAGGTCTCTCTTTTCTTGGCTATGGGGTTTGGTTCCCTCACCAATTTTACTCATTAGCTTCCATCCTCGGAACTGGCCAATCAACTGGTTATAATCAACGGTCTTCCTCTTTTCACTTCTTTCGCTTCTCTCGGCTTACCCAGCGCTCCCGTCGGGCAAAAAGAGATACATACACCGCAATCACGGCAAACTTCCTTATCTATGGGCTGGTCAAAATCGACGACCACCTTGGCGTCAAAACCGCGGTAGGCAACGGCAAACACGTTATGACCGGCAACTTCTTTGCAGGCGCGGACGCAGCGGCGGCACATGATGCACTTGGTCAGGTCGCGGACGATATAGGGGCTGATATCCTCCATGGCGTAGTAATTCTTTCTCGTCTGGAAACGGGGCAGCCCCACCTCCAGGTCGGCGGCAATCTTACGCAGCTCACATATATTGGCTTTATCGCACATGTAACAGGAGCCGCAATGACTGGCCAGCAAAAGCTCCACAATCATCCTTCGGGTAGCCAGGACCTTATCGGAGTGGGTTTGGATGACCATGCCCCCGGTGATGGGGGTGTGGCAGGAACCGACCAGCGTCCGCGAGCCTTCCACCTCGACCACGCAGATACGGCAGGCGCCGATAGGGGTAAGCTCCGGCCGGTGGCACAGGGTGGGAATGTCGATGCCGTTCTCCAGTGCAGCCTCGAGGATGGTCATCCCCTCTTTAGCTTTAACCTGGCGTCCGTTTATTGTCGCCGTTATCTCAGCCATCTACTTTTTCTCAACCCTGACAGCGCAGACCTTGAACTCCGGTATCTTGGACACCGGGTCGAGGGCGGGATTGGTCAGCATGTTGGCCGGGCTCTCAGCAAAGTGGAAGGTCATAAAGACCACCCCCACCGGCGAAATCCCGGTTACTTTGGCTCTGGTGGTTACCTTCCCACGCCGGGAGATGACCTTAACCATGTCATCGTCGGCAATACCCAGCTTTGAGGCGTCTTCGGGGTTTATCTCCACCGTCCCCTCCCCTTTTAAGGCATTAAGCCCCGCCACCTTTCGGGTCATGGTGCCGGTATGGAAGTGATATAAACTGCGCCCGGTGGTCAGCACCAGCGGATAATTTTTATCGGGCAGCTCCATCGGCGGCTTGTACTCCAGGGGGATGAACCGCCCCTTCCCCCGGGTGAACTGCTGTGTATGCAGTATGGGGGTGCCGGGGTGCTCCGGGGTGGGGCAGGGCCACTGCAAACCGCCCTCTTCCAGCCGCCGGTAGCTGATGCCGCCGTAGCTGGGAGTGAGCAGGGCAATCTCGTCCATAATCTGGGCGGGAGAGGCAAAGTCAAAGCCGCCGTTGCCCATCTTCTGCCCCAGCTGGCAGGTAATCTGCCAGTCGGGCCGGGAATCTCCAATCGGCTCTATCGCCTTTCTCACCCGCTGCACCCTTCTCTCGGTGTTGGTGAAGGTGCCGTCTTTTTCGGCAAAGCTCACCCCGGGCAGAACCACATCGGCAATCTCGGCTGTTTCGGAGAGGAAGATATCCTGCACCACCAGGAGCTCTAGCTTCTCCAGCGCCTCTTTGGCATGAGTAATATCCGGCTCACTTAATAGCGGGTTCTCCCCGATAATATAAATTGCCTTTATCTTCTTGCTGCCGGCGGCGTCAACAATCTCGGTGATGGTCAGGCCGGGCTTCTCCGGCAGCCTGGCGCCCCAGGCCGCCTCAAATTTTCGCTTAATATCAGCGTCGGTAACCACCTGGTAGCCGGGATAGACATTGGGCAGGGCGCCCACATCGCAGGCTCCCTGGACATTATTCTGCCCCCTCAAAGGGTTTACCCCACTCCCCGGCTTGCCCACATTGCCGGTGAGCATAGCTAGATTGGCGGTGGCGATAACATTATCGGTGCCGTGGGAGTGCTGGGTAATGCCCATGGCGTAAAAGATGGCTGACGGCTTCTCGGTTGCGTATATTCGGGCGGCCTCGACTATCTTATCCTTGGGCACGCCGGTGGTCTTCTCCACAAAATCAAGCCCAAAGTTTTTCAGTGACTTCTTAAATTCGTCAAAATTCTCGCAGCGCTCATCAATAAAGGCCTGGTCGGCCAGTCCCTCATCAACGATGACCTTCATCATCCCCATAAGCAGGGCGACATCGCTCCCCGGCTTATGCTGGAGCCACAGGTAGGCCCAGCGCACCATGTCAATCTCGCGGGGGTTGGCTACGATAAGCTTGCCGCCGTTATCCACCGCCCGCTTTATCTCCTGGCTGATTATGGGATGGGCTTCGGTGGTGTTGGTGCCGATGGCAAGGATGCAGCCTGAATCCCGGAACTCGTTGATGGAGTTGGTCATGGCGCCGCTGCCGAAGCTCTGCAATAATCCGGTTACGGTGGGGGCATGGCACAGGCGGGCGCAGTGGTCAAGGTTATTCGTCCCCAAGACGGCACGGGCGAACTTCTGGGCGACATAGTTATCCTCATTGGTGCACTTGGCCGAGGAGAATACGGCCACTTCCTCCGGCCTATATTTGCCCAGCTTACTGGCAACCAGCTCTAAAGCCTCGTCCCAGCCCGCCTTAACCAGCTTGCCGTTTTTCCTTATAAGCGGGTATTTCAGACGGTCGGGGTGATTAATAAAATCAAAACCGAACCGCCCCTTGACGCACAGGAAACCGTTATTAACCGTGTTTTCCCGGCTGCCCCTAACGCTTATTACCTTCCCGTCACGCACCCCCAGATACATGCCGCAGCCCACCCCACAGTAGGCGCAGGTGGTGGGTACCTCCTCGGTGGGCAGCTTGTTCTCTTTAGGCATCAGCGCCCCCACCGGGCAGTGGACAACGCACTCCCCGCAGGAAACGCAGGTGGAAGAATCTAATATCGGCTTATCGGCAAAGGCAGCCACCTTGCTGGCATAGCCGCGGTTGATTATGGCGATGGCGCCGGCACCAACCACCTCCTCGCACACCCGCACGCACTTGGCGCAGAGGATGCACTTATTCAGGTCGCGGTAGAAGAAGGGATTGCTGTCGTCAACCGCATACGTCCTCAGTGTCCGGCGGAAGGGTATCTCGGTAATACCCAGATAGTCAACGATTGTCTGCAGCTCGCAGTGCTCGTTCTTGGGGCAGGTTACGCAGCGCTCGGTCACGGCAACGCTGCGCAGGCAGACATCCAGGGGCCCGCAGCGCTCCCTCCGGTCGCAGATAAGGCACTCGCTGGGGTGGTCGGCAAGGATTAACTCCATATTGGCGCGGCGCACCTCGTTTACCGCCGGGGTATTGGTCTTCACCACCATGCCCTCGGTAACCGGGGTGGTGCAGGCGGTGGGCAGGCCGCGCATCTTCTCGATTTCGACGATGCAGAGACGGCAGCCCCCGTATGGCTTCAGGTCAGGGTCGGCGCACAGGGTGGGGATATAGATGCCAGCCGACTGGGCAGCTTCGAGCACGGTCATGCCGGCTCTGGCATTGACCTCCTGGCTGTCAATAGTCAGCTTGATTGTATCTTGATTATTACTCTCGTTCCTCAAGGTCGCACCTCAGGCACCGTTTGGCTTCTTCTATAGCCGCCTTATCGTCGTAGCCAAGCTCAACCTGGTTAAAGTTATCCAGCCTTTTCTTGACGGGAACGGTCGGCATCTTGGGCCGCCATTGCTCCTCGGCTTCCTCCAGCGGCGCTATCTCCCCTTCCGGCGGCGCCAGCGTTTCCTCAATATCACCCTTGCCGCCCAGGTATTTATCTATAGAAACAGCCGCCTGCCGCCCGGCGGCGATAGCCTCAATCACCGAAGCCGGCCCGCTGGCAGCGTCACCGCCGGCGTAGACCCCCTCCCGGCTGGTGGCCAGGGTATCGGGGTCAACCTCGATGATATTCCCCCGCCCCAGTGATATATTAAACCTTTCGGGAACCTCGGGGCGCTGCCCGATGGCGGCAATTATAGTATCATAGCTGGTGGTGAACTGGCTGCCTTCTACAGGCTCCGGCCGCCTCCGGCCACTGGAGTCCATCTCACCCAGCTCCATGCGCTGACTCTCCAGTTCCACCCAGCCGTTGTGCCCCTTGATTCGATAAGGCGCCACCAGGTAGTCGACACTGGCTCCCTCGGCAACGGCTTCCTCAACCTCCTCCGGGTTGGCCGGCATCTCGGCTCTGGTACGGCGGTAGACGATATTCACCTCTTTCGCCCCCAGCCGCAGCGCCGTCCGGGCGGCGTCGATAGCGGCGTTGCCGCCGCCAATCACAGCCACTTTATCACCCACCTCCACCTCCTTGCCCAGGCTGACATTGCGCAAAAACTCGGCGCAGTCCATAACCCCGCGGCTGCTCTCCCCCTTGACCCCTATCTTCATCCCCTGGTGGGCGCCGGTAGCCACAAAGACAGCGTTATAGCCCTCCTTAAACAGCTCGTCTATAGACTCCACCCTGGTGCTGGTTCTTATCTCAACACCAGCATCTTCTATCTCTTTAATCTCGGATTTAAGTATATCCTTGGGCAGGCGGTAGTCGGGTATGCCCACCCGCATCATTCCCCCCGGTTCGGGCAGGGCTTCAAAGACGGTAACCGAATGCCCCCGCCTGGCCAGATAGTAGCCGGCGGTAAGCCCTGCCGGCCCCGCCCCAACGACAGCCACCCTCTTTCCGGTATCCGGGGCAGTCCTGATATTCTCTTTCCAGAGCCCGTTATCGTGCTTGGCGGCGTAGCCCTTCAACATCCGTATGGCGATAGCCTCTTCCAGTTGCCCCCGGCGGCACTTGGCTTCGCAGGGGTGGAAACAGACCAGACCGCAGACCGCCGGGAAGGGTATCTTCTCCCGGATGACGGCTAACGCCTCAGCCGGCTTGCCCTCGCCGATAAACCTGATATACTTCGGCACATCAATGCCGGCGGGGCAGATATGGCTGCAGGGGGCGCTGACCAGCCCCTCGCACACCGCCGCCCGGCAGTGGTGCTTCTTGATGTGCTCTTCATATTCGTCGCGGAAATAGCGGATAGTTGTCAAAACGGGGTTGGGCGCCGTCTGCCCCAGACCACAGAGCGAGCCGGCTTTAATCTGCTCGCTTAATTTTAGCAGCAGGTCGATGTCCTCCATACTGCCCCGGCCGTGGGTAATATCATTGAGGATATCCAGCATCTGCTTGGTGCCCAGGCGGCAGGGGACGCACTTGCCGCAGGACTCGTCCTGGGTAAAGGAAAGAAAATAACGGGCGACGTCAACCATGCAGGTGTCCTCGTCCATGACCACCATACCCCCCGACCCCATTATGGAGCCGGCCTGGGCTAATGTCTCGTAGTCAACAGGCAGATTTAGCAGGCTGGCGGGCAGGCAGCCGCCGGAGGGACCACCGGTCTGGACCGCCTTAAAGCGCTTGCCGTTGGGGATGCCCCCGCCGATGCCGTAGATAATCTCCTGTAGGGGAAAGCCCATGGGCACCTCAACCAGCCCGCTGTTGGCAATCTTGCCGGTCAGGGCAAAGACGGCGGTACCCTTGCTCTTCTCGGTGCCAATCTGGGCGTACCACTCGGCGCCGTTGGCGATAATAACCGGCACCGTGGCCAGCGATTTTACATTATTGATATTAGTTGGTTTGCCCCATAAGCCGGACTGGGCGGGAAACGGCGGGCGGGGACGGGGCATTCCCCGCTTCCCCTCGATGGAAGCCATCAGGGCGGTCTCCTCGCCGCAGACAAAGGCGCCGGCGCCCTCCTTGACATGGATATGGAAATTAAAGCCGGATTCCAGTATATTCTCGCCCAGAAATCCCTCTTTTTCAGCCTGCTTCAGCGCCAGCCGCACCCTTTTTACCGCCAGCGGGTACTCGGCTCTGATATAAATATAGCCCTCGGAGGCGCCGATGGCGTAGGCGGCAATAATCATCCCCTCGATAACGGTATGGGGGTCAGCCTCCATGGTGCTACGGTCCATAAACGCGCCGGGGTCGCCCTCGTCAGCGTTGCAAATCATATACTTCTGGTCGCCCGGCGCCTTATAGCAGAACTCCCACTTCTGACCGGTGGGAAAGCCGGCGCCGCCCCTCCCCCGCAGACCCGACCGCTTGACCTCGTCGATGACCTGCTCCGGGGTCATGTCCAGCAGAGCCTTGCGCAGCGATTGATAGCCGCCGGTCTTAATGTAGTCCCCTATTCTCTCCGGGTTGATGTGCCCGCAGTTGCGCAGTATTATGCGCTTCTGGCGGTTATAGAAGGGAATGTCTTTATAGAGAGGGATAGCCTCGTCGCTGACCGGGTCGCGGTAGAACAGGCGGGCTACCGGCTTGCCGTCACGGAGGTGGGACTCGACAATCTCAGGGACATCTTTAACGGTGACATGGGTATAGAAAATGCCCTCCGGCTCAACCACGGCGATAGGCCCCTGCTGGCAGAAGCCGTGGCAGCCGGTAAAGTCCACCGCCACCCCCTTCAAATCCAACTCGGCTACCTTCTTCTCCAGAGCCTCCCTTATTTTAAAAGCCCCGCCGGAAACACACCCCGTCCCGTGACAGACCAGGATGGTGCACTTACTATCCGCCTGGCTAGCTGGCTTTTTCTTTGGCACCGAGTACCTCCGCAACTTTCTTGGTCGTCATCTGACCGTAGGTCTCATTATTTATCTTCATGGTCGGCGCCAGTGCGCAGGCACCAATGCAGGCAACCGTTTCCAGGCTGTACTCCATGTCCTCGGTGGTCTCCCCCGGCTTGATGCCCAGCCGCTTCTCAACCTCGCGCAGTATACGCGCCCCACCCCGCACATGGCAGGCCGTCCCCCGGCACACCGTTACCTTATTGCGGCCGGTGGGGGTAAAACTGAACTGGGCATAGAAGGTGCTCACCCCGTAGACCATGTTGTCGGTTAGGCGCAGGAATTTGGCAACCCGCTGCATCACCTCTTCCGGCAGGTAGCCAAACCTCTCCTGGGCTTCCTGCAGTATCGGGATGAGTTCGCTGCTGGCACCGCTGTAGTGGGACAGGATTTCCGGTAATTCCCGGGCAACATCAGGTTCCGCCGGCACTAACTGCCCCCTTCTCTTAAGAATCGGACCAGCCGCCAGTTGATGGCTTCACATAGCACGGTTATATCATAGGTAGAAAGATATTCAGGAACGGTGGAATCAAATAAAATATTACCCCGCGCCGGAAATTCCTCGTCGCCCCCCCACATCACCAGGGTTACCGGCACCATCTTGAAGCCGCTAATGGTCACCGCCGCATCCCCGTAATCAGCCTTGCGCCCCCCCAACCCCCCGGCCACCTCAATCAATTTCTGGGGCTCCCCGCCGAAATGCTTGACCAGGGGCTCTATTGACCGCTTGGAAAAGGTGCGCATGTAGCCGCCTCCCTCGGGAAGCTCCTGGAAGGTAATCGGCTTATTGCTCAAGGGGACGCCGCTGGCCATGATTAAATAGTGCAGGATTAGAACCTTATCGCTTGTGGGGACCTTAGCCCCACCCCCCACCAGCGATACATCGATATCGGGCATGGTTACCTGATAAGTCTGGTTTAAGAATTCAAGGGTGATTATCTCTTTGGAACCGGCCCGCTTATACTCGGCGCTGCTTTTCAGGCACCGCTGTTTCAAATCGCCGGTAGCGGCCAGCTGCTTACCGGCAAGCTCATAGGCAAGGTTATAGCCGTACTCATAGTTCTTATAATCGGGTACCGACAACGAACTATTTCTCATTCTGCCCAAAAGAATACCACAATCCTAGGGGCGGGTTAAAGTCCGGCGGCGTCCAGCACCAGCGGCACTTTCTTCTCCCAGCCGATAGCCATGATATGCACCCCCTGGCACATATCTTTAAGCTGCTTGATTAGCTCGGCGGCTATTTCTATCCCGGTCTGGACTCTATCCTCGGCGTTAGCCATCCGCTCAATCAGCTCTTCGGGCACAAAGACCCCGGCCACATTCTTGTTCATAAACCGGGCCATACCTGCCGATTTCAGGGGTATTATTCCGGCCAGTACCGGGGCTTTAAAGCCCTCCACCCTTTTCATAAACCTGGCAAAGGACTCCGGCTCGTAGATAGCCTGGGTCTGGAAAAAGCGGGCTCCGGCCTTAATCTTTTTCTCCATCTTTATTATCTGCAGCTCTAACGCGGCTTCGGTATTGGCTCCGGGGTTGACCACCGCCCCGGGGAATAAATTGGTCTTGCCCTTAAGCTCGTTGCCGGCCATATCGTGACCCTCGTTCAGCTTGCCTATCACATCCAGGAGCTGCACCGAGTCCAGGTCATAGACGGGCTTCGCCTGTGGGTGGTCGCCAAGGGCGGGCAAATCGCCGGTGATAGCCAGCACATTCTCCACGCCCAGAACCCAGGCGCTCAATAAATCGGACTGCAGGGCAATCCGGTTCCTATCTCGGCAGGTTATCTGGAACACCGGGTCAAGCCCCTTACTTTTTAGCATATGGCAGACGGGCAGCGAACCCAGTCTCATCACCGAGCTCTGCTGGTCGGTGACATTGGCGGCGTCAACCCTCCCCCGCAGCACCTCGGCCGCCTCCTCTAATTCAGCAATATCGGTCCCCTTGGGTGGGCCGACCTCGGTGGTAATAACAAACTTGCCGGCTTCAAATATAGGCTGCAGGCCCATTTTATCTCTCCCCTTCTAGCCTATAACTCAAGCCAGGAATGAGAATAAAGACTCTCACCGGTAAGAACCCCGACCGTCTTGACATACTTGGCCTCCTCCTCGCCCAGAGAGGCTATATCAGGTTTCTCGCCGTCCATCACCCGGTGCACCAGATTGACCAGTTCCGGTTTCTGGCCGCGGGCGATATTTATCAGCTCGGCGTCAAAAGCGTCAACTATGGCCGAATACAGCCCGTACTTCATAAGCATCATCAGATAAGCCCGATTAAGATAAGGTCTGAGGTGAGTAGGGGCACCATTAGAGACATTAGACAGACCTACGATAGACTTACATCCAGGGGCGATATCTTGGAGCATGCTCATAAACTCCAGGCAAGGTTTGGACTGATTTGACTCGATATTTACCACCGGGGTAGCTATAGGGTCGAACCAGATACTCTCATTGGGGATACCCATCTCATTAGCTTGATACATAAGTTCAACGGCTATAACGCCTCTCTCAGCGGCGTCTCGGGGCATCCCCTCCCTACCCCAGAGCAGCCCAATCATTTCAGCATTATATTTCTTGGCTAGAGGTATTTCCTCATCCATCCTGGCTAGGGAAATAGAATTAATCAGCGCCTTTCCCCTACACACCTTTAAGCCCGCTTCCAAAGCCACCGGATTGGTGGTATCCAGCGACAGCGGCTTATCGGTAACCTCCTGCACTGTCTTCACCACCCACTCCATCAGCTCATCCCCCCGCTTTCTGGCGGGACCGATGTTAAGGTCGAGATAGTCAACACCAGCCGCAGCCTCAGCCTGAGCCAGTTCCTGGATAGGCTTGGGATTCCTCTCCTTAAGCGCCGGACCAATAGTTTTAGATATTATATTTAGACTTTCGCCAATAAGGATCATCTCTCCCCCTTCATGGCTTCAAATTTTAAGGCTTCCAGGTCTTCAGAAAAGCCGGTATGTGAGACCCCTCCCGGGGCCCCACCTGAACCTCCCAATCTCCCAACTCCTCCTCCAGCCCGCCGCTCTCAGGGGCGGCGTAACCGGGAATTATCAGCTTGCGGTGCTTAACCTTGTCAGCAATGCCGCTCTTCTTAATGAAGGGGGCAATGGCGTCAGCGACGAACTTCCCCGCCGCCCAGGCGGTCATCACCGAAAGCCCCTCAGTATCCTTGACCAGCAGATAGCTGGGAACACGGCTGCTCTCTATCTCCCCGGAGACGATAAAATAGGTCAGTGAGAAGTTAGAGGTAATAAGCACCGGCGAATTCTCGTTGGGGTTACCAATCTCGTAGATTCCCTCCGTGGTGGCCAGCGGCCGCTGGGGGTCGGTATAGATATTCAGCCGCTCCACCAGCAGTGGGAACAGGCCCTCCCCGTAGAAATCGGAGAGGACAATTATAGCGCCGTATTTAGCCACGAAGATAGAGGCAATCACCGCCTCCTTCATCGGGTCATCGGTCATCTCAGCCGGGAAAACGATGGTGGGAAAGCCCAGTGGGCGGAACTTCTTGACCAGGGCGGAGTTCCGGATGATTATCTGGTCTTCAAACGCCTGGCGCAAAGTTCTGGAACCGGAATCAATCACCATCTCCTTAACCCCGGCCTCGGTCAGCTTGGCGGTAAGCTCGGCTAACTTCTCTAAATTGGCCGCTTTCACCGCCAGGGGGCAGGAGTTGGCCTTGGCCAGCTCGGCCATCTTTTCCCAGTTCTCCTCGGTAGCCGCGTAGAGCAGCGGTTTTCGGTCAGCACAGGCCGCCACTCCCGCCGCCATGATATCGGGATTATCGCTCATCAAAATAATGCCGCCGTCGCTACCCTGCTCCACCTTGCCCACCAGGGCTTCGAACTTGGCTTTATCGGCGGAATCGCACTTAGCCGCTATCAAATCGGGGCGCAGGATAAGCCCTATCCGCTCGTACTCAAGTTTTTTGAAATTCCCCAGCCGGCGGTCAACCTCGGCGTCGTCCATGCTGTCGCTGATGAGGATGGCGTAACCGGGGGGATTCTCAAACCTCTTCTCATGGCGGAACATCACCGTTTCACCGCCCACTTTAAACGCCCGGTCGCCCACGCCGATAGTGACCGGCATAATCGGCGGCGCCGAAGCCTCGGATAGCTTGGCTTTGGCCTCCTCTGAGACATAGGGGCAGGCATTTAAGCTCGCCTTGCCGGCGGCAAGCTTCATGGCAAAGGCAAGACAGGTAGGCTCCCCGCACTCCTTGCAATTTGTCTTGGGCAGTAACTTAAATATCTCTATTCCAGTAAGCGCCATAGCCAAACTCCTTTCCGGTCTGTTTCTCTTATCCGCCTTAAAACGGTCTATTAGCTACTATTTTTTAAAGCCAGTCTAGTTAACCCAGCAGCGGGTCCATCTTGAGAGCCGGGTGTCCCTTTGCCTCCAGGAAGGGCAGGACCTCCTCCTCGGTGGTGCCTACCGTCTCGTCGGCAATCATATCGGGCAGGTCGGGGATGCCAATCTCCTCGGCTCTGGCTTTAAGCCGGTCGGCAATCTCTTCTTTGAGTGACTTGGGCATCCAGACCATTCTCTCTATACCACCATCAGCCCCGATGAATTTTCTCTGGCAGATATTGTACTTACCGTGACCAACAAAGCCCGGGGTGCTAACGCCTCCGCCAACAGTCCCGGCCAGGGTGGTGAACTTCATCCCGCAGGGGGTCTCTCCGGTATATTCCCGGTTAACCGTCATCACCCCGTTGCACAGGGGCAGGACAGCGGCGATGCACTCACAGCAGCCGCAGGTAGTCCAGGGGTCATTGACTATGCTGTACATATTATAATGGTCCAGGTTTCCGCGGGAAGCCTTATAGATAAACTCGTTCACACCCTTCCACTGCCCCAGCTTGGCATCGAGAGTATCCCCTTTTTCCACCGGCTGATTGGGCCCGGTGGGGTTAATCTCATAAGCCGCTTTACAGTCCATCCAGTTATAGGAGCCGCAAAGCCCGGTTTTCTCCGGGGTAATAACACAAACGTGGTTTGGGGCAAAGGACTGGCACAAAGTACATGAGTAGTAGGTGTCGGTAGTTTCATCAGTCATCCCCTCAATTCGGGCATCCCGGGCCGTATAGGTTATCCTTGCCTTTTCTATTACCTCATTTACTTTATCTTCCTCGGTATATACCTTTACCTGTATTTTATCAAATATCCGGCCGAAATCCTGGTGCAGCTTGGCGTGAAGAATATCGCCGATATGGTGTAACTTAAAGCCCTTCTCCATCGCCAGTTTGCCCACCCGTATCCAGGCGATATCCCGCTGCCCGATGTGCATCACTCCCTGGGCGTAGTTTAGCAGGTGGTGAACCTGCCTCTCCAGGATGGGCTCAAAGTCCTCCTGCATCTCCCGGCCGGCAACCTCAACGACGATAGCCATCGGCAGCCGGGAGCCGGAGGTGACATCGTCAATCTCCGGGCCGATAACCTCAATCTTACCGTCCTCAACCTCGTCCATCCGCTTGCTGGTAACCCATTCCACCATAGGCGTTTTACCGCCGCCGCACTCCAGGTAGATATCATCCTTCCGCACCCTCTCCCCCTCAAAGGCGGGGCCGTAGGCAACCGGCACCGGCACTTCGGCAACGGCAACTTTAAGCCCCCTCACCTCCACCGCCCGGGAGACCAGCTTGTCGTGGGGAACATTGGAGACGACATGCTCGTAGGTGCAGATACCTGTGGGCAGGACCTCGGGTATGGGGGTATCGGCAATGACCGGGAAGCCCCAGCTGATGGCACCGGCGGCGTTGGCGTACCACTCGTCGGTGACAAAGCCCATGGGCAGAACAAAGGCAAAGATGCGGTCTTTATTATAGATAAGTATCTTGCGGTAATCGCCAGGCCCAACGCCGCCAAAGGACATGGCGGCCCTGGTGGCAAAGCCCATGGCGAATACGGCGGCGCTGACATCGGGCCCAAAGGAGACCAGCCGGGTCGGCCAGCCAATCTGCACCCCCTCCTCCACCAGCTGCTCGGAGAATCTCTTACCGTTATACTCTGAAGCCATAAACACGTAGAGGTTCTTCTGCTGCAGCTCCTGGGCAATACTGGCGGCTATCTTGCTGGTCGGGGCAGCCCCGACGATAGCGGCAAAACCGGGGGCGGTGCCGTCAACAAACTCAACCCCCCGCTTCCTCAGTATGACATCGTCGGCGGCGCCCAGCCAGATATTATCATCAGCGGAGTCTTCCGTCTTGGTGTAAAAGTCGGGCTGCTCCAGGTACCTTATCGCCTCTATCAGCTCCTCGGCAAATAAGGTGGCCATACCGGCGTCAAGGGCTGGCGCCAGATAGGGCAGGGGGTGCTCCTCCCTCACCGGGGGCGGCAGCAGGTCTCTACATCTCTTCAGCACCGCCTCCATATCGCCCAGCTTTTCCACCTTATTGCCTAAAATCCCGTAGATTACAGGCAGGTAGTAGGCGGTATTGGGAAAGCCCACCGGTTCACCCACCCCCCACTTATCCATCGCCTCTTTCCACTTCTTCTCCGCGTCGTCGATAATCTTGTAAGCCCCTCTGATGGCTGCTGACGCTATAATTTTAGACATATCTTAAGTCCTCCATTACCTTAACTAGAGCGCTTAAACTGCGTCCAGCTCTCTTCTCATATTCATATCGTAGAGCACCCGCTCCCTGGCTTTATCGATACCCAGAGCCTTACGCTTCTTGTCAATGTGGGCAATCATAAGATGAGCGGCTCTAATCGGGTCGGGCTCAAAATCCCACATCCCGCCGTACAACTCCTCCATCTCCTTGAAGAGGAATTCGGTCACCTCTTTACTGCCGGTGGTGGGCCAGGTAACGCCGAACACGGTGTAGACGCCGGAACCGACGAAGTACTGCCCGATGGATATAGCCTTCTCGCTCATCCACTCGGGGGCGGCGCCGGCCACAGGCAGTTCGCTTATGTCGTCGCCCAGGCCGCCATCCTTAACCATGGCGGTGGCGGCAATCAGGATTCGGCTGTTATCAACACAGGAACCCATGTGCAGCACCGGCGGTATGCCCACCGTCTCACAGACCTCGGCAAGCCCCTCACCGGCAAACTCCCTGGCGGCTTCAGGAACCATCAGACCGGCCTCGGCACAGGCGATAGCATTACAGCCGGTGGTAAGCACCAGCACATCATTCTTTATTAGCTCCTTAACCGTATTGACATGGCCCTCATTATGCTTGACCCGGGCGTTATTACAACCGACCACCCCGGCCACCCCCCTTATCCTCCCGTTGATGATGTTGTCATTAAGGGGTCGGTAGGAAGCCCGGAAGAGACCGCCCAGCAGGTAGTTTATGGTCTCATGGCTGAAACCGGCAATCTGGTTGGTCACCTTATCTGGGATATAAACATTCCCCTTCCGGTTGGGGAAGTTCTCAATAGCCATCTTAACTATCTCCCGCGCCGACTTCAGGGCATTGTGCTCATCAAACTCAATATGGATAGCACCGGTAATTTTGGCTTTGGGGGAGGTAGTGATAATCTTGGTATGGTAGCACTCGGCCACCGCCTGTATGGACTGCATGATGCACTGTATATCCACCACCATGGCTTCCACAGCCCCGGTTACTATGGCCAGTTCCTGCTGCAGGAAATTACCGGCAATAGCAATACCATGTCGCATCAATATCTCGTTGGCGGTGCAGCACATGCCGGAAAGGTTTATCCCCTTGGCACCCTTGGACTTGGCCATCTCTATCATCTCCGGCTCCTGAGCCACGGCAACAATCATCTCGGAGAGCAGCGGCTCGTGACCATGAATGACGAGATTTACCATATCCTCTTCGAGCACTCCCAGGTCTGCCTTACCCAGAACCGGGGTCGGGGTGCCGAACAGTATATCCTGGAGCTCAGTGGCAATCATACTGCCGCCCCACCCATCCCCTATGGCTGCCCTGACCCCCTGCTTGAGCAGGTTTCTGTAGTCCTGGTCAACCCCGATGTGGGTACGGTGCATTATCTCCACGATTTCTCTATCTATACCCCGGGGGGTAACACCCTGCTGTTTCCATACCTCCTGACGCTTTAAGGGTGCCTTCCTCATAGTTATAAGCTCGCCCTCCTGCTTACCGAACTGGGCAAGCGCCTTCTCGCCGACATCGACGGCTATCTCGTTGTTGCTGCGGTCGCCAATCTCAACGCCCCAGTCCAGGGCTACCTGCAACAGCTTCTGCTCATCTTTAATCTCGTAGCCCGGCGCCTCCCCTTTAGCCACCGCCAGGAAAAGCTCGGCCACCCCCCTCCCGTGGTCGGAGTGGGCTGCCGCCCCGCCGGCCACCATCCTTATGAAATTACGGGCGGCAATAGTCTCGGCGGTAGCCCCGCAGATTCCCCTCCGCTTCTGCTTCTCCTCGGGGGTCTCTTCCCTACCTTTGGGCAGCGGCACCCGGCAGGGTCCCATACCACAGTTCTTGCAGCAACTACCCACCGCACCTATAGGACAGGGCTTCATTGCGTCCGCCCGGTCAAAAACGGTATTAACCCCGTCTTTGGCCGCTTTTTCGATCAGCTCAATAGTGGCTTGATCAATACTCTTGGCTTTTTTTTCTTCCATCCTTGTCACCTCTTTTAATGTCTATTATTTCAGGAAGCCGTCAGCTCGGCTATAATCTCCCGGACCAGCTTTATAGCTTCGGGGTGCCGCATAACCATCACATCCCCGCCAGCCATGAGCAGCACCGCAGCCGACATCGCCTCCAGCAGGATTCCCCGCTTCCTGGCATCGCCCATGTTAAGCTCGTCATCGGCAAGATGCACCTCTTTAGTCTTCCATGCTTCCTTGGATATATTGCAGACAAGCGGATACTGCAGCTTGTCGTCCTGCTGGGTCAGGCCAGCCATTCTCATCCGCTCCATTACCGAATAACAATACTCGATGCCGTAGCCGATGCAGCTGACGGTGGGGTCCATGACGAGCATCTCATCGGGAACGCCCAGATTGCCCAGCAGAATATTAAGCTGCTTGGCCAGGTTGATATCTATCGGCGTCGATGCTATCACCGTATGGTGGTAGCCGATAGCGGCGGCGCCAATCTTCTTGTGGTCGCCCTCCTCCGCCGGCCCGATAATCAGGTCTTTACCCTGGCAGACCTCGGCCACCAGCCGCAGGACATCGGTATCCTTATCATGGTTAGCCGTCCCCCAGACAATCAGAGGGACATCTATGGCGTCAGCCACCTTCTTGACCACGGCGGCGGCTTCCTCGGCCCCCCGGTCAAGCCCGTTGGGGTCGGTACTCATCAGCTGCAGGCAGACCATCTCGGCACCGTAGTCATCAATGCACTTCTTGGCCCAGGCAACCGGGTCGCCGGTCACCCCCTCAAACGGCTCCAGGGCAGCCGGGGCCCATTCTTCAGGGGGCATATCCCAGACCTCCATGGCTATCCGGGGCGGATGCGGCATCTCCCCCTCAAAGAGGTAAAACGGGTAGGCGGTCTCGCCGCCGATGGTCACCGCCTTGCCACCGCTGCCCAGCTTTATATCTTTGATTTTCCCGCTGTAGGCTGTCTTGGGGATTTCTAAAGCCATAATTATCCCTCCTTAATCTTAAGCCGGAGTCTTCCGCTTCTCGCTGCCGAACCACTCCTCGCTGAACCAGTAGCGCTCACCGTTCTGCAGATATTTTAGCTTATCCTCACGGCTGCTCAGTTTCTGCCGCCACCTTCCCAACTCCTCACCCTCAGGGGCACCCTCCTCGAAGGTGTCCCCCAGCACCTCCACCTCATCCCGGCCCGGCGCCTTCTTTTTCTCAATCTTATATTCCATCTGTTATACCTCCTAGCTCAATCCGGCGGCGACTTTAGCCGCCCTGACCGTGTTCATCATCAGCATGGTAATGGTCATCGGCCCCACCCCGCCCGGGACCGGGGTGATGGCGCTGGCTTTTTCTTTAACCGTTTCAAAATCAACGTCACCGGCCAGTATCCGCTTGCCCTCGGCGGTACGGCCTATCTCATTCACACCCACATCGATGACAACAACGCCCTCTTTAACCATGTCAGCGGTGATATACTTGGGCTTTCCCGCGGCAACTATTAATATATCGGCCCTCCTGGTATGGAAGGCCATGTCGCGCGTTCTGGTGTGGCAGATGGTGACGGTGGCGTTGGCTCCCGGCGCCTTCTGCAATAAAATATTGGCAATGGGCTTGCCGACGATGTTGCTCCGCCCAACGACGACCACCTCGGCGCCCTCAATCTGAGTGCCGGAGCGGATTAAAAGCTGCTGGATGCCAGCCGGGGTGCAGGGCATATAGTCAGGCTCGCCAATCATCAGCTTGCCCACGTTCACCGGGTGGAAGCCGTCAACATCCTTTTTAGGGTCGATGGCGAAGAGGACTTCCTCCTCGTTGAGGTGCTTGGGCAGGGGCAGCTGCACCAGGATGCCATTAATCTTGGGGTCTTTATTGAGCTTGTCAATCAACTTCAAAAGCTCCTGCTGGTTGGTCTTCTCCGGGAGGTCGTACCTCTCCGAATAGATACCCAGCTCCTTGGAGGTCTTCTCCTTGGCGCCGACGTAGACCTGCGAAGCCGGGTCGGCGCCGACCAGCACCGTAACCAGCCCGGGCACGACGTTGTGCTTCGCCTTCAGCTCGGCAATCTCCTTCTTTAGTTCCTCGCGAATCTGCGCGGCAACCTCAGCGCCTTTAATAAGTTGGGCAGTCATTTTTCACCCCTTTCCGTCCAGAAGCCTGGTCATCAGATTATTAACCGCCTGCACCGCCCTGGAGCTATCGGGCAGGTCAAGCAGCGGCTTTAGCTCAATGTCATACTGGTATATCTCGTCATCTATGGGGATGGTGGCGGTTGCTTCAAGGCCCAGCCGGGACATTTCCTTGGCTACTATCGGGTCAATCGCGTCGGGAACCTGGTTGATAATCACCGACTGCCGCTTAACCACCAGCTTCAGCTCGTCCACCAGCTCCTTTATCCGGGCTAAGGTTCTTACCCCTTTTACCGAATGGTTGGAAACCAGCAGCAGCTCGTCGATATTCTGGGTAGTCCGCCGGGAAAGGTGCTCCATCCCCGCCTCATTATCCATTACCGTATAGGGGTAGTTCCCGGAAAGGGCATCGGCAAACTTCCTCAGGATAACATTGGGGTAGCAGTAGCATTCCGGCCCCTCCCCCCGACCCATAGTCACCAGGTCAATTCCCTTGGCCTCGACTATAGCCCCGTTCATCTTAACATCAAGGTAGGCTTCCTTGGTCATACCGGAAGGGATGTTTATCTTCTCCTCGTTAAAAGAGGCAATTAGAGAGCCAACCGTCTGTTTTATGTCAAGTCCTAAACTCTCCCCCAGATTGGCGTTGGGGTCGGCATCAACAGCCAGAATCGGCCCGGCTCCCTTCTTCATCAGGTAACGGATAACCAGGCTGGCCACTGAGGTCTTCCCGGTGCCGCCTTTTCCGGCTACGGCAATATTAAAGCTCAAACAGTTCTTCTCCGCTTTCTAGAATAACCCGGTAACCTTACCCGTATTTACATCGACATCCACTTTCCTGAAGGCCGGGCTGGAACTGGTACCCGGCATCAGGCTTATCGTCCCGGCGCAGGGGCAGAGGAACTTGGCGCCGGAGTAAATCAGCACGTCGCGTATGGGTAGAGTCCAGCCCTTGGGCACACCCTTAAGGGCGGGGTCGTGAGTAAGCGACAGGTGGGTCTTGACCATCATTGTGGCGTACTCGTCATATTTATCATCAGCCTCGAAAGCCTTGGCTTTCTTCTCCGCCTCTGGTGTCCAGGACACGCCGTCAGCTCCGTAAACCTCCTTGGCAATCATGTTAACCCTGTCCCGCAGCTTCATCTCATTGGGATAGAGGAACTTGAACTCGTTCTCCTCATCGCAGGCTTCCTTGACCACATCGGCAAGCTCCAGGGCACCGTCGCCGCCGTCGGCCCAGTGGGTGGATACGGCGCAGCGGGCGCCGGCGGCCTCAGCCGCCTTCCTCACCAAGGCTATCTCCGCCTTGGTATCGGTGTTGAAAGCATTAATACAGACCACCGGGTTGATGCCGGACTTCCGGATAACCCCGATAAGGTGCAGCATGTTGGGCAACCCCTTCTCCAGCAGCCCCAGGTCTTCCTTGTTATAGGCGTCGGGCAGCGGAATGCCGGCAACCACTTTAGGCCCACCGCCGTGCATCTTCAGGGCTCTTATGGTGGTGGTCAGCACCGATACGTGTGGCTTGAGCCCGCTGTAGCGGCACTTGACGTTCCAGAACTTCTCAAAGCCGATATCAGCGGCAAATCCGCTCTCGGTAATATGGTAATCGAACATCTTTAAGCCGATTCGGTCGGCTATGATTGAAGACTGGCCAACAGCGATATTGGCGAAAGGCCCGGCGTGCACCATGCAGGGCTGGTATTCGGCGGTGCACATCAGGGTGGGGTTGATGGTATTCCGCATCCAGGCGGTCATGGCACCACCCACCCCCAGGTCGCCGGTGGTAATCGGTTTGCCCTTCTTATCAAAAGCGACCGTAATCTGGTCCATTCTCTCCCGCAGGTCGGCTAAATCACGCACTATGGAGAGCATGGCCATCAGCTCACTGCTTACGGCAATACCGAACTTGGACTGCATGGTAAAGCCGTCCATACGCCCGCCCAAGCCGATGACGATGTTACGCAGGCTCTGGGCGCAGAAGTCCATAATCCAGCCCATCTCCACCCGGGTGGGGTCGATATTCAGGCGGGGCATCTTGGTCAGCCGGTCCAGCTGCTCGTCGTCGTAGTTGCGCTCGTGCTGCATCCGGGCGGTCAGCGCCACCATAGCCAAGTTGTGGGCGTTCATAATATCGTTGATGTCGCCGGTAAGCCCCATGGAAAACTCGGTCATGGGGATAAGCAGGGCGTTGCCGCCGCCGGCGGCGGTGCCCTTGATATTCATCGTCGGCCCGCCCGAAGGCTGCCGCAGACAGCCACCTACGTTAAGACCCCGCTTGCCCATACCCTCCATAAGGCCGCAGGAGGTGGTGCTCTTCCCCTCCCCCAGCGGCGTGGGGGTGATGGCCGTTACCTCGATGTACTTGCCGTCCGGTTTGTTTTTAAGGCGCTCGATAATCTTCATGAAATCGAGCCGGCATAACCGGCCGTAGGGAATAACCTCGTCCTTCTGCAGGTTAAGCTTCTCCCGCCACTCGTCGGGGGTGGGCATTTTCTCCTCAGCCGCCTCGGAAATTTGCCAGTCCTTTAGTTTCGTTGCGTCGTAAGCCACTGCAACCTCCTTGTTAAATTTAACGGCTTATATTTTAGTGCTCATGCCTTAAGCAGGCGCTAACAGGGCCTGATAAATATTTCTAACTTCATCAACAATCTTGGGGCTGGCTTCGAAGAGGGGTCGGTCGGCCAGGTCGGCTTCGACTATAGCCTGTTCATAGGGGAGAAAACCGAGGAACTCGAAATCGGGCAGGCTGGAGGTCATGAAATCCCGCTCGGACTGGCTGCGTACCTTGCTGCCCACGGCGGCAATATTGTGCAGCCCGATTTCCTCGGCAAGCTTCTTGATTCTGCGGGCAGTCTCAACGCTGCGTCTTCCCGGTTCTACCACTACAATCAATCTATCTACCGCTCTGGCGGTGGCTCTACCCAGGTGTTCCACGCCGGCTTCCATATCCATAATCACCACCTCGTCCCGGCCCAGGAGCAAATGGGTGACCAGGGCCTGCAGGAGGGCACCCTCCGGGCAGTAGCAGCCGGTGCCGCCCTGCTTTATCCGCCCCATTACCATCAGCCTGACCCCATTATATTTAAAAGCGTACTTCTCTGGCAAATCGTCAACCTTGGGATTGAGCTTGAAAAAGTTCCCCGACTGACCCGGCTTGGCTCCGGTGCGTTCCTCAATAAGAGCGCTCATCTCGGATATAGGGGTTATGTCATCGGGGTTGGGTATACCCAGAGTGGCGGCCAGATTGGAATCGGGGTCAGCGTCTATGGCTAAAACAGAGTAGCCTTCCTCAGCGAAAATCCGAGAAAGTAGAGAGGTCAGTGTCGTCTTACCTACGCCGCCTTTACCACTAATAGCAATCTTCATGAGAATCTTGCGCTTACCATAATAAAGCTGAGACTTCGGGGGAAAATTCTCAGCTTAAAATCGTTCCTGTTACCTGAAAGCGCCCAGTACCTAGTTTATCTCATACGGGCAGGAGAAGTCAAGCAATTACGCCTGTTAATATATGATTTAACCTAGGTCAATCTACCCGTATCCGCAAACATCACCGATAGATTTCTACCGCGTCACGAACCCGTCCTCGTCTAATCCGTTCAGGTATTACTTCTCTTCGGTAGCCATTATCTGATAGACGCTGACCATGGGCTTTTCCACCAGAAGGGGCTCGATTTTCTCATACAGCTTAACTCGCTGCTCCGACTTTTCCCATTTCTTCCATTCCTCCAGACTCTGCCAGGTGCTCAGCACCGAGATTATAGACGGGTTTTCGGTGCCGACTAGAGACTCTCCGTGTATATAGCCCGAGTAGCTCATAGCCGCTGACCTGAGCGCCCTGAGCAATGGCAGGAGGTCTCCCTTCTTATCCTCTTTCAGGTGACGCTGTATTACCACTCTTACCATTACTGGCCTCCTTTTATATTGATGGTTTTAAGAGCCTGTCTTCTGCTCCTGGATAAGCCTCTCGCCGTACTCCAGCAGGAGCCTGGCTCTTTCCGGGCTTATCCCTTTCTTTGATTCCAGGTAGCTCTTCAGGGCGTCAAGGGGGCTTATCTCCTCGGCGGCCACTCCCCCCAATCTCACCCGGGCCTCCCGCCTGATATCCCTGGCGATGGTAAAGTAGTGGGCTTCCCCCAGTGCGCTCCTGATGTCACTATCTCTGAATTGCCCCTCGACCTCCGCCGGCAGGCTGATGCTCAGCCGCACCACAGCATCCTTAACCTCATCCCCCTTCTCAGCGATAGACTTTAATACGGTAGCCGTCGGGTCGATATCAGCCGGCTCAATATCAACGCCGATAGTCAGAAAGCGCCGCCCCACCACCGTGTGGAAGTCAAAAGAGACCGCCCGCTTGCCGGCTCCTTTCTTATCCCCTATCTCCACCAGGTAAAAGCCCTTCTCGTCATCGGCCTCACCGAAATCCAGCCGCTCCAGGCTGCCGGCGTAGACAACCGGCGGGTTCTCATTTAAGACCTGGTGCCGGTGGATATGCCCCAGGGCGATATAATCAAAGGCGGGATGGGCAACATTGCTCAGCATCAGTACATGCTCCTGCCCTATAACCATTGACCTCTCCGAACCAACCTTAGAGCCAGCCACCCAGACATGAGCCGCCAGTATCGCCGGCAGTTCGGGGTCAAGCTCCTCAGCCTTGGCGGCGATGACATCGGTCAGTATCTGCTGCATTTTCTCGTTTATCTGTTCAAAGGTAAGGTTCTTGGTCTCCTCTCTGGTCAGCAGGGCGCTGCGCCTCAGCCAGGGCAGGGAGACAATCTGGACTTTGCCGCTATTAGTCGGGATGGTGTAAACCTCGGGGCGATTGGAGACGTAGACATTCTTCACCGCCAGGGTGTCGAAGATTTCGGTGCTGGTGGCCCGCCCCACGGCGTTGGGCAGGTCGTGGTTGCCAATCAGGATAAAGACGGGGATGCCGTTAGTGGCCAGGCGGTTAATTCTTTTGGCGAATTCCCGCTGCTGGGTCTGGGTCGGCTCCCGGCTTCGGTAGGCATCGCCGCAGAAGAGCACCAGGTCAACCTTATTCTCCAGGGCGTAGTCTACCAGGTAGTCAAAAGCTTTGAGAAAATCGCCCAGCCGCGAAGACAGCCCGGTATCAGGGTCAAGGCGCCCGTAGTTTTCAACGCCAAGGTGAAGGTCGGCAAAGTGGAGGATTTTCATTTTCTTAACCTGTGTTTTTCTTCCCATACCCACCCGCCCTACAGGGGCTGTGCCCCTATATGACCTTTCTTTCCCCACCCCCTGATGGAGAGAAATTATCTCCACCTTTAAGACGGTGTTCCTCTCTTCCCCTTTAAGGTGTCGGTAAAGAGGTCTAGCCTCTATCGGGTGGGAGGGTGGGGAATAAAACGCCCTCTAAAAACCGGGCTAATCCCCTATTCCTTCCAGACCTTCCCACCTTCGGGCAGGACAAACAGGTCTTCTCCACCCAGCTTGGTTTGGAGCGTTGCCTTCAAGCTATCTATAGGGACCCGTATCTGACGCAGGCTGTCGCGCTCCCTTATAGTGACCTGCTTATCATCCAGGGACTCAAAATCAACGGTCACGCAGAAGGGGGTGCCAATCTCGTCCTGCCGCCGGTAGCGCCGCCCGATTGACTGGGCGTCGTCGTAGCCCACCATCCAATGCTTGCGCAAATCGGCATAAATATCTTTAGCAAACGAGGCAAGGTGCTCTTTACGGCTCAGGGGCAGCACCGCCGCCTTGATGGGGGCAATATCGGGGTGAAGATGTAGCAGCACCCTCTTTTCACCATCGGCTTCATCCTCGTCATAGGCGTCACAGAGCAGGGCTAAAAAGGTGCGGTCAACCCCGGCCGAAGGCTCAATAATATAGGGAACGATATGCTCCTTGGCTTCTTCATCGTAGTAGCTTAAGGTTTTGCCGCTGGAACTGGCGTGCTGCACCAGGTCAAAGTCACCCCGGTTGGCTATACCCTCCAGCTCGGCCCAGCCCATGGGGAACAGATAGTTGATGTCGGAGCAGGCGCGGGCATAGTGGGCTAATTCCTCCTTGGTGTGCGGGCGCAATTTAAGGTTTTCCCGCTTTATCCCCAGCCCCACATACCAGTTGATGCGCTCCTCAACCCAGTAGTCGAACCACTGCTTGTCGGTCTCCGGCTTGACAAAGTACTCAATCTCCATCTGCTCGAACTCGCGGGAGCGGAAGATGAAGTTGCCGGTGGTGACCTCGTTGCGGAAGGACTTGCCCACCTGGGCGATGCCGAAGGGCAGCCGCTTCCGGGTGGTGGTTAAAATATTCTCAAAATTGACGAACATACCCTGGGCCGTCTCCGGGCGCAGGTAGACCACGCTGGCTTCGTCCTCAACCGGCCCCACAAAGGTCTTGAACATCAGGTTAAATAGCCTGGGCTCGGTCAGCTCGCCGCCGCATTCGGGGCACTTATCGCTCTCCAGTTCATCACTGCGCCAGCGCAGGTGGCAGCTCTTGCACTCCACCAGTGGGTCGCTGAACCCCTCCACATGCCCGCTGGCTTCCCAGGTCCGGGGGTGCATCAGGATGCTGGAGTCCAGCCCCACCATGTCGTCGCGCTGCTGGACCATCGCCCGCCACCAGGCGTCTTTGATATTTCTCTTTAGCTCCACCCCCAGAGGCCCGTAGTCCCAGCAGCTGGACAGCCCGCCGTAGATTTCGCTGCTGGGGAAGATGAAGCCGCGCCGCCGGCACAGGGAGACGAGCTTTTCCATTTCAACCTTGGCTTTTGCCGGTTCGGTCACAGCATACTCCTTTGTTTTGCTTCCCCGCTTTTAACGGTTCTTTTTCTTCCCATACCCACCCGCCCAAAAAGGCTTCGCCTCTTTAGACTCTCAAACCCCCCACTCCCCACAGGGGATAATTTCTCAACGCCCTTATGGTAGGGCTAAAGCCCTTTTTGCCCCACCCCCCAAGGAGAAACTGATAGAAGTACCACTTCTGTAGGGTGGGTCAGGGTGGGAAGAAAAACGCCTTCTAAAAATCAGGCTATTCCCTCCCCTTATCCCTCCACCCCTTTGTTTGTTTTCCCTGCCCAGTTTCCCCCTTTTATAAAGGGGGACTAAGGGGGATTTTTCCCTCTCATAGCTCTTCTAGCCCTCAAGTAAATAAACACGCCCAGCACCAGCATGCCTGCCGTCAACAGCCCCAGGACAACTATCAAAAAGAGCCACATCGGCAGGATATGTGTTTGGTATGAATTGTAGCTTAAAATATCCAGCATTGCAAAGAGGATTATAAGCTGGGGCAGCGCCAGGATATTGCCCATAAAGGATACCATCCGCCCTGTCCCTACCCCACCGCTCTCGGACCAGCTGAACCGCCGGTCGAGCCGTATTACCCCCCAGGCGATACCCAGTGCCATCAGGAGAAAGAGCAATTGCGGCGCCAGCATGGTGACGCCGGTCATCTCCGGGCTGAGCCAGTTATCGGGGTTGCCGTCCATAGTAAAGTGTACGGCGACCTCAGCGGGAAGCATATGATAAAAGAAGGCAAAAAGAATGAGGGAAATCAGAAATATAATCACCGGAGCCATGATATAGCTCCAGCGGAAGGACAATCTATTCACCATATTATCTTATCGGCAGCCGCCTAAAGATAGGGGGCTAAGACCCGCATCGGTGAAACGATGTTCTTCGATAAAGCCAGCTCTTTGGCCGGTATACCCAGGGCAACGCCTATCAGCTGGCTGACGAACAGCACGGGAAGGTTATAGTTGGTCTTGAACTTGGCGTTTACCTGACTCTGGTAGGCGTCGAGGTTAATCTGGCATAAGGGGCAGGGGGTCACCAGGCACTGCGCCCCGTGCTTCTGGGCGTTCTTTAGTATCTTGTTAATCAGCTCCAGGGCGACATCCGGCTCGGACATAATAAGCGAGCTGCCGCAGCAGTGGGCTTTCATCTCCCAGGGGATGGCGTCGGCCCCCAGGCTGGTCACCATCTCGTCCAGCGAGTGTGGCGCTTCCGGGTCGTCAAAGCCGTTGGGGCGTACCAGCTGGCAGCCGTAGTAGGCGGCTACTTTAAGCCCCTTAAGGGGCTTGGTCACCTTGCTGCTGATACCCTCAGGGGTGATATCGGTATACAATACCTCGGCAAGGTGCCGCACCCTGACCCCGCCGCTGTAAGTCAAATTACCCGCCGCCAGCGCCTCGTTCACCTGCTCCCGGAAAGCCGGCAGCTCCTTAAGGTGGGTGTTGGCTGATGCCAGAACAACATAGCAGTTGGAACAGGGAGTCACCAGGTCAAGACCCGTCTTCTCGGCAAGGGCCAGGTTTCGGGCGGCCATGGCGCCCGCCTCCACCTTATTCACCGAGTTATAGGGCGTGGAGCCACAGCAGTTCCAGTCCTCAAGCTCGGCCAGGTCGATATCCAGCGCCTTGGCCACCGGCAGCACCGAAATACCCAGGGGTATGGCCGTCGCCTCTGCCGAACAACCGGGATAATAGGAATAGTGCTTCATTTTCCACCCCCCAACTTCCTGGCTTTATCCATAATAGCCTTAAAATCCTTCATCCCCTTTATCCGCGTCGGTTTTAGCGGCATGCGCCCGTGTAAAAACAGGCCCAGCCCCACCGGCGCCAGCTTGAGGGCGGAAAAGGGATTTGTCTTCAAGAAAAGCTTAATCATCATACCCAGCTCATAGACCCGGCCGTTGCCTTTGGCAGAATCGACAAAACACTGGTACATCACCGGCGTCCGGCTGTGCTTGGTGCTCAGTCCGCTGCGGACCGCCAGCACCTCCAGAGCATGCATGATATCCGCCGGCTTGATATCCCGCGGGCAGCGCACCGTGCAGGTATAGCAGGAAGCGCAGAACCACATGGAATTACTGGATAGCAGCTCTTCCCTCAAGCCCGCCCGCACCATGGCGATAGCCCGCCGCGGCGGGTAATCCCAGTTGTTAGCGGTGGGACAGGAGCCGGTGCAAATACCGCACTGAATACAGGAGCGGATAGCCTCACCACCGGGGACGGAACAAACCTCGTCAATAAAGCTCATTTCCGCCGCCGGAGCCTCGACCATTGTCTCAGCCATTTACACTCCTCCTTTTCTCTAAGTCCCTAGCCTATTTTTATATAACAGGTTTATATCAATACCCCGTCAATCTCAGCCATGAGCTGCTGGGTGGTAAAGTGCCGCCCGATAATAGCGCCGCTGGGACAGGCGGCCACGCACACGCCGCAGCCCTTGCAGAGGGCATCATTGATAACAGAAACCTTTTTCTCCTCGTCAAAGGAGATAGCGTTAAACGGGCAGAGGTCGGTACAGATCTTGCACCCGGAACAGAGCTCCTCAACCACAACCGAGGTGGCGGCTTCAATCTCAATCGAGCCGGCGCTGATAGTGGCCAGGGCCCTGGCCGCCGCCGCCGAAGCCTGCGCCACCGTATTGGGGATATCCTTGGGCGACTGGCAGCAGCCCACCACAAAAATGCCGTCGTTCATGGTCGCCACCGGGTCGAGCTTGGGGTGCTTCTCCAGGAAGAACCCGTCAGCGCTGCGGCTGATAGAGAACATCCGGCCGACCTCCCCGGCATCGGCTCTGGGCTCTAATGCCGTGCTCAGCACCACCATATCCACCGGCACCCGGCGTTGCCGCCCCACCAGGGTGTCCTCCCCGATGATAATCAGCTTGCCTTCCTCCTCGGGGCTCTCGGCGATATCGGTCACCTCGGCCGGGCGTCCGCGGACAAAGGTCGTCCCCTCGTCCAGCACCCGGTTGTAGAACTCCTCAAAGCCTTTACCCACACACCTCAAATCAATATAGAACTCGGTAACCTGGGCGCCGGGGACATGCTCCCTTATCAGGTGGCTCAGCTTCATCGAGTACATACAGCACACCTGGGAGCAGTACTCATGATATTTCTCGTCGCGGCTGCCCACGCAGTGGATAATACCCACCGTCTTGGGGTGGGAGCCGTCCTTAAGAAATACCTCCCCAGCGGTAGGCCCGGAAGCGTTAATCATCCTCTCGAACTCCATTGCAGTCAGCACGTTATCCAGGCGGCCGTAGCCGTAGTTGTAGATCGGGGTCGGGTCAAAGGTATCATAGCCGGTGGCAACGATAATATTACCCACCTCCACCTCCACTATCTCATCCTCCATATCCTGATTGATAGCCCCCACCTCGCATACCTTAACGCACTCCATACACTCCGAGCAGACCCCGCAGTTCAGACAGCGCTGGGCTTCCTCCACAGCCGTCTTCTCGTCAAGCCCCAGCTCCACTTCGACAAAGCCCTCCCGCTTATTCAGTTCAAGGGTCGGCATGACCGGCCGTTCTTTAGGCTCCACCCCCTTCTTAGATACCTCGGTCACCCTCTTGCGCGTTTCCGGCCTCCCCTCCTTAAGGTCAGCCCCCCGCAGGTGGCGGTCTATCGATATAGCCGCTTCCTTACCGCCGGCAACGGCGGCAATAACATCGGCCGGACCGGAAACGACATCACCAGCGGCAAAAACGCCCTCGATATTGGTCTGCAGGGTCACCGAATCGACCTGCAGCGTGCCCCAGCTGGTGTACTCCAGCTCCTTGGGGAGGGCGTCTTTATCCACCCCCTGCCCCACCGCCATAATCACATTGTCAACTTCCATATCGAACTCGGAGCCCTTAATCGGCACCGGGCGTCGCCGTCCGCTGGCGTCGGGCTCGCCCAGCTCCATGCGGATGCACTGTATGCCGGTTACCCTGTTATTCTTGGTCAGCACCTTGACCGGCGCTGCCAGTATGTTCAGCTTTATCCCCTCCCGCTCGGCCTCATTCACCTCTTCGGCCTCGGCCGGCATCTCGGTGCGGGAACGCCGGTAGACGATGTTAATATCTTCCGCACCCAGCCGCTTGGCCACCCTGGCGGCATCAATGGCGGCGTTGCCGCCGCCGATAACGGCCACCCGCTTGCCCAGTTCAACCTTGGCTCCCGCGTTCACCTTATTCAGGAAATCAATAGCGTGGAGCACGCCCTCGGCGTCTTCGTCGGGTATACCCATCTTCTGGCTTACCCAGGCTCCTGTAGCCAGGAATATCGCCTCGTAGCCCTGCTCGAAGATATCCTTCAGGTCCTTCACCGGCCTGTTGGTCTTTATCTCCACCCCCAGCTCCTGAATATAGCTGATTTCGTTGTCCAGGACCTTTTCGGGCAGGCGGTACTCAGGTATGCCGTAGCGCATCATACCGCCGGCCTTGGGGGCGGCTTCGAAAACGGTCACCGGGTAGCCCTCTCTTATCAAATCGTAGGCGCAGGCAAGTCCCGCCGGACCGGAGCCGATAACGGCTACCTTGTCCTCTTTGGTCCTCTCGATGGGGGTTGCCTTCTCCCGGCCCACGCTCATTTCATAATCAGACATGAAGCGCTTTAGAGAACGTATTGAAACCGGCTCGTCAACCTTGCCCCGCTCGCACTCGGACTCGCAGGGGTGGGTGCAGACCCGCCCGCAGACGCCGGCAAAGGGCATGGTTCGCCGCAGCACCTCTAAAGCCTCCTTGAACTTGCCCTGGGAAATAAGAGCCACATACCCCTGGGCGTTAACTCCCGCCGGGCAGGCAACCCGGCAGGGGGGTAAACCCCGCTTATCGATAGTAAAGGCGTTGGGCACCGCCTGGGGGAAAGGCCGGTATATAGCTTTGCGGTTGCCCAGGCCGAGGTCGAACTCGTTAGGCACGGTAACAGGGCATACATTGGAGCACTCGCCGCAGCCAGTGCACTTGTCCACATCCACGTACCGGGCCTTCTTGTTTATCTTGACCTTAAAGTTGCCCACGTAGCCGGAGACATTCTCCACCTCACTGTAGGACATCAGGTCAATATAGGGGTGGGCGCCCACCAGGCTCATCTTGGGGGTGAGGATACAGGCCGAGCAGTCCAGGGTGGGGAAGGTCTTGTCCAGCTGTATCATGTGCCCGCCGACGCTTGGCTCCCTCTCTACCAGGTAGACCTTGTGTTTGGAATCGGCAATCTCCAGGGCGGCCTGAATGCCGGCCACGCCCCCTCCCACCACCAGGGTGTTGGGGCTGACCGGGACTTCCCTGGTCTCCAGCGGCTCCTGGTAGTAAACCCGCCTTACCGCGGCGCTGACCAGCGCCTTGGCTTTCTCGGTGGCGGCAGCCTTATCCTCGGTCACCCATGAGCAGTGCTCCCTGATATTAGCCATCTCAAATAAATAGGGGTTCAAGCCCGACTCCTGGCAGACCCGCCGGTAGGTTCGCTCGTGCAGCGTCGGCGAACAGGCCGCCACCACCACACGGTTCAATTCCATCTCCTTGATATCCTGGCGGATAAGTTCCTGCCCCGGGTCGGAGCACATATACATGTAGTGACGGGCTACAGCTACACTGGGTAATGTAGCCGCAAATTCGGCAACTGCCTCCACATCCACCGTACCCGCGATATTGGTCCCACAGTGACACACATAGACGCCAATTTTCGGCTCCATTTGCCCTCCTTTACCTTTTTAGGTTTATATGGGGGGGGGAGAGGTCGAAAGTTGCAGTCATACAACCAGAGTAATCTTATCATACACCGCTATCATGGTCAAGAAAAACAGGTCATTTCAATTGCGTAAAATACGGGGCTTGTACCCCTATTTTCCCCCTGAAAAATCGGTCAGCTTATCCACCAGCCCCTTCTGCCCCATCACCAGGGTCAGGTCGCTGCGCGTTCTCTCCAGCACCCCGCGTACCATGTCGGTGGTGCGGCGCAGCCCGGCGGTAATGGCGTCGGGAAAATCCATGGAAAAGAGGGCGTTATAGATATCGTCCATGGCTTCCAGCAGCTCTTCACTCTGGGACAGGTTGCCCCGCCTCATGCTGTCCAGTATATAACGCCTCAGCTCGCCGGCGGCTTCGCCCATACCGTTCAAATAGGCGGCGGCTTCGATACCCAGGTCATCGGGCCCGGGCAGGCGCTTACCGGTAACCAGCGCCAGCGTGATGCTGCCCTCGGCATACTCTTTTTTGGCATCCCGGATAAAACCGGCGTAGCCCAGCTCGCCGTAGCCGGCGGTGCTTTTTTCGGCTTCGTTCAGCCTTTCCCGCGCCGTTTTCAGCAGCTTTTTAGTTTGGTCAAAGTGCTGGCGGTGCACCTCCCGGATGGCATTGGCGCAGTGCCGGATAGCCTCCCGGCACAGGGGCAGAACTTTTTCCCGGGCGGCGTCTTTGGCCTCCAGGTCCTCCCGTATTTTACTGGCAATCGCTTCCAGATTATCGGTCATTCCGCTCATTTTCCCACCTCAAAAGCCTTTATTACCTGCCGGGCTGCTTTCTCCACACCCTCCACCCCCAACACCGCGCTAATCACCGCCACCCCGTCGGCGCCGGCGGCGGCAACCTCCCCGGCATTATCCCTATTTATCCCCCCGATAGCCACCAGGGGCACATTTACCGCCCCCCTCACCTCGCGCAGCCTCTCCGGCCCCACAACTATAGCCTTCTCCTTGGACTCAGTCGGGTACATCGAGCCAACGGCAATATAATCAGCCCCGCCCGCCTCCGCCGTCTTAGCCTGCTCCACCGTATTCACTGAAATACCCAAAATCATATCCATCGGCAGCAGCTTTCGGGCAACCGCCACAGGCAAATCCTTCTGCCCCAGGTGCAGCCCGTCGGCGCCAACAGCCAGGGCAATATCCATATAGTCATTAACGATAAAAAGCACCCCGTGCTCAGAGCACAGCTTCTTTAGTTTTTGGGCAATAGCCAAAAGCTCACTCTTATTATCCAGCTTATGCCGCAACTGGATGGCTTTAGCTCCACCCCGGATTAACTGTTCGGCAACCTCAAGGTGGTTTCGTTTGCCCAGTGCATGGCTATCGATGATGGCATAAAGCCCGGTTAAACGCCCCGCCTTTTCCCGCCGCAACAGCCTGGAAAGCAGCTTCTGCTCTATGGTGTAGAGGTCAAAGCGGGCTTTCTTAAACTTATCCGGCTCCAGCTTTGGAGTTGTGCCCGGAATCTTGGCCAGCTCCTCCAGTATGCGCAGCGCCTCCTGCACCCTCCGGGCGTTAGCTACCACTATAATAGGTAGCTCTTTATCTTTCCCCTCCCCCGGCACCTCCATATCAGCGCCGACGTCACCCTCCGCGTCGCGGGACTGGATAAGCTCTTTATTAAAAGCAAAATCGCCCCTCAGCACCTCATGGCGCATCGTTTTTAGCTGTTGGGTCAACCCGGCATCGTCAGCCGCCAGCCGGGCAATCTCCTCCAGCAGGTGAAGCCCCTCGCCGGCACGGTTCAGGTTGGCATCGATAATACGCCGCCTCTGCTCTAACATGGTAGCTAAATTCTAGCACAGCCGGATTTAGAGTTAAAGCTGAAAGGGCTTTAAGCCTCGCCCACTGCGTTCTCAATCAGCTCGATTCTCGACGGCTTGCTTTTTGAGTCAAGCTCTACGGCAACGAAATCAATCCTCCAGAGCTGGGGGAGGTTATCGTGGGTCTGAAGGTATTGGTCGGCCAATATCCGTAGTTTTTCTCTCTTGGCCGCCGTGATAGACTCCTCCGGGGTGCCGAAGGCAAGGCTCCTTTTGGTCCTTACCTCGATGAAGACCAGGTAGTCTTTATGCTGGGCGATAATATCAATCTCGCCCTCGCGGCAGCGGTAGTTGGCTTCCTTAATATGGTAGCCGCGTTTTTTGAGGAAGTCACTGGCTATTTTTTCGCCCAGGATGCCGGTATCTCTACGCTTCATCGCAACGCCTAAAGCTGGACATATTTCTTGGGTTCGGAAGAGGTCTCAAAAGTCCAGACGTACGCCGAGCCTTTAAGCCGGAAGACCCCCATTGCTTCGTAGCCGCCTTCTGCTACCCGCTGCTTTAAGAACGGGCGCATGCCGATTATCTCGTCCTTCAACTTTCGGTCATCCAGCGGTTCAACAGCGCCGCTCACCCTTACCTGCATGCCCTGCTCGGCGTTAAAGAAACACAGCTCCACGTTGGGGTTAGCGGATAGTTGCTTATACACGTCTTTGAAGGTGCCGGTCTCGATTATGATGCCGTCTTCATCGGCTTTAACCATGCCTATAGCGCGCACGCGGGGCTTGTTGCCTTCCACGGTGGCAAAAAAACAGTCGGGGTTAGCGTTCAGAAAGGCAAGTATTTCAGCTTTGTTCATAACAGACCTCCTTATTTATGTGGGGCGCTTTAACCCCTCGTTCTCTTCCACTACTCCGTCTCCCCCTTTCGTAAAGGAGGACTAAGGGGGATTTCGCTCTCTATACCCACACCCCCTGCACAATTTGCTTTACCGGGCGGAACGTCCGGCGGTGGATGGGGCAGGGGCCTAACTTTACCAGGCGGGCGAAGTGCTCCCTGGTGCCGTAGCCCTTGTGCCGGGCCAGACCGTAGCCGGGATAGACCCGGTCAAAGGTGACCATCAGCCGGTCACGGGCTACCTTGGCAATAATAGAAGCGCAGGCTATGGAGTAACACAGGTCGTCGCCGTTGGTTATCCCCTTCTGGGGCAGCTCGACCTCGGGCAGGCGCATATAGTCGATGAGCAGGGACTCAGCCGGCGGGGAAAGCAGTTCTACGGCCTCTTTCATGGCAAGGCGGGTGGCGGCAACTATGCCCATTTTATCTATCAGTTCATGGGCGGTGGCGCCGATGCCGACGGCGACAGCCGTCCCATAGATAAGATTAAATAAAAGCTCGCGTTTGGCCGGGGTCAGCAGCTTGCTGTCCCTCACCTCGTTAAGCCAGGGGGTGTCCACCCCGCGGGGCAGGATGACGGCGGCGGCGACCACCGGCCCGGCCAGGGCGCCTCGCCCGACCTCATCAACGCCGGCGATGCGCTCATATCCCTGTGCCTCCAGCAGTTGCTCTTCAATGAAGGACGGCATCTATTATTCCCCCACCCAGGACAAGCTCGTCCCGGTAGAAGACCACGGACTGTCCGGGGGCAATCGCCTGCTGGGGCTCTTCAAAGCGGACCTCAGCCCTGTCATTGATATCAAGCTCGGCGGCTACCTCCGGCGCTTTATAGCGGAATTTAGCTGTTATGCTTATTGGCCCGGCGGGGGCTTTGCCCGATACCCAGCTCAGCTGGCTGGCAAGTAGCACGCCGTGCAGAAGCTGGTCTCGGCTGCCCACCACCAGCCGGTTGTTGGCGGCGTCCAGCTCTATCACGTACAGCTGCTCGGGTAAGTTAAGCCCCAGGCCCTGCCGCTGCCCCACCGTGTACTGAGCCAGGCCCTGGTGCTGGCCCAGTACCTTGCCCTTTATGTCAACAATTTCCCCCGGCTGGAATGATATATACTTGGCGATAAAGGAACGGTAGTCATTATCGGGGATAAAGCAGATGTCCTGGCTCTCACCCCGGCTTACCGTAGGCAGGCCCATCTCGCCGGCCATTTCTTTGACCTTCTCCTTGCTCATCTCCCCCAGCGGCAGCAGCAGGTGCTCCAGCTGCTTTTGCCCCAGCATATATAGAAAATAGCTCTGGTCTTTGTCCTGGTCGGTAGCCTGCCGCAGGCGGTAGCCGTCCGGCACCGGTTCTATCCGGGCGTAATGCCCGGTGGCCAGATAGTCAGCTCCCATCTCCAGCACCCTGTCCATGAGAAGGCCGAATTTCACCCGCTGGTTGCAGGCGATACAGGGGTTGGGCGTCCGCCCCCGGCTGTACTCCTGGCTGAAATAGTCCACCACCAGCTTGCGGAATTCCTTCTCCAGGTCCACCTGCTGGAAGGGTATACCCAGCAGCCGGCAAATGCGCTTCAAATCGGAGACGGTGTCCTTCGGCTCAGCGTCCGGCCACAGCCGGGCATGGATGCCGCTGACCTCGTAACCGGCCTGCTTCAGCAAAGCCGCCGCCACCGTGGAATCCACCCCGCCGCTCATGGCTACCGCCACCCGCTTTTGAGTCATTTTTTTCCGGCCCTCTCCTCTTAACATAACCAGAAAAACAAACCCCCCAAGCTACCCACCTTCGAATTGTTTCCCTAAATTTTAAATTATGTTCTTTTGTCGTTTTTACCCTTGGCGAGCAACCGGCTCACCCGCTGCCAGATAATATCGGCTATCTTCTGCCTAGATTGGCTGGCGTCCACCACCAGCCACCGTCTCGGCTCGGCGGCGGCCAACTCGAGGTAGCCTTCCCTGACCTTCTGGTGAAAGATTGGAGTGTCCTGCTCAAAGCGGTCCTGCTTTTTGGCCATCTTGCGGGCAAGTCCTTCCTCCACCGGTATATCCAGCAGAATAGTCAAATCGGGCTTTAGCCCCTGGGTAGCTGCCTTATTAGTTGCCTTAACCATGGCCAGATCCAGTCCCCGCCCGTAGCCCTGATAGGCAATAGTGGAGTCGGCGTATCGGTCACAGATAACCACCTTCCCGCCTTTAAGATTAGGCTGGATTACCTCGGCTACCATCTGGGCGCGGGAGGCATTAAACAGCATAAGCTCTGTCAGTGGCGATATATAGGCATCTCGAGCCCATTTCAACCAGTACCCAAGCTTCTCAGCGAAGGGAGTGCCGCCCGGCTCATGGGTCAGCAGGACGGGGACAGCTAAATCCGATAGTCTTCGGAACAGCGCTTTAGCCTGGACGCTTTTACCGCTCCCCTCCCCTCCCTCAAAGGTGATGAACAGAGACATGATTTTATTAACCCTATCCCCTGTATCCCCTTCCCCTTGCTAAGGGGAAGGGGAAGTTTTTTTTCTTAAAGGGGCTTCGCCCCTTTTAATCCCCCTACCCTTTATAAATCCTCACCCTTCTATTAGGGTCTTTGCCCGCACTCTGTGAGGGTAGCTCATTTCTTTCGGCTATAAGGTGCTGTAAGCGCCGGATATAGGCACTCTGCGGGCTGAGTTCCACCGCTTCCTGACCACCCTGTACATGGGTAACCGCTTCTTCTGCCTCAGCCATAGCAGACTTAAACAAGTCTGCCTTTCCCGTATCAGCCCCGGGATAAATAGTATTTAGCAGCTGCCGGAACTGAGCCGGGGTATTGCTTCTGAGGACATAGATGGGCAGGTTGGCCGCTTCGGCATCCCTGACCTTCTGCGGCCGGCGTCTATAGTGGCTTTTGGGAGTTACCAGCAGATTGGCTTCTTTTAAGCTATCGACTATATCCGGGCTCAGTTGCATATCCTTGGCTATCTGTTCCATCCGCCCCCGGTTCACCCCGAAAAGATAGAGTTTGGGTGGGCTGTCTCCACGAGCCTGCGGCTTGACCCTGGCAGTTCTCTCTGTCGTAGCCGCCGGTAGCTCTTTCTGGCTCTTGACCTCCCCGCTCTCATCCAGCCAGCGGACCTCTGTGGCTACAAGCTGGGCTCGCAGCAGGGCATCAACCGCCTGGCTGACATCAGGATGAATGGCTACCTTGTCCCGGTCCTGAATTTCGACCACAATATCAAAGGTAGGCGGTGCCTTACGCTCCAGTATAGACTTCTGGGTACCCCTTCGCCTAGCCTCTTCATCACCCAGTGTTACCGCCTGAATGCCTCCAATCAAGTCGGCAAGGGTGGGATTCATCATCAGGTTTTCCAGGGTATTGCCATGAGCAGTGCCCACCAGTTGAACCCCACGTTCAGCAATAGTACGAGCCGCCTGGGCTTCAAGCTCGGTACCAATCTCGTCAATAACGATTACCTCGGGCATATGGTTTTCCACAGCTTCAATCATTACCGCATGCTGCATAGTGGGGGTAGTTACCTGCATGCGGCGGGCGTGCCCTATGGCAGGGTGGGGAATATCACCGTCACCAGCAATCTCGTTCGAGGTATCAACGATAATCACCCGTTTATCCAGGTCATCGGCAAGCACACGGGCTACCTCACGCAACATGGTCGTTTTACCCACTCCGGGGCGGCCTAAAAGCAGGACACTTTTGCCCAATTGAATAAGGTCTTCGATAACCTTTATGGTGCCAAAGACGGCTCTCCCCACACGACAGGTCAGCCCGATGATGCGTCCTTTACGGTTGCGAATGGCTGAGATGCGGTGCAGGGTACGCTCAATTCCGGCACGGTTGTCATCACCGAAGCTGCTGACCCGGGAAGACACATAATCAATATCCTCCTGGTCAACCTCCTTGGGGTTGAGAATCACTTCCCTGAGGGGAAAGCGGGCTTCTGGGGGACGGCCCAGGTCAACTATGACCTCTAGAAGCTCACTGATGTCCTTCTGTCGGCGTAATGGCTGGCGAATATGCGGCGGCAGAACATCAACCAGCGCATCCAGGTCGTCAGTGATTACCTTCTGCAAAATTACCCTCCAGATTCAAGGCTTCCGGAGACGATGTCCAGAAAATATTGGTGAAATCTCGGGTCGCTGGTTAGTTCCGGGTGAAAAGCGGAGACCAGTAGCTTACCTTGCCTGGCAGCGACGGCAGTGCCATCGTCTAACCTGGCTAATATTTCCGCTTTACCATTTACCTGTTTAATTACCGGAGCTCGAATGAACACGGCCGGAAACGGTTTTTCCCCCAGCACCGGTATTGATAGCTCGGTCTCAAAGCTTTCTCTCTGCCGGCCGAAGGCGTTGCGGTCAACGATTATCTCCATAACCCCCAGCGGTGTTACATCCGATTCTGAAATATTGCGGGCCAAAAGTATCATACCAGCGCAGGTGCCGAATATAGGCAGTCCGCTCTGGGCCAGATTCTTCACCTCGGTCATCAGGTTGTAAGTAAGCATCAACTTGCTGATGGAGGTGCTCTCCCCGCCAGGAATTATTAGCCCGTCCAAACCGGCCAGTTCCCGGGGTAAGCGGACGGGCAAAGTATCTACCTTCAGTTGGCGCAACATATCTATGTGCTCAACAAAGGCTCCCTGCGAGGCAAGGACGCCAATTTTCATGTTACCACCCTCTAGGCGAAAGCAGTTCTTCGGCGGGGATTTGCTTTATATCCAGCCCGGGCATGGCTTCTCCCAGGTTCTTGGAAACCTCGGCGATGATTTTGGGGTCCTGAAAGTGGGTAGTAGCCTCAACTATAGCCTTAGCCCTAACATCGGGGTTACTGGACTTGAATATACCTGAACCGACGAAGACGCCGTCAGCACCCAGCTGCATCATCAGGGCAGCATCAGCCGGGGTAGCTACCCCGCCAGCGGCAAAGTTGACCACCGGCAGTTTGCCTAATTTATGCACATCAGCTACCAGTTCGAAGGGAGCTCCCATCTCCTTAGCCAATGGCATCAGCTCCCCCTCAGGGGTATTAGCCAGTTTGCGGATGCTATCCGTTACCGCCCGCATATGCCTGACCGCTTCTACAATATTGCCGCTGCCGGCTTCGCCCTTGGTCCTAATCATAGCCGCTCCCTCCCCGATACGCCGCAACGCCTCCCCCAAATCCCGGCAACCGCATACAAACGGAACCTTAAAGTCGTGCTTCCAGACATGGTGGCTTTCATCAGCCGGGGTAAGCACCTCTGATTCATCGATGAAATCTACACCCAGAGCCTCAAGCGCCTGGGCTTCCACAAAATGACCGATACGGCACTTAGCCATCACCGGTATAGAGACCACCTTCATGATGGCTTCAATAACAGTCGGGTCAGCCATACGGGCTACACCCCCGGCCGCTCTAATATCGGCAGGAACTCTTTCCAGAGCCATCACGGCGCAGGCGCCAGCCTCCTGGGCTATCTTGGCATGCTCAGCGCTGACCACGTCCATAATCACCCCACCCTTCAGCATCTGGGCAAGCCCGGTTTTGACCTTCCAAGTGCCGGTTTCCATACTTCTCTCCTCACTACGTTTCGAACTACGACTTTTCACACCTGTATTTTACTATTGTTTAATCCATTTATCAATTTAAGGCTCAAAGCCCGATGGCGACAAAAATACCGAAACGGAAAATGGGGGAACAATTCGGGGGGGGGTAGCTACGAATGTTTGTTCCTAGAGTTATGTCAAGTGAACTTCAGGGGAGAGGTCTTTTTGCCGGTATGCCGGGGCGGCGGGGGTATTTTTCCGGGGTGGGTGAGAGCTTATCGATGATGACCAGATAGCGCTCATCGGGGAGGGAGGTTAGAGCGACCTTTTTTGCCTCCCGCAGGTTACCGCCGAGAAGGCTGATTGCCTTATTTGCGCGGCTTATCTCATCATCAATAGTGCCCTTCTTCTGGGCAATGAAGCTGCCGCCGACGGCGCAGAAAGGTAAGGTCAGCTCCACCAGTGTGGGGAGAGCCGCCACCGCCCTGGAGAGGACAATATCGAACTTCTCCCGGTATTGAGCCTGATGGGCAACCTCCTCCGCCCTGCCGACCACGACCTCGACACCATCCAGCCCCATCTTTTGTACAATGTGGCGCAGGAAGGCAGCTTTTTTGGAGGTGGCTTCAAGCAGGGTCAGCTCTACCCGTGGGAAAACGATTTTGAGCGGGATGCCCGGCAGTCCGGCGCCGGTGCCGACATCAATAATACGAAGGTTTCTTCCGATTGCCTGCGCGGGCAAAGCTAAAACTACGGTGAGGGAATCTAGGAAGTGCTTTAGCTGGACTTCTTCGTAAGCGGTGATGGTGGTGAGGTTTGCCCGCTTGTTCCAGGTAATCAGCTCCCTGTAGTATGTTTCGAACCGCTCCAGCTGGGCGGGGCTAAGCTCCAGCCCCAGTTCTTTAGCGGCTGATTTGAGTTTTTGCATATATGGATTATAGCATTTTTAGCCCTGCCCCCCCCGTTTTTAAACGTGAGTTTGTTTTCCCACCCACCCACCCTACAGAGGTTAGACCTCTAACAGTTCTTTTTTATGGGGGAGGGCCAGAGGGTAGTGGGTCAATTTTAAAGTTGTATAATAAGGGTGGGAAAGTGGGAATAGCCCACTTGACAACTAATCCCACCTATGTTACAATAGCACCATAATGGTTATGATATTAAGAGACCAAAATTTAGAAAAGGTAGCTGATAATGTAAGACTAGACCCCAAAAAACGTATAGTCCTGCGCAAAGTTCCTATACAAGAAGGCGCTACATATCATATATACACTAACAGCCTTGGACAAATTGTGTTAGACCCCCAAGTAACTATTCCAGCATCTGAGTTATGGCTATTCGAAAATAAGGATGCATTGGCTTTAGTAGACAGGGGCATGCTTGAGGAACAAGTAATAAATCGTGGTTCATTTGCCAAATATGTAGAAGATGCACCGTGAATTACGCTTTAAACCTTCTGCAAATGAGCAATATGACAGAATTAAGAGCGACCCTGCTTTAAGAGGTATCCTAAAGCAAGTCAGAAAAACATTAGGATATCTAGAAACAAACCTTCAGGCCAAGTCTCTTCAAACCCACGAATATGAATCACTAACAAAGCGTTATGGGAAGAAGGTTTTCGAGGCCTATGTTCAGCAAGATACTCCGGCGGCTTATCGAGTATTCTGGCATTATGGACCCGACAAAATAGACAAAAATGGTGAACGTATTCCAATCATCACTGTCGTGGCTATAACTCCCCACCCATAATCATAACTTAGAAAAGAGACCTAAACCCGCCCTACAGAGGTTATACCTCTAAAATTTCTCCAGCCTTCAACTAAAAATAAAGCACCAAAAAGCCGATAGAAAAAAACTTATAATAAGTGTCTCGGCACTGATTTCCTCCCAATTAAACCATCTATTTCTTCCCTCTTCCCCTCTTTTTGGGTCAAATTTATTTTGGAGCAGAATCATTGCACCTAAAAAGGCAAGGAATATAGCCAACATGAGTCCTATACTCATTTTCAGCATTCCTTTTTTCGGGGTTTAAGGGGGACGAAGTCCCCCTCTTTTTATTTCTTCCCCCTCTCCAAGAATGGAGAGGGGGACATAGGGGGTGAGGTTGACAAAGATTCCTCACTTTTGCATTTACGCCTATTCTATGCTATATTTTAGCTGTACAACTAAATAAAATCACCGCTAGGGGTGCTTGAGCGGCTGAGAGGCAGCATTGACGCCAACCCTAGGAACCTGACCTCGGTAATGCGAGCGGAGGGAAGCGGTAGCGATTTAGACCAAGGGTTTAGAGTAAGCGCCGAAGCCCTTGGTTTTTGTTTTTGGGAGGCAGCTATGACACAACTGGAAATTGCCAGAAAAGGGACTATCTCCCCCCAGATGAGCCTGGTGGCGGAGAGCGAGGGGGTGGAGGCGGAGCTTATCCGGCAGGGGGTTGCCGAGGGAACCATAGTCATCCCGGCCAACCCCGGGCATAAGAATCTCGTTCCCGGCGGCATCGGGCGGGGGATTAAGACCAAGGTCAACGCCAATATCGGCACATCCTCAGACTTCGGCGATATGGACACCGAGATGGAGAAGCTGCAGGTGGCTGTTGACTGCGGCGCCGACGCTGTCATGGACCTTTCCACCAGCGGCGACATATCCGCCATCCGGCGGGCTATTATTAACGCCAGCCCGGTAATGATAGGCACCGTACCCATCTACCAGGCGGGGATTAAAGCCGTCTCCAGGCGCGGCGCCATCGTCAAGATGACCGTCGACGACCTGTTTTCATCCATAGAGGAGCACGCCCGGGACGGCGTTGATTTTGTCACCGTGCACTGCGGCACCACCCGCGCCGCCGTCGACCAGCTAAAGAAACAGGGAAGGGTTGCCGATGTGGTATCGCGGGGCGGTGCCTTCCTCATCGGCTGGATGCTGCACAACGAGCGTGAAAACCCCCTCTACGAGCACTTTGACCGCCTTCTGGAGATAGCCCGTGAATTTGATGTTACCCTGAGCCTGGGCGACGGCATGCGTCCCGGCTGCATTGCCGACGCCACCGACCGTCCCCAGATAGAGGAGCTGATAGCCATCGGCGAGCTGGTAAGCCGGGCTAGAGAAGCCGGTGTGCAGGTTATAGTCGAGGGGCCGGGGCATTTACCCTTAGACCAGATTGAAGCCAATGTTCAGATGGAAAAGTCTATCTGCCAGGGGGCGCCCTTCTATGTATTAGGGCCGCTGGTAACCGATGTTGCTGCCGGTTACGACCACATCACCGGGGCTATCGGCGGGGCGATTGCCGCCGCCGCCGGCACCGACTTCCTGTGCTATGTAACCCCGGCCGAGCACCTCTCCCTGCCCGACCCCGAAGACGTGAGGCAGGGGGTTATCGCCTCCCGCATTGCCGCCCACGCTGGCGACATCGTCAAAGGGGTAAAGGGCGCCACAGATTGGGACCGGCAGATGGCCGTTGCCCGAAAGAAGCTGGACTGGGAGGAGCAGGCCAGGCTCTCCCTAGACCCAGAGCTTGCCCACCGGGTTCACAGCAAACACGCTTCAGTCGGTAAAGCCTGCAGCATGTGCGGGGAATACTGCGCCATGGAGCTGGTGGAAAAGTATCTGGGTGTATCGGTAGTCAGGTGCTAGAAAGATTAACGGGGAGGAGAAGTTAAAATGCCGCTATTTGAGCCAGTTAAAGAGAGTGAAGTAACCAGGGCTATCGCCCGAAGCTTTTTGAAGCAGGTCGAGGAGTATGCCGAGAGCGATGTTATAATTGTCGGCGGGGGGCCCAGCGGGCTGGTGGCGGCCAGAGAGCTGGCTAAAGCCGGCTTTAAGGTTATAATTATAGAGCGCAATAACTACCTGGGGGGCGGCTTCTGGATTGGGGGCTATTTTATGAACAAGGTCACCCTGAGGGCGCCTTCACAAAAGTTTCTGGATGAGCTGGGGGTGCCCTACTCCCCGGCGGGCAAGGGGCTGTATGTTGCCGACTCTCCCCACGCCTGCTCCCGCCTCATCGCCGCCGCCTGTGACGCCGGCGCCAAGGTTTTCAGCCTGACCTATGTCGAGGATATAGTCGTCCGGGAGGATAACCGGGTGGGCGGGGTGGTGGTCAACTGGAACCCCATACTCCACCTGCCTAAGGAGGTTGCCGCCCTGGACCCGATACCGCTGGAGAGCAAAGTGGTCATCGACGCCACCGGCCATGACGCCAGCGTAATCAAGAAACTGGTCCAAAGGGGGGCTCTGCAGATAGCCGGGGAGGGGGCGCTGTGGATTGAGAAATCGGAGGAGGCGGTGGTTGAGCGTACCGGCGAGGTCTACCCCGGGCTGATTGCCACCGGCATGGCGGTAGCCGCCGTTTACGGGCTGCCCCGCATGGGGCCTACCTTCGGCGGGATGCTATTTTCCGGGAAGCGGGCGGCTGAGGTCGCTATAGAAATTATAAAAAAGCCGGCGGTCAGCTAGCGCCTTAAATTATTAAAGATTGGGGAGGCAAGATGGATAGTGCCAGCCAGAATCCGAACCTGAGTGAGGCCGCCAGCCGCTTCCTTGCCAGCCTGCCCGCCGAGGAGGGTGAGAAAAGCCAGCAGGCGGTATATGGATTCGTGCGCTGGTACGGGGGCAAGCGTTCCCTGGCCGAACTGACCGCTCACGAGGTGGAAAACTACGCGGCGCGATTGCCGTCTTTCCAAGCCAACTATTTAACTAATGTCGAACAGGTAAGAGCCTTTCTGGCTCACGCCAAGAAGCGGGGCTGGAGTAAAACCAACCTAGCAGCCCACCTCAAGACCAGGAAAACCAAAACCAGACTGTCTCCTTCGGGCCGGCGGCGGACAACCAGCACCCCTTTAACCCGGCAGGGCTACGCCGGGCTGGAAGCCGAGATTGCCAAGCTGAAAAAGCGGCGGCTGGAGGTTATCGAGGAGGTGCGCCTGGCGGCGGCGGACAAGGACTTCCGCGAGAATGCCCCCCTGGACGCCGCCAGGGAGGAAAAGGGGCACCTGGAGGGTCGGCTCAGGGAGCTGGAAGAGACCCTGAAATCGGCCACCATTATTGACGAGACCAGAAGAGCCGGACTCAAGGTGAGCGTAGGTGACAGTGTTCTCCTGATTGACCCGGCTTCCGGCGAGGAGCTGTGCTATACCGTGGTCAGCCCCCGTGAGGTAGACCCGGTCAAGGGCAGGATTTCCAATAATTCGCCTATAGGTAAAGCCATTATCGGCTGTGCCCAGGGGGAAACGGTGGAGATAACCGCCCCGCTGGGCAAGCTGTGCTACCAGATTAAACAAATCGAACGTAAATAGCCGGATTAACCGCCAGAGAAATCATCCCCTACTATTGAGGTATTGACAAAGAGGTCAAGGCTACTTAAAGTAGTAGGCAAGATTGGACAGCACTGTCCCGGTACCAGCACTAATATCCGGTAAACAATCAAATTTGAGGACTAAAAATGGTCAGGTGTCGTAACTGTGGTCAGAGAACTGAGGGTGATTACTGCCAGTGGTGCGGTTACCCGATACTGAGGGGGCGTCACCGAAGGACGCGAAAATCAGCCGAAGAAGCCAAGGCTAAAGCAATAAGAGAGGTCGAGAAGGCTAAGGCCAGGCTAGAAGCCGAGGAAGCCAGGATAGCCAAGGAAGCCGAGAAGGCCAGGGCAATAAGAGAAGCCAAGGAGGTCAAGGAGAGGACCAGGATAGAAGCCAAGGAGACCAAAGAGAAAGCCAGGCCAGAAGCTGAGGAAACCAGGTTAGCCAGGGAAGCCGAAGCTAAAGCGATAAAAGAGGCCGAGGAGGCTAAGGAGAAAGCCCGGATAGAAGCCGAGGAAGCCAGGATAGCCAGGGAGGCTGAGGCTAAAGCGATAAGAGAGGCGGAGGAAGCCAGAAAAGAGGCCGAGGAGGCTAAGGAGAAAGCCCGGATAGAAGCCGAGGAAGCCAGGATAGCCAGGGAGGCTGAGGCTAAAGCAATAAGAGAGGCGGAAGAGACCCGGAGAGAGGCCGAGGAGGCCAAGGCCAGAGCCCGGATAGAAGCCGAGGAAGCCAGGATAGCCAGGGAGGCTGAGGCCGGGGCCGCCAGAGAGGCGGAGGAGACCCGGAGAGAGGCCGAGGAGGCTAAAGAGAAAGCCCGGATAGAAGGCGAGGAAGCCAGGATAGCCAGGGAGGCTGAAGCCAGGGCAATAAGGCAAGCCGAAGCCGCCAAGAAAAAAGCTAAAGATGTCCTGAAAACTAAAGGAGATGAGGATAGAGCCCTGAAAGCCAAGGAGGGCTGGGAAAGAGTAAAGAGAGAAGCCGAGCAAGCCAGAATCGAAGCCAAGGAAGCCAGGGATAAAGCCCAGAAAGCCAAGGAGGGCTGGGAAAAAGTAAGGAGAGAAGCCGAGGAAGCTAGAACCGCCGCCCAGGAAGCCAAAAAGGCTAAAGAAGCCGAAGAAAAAGTCCGGAAATCCAGGGAAGACTGGGAGAACGCTAAAAGGGAAGCCGAGGCCGAAGAGGCCAAAAAGGCTAAAGAAGCCGAAGAAAAAGCCCGGAAATCCAGGGAAGACTGGGAGAAAGCCAGAAAAGAGACCCTAGAGGATTAGTCACTACGCAGGGAGGCAGGAGATATGCCAATTGTAGCGCTGGTTCTTATGTGTGTGGGCGGGGCTGGTCTTCTAACCAGCCTGATACTCTTCTTCACCTCCGCTGCCTGGGAAGACCCCCGTCTGGAACGCCAGATGATGGGGCTCTTTCTCATCGGGCAATTCATTCTAAGTATCGGTATCGCCTACTGGCTGATACATTTAACCAACCTTTTGGGGCAGTAAGGTAAAGCTAAAGTGGTCGGGGTGGGCGGACTTGAACCGCCGGCCTCAGCGTCCCAAACGCTGCGCGCTGCCAACTGCGCTACACCCCGCATACCAGAGTATAGCAATGCTGTGACTGGGGGTCAATCCGAGGGATTAAAGCGAGGGTTAATCTCTACAATCGGGGCAGTTATCGAAGGTCTCCGGCGGCAGGCCAGTCTTTTCGATGATATACTCCAGCTGCCTTTCCGGCATCCAGTAGCTGCCGCAGGTCTTGCATTTTTTGAGCTTGAATTCCATCTGGCTGCTGGGCCACTTGATGTACCTGGTATCGCCGACGTCCTCAAATTTTATGGCACCTACCGGGCAGATATAGGCGCAGGCGCCGCAGCCGATGCATGCGGTGGAAGGCTCGTAGTAGGGGGTGGCCATCTGCCGGTTGACCCCCCGATTGACCAGGCTGATTGCCGAGACACCGACCACCTCCTGACACACTCTTACGCAGAGGGCGCAGAGGATACACTGCTCGTCGTCCTGCTGGAAGCTCGTCTCTTCAACGCCCAGTTTCCGGGCCAGAACCTGTACCTCTTTGTTATTGGGGCACCGCGCCAGCAACAGCTCCATAAGCATCTTGCGGTTGTTGACAACCCTATCCGAGCCGGTCTTGACCTCAAGCCCGTCTTCTACCTCATAGAGGCAGGAAGCGACCAGCTTTGTCCTCCCCCGCCGGGTGATTTCAACCAGGCATAGGCGGCAGGCGCCGTAGGGCTTAACCGCCTCGTTGTGGCAGAGGGCCGGGATGTAGATGTTATTTTCCTGAGCCACCTGAAGAATGGTCTGGCCCTCTTCGGCTTTTAGCTTGCGGCCGTCAATTGTCAGCGTAACCATTACTACTGCCTTTACTTCCTTACTACCGCGCCCAGCTTGCAGACATCGTAGCAGGCGCCACACTTGATACACTTCTCCTGGTCTAAAACTACCGGCTTCTTCTTGCCCATATCGGTTATCGCCTCCACCGGGCATGCCTTTACGCACAGCCCGCAGCCGGGGCACTTTTCTTCGTCGATACTATAGGTGACCAGCGCTTTGCAGACACCGGCCGGACAGCGCTTATCCTTGATATGTGCTTCATATTCGTCACGGAAATAGCGGAGGGTGGTAAGCACGGGGTTGGGGGCGGTGCTGCCCAGGGCGCACAGCGAGCTATCGACCAGTGTGGCCGAGAGCCTCTCCAGCAGTTCAATATCGCCGTCTTTGCCCCTGCCCTCGGTGATACCGGTCAATATCTGGCTCATCCTCTTTAAGCCCTCGCGGCAGGGAAGGCACTTGCCGCAGGATTCGCCCTCCAGGAAGTTGATAAAATACTTGGCGATATCCACCATGCAGCTGTTTTCGTCCATGATAATCATGCCGCCGGAGCCCATCATCGAGCCCGCCTTGTCCAGTTGGTCGAAGTCCACCGGCAGGTCGAGCAGGCTCTCCGGGATACAGCCGCCGGAGGGGCCGCCGGTCTGCACCGCCTTGAACTTTTTGCCGTCGGGGATGCCGCCGCCGATGCCGTAGATAATCTCCCTTAAGGTAATGCCCATGGGGACTTCGATGAGGCCGGTGTTGTTAATCTTGCCCACCAGCGAGAAAATCTTGGTTCCATTGCTCCCCTCGCTGCCTATTTTGGCGTACCAGTCAGCGCCGTTGCCGATTATCAGGGGGACGTTAGCCCAGGTCTCTACATTATTAAGATTGGTGGGCTGCTCCCACAGGCCCTTGTCCACGGTGTGAACATACTTTGCCCTCGGCTCGCCGACCTTGCCTTCCAGCGAAGCCATCAGCGCCGTGGATTCGCCGCAGACGAAGGCGCCGCCGCCCCGGCTTATCTTGACCGAGAAGTCAAAGCCGGAGCCCAGAATATTCTTGCCCAGCAGGCCGTGCTCCTCGGCCTGTTCTATTGCCGTCTGGGCGTTCTTTACCGCCAGCGGGTATTCGTTGCGGACATAGATATAGCCTTCGCCGCCGCCGATGGCGTAGGCGCCGATAATCATCCCCTCCAGAACGCTGTGGGGGTTGCCCTCCATTAAGCTCCTGTCCATGAAGGCGCCGGGGTCGCCCTCGTCACAGTTACAGATAATATAGCGTTTTTCGCCCTCGGCGTCACGGCAGCTCTGCCATTTATCGCCGGTGGGGAACCCGCCTCCGCCCCGACCCCTTAAGCCCGCTTTCTTGACCTCTTTGATAACGCCTTCCGGGGTCATGCCTGAGAGCGCTTTGCCCAGAGCGGCGTAGCCGCCGACGGCGATATAGTCGTCAATGCGGGTGGGGTCAATTAAGCCGTTGTTGCCGAAGACCAGCCGCTTCTGCTTCTGATAGAATGGCACTTCGGGCTCATGGATCACCTTTTTGCCGGTATCGGGGTCGGTGTAGAGCAGCCTGTCAATGATATTCCCCCCGACCACCGTTTCGGCGACTATTTCGGGGACGTCTTCCGCCTTGACCTTCTGGTAGAAAATATCCTTGGGCTTGATAACTACCAGGGGGCCTTTTTCGCAGAAGCCGTGGCAGCCGGTGACCTTGACCTCTACTTTGCCATCCAGCTTGCTCTTTTTGATTTCCTTTTTAAATGCGTCGCTGACTCCTTCGCTGCCGAATGAGTGACAGCCGGTGCCGCCGCATACCGTTATGCAGGGCTTATTTGGGTCTCTGGAAACGACAATGGCTTTGCGGAGTGCCTCCAGCGCGGCCACCGAGTTAAGCCTTTTTGATGCCTGCTTATCTGCCATTACTTATAGCTTTCCAGTAGCGGTTTTACCCTGCCGCCGGTCATCTGCCCCGAGTAGCTGCCATCTATTACCACTATCGGGCCCAGAGCGCAGGCCCCGACACAGTTAACCGTTTCCAGGGTGTACCTTAAATCTTCGGTGGTTTCGCCGGATTTTATGTTAAGCTCGCGCTGAATCTCGTCCAGCACTTTGCCCGCCCCCCGGACGTGGCAGGCGGTGCCCAGACAGACGTTAATCAGGTGCCGTCCCCTCGGCTTGAGGCTGAAAGCCTTAAAGAACGAAGCCACGCTGTAGACCTGGCTAAGCGGGACATCAAGACCCTCCCCGACCAGCACCAGGGCTTCCTTGGGCAGGTAGTTGTACTCCGCCTGGACATCCTGCAAAATCGCCACCAGCATACCGGGGTCTCCCTGGTAGCGGGATAAGATTGATTTTATCTTCTGTTTATCCGGCTTAACCTTGGTCTTCAACGGCTCTCTCCTTGAGTTCGGCGTAGTCAGCGGTCACCCGCTGCTGTATCTTTTCCAGAATATCCTCGGACAGGTGCCTGAACCTTCCCTGCAGCTTCATGTAGTCAGTCACCGGTTTGAGCTCGGGGAAATCGAAGTTCAATTTATACTTGCCGTTTTCAACTTCATAGAGGGGGAATATCCCCGTTTCCACCGCCAGGCGACCGAGCCTGACCGATAAATCGGTTGGGCAGCGCCAGCCGGTGGGGCAGACCGATAATATATGGACATAGGCGGGGCCCGGGGTGGCGGCTGCCTTCTCCACCTTTTCCATCAGGTCAAAGGGGTAGCTGGGACAGGCCGTTGCAACATAGGGGATATTGTGGGCGGCGGCGATTGCCGGCATATTCTTCTTCCAGCTGACCTGGCCAATGCTGACCTTGCCCGCCGGGGAGGTTGTGGTGGCAGCGCCGTAGGGGGTGGACGAAGAGCGCTGTATGCCGGTATTCATATAGGCTTCGTTGTCGAAGCAGATATAGACGAAGTTGTGTCCCCGCTCCAGGGCCCCCGACAGCGCCTGGAGACCGATATCGCTGGTGCCGCCGTCACCGGCCATGGCTACTACCGTGATGTCCTGTTGGGCAATGCGTCCCTTTTTCATCATTATCTTCAAGCCCGACTCTATGCCCGAAGCTACCGCGGCGGTGTTCTCAAAAAGGGTGTGAATCCAGGGCACCTTCCAGGAGGTGGTGGGCAGCGGGGAGGAGACTATCTCCATGCAGCCGGTGGCGTTGGCAATAATGACATTCTGCCCCAGCGCCTTGCATGCCAGCCTTACCGCCAGGGCTTCGCCGCAGCCGATGCAGGCACGGTGGCCGGGGGCAAAGGGCTCCTTTTTAGTTACCAGCCGGGGGACATAGACACCGTAGTTCTGCATTATTCCCTCACCCCGAATATCTCGAACTCGTTGGGGGAGCCTTTCTCCGAGATGGTTATGCCCTTGTTTACTATCGCTTCGAAGTCATCCACGCTGATATCCCGCCCGCCGATGCCGGCAACGAAGCTGACGATTTTAGGTTTTTTAGCTTCGCCGTATAAAGCTGCTTTAACCTCGGAGCAGACGGGGCCGCCGGGGCCGCCGAAAGAGAGCGCCCTGTCAAGAACGATGAGCGTATCGGCATCGGCTACCGCCTGACGGAACTCTTCAAAGGGGAAGGGGCGCCAGAGGCGGAGCCTGACCAGCCCAACATCCCTGCCATCGCCCCGCATTTTATCTATTGCCGTCATTGCCGTTTCACTGAAGCTGCCCATAGTCAGCAGCAAGACTTTAGCCTTTTCACTGTGGTAGCTCTCTACAGGCTGGTATTTCCGCCCGAAAATCTGGGCGAATTCCTGCCAGCACTTGAGAATCACTTCTTTAGACGCCCTTAAATTTACCTCCTGCGCCCACTTCGCCTCCGGGTAGATGATGGGCGGGGCGAAATCGCCCATGGTTACCGGCTTATCGGGGTGGAGGGGCAGGGGGTATTTATTAATCGGCAGGAACTTATCCACCTTGGACTGTTCGGGGAAGGTTATCGGCTCGATAACGTGCGAGAGGTGGAAGCCGTCCAGGTGAAACATCACCGGCAGCAGAACCTTATTATCTTCGGCGATACGGAAGGCGCAGAAGACGTGGTCAACGACCTCCTGCCCGTTTTCGGTAAATATTTGAATCCAGCCGGTATCGCGGACGGCCATGACATCGGAGTGGTCACCCCAGACGCTTAAGGGTGAGGACAGCGCCCGGTTAGCCACCGCCATCACCACCGGCAGGCGCATCGAGGAGGCGACATAGAGCACCTCGTGCATCAGCTCCAGCCCCTGGCCGGCGGTAGCGGTAAAGGTCCTGGCGCCGGCTGCCGCCGAGCCGAGGCAGGCGCTCATCGCCGAGTGCTCCGATTCCACGGGAATGTAAGCCGCATCCAGCTCGCCGTTAGCCACCAGCTCGGCGAGGTGCTCCACAATATGGGTCTGGGGGGTGATGGGGTAGGCGGCGATGACATCGACGTTAGCCTGTTTTGCCGCTTCGCCGATGGCTACCGAGACCTCAATGCCCACTCTATCGGCCATCACTCCTCCTCCTCGACCATGGTTATTACCCCGGTGGGGCACTCCCTGGCGCAGATACCGCAACCCTTACAGTAGTACATATCAGCCTCAAAATAGCCGTCATCGTTGGGGAAAATACAGCCCTCGGGGCAGAAAATCTGGCAGAGGGCGCACTTGATGCACTTCTTGAAATCATAGGTGGGACGCTGCGACCGCCAGTCGCCGGTCTTATACCGGCTGGCATTCCCCGGCTCGGTGATGATGAAGCCTATCTCCAGGTCTTTCCAGGTCATTTCGCCTTCAGATTTTGGCTTGCGCTTGGCCATCCCTACAGCTCCTTCACCTGAGTATCTTGATAAGCCTTTTTCATGGCGTTTACATTTCTTTCGGCGATGCGGCCGAAGCGGTTGTTTAACGGCTCAACCACCGATTCCAGCTCGACCACACCGGTTGCCTTGAGCAGGGCGCCGACCATGGTGGTGTTGGTGATGGGCACCCCCAGAACCTCCCTGGCGATGGCGGTGGCGTCTACCTTAGCCATCCGGCATTTTGTCTTAAAATTGGCGGCGATATCTTCAAAAGATTTTTTGGTATTGATTATCAGCAAGCCGTTGTCTTTAAGGCCGGAGATAACATTGACGATGCTGAGCAGGCCGGGGTCAAGCACCACCACTACATCGGGGCGGGTTATTTCCGCCCTTATCCGGATGGGCTGCTTGCTGTCTATACGTACGAAAGCCAGCACCGGGGCGCCTCTTCTTTCCGGGCCGAAGCTGGGAAAAGCCTGGGCGTACTTACCTTCGCTGATAGCCGCCTGAGCCACCAGCTCCGCCGAGGTGACCGCCCCCTGTCCACCCCGACCGTGCCATCTTATTTCAATAAGTCCGTTTTTGCCTGCCAATTTAGCCTCTTAAAATTTTCCGTTAAACCGCCCCTGGAGCGACTCGAACGCTCGCACCCAGCTCCGGAGGCTGGTGCTCTATCCAACTGAGCTACAGGGGCAGAAGTTACAGAGTCTGCGAAACCAGCAAAACTACACTCGTATGATTATGATAAGGCTGATAAGGTAATGTAATATGATAACTTATAATCTAATTATAATGCAAATTATAATACTAACTTTTCAGGCTTTTTCCCCCAGCGCCTTGACCACCAGCACCGGCGACCGGCTGTTGTGCACCACCTTATTGGCAATACTTCCGAAGACCCACTTTTCGATGCCGGAGTGCCCGTGGCTGGAGATGGCGATAAGGTTGACCCCCTTTTCTTCGGCGAACTTGAGGATTTCCTGACCGACATCACCCGACTTATCGCCGACCTTGAGAACCACCTTGACCGTGCCCTTGCGCCTCTTCAAGCGGCGGTAAACCCCGTCCAAGTATTCTTCGGCCTCTTTCTTGAACATCTCCAGTTGCTCCTCCGAATAGTTAATATAGTCCAGACCGCCTACCGAGCGGATATGCTGCCCCGATGATACCACCCCAAAGAGGGTGACCTCCGATTCCAGCCGGCTCATCATCTCGGCGATGTATCCTACCGCCGCCTCGCCGGCCTCGGAGCCGTCCAGCGGGAGCAGAATCCGGTTGAGCAGGACCTGGCGCGTCACCTCCCGTTTGGGCTTTGCCGCCCTGACCAGCAGTAACGGCGCGGCGGCGCCCTGGAGCAGCTTGCTGGCGATACTCCCCGTCGCCCAGGACAGTACGCCGGAGCGGCCGTGGGAGGTCATGATGATAATGCCGACCTTGTTCTTATCGGCGTAGCTGATGATTTCGTCAGCCGGTTTGCCGGAGACAACCACCGGGGTGACCTTTTTGAAGCGCCCTTTAATCCTGTCCGTCACCTCTTTCACGTAGAGCTCGTGCATGTGCCGGTAGCGGTCTTCCGACGGCTCACTGACGTGCAGCAGGATAATCTCCGACTTGAAGGCGTTTGCCAGCTCCCCGGCGTAGGGCAGAGCCAGCTCGGCCAGATCGGAGCCGTCCAGCGGGACCAGTATCTTATTCCACATTTTCCACCTCCCTTAAGTATACCTTATTATTAAATACAGCCAGCAGAGGGCGACGACCAGAAGCATTGCCGGGATGGCGTACTTGCAGAACCTGCCCCAACTGATGGGATGCCCCTCTTTCTCGGCGATGGCGGTGCCGACCACGTTTGCCGAGGCACCGATTGGGGTGGCATTGCCGCCGATATCCGTCCCCAGAGCCAGCGTCCATGCCAGGGTGGGCAGTTTGAGACCGGCCGTCTTGGAGAGATTGACGATTACCGGCACCATAGTGGCGGCGAAGGGGATATTATCGACTATTGCCGAGGCGAAGGCCGATATCCAGAGGATGAGGGGTATCACCAGCATGATATTGCCCCCGGAAACCCGGCCGATATACTGAGCCAGCATCTCCAGCACGCCGGTCTCCTCCAGGCCGCCGACGCAGACGAACAGCCCGATAAAGAAGAGCAGGGTACGCCAGTCCACCCTTGAAATAACGTGCATGGCCTTGCGGCTGGACGCCAGCAGGGTAAGAAAGGCAGCAATGACCCCTATCAGCGCCATGGAGATGCCGGTTTCGGCGTGGGTGACAATTAAAACCACTATCGCCACGAAGATGCCGGCATTGATGCGGAAGTGGAGGGGGTCGGTGATGGCTTCGCTGGGCTGGGGATAGTGGGCGACGGGAGGGGTATCGCCGTGGGGGGCGTTAAGAATCTTGCGGAAGGCGAAGTAAAAGAAGGCTAAAGTTAACAGCATCCCCAGCCAAGCGATAGGGCCGGTGTTGGCGGCAAAATCGGTGAAGGTGTAGCCGAGGCCGGTGCCGATAATGATATTGGGCGGGTCGCCGGACATAGTGGCGCTGCCGCCGGTGTTGGCGGCGAAGATTTCGGCAATTATTACCGGCACCGGGTCAAATTTGAGCAGGCGGGAAAGCTCAATGGTGACCATAGCCAGAAACAGGAGCACGGTGATGCTATCGATGAACATGGAGAGGAAGCCGGAGAGCAGCATGAAGACCACCAGTATGGGAACGACCTTATAGTTGACCAGCTTAGCCAGCAGCAGGCATATCCAGCGGAAGAAGCCGACCTCGCCCAGTCCTTCGACCATGACCATCATGCCGCCGATAAAGACAATAGTCTGCCAGTTGACGCCGTAGGACTCTATATGCTCCTGCCCCGGCACCCAGAAATTCAGCGTGCCCAGCTGTTCCAAATTTAAAACGCTGACCACCGATTCCGGGCTTCTCATCACCAGCAGGAAGACGACCCCCAGGGTGAGGGCGGCGCCGATGAGGGCGGGGATAAAGCGGTGCACCTTGCCGTATATTATGGCGGCAAACATGATAACGAAGATGGCAATGGCGAGAATCTGGCTCAGCGTAAACATTTGTTCCGAAATCTCTTTTCTAGTGCAGAAAATGAGGCTAAAACTATGCTATTATAACAGAAGTCAGCCAGTAACGAAAAGAGCCAGTATTGACTTTTACGCACCACGCCCATAAAGTGTTTCGGGGTTAAGTTTAGAAGGAGCAAGCCTTGGTCTGGTTGGTCTGGTTACAGTTTGCCTTTTGCGTCCTGGTAATATTTTTCTCGGGGAGGGCGGTAGCCAAGTACGGTGACATCATCGCCATCAGGACGGGGCTGGGGAGGGTCTGGATTGGGGTTGTCCTCCTCGCCCTGGTTACCTCGCTGCCCGAGCTGTTCACCGGCATAAGCGCCGTTACCCTGGTCGGCGCCCCCGATTTAACCGTGGGCAACCTCTTCGGCGCCAACGCCTTTAATCTATTTAACCTGGCCATAATCGATATCGTCTACCGCTACGGCTCCATCTTCAGCATGGCCAGCCCGGTGCAGCGGATGACGGGATGGTTCAGCATAGCGCTGGCGGCTGTTGCCGGTGTCTCTATCTTTATCAGCAGCTACTTTTTCGACATGGGTATCGGCTGGATAGGCTGGTACACGCCGGTGATTATTATCCTCTACCTTTTCTTTATGTGGCAGATTTTCCGCTCCCAGCAGCGCCAGCCGGCCCGCCCGCTGATTGAGCAGCCGGACTACGCGGGCATATCTATGAGGCGGGTATACCTCTACTTTGTCATCGCCGCCGTCTTAATCATCGGCGCCGGCACCTGGCTGGCGGTTATCGGCGAGGAGATTGCCGCCATCACCGGCTGGGGGGAGAGCTTCGTCGGCACCCTGCTCATCGGCTTTAGCACCACCCTGCCCGAAATCACTGTCTCCTTTGCCGCCCTGAGGCTGGGGGCGGTGGATATGGCCGTAGCCAACATGATTGGCTCCAACCTGTTCAACATGGCCGTCATCCCCATCGACGACCTGCTCTACACGCCGGGGCCGGTGCTGAACGCGGTATCGACCAGCCATATGATTACCGCCGGAATAGTGATAGTGATGACGGGGGTATTTATCGCCGGGCTTCACTTCAGGCCGAGAAGATACTTTAGAGTGAGCTGGTGCAGCCTGACGCTGATTGCCCTGTTCCTGATACAGGCATATTTGAGCTATACTATGGCCTGAGTATAGATGTTATAATTACGGGTAATCACGGAGAGGTGTCCGAGTGGTTTATGGTGCCGCTCTCGAAAAGCGTGAGTGCTCCTACCCCTACCTCCCTCTAGCTTCGATTTTGTCCCTGCCTCACCCAGGCGACACCCATTTTTATATCTGGCACTCCCTTTCCATCTTTGAGGGTGCTAAACAGTTTGTCGGCAAAATGTCGGCAAAACAACGACCTTCCAAAGAAGCTTCCTGGCTGATGTCAAAGACGTATACTACCTGTGCTCCAGGAATGCACCAAGAATGTCCCTCAAGAATACGGAAGGAACATTCCTCAAGTCTACTTATATGGTAATCCATAGGGTAAACCATATGGTGAACTAAAGTTGGACTCTCGCTGGACTGGGCTGGACTACGCTGTCTCGCAACATCCCGATGGAACGTGCAATGCCCTGCACGAAAAGATGGATTTTTGCATCGTCAGCCAGTAGGGTTATAATATAGCTTAAAGCGTCATTGTAGGGGATGTTAGATGAAGAGCCCTGTAGAAGAGTGGATAGAAGAGGCTGGTGAAAAGTTTTTAAAAGATAACGGTATCAGGAAGTCCCAAAAGGTATTAGATTTTGGCTGTGGCTCAGGCAACTATACTATTCCTACCGCAAGAATAGCTGGGGAAGACGGTTTAGTGTATGCGCTGGATAAAGATAAAAGAACTTTGGATGAATTAATGCGCAAAGCTGAATCAATGGGCTTGAAAAATATAATAAGATTAGATACATCAAAGGAGCCAGGGATTGCGTTGGACAATGAATCCGTTGATGTAGTCCTTCTTTGTGATGTTCTACATTATTACTATTTTCCTCGAGCAGAGGATAGAAGACAACTGTTACGCGAAGTTTACAGGGTTTTGAAGCCAAATGCTCTACTGTCGCTTTGCCCAACTCACCTTCAGTCGTATATGGAGCCAAAATTAGAGGATGTCGAGAGAGAAATACAGGAGGCAAGCTTCTATCTAGAATGTGAATATTCTGGGACGCTTATAGTTCATGATAATAATCTTGAAAAAAGTCAAGTAATGAATTTCAGGAAAGGAAATACAAGGGTAAGGTAGAGATGATAACCAAGAGTACTTCAGAACCAGAAATACGCCAAGCACTAGTTAACCTAGATGTCATCCTGGAGGTCGCTGTAAACCTGGCGGAGAAAAAACCCTAGGAACGAACTAAATTCCTCGCCATGGAACAGGAATCAGGGGGTAGGGAAGGATAAATTCAAATGCAGATAAAGCCTTTTGAGGACCGGGTGTTGGTTGAACCGGAGGAGATTGGAGAGAGCAGAACCAAAAGCGGGATAATCATCCCCGACACGGCGAAGGAAAAACCAAGAACAGGCAAGGTAATTGAGGTAGGGACGGATGAGGAACTCGCCGAGAATATAAAGGTGGGGGATAAAATAGTCTTTGCTAAATTCACCGGTGATGAGATCGAATTTGAAGGTAAAAAATGCTTGATAGTTTCCAAAAGCGACATCCTCGCTGTGATCAAGTAGTCCCTAGGCCGAGGGCAAAGAATATGCAAGAAGGAGTCAATATGTTAACAGTGACTGCAAATGCAAAAGATAAGCTCAAGGAGGTTTTGCAACAGCAGGGGGATTCACAAATGGCAATTAGGATTATCCCCTCCTCTTCAAATCCAGGCCAGCTACAATTGGGTTTGGATAAGCCAAGAGAAGAAGACCAGGTAGTGAAAACTGAAGATGGTAAAAAGTTACTGCTTATAGGGCCTGATTTAGTTCCAACACTAGACAGGATTGTTATGGATTACCAGGAAACATCCCAAGGCTCGGGCTTTACCATGTCGGAGCTTGCTCCGGAAGCTAAAATCAGCAAGGCACCAGAAAGGAAAGCCGGCAAGATAGTACAAATCACGGATCAAACTTTTGAGGAGGAAGTCTTAAAGTCAGACTTTCCCACAGAGGTGGATTTCTGGGCTCCCTGGTGTGGTCCATGCCAGATGGTTATACCGATATACGAAAAGCTCTCCGAGGAGTATGAGGGCAGATTTAAATTCTGCATGCTTAATGTGGATGAAAATCAACGGACAGCAACGCAATATCAGATTATGAGCATTCCCATGCAGAAGTATTTCGCTAATGGCGAGGCTGTTGACGAAATCCTCGGCGCAGTTCCGGAGCAAACAATTCGGGCAAAGGTTGAGGATATTCTCAAGAAGTTCCCAACTGATGAAACAGGAGGGCTTAAAGTACTTTTAACCTCGTGGGTTGAGCATAATAAAAAGCACGGGGAGGAATTCAGGCAATGGGCAGAAAAAGTCAAAAACGTGGAGAGCGACCCAATATACAGTAGGGCACTACAGGCAGCACAGCGGCTAAAAAAAGCTAATGAACAGCTCTCCCAGGCATTAACCCAACTGCCCAGTACAACTGGAATACATCAGGCAGAGATGGGAGCGATGGGAACAATGGCTAACAATATCTCGCTAGGGGACGTACAGCAGGAAGTAGGGCAGGTAATGCATCCGGCAATTAATCGCAGCCTGGTTGACCTAGGAATGGTTAAAGATGTAGCCCTGAAGCATGATGTTGTCACACTCACTCTAGTCCTTCCTGATTTAAACATCCCTGCCTCTGTTAAGGATCATCTCGTCAATAGCTTGCGCAAGGCGGTAGCGAAACTAGGTTCGGAAGTCGAGGTGAAGATAGCAGAAATGAATCAGGAAGATCGTCTAGCCTTCTTGGCTATGGAGCAGGAGAACTGGAAAGGTCTTGCATGAGTACAAGCCATGGCTGCTAAGAACCACACTCCTGCCTCCTATCCCAGATTAAGGTTAAGATGGAAAGGAGGAACATGGAATATATTACCCCAGGGAAAATGCGGGAGATAGATAGACGTACCCAAGAGGAATTCGGTATTCCCGCTGCCATTCTGATGGAGAATGCTGGAAGGGCTGTTTTTCAAACTGCAATGGAAATGCTATGTGAAAAACAAGAGAAGAAAGTAACTGTTGTCTGCGGGAGAGGCAATAATGGCGGAGATGCTTTTGTTGCCGCCAGGCACTTGATGAATAATGGGATTGACGTGTCTATTTCCCTCGTGGCGGTCGTCAAGGAATTAAAAGGAGAGGCCGAGGCTAACTACCATAGAGCTGAAAAGGTAGCCAAGACAATGGGTAAAGTGATTGAGGTCTTAGAGGTATTAAATGAAGAGAATCTTGCTTCATTTGAGGATGAGGTAGAAGGAACATCCTTAATCATCGATGGGATGTTTGGAACTGGCCTGGCGAGAGAAGTTGGAGAACCTGAAAAAAGCATAATCCAGCTGATAAATGATTCTGAAAAGCCAGTTCTAGCGGTAGATGTTCCTTCTGGTCTAGATGCTGCAAATGGGAACGTGCTTGGAGTTTGTATCAAAGCTACCAAGACAGTTACTTTTGCTAGGCCTAAAACCGGATTTATTGGAAATGAAAAGTATACGGGAGAGATGATTACAGCGGATATCTCTATCCCCACGGTTCTGTTGGACAATTAAATGCGATTCATATAAGCAAGGCGCTACAGGGCTTTAAAAGGGGGAGTCCCAAGTATCAATGCAACTGCCTAGGTACTGATTAAGCTAGAAGGGGACAATTAAAGTAGAAGCCGATGAAAATAGCTATCTCAGGAAAAGGTGGCGTGGGGAAGACCACACTGGCAGCACTCCTGGCTATGGCTTATGTGGAGAGCGGTTATAGGGTTATTGTAGCTGATGCTGACCCAGATGGCAACATGGCTTCAGCTCTGGGCGTTCCCCCGGAACAGGCTGAGAGTATCGTCCCTATCGTCGAAATGGGGGACCTGATATACGAGCGGACTGGAGCCCAGCCAGGTACTATCGGCAGCTTCTTCCGCCTAAATCCAAAGGTTGATGACATCCCCGACCGTCTCTCCGTAAAGTGGGAGGGAATCAAGCTCCTGGTTATGGGGACGATTAAGGGGCCGCTTGCAGGCTGTGTCTGCCCCGAGGCAGCCATGCTGAAGGCTTTGTTTACCCATCTTATTATCGGGAGGAACGAAGTTTTAATTCTGGACATGGACGCAGGGGTAGAACATCTGGGCAGGGGAACAGCTCAAGGGGTGGATGCCTTCATAATTGTGGTCGAACCAGGGCAGCGTAGTCTTCAGACCGCGCGAGCAGTCAGGAAATATGCTTCAGGCCTGGGGGTGAAGCATTGCTTTGTTGTTGCTTCCAAAACGAATGGTGAGTCGACGCATAAGTTTATCGAGGAAAATCTGCCTGATTACGAGATTCTGGGTTTTATGGATACTGACCCTGACCTGCTTCGTGCTGATGCCCAGGGTTTAAATGTCTACCGCGCAGCCCCGAGGAGCGCTGAGGAAGTCAGAGAGATAAAAAACAAGCTGGAGGAGTTCTTTAGCGACAGATGATAAATGTGCTAGCCGGGACCTGGCCCGACTGCAAAATTGGACTTATGATTGAGAAAGGGGTTGAGCGGTCAGGAGAATAAGATTGAGATCTGATTCCGAGGAAAACTGAGTATGGATGAACCTGTTGATACAAACCAGACGGTCGATTCTATTCGCTACGAGATAGCTGTCACGACAGAGGAAGCAAGGCTCGGAAGTAAAAAGATATTGCTAAGGCATGGCAAAAAACCGGAGGTGAATATCCCGGCTGGAATAATGGCAGGCAGGACAATAAAGTTAGCCAGTGCTCTCCAGTTAACCGATGGCTACCCTGGAGATATTCTAATTCGAATCAAGCTTAAGAATGAGAGCATAGCGGTTGGAGTCATTGAAGTCAATGACGGTAATTTCGAGCGCCAGGTCTTGCGATGCAAGATGCCCGTCGTGGTAGACTTTTGGGCACCATGGCGTGGCCCATGCCGAATGATTGCTCCAATAACCGAGAAACTGGCAGGAGAATATCATGGTCGTGGGGCAGGCCAGTCGGATTAAATTTTGTAAGTTGAATGTAGACGAGAATCGTCTGACGGCAGGGGGATACCAGGTTATGAGTATACCGATGTTGCTATTTTTCAAGGGCGGCAAGGTAATTGGAAATATTACTGGCACAGTTCCCGAGCCTACGCTTCGGTCAAAAATAGAAGCGGCAATTTAATATAAACGGGCGCTTCGGGCTGGTAACCGCGAAACAGGTCTCATCGGCTGTCTGTCTCACTATACGAATACCTATTTTGCCAGAAATATCTCTTTGATGCCGCGGCATTGTTATTACAAAAATTTGCGGACATCAGTGACTTGCGCTGGTGGCTTGGGAGGGTAAGCCAACGAGACAAGAACCGCAGAAATAGCAAATAAGGCTGCAAATAAAGTGAAGGCAGGTATGTAGCTGCCGGTGTTGTCGTATACCCATCCAGCATAGATAGGAGCTACCACTCCAACCGGTGTCGTGAAAATCATTGAGGTTCCTCCGATTGAGCCGAAAGCCTTCCGCCCGAAGTAGCGTGCTCTTATTCCAGCTTCTAAGGGAAGTGCTATTCCCACACCAACCCAAAAGAGAATAAGGAAAACATATATCATAGCTATAGTTTGGTTCAGCAGGAAGGCAGCAATGCTAATAGCCTGTAGAAGGAATGCCCCTGCCATCAGGAATCGCAGGAAGCTTATCTGAACACGGTCCATGAGAAATCCGCCTATCAGCCTCGATGGAGTACTAGTTAAGATGATAATCCCGAGCAGTCCTGCTGCCTTAACTGGTTCAATACCCATATCGGTTAGAAAGGGCACGCTATGGGTCAGGATTGCTGAAAAGCCCACCATGCGAACAGACATAGCTGTGATGAGTAGCCAGTAGGCGGGTGTCCTCAGTGCCTGCCTGAGAGTAAATTCCACCTCTTGAACCTCGGCGGCATATTTTACGCCCCTGTCCACTGTCTGGCTTACCTCCTCATCTGGCTCTACTTCAGTTGTGGTGCCATCGGGAAGTAGTCCGTAGTACTCTGGTCGGCGTGGCCTTATAAACAGCCAGGCAAGCGGCAGGCCAACAAACCATATACCTAGCCCACCTATAACGCAGGTTATCCGCCAGCCCTGTGTGGAGATGAGCCAGGCAACAAGCAACAGCACCAACCCAGCAAGCCCAGTGAAAAGCCACCTGACGCTTAGGGCTATCCCCCTCTTCTTCACAAACCAGCTCGCAATTGCCTTATCTACGGGTATTTCTAAGCCGATATTGATACCTGTTCCCAGTATAACTCCCCAGACTACATAAAAAGTCCAGAGCGAATTTATGAAGTTCATCAATATGAGGCCCAGACCAGCAATGAACATGCCGATAGTAATTAAGAACCTTGGTCCGAATCTGTCAACAAGCCCCCCTACCAGTGGCGCCTCAATCCCCCGACCTAGCCCTCCAATGCTAGTAGCAACAGATGTTACTGTCCGACTAAACCCAAATTCTGAAGCTATAGGTTTGAATAATGCGGAGAATCCGTGAACCTGAAAGCCAATTCCCCATGCGGATAAAAAACTACCAGCTAGAACAGTCCACCAACCAAAAAATACCTTGGGGAACTTTCCCTTTCTAATCAAGAAGCTTTCTTTCTAGAAAATCCTGGACAAACTGCCAATCTATCCCCTGTAATAAGGAGTTGCTAGATAAAGTGAATTTCTCTTTCCTCCAGTCAAGACATTTTCCGGCAACTCTCGCTTTCATGATACTCCTGCGGAGTCTAGCTATCAAATTGGCTGTAAGCCAATGGGTTGCTGTAGTAACACTTGCTCAAAATGTGACGGTGATAGGGTTGGATAACACTTCACCAAGACTCTTCGCTAAGCTCAGAATTACAAGTACGAGAGAGGGAGAAGAGATGAGTGTTTTCTTGATTTAGATTGCTACTAAATATATACTCAAATCATATATTTCCCGCAGGAGGTAGACGAAATGGCAGTTATTGATTTTGGTGGGGTGAAGGAAGAGGTGGTAATGCGGAGCGAGTTCCCGATGGAGAAAGCGCGCGAAGTCCTTAAGGGCGAGACTATCGCGGTGATAGGCTACGGTGTACAGGGTCCGGGGCAATCCTTAAATGTGAAAGACAACGGCTTTAACGTCATCGTCGGGCAGAGCAAGAAATTCATGGAGGACTGGAACCGAGCAGTGAAGGACGGGTGGAAGCCCGGCAAAGACCTGTTCGAAATAGAGGAAGCGGCGGAGCGCGGCACGATTATCGAGATGCTGGTGACGGATGCCGCCCAGAAGCAAATCTGGCCGACGGTCAAGAAACGAATAACGGCGGGTAAGGCTTTATACTTCTCGCACGGGTTTTCAATAGTCTATAAAGAGCAGACGAAGGTTATACCGCCAAAGGATATCGACGTTATCATGGTGGCTCCAAAGGGATCAGGGACATCATTACGGCGGAATTTTCTCTCTGGGGCAGGCATCAACTCCAGCTTCGCCGTTTTCCAGGATGCCACGGGTCGAGCGAAAGAGCGTTGCATGGCGCTGGGAATCGCTATCGGCTCTGGATATCTGTTCCTAACGACCTTCGAGAATGAGGTCTTCAGTGACCTCGTGGGGGAAAGGGGCGTGCTGATGGGTGCGCTGGCGGGTATCATGGAGGCACAGTACGATACCTTAAGAAAGCATGGCCACACCCCCAGCGAAGCCTTCAACGAGACAGTCGAAGAGCTTACCGAGAGCTTAATCAAGCTCGTGGCGGAGAACGGCATGGACTGGATGTACGCCAACTGCTCGGCGACAGCACAAAGGGGCGCCCTGGACTGGAAGCCGAAGTTCAAGAAAGCGGTCATACCGGTCTTTAAAGAGCTTTACGAGAGGGTGGCGAGCGGGGCGGAAACCAAGAGAGTAATATCAGCCTGCGGCAAATCGGACTACAAGGCGCGGCTGGGTAAGGAACTCGCAGTGATGGGCAACTCGGAGATGTGGCAGGCGGGGAAAGCCACCCGCTCATTGCGTCCCAAGGAGAAAGCCAAAGCCAATCTGAAAACCGCGAAGGGGATAGCAGGGAGGCAAGAGAACTAATATGCCAAGGATAATGTCATATGTCTGGTAACAAGATAGTATTTCGTTACCTCATCACACAATCTAGCGAAATGTGACTTTGAGAAAAAGGTTCCTTTTTAAAAGACTAAGATTATCGACTTGGCACTCTGCCGACTGGAGCAACCATCGGCAGGCAACCCCTGAGACATATCCAAAATACTCACAGTAAGCCTAACAAACCCCATTTCGTAGCGTGGTGCTAATAGTGTATATTAGTGATAAGCAACCTGGTATTCAAAAAAGCGAGAATAAAGTTAAAATTATTTCTATTAATTATTACGTATAGGCAAGCATGATGGATAAAGAGACACGCCAGGCGTGGTATTCCGTATCACCAGAGCAGGCTTTGCTTGATCTGGAAACCAGTAGTGAAGGTCTCTCTGAAACGGAGGCGGTGGCTCGCTTTGAGCAATATGGCCCGAACCGCCTGAAAAGCGTTAAGGAAACCAGCGTCTGGAAGATACTGCTCCACCAATTTGCTAGTCCTCTAATATACATCCTTCTAGCGGCAATGGTAGTGACGCTGGCAATACAGCACTGGACGGATGCTCTCGTAATCGGTGTCGTTATTGTCATCAATGCCGTAATCGGGTTTACTCAAGAAAACCGGGCTGAGAATGCCATTCAGGCATTGATAAGCCTGACCGAACCAAAGGCAATTGTCCGCCGTAACGGGCAAGATAAACAGTTGAATAGTCTAGACATTGTTCCTGGAGATATTGTCCTGTTAGAAGAGGGAAACGTGGTGCCGGCGGACCTCAGGCTTGTTGAGTCAACTCGTCTTCAAATAGACGAGTCTCTGCTTACCGGGGAATCAGTGCCCTCGCTCAAAGTCAGTCAGGCATATCCGGAGGGTACCGCAATTGCCGTTGCTGACCAAGAAAATATGGTCTTCATGGGAACTAATGTCGTTTCCGGTCGTGGGGTCGGGGTGGTGGTCACCACCGGTCACCAGACGGAGATGGGGATCATTGCCGAAGATATTATCGGTACCAGAAGGGCGGAGACGCCACTTCAAACTCGAATGAAACAGTTAGGTCGCTGGATTACCATAGTGGTTGTTTTTGCCGCTATTGCTGTGTTTGGCATTGGCATTAGTATCGGTGTGCCCGTCGGTGACATGTTTATTACTGCGGTCAGTCTTGCCGTGTCAGCCATACCGGAAGGACTACCGGTGGTGATGAGTGTCGCCTTGGCCGTGGGGGTACAGAGGATGGCGAAACGAAATGCTATTTTACGTCGTCTGGCTGCCGCAGAATCCCTGGGTAGCTGTACTGTTATTCTCTCCGACAAGACGGGTACGCTGACCCAGAATAAGATGATGGTACAAACTATATGGACAGCAGATGGTCGCTATCGGGTCGACAAGGATGGCCTGTATGGTGATGTAGAAGATATTGAAAGTACCAGCATTATGAAATTGAAGGAAGGCACGCCGCTTTATCTCACCTTGCTGGCGGGGGTACTGAATAATAAATCGTCACTGCAGCGCCAAGAAGATGGTATTATCTCAAAGGGCGACCCAACCGAGGTGGCCTTATTAATAAGTGGTAGTCAGGTGGGGCTGTGGCAGGAAAAGCTTTTGGCAGACTACCCCTTGTTGGATGAAATTCCCTTTGACCCCAATACCCGGTTTTCGGCGACAATCCATAAGCATAATGGAAGGGACACGGTTTTTGTTAAGGGAGCGGTGGAAAGATTGGTCAAGATGAGTGACAAAATAGCTACCTCTGAGGGTATACAGAAAATGGATAGCGCCGAAGTTATCCGGCAGGCTGACAGTATGGCGCGGAATGGCCTTCGGGTGCTAGCTATGGCAATAGGCGAGGGGGATAAAGCAGTTGAAACAGTAAGTAACGGAGTTCCTACTGGACTTATCCTCCTCGGTCTTCAGGGAATGATAGACCCACCGCGTGAGGAGGCTATTGACGCCATAGCGGCAAGCCACAGGGCAGGCATCAAGGTAATGATGGTGACAGGAGACAACCCCGTTACGGCGGCCGCAATTGCACAGAGGGTTGGAATAAGCAAACAATTACCTGAGGTCCTCACCGGTACTGAAATTGCCCAGCTATCCGATAAAGAACTTGATAAAGTTGTTGGTACTGTTTCCGTCTATGCTCGGGTAAGTCCATCCCAAAAACTAAGACTGGTAAATACGCTACGTAATCTGGGTCACATAGTTGCCGTTACCGGGGATGGGGTAAATGATGCGCCAGCCCTTAAAGCGGCCCATATTGGTGTAGCGATGGGGCAAGCGGGTACAGACGTCGCCAAGGAAGCTAGTGAAATGGTTATTACTGATGATAACTTCGCAAGCATTTATGCTGCAGTAGAAGTGGGGCGAACCTCTTTCTCGAACATCCGTAATGCCGCCTTTTTCCTGATATCATCCGGTTTAGGTGAAGTTATCGTCATCATCACCAGTCTGATCATGCGACTTCCTCTCCCACTCTTGCCTGCCCAAATTCTATGGTTAAATGTAGTTACCAATGGTGTCGAGGATGTAGCGCTGGCCTTTGAACCAGGAGAGGAGGCGCAATTCCGCCAGCCACCACGTAGCCCTAAGGAGGGTATATTATCACGGACACAGGTACAACGCGGCCTGGTTGTTGGCCTCGTCATAGCAGCCGGGACACTGGGCATGTTTATCTGGGAAAGAAGCGGTGGCGCTACGCTGGAGTATGCTAGAGTAACCGCGCTGACTACTTTGGTAGTCTTTCAAATCTTTCACGTATTTAACTGTCGCTCCGAGGAATTGTCCGTATTTAGCAAGAGCCCATTATCCAATAAGTTTCTACTTATAGGCACGTTGCTTTCATTAGCTATACACGTAGGCGCGATGTATTTCCCCCCTACACAGTTTGTACTTCGCCTGGAGCCGTTGACCTTGGAAACGTGGAGCCATCTGACTATGATTGCCATTTCCGTAGTAGTAGTCGTGGAGATTGATAAGTTAATTCGCCGCCGTATATAGCTATTTCCCAAGAGTGATTATGATTCCTTTTTTGCCCTTCAATTACAGCTTCGACGACTTAGCTTTGAGAATTAGCGGACCTTTTTATACAAACTATACCAGAGTATTAACTAATCATCGTACATCTTGGCTTATTTTGTTAAATGTATGCTGGCGTTCGAATTCACCATGGCAATTTGTATAGTAGACAGAACTTTTAGGTTCACGTTCAACATCTATTGATTAAAGTATACGACGCCCGTGGTTTTCTGCTATTTCTTTCCTACCCCTTTTTTCTTACCAGGGCTAAGCAAAGCAAGACATGAATGACTCTATCAGACATGGATGGCCCAAATTCTCTAGCGTCACAAAGACCGTGGCATACAAAATTTCTCAGATTCCAACCTCGCGGGTTAACCAGAAGAGCACGGAAGTAAAATACCATATCTTCTCCGAAGACTTGAACCAACAACGGGTCGCGGAGTAGGTCATCTAGTACTTTAAGATTAAAGCCTCCGCCACGTGCTGGCTTTAAAACAGACCCGCCGGCTTTCTCTAGTAATACCCGGAGCGCATTTTCAATTTGAGGAATAAGGAGATGGACTGCTGTCATATGATTCCCATTAAGGTATTCTTTTACTCCCCACCCGATAATCGATTTTCTGCCTTCTTCGAAAATAGGGGAACGGAAGAGGTAATCTACGCATAGATTCTCAAATGTAGGATATTTCTTCACCAGCGACTCGAGCACCTGTCTTAAAAATATGGATTCAATAGCCATATTCTGAGACATCTGCTTCACAGTATGCCCCGCCAGGTCTTCTTCCAGAGAGCCAACTTTGGCTAATGGTCTCCCCATATTGTCCTGTAGTTCCATGGGAATTAGGAAAACGATTGGTGCCTCACTCGCTAACTCCTTTAATTGTTTCTCGACCTCATATTTCTTTGGAATATAGTGCGCAGTGATTCTCGTCAATACATCATCGAGTTCTCCTGCTGTAAGAGCGGCAATATATTTCTCCATCTTTTCTTTCGGGACTTCCATTGTGTGGGAAAAAGATCCTAGTTCTGACTTCGTCTTCTCCCCAACTTCGCGCAGTTTAATAGAAATCTCTTCTGCTTCATTCGAAAGCCCAAACTCTTTGTAAGTAGCATGTACTCGTTGAAGCCAAGCAGATGTCTGTAGAGCAGATGCATTAGAGCTGGCTTGTATGAAGGCATTTCCAATTGCGACTATTACTCGTTTAGTATCCTCGCCGCGCCCGACCTTGCGATAATACTTAGCTAGTCGACGAGCAGCAGCCTCCACTGCCCATGGATCAATTTCTTCTTTGTTAGTGGGTTGAGATGCACGCAAGAGATGCCCTTCTAGATCGCCTATCAGTTTTTGTTTTTGCTTGGCTGTTAATTTAGCTTTATCATTTTCGAATAGGAGGTCATAGGCGAATCCCCAAAGCCCTAATTTTGTGTCATCTGTTATGGTGTCTTCGTATAATATTGTGGCATCGGCGACCTTTTTAATTCGGCTGTTATCATTGAGTGCGCTGGCAAGAGATAAAGCCCTTTCCAGTTTCTTTATTACATTTACCTCAGGCGTATAGCAATTTTTCTGTGTGATTTTGATAATACTATCTATGACTATCTGCGCCATTGAATAATGCGGAGATTCATTAGTGACGACCTTTTGGAAATCCCAGACTAAATCAGCGTATCGGGCACGAAGAACCGGATGCTTTGCAGTTTTGGCACGGTCAGTCCAATATTTAATTATCTGCTCGGTGACTTTCTTCACGCTAGGCGATTCAGTAAACGTCCCATCCCCATTGTTTAATACAAACATTGGCCCATAGTGAGTTCCCCACCCCGTTGTTTGGTCATGGTAGCCCTCAAAAAAATCAAAAGCCATAGCTTCGGCTACCCATTGCATTGGCGGTTCGGAAAGATCCTTAGGGTCTCTGACTGCATAAATGGCTTTGGAGGCATCTCTTTCAGAGATAGGTTTTGTCTCTTGGTCTACTTTGCCAAGAACCTCCATAAGAGCATCAACTATCTTCTTACTCATATATTTTCAAATCTCGAATTCTTAATAGTATAGAAAGGAGTGTTTCAAACCGATTTTAACACTACTTTACGTATGAACTCAATAAAATTAATAAAAAGTACAGCTTTTTTAACTGTGCTCCGTTCGAATCTAATAGTAGCCCAAGTTGTTCAATATATAATCAATATATAATATAGAACTTTTAGAGCAGAGTTTGCGTTTATCTAATTGATTCGAGTTTCGTAAAGTGGGCTTAACAATCAGATGAGTGGTAATCTAGCGATCACAACCAGTTTATGATAAACTCAAAAAGGTGAGAACCACGAGATGTCAGTTAAAGATCAGTTTCCACCTCCCGACGAGGCCCTAGCCCTCGAACCAGAGGAGCTAGCAATGTTCCTTTTAAATTATCTCTGCAAAGAGGAACAAACCGGCAGTTCTTCGGTTTTGAATCTTCATAACTGCACTCTGCATGGTAATCTTCAAGACTATGCGGGTGAGAAATATGATGAAATATCTAAAGCTATAACCGAATCCTGGATTTGGTTGGAGCGAGAGGGAATGATTGCACCTAAACCTGGGCAGGATAGACAGTGGGTATATGTGACTAATAGAGGCAAACGGCTTCTGGATAATTCAGATATAGGTACGTACTTGAAAGGCAACATCCTACCAGAAAAGGTGCTCGATCCTGTCCTGGCAAGGAAGGTTCGTCCCCTATTTATTCGTGGAGATTATGATACTGCAGTATTTCAAGCTTTCAAAGAAGTCGAAGTTCGAGTACGGAAAGCTACTTCCTTATCCCAAGAGCTAGTTGGGACTGAACTAATGAGGCAGGCCTTCCATTCTGATACTGGCAGACTAACCGACAAAAACCACCCTAAGGCTGAACGGGAGGCAACTGCCCACCAACGAGAGCGGCACCCATAATTATGGCGAGGTCAGCCATGGATAATGTCCTTAAGTTAGCTTTATAGGGCAATTTTAACACTTCTGTTTGGTTTGCGCATCTGGACTAAAATTGCAAACAAAAAGCCAGGTTTCCATCATACCGGAACATCCAGCCTTTACTTAGAATACCTTAACGTATGGAGCTTCTGGTATAGGATTTATCTCTTGCCAATTCATAATATCTTGGTACCATACGTTGGGCACGTTCCCTAGGTTACTGGCTTCCCATTATTCGTGGTGATGCTCTTGAGATATTTTATTTCCCTTCGGCAGGTGGGGAAATTAGAGTTCAGCAAAGTGGTATCTTATGACGGTGAATCTTTGAATCGGTGGTCTTGTGGGACTATAATTAGGATTAGGGGTGCCACCGCCTAGCCTACCGAGAGATAATTGCATACAAAGGAGGATTGCCAAAATGGTGCAGGCAGATAGATTGACAAACAATTTCTTAATTGTAGTAAACAGCGGAAGTGATAAGGCCTATAACCACTATGCAGCCTATGTGGTTGCCTTTATGGCCAAGCATGTGGCTAATATCAGCAATGTCACTGTGTATTACGGTCCCTACGGCATCGGGATGACCAAGAAAGGGGAACTGGCCAAACTTGCCATCCAGAATTCAGTTAAGGAACTAATCGCCAGTCAGATTGAGGGGCTTTCTGCCTCTGATTTGCCTGATAATCTGGAGCAGCTAGCCCGTTTCGAGAAGGATAAACTCGGAGTCAGCATTGTCTCCTGTGGAACTTTTCATGTCATCGATGGGGCTGGCAAAACAATAGATGATAATTCAGGTATTGAAGACTTCATTACCCTGGTTAAGCTGCCTCAAGCTGCACAAGCCATACTTGAAGCAGATAAGATATACTATCTCTAAGGGCATGCGGTGGTACCCCTCCTACCCCATATTCCGTCTGGTGAGAGGAAGCTATGAAAGTCATTGGGTTAATTGGAGGCATGAGTTGGAACTCCTCCCTGGAGTACTACCGGCTTATCAATGAATCGGTCGCTGAGAAGCTAGGCGGCCTTCACTCAGCTCGCATAGTCCTCTATAGTCTGGACTTTGACGAGATTGAGCAGGCTCAGCATCAGGGTCGATGGGATGATGCCACTAACATACTTACTGAGGCCAGCAGAGTACTCAAGCAAGCTGGTGCCGACTTTCTCGTGATATGTACCAATACTATGCACAAGGTTGCCGGTGCTGTAGCAGACAGCGTTGGTTTGCCCCTTCTTCATATCGGCGATGTAACCGGGGATGCTATCAAAGAGCAGAACCTGCATGTTGTAGGCCTATTGGGAACGCGGTTTGTTATGGAGGAGCAGTTCTATCGTGAAAGACTGCGGGAGCAGTCCGGCGTCGAAGTGCTGGTGCCAGGAGAAGAGGAACGAGCTATGATTCATCGGATAATTTACGACGAACTGTGCCAGGAGGAAATAAAAGACTCTTCGCGTCGTGCCTGCATTGACATTATCAATGAGCTGATAGGGCGAGGGGTTGAGGGCATTGTTCTCGGCTGTACTGAACTCCCCCTGCTTATCCGTCCCGGTGACATAAATGTTCCTCTCTTTGACACCACCCGGCTTCATGCTGAAGCAGCAGCCAAAATGGCACTAGCTGAATGAAAACTACAATCATCTATAGCAAACACTGGCAAATTTAGACTTGCCTTAGAGAGTGAAGGTTATGGAGAATATATCACAGCCTCAGGATAAGTTTGTCACCGCCAACAGCCTAAAGCTGCACTATTTGGACTGGGGCAACCCAAATGCATTTGAGGTGGCGGCGCACAATTTTCTGAGTAGTAGCAGCGCCTAATCATTTAATAAAATACACAGGGGAGGTGCTGAGATGCCAGCAGAACCAATGCCACTCGAGCCGAAAGTGGAACGTCGGCGAGAGATATTGTATGGCACACCCGGTATCATTATTTACAAAGATAACAGGCCCGTTCTCTGGATCCCAGACGATTTTGGCTCCCTGACTAAGAATCTCCCACCCGAAGACCTTAAAGCTCTATGGGAAGAGCTTACAAAGTATCTCGGGTCTCCTAGCCCTGACGGTAGGGTAACTTATTAGTAGCAAAAAGCTTACAAAGGGAGGGAAGATGGCAAAAATTACAGAAGAAATGAGGGGTGCTATCAACCAGGTGAAAGTAGTTGCGCTGGCTACAGCCACCGAGGCCGGTGAGCCGAACGTGGTGCCTATTGCATATAAGAAGGTGCTCTCCGAGAATGAGCTTCTGTTGATGAGTATCTTTATGAGAAAAACAGAGGAAAATATAAAGGTAAATTCTAGGGTAGCGGTCTCGGCTTGGTATACCGATAGCTCTGGTAGTTCAAAAGGGTATCAGTTCAAAGGAGAGGCTAGAATTGAAACATCGGGCAAGATTTTTAATGAAGGGACAAAGATAGTTCAGGATACAGAGCCTGAGCTTATTCCAAAGGGCGCCGTTATTATTAAAGTGGACTCAATCTATAGCATCTCACCCGGACCCAACGCCGGTGAACAAATAGGGTAAAACGATGAGGATATTATCGTGGAATGTTAATGGAATTAGAGCCGTTGAGCGAAAAGGCTTCCTGGAGTGGCTGTATAGAGAGTCTCCTGATATTCTCTGCGTGCAGGAAACGAAAGCATACCCTAAACAGTTGAACGAAGAACTCAGCCAACCACGAGGCTACCACGCATATTGGAGCTATCCTGAAAAGAAAGGCTACAGCGGGGTGGCTACCTTCACTAAAGAAAAACCACTCGACATCCACTACGACCTTACTGATAAGGGATTTGATGTAGAAGGAAGGATTATAACAATAGAATACCCCGATTTTATCCTATTAAATGTATATTTCCCTAATGGCAAAAGGGACGAAGAGCGACTGAAGTATAAGCTGGATTTTTATGAGCTAGCCATTAACTTCGTTGAACGAATCAAAACCCAAAATGACCGCCTCATTATTTGCGGCGATTTTAATACAGCTCACAAGGAAATAGACTTGGCTGACCCCAAGAGTCATGAGAATACCTCAGGATTCCTGCCTGTGGAGAGAGCCTGGATGGACAAGCTGATAACTCATCACTATACTGATGTATTCCGCCACTTTAATGAAGATCCAAATCAATACACATGGTGGGATTTACGGACAGGAGCCAGAGGACGGAATGTGGGCTGGAGGCTTGACTACTTTTTTGTGAGTGAAAACTTGCTGGACTCTGTAACCGAGGCATTTATCATGCCTGAAGTAACAGGTTCTGACCACTGCCCGGTGGGTATCGAACTCAGGTGCTGAGGTGAAAACCTAAAGAGAAAAGATGAATGATACTTCCACAATAATGGGAAGATTTGCGTAAAAAATGAGAACATACCTAGATTGTATTCCCTGCTTTTTTGCACAGGCATTGAGGGCAGCAAGAATTGCTGGTGCTGATGAGAATATTCAGAAGAAAATATTAGATGAGGTTTCCAAATTAGTACCTGATTTACCCCTAGACAGTACACCTCCAGAGATGGGAAGGATTGTTTACCAGTTAATTAACAAATTAACCGGTAACGAGGACCCTTTCAGGGAGATTAAAAAGAGCAGTAATCAACTTATATTAAATCTATACCCTAAGTTGAAGATGATGGTTGAAAATTCGGAAGACAGGCTTCTCACCGCGATAAAGTTGGCTACCGCTGGCAATATCATTGACTACGGCGCGCCAACATCCTTCGAAATTGAAGAGGAAGTGGCAAACTGCCGAAAAAGTGACTTCACTGTTTTCGACTACTCGGAGTTTAAGCAAGCCCTAGATAGTACTGAATCAATCCTCTATTTAGGAGATAATGCTGGGGAAATAGTATTCGACAAACTTTTGATTGAAGAGATGGAAAAGAATATTATTTATGTTGTGAGGGATAAACCAATAATCAATGATGCCTTGATTGAAGATGCCCGCGATTGCGGAGTAGATAAAATAGCCAGGGTTATATCTAGTGGTTCAGATGCCCCTGGCACAGTTCTAAACCTTTGCTCAAGAGAATTTCTTGAAATTTACCATAAGGCCCCATTGATCATTAGCAAAGGTCAAGGCAATTTCGAAGCACTATCAGAGGAGACAGCACCCATATTCTACTTGCTCAAGGTAAAATGCCCGGTTATTGCCAAGGATATCGGGTGTAAGGTTAATGACCTGATACTGAAGAGCAATCTATTAACATCGTCGGAGAAGCTACTCACTTTACACACCAATAGTCTAGAAGCTAAATAGTCTTATAAAAATATCTTTAACGGGAGGTGTAAAATGCCAGGAGGAGATGGTGCAGGTCCTATCGGAAGTGGAGCCAGAGACGGTAGAGGCAGGCGTTCTGGTGGAAGAGGCCAGTCAAGCTCTCAAAGAGGCTCGGGGGCAATGACTGGCGGGAGAAAAGGCAGAGGCGGAAATCAAAGCTTTCTTGGGTCTCAAGGTCAAGGAGGTTTTCTAAACAGAATTGGAAATTTCTTCCAGCAATTTAGTTCGAGAGGAAAGAGGTAAGGACGTATTAGTATTCGTATTGTCGACTTTTAGGGAGCCGGTTTTGCAGGAGGCAGAAGTGAATAGGGAAGAAATTTTATCAATGGAAGAGGGGAAACTCTTAGATTTAGTTCATGAGAAATTTAATGTAACACTTGGGGGTCTAGAAGATACGAGATATTTGTCTATTGCTTGGGAGATAGTGGAGAAACTAGAGAAAAAGGGCTGGACAACTGATATTAGGGTAAGTGCGGGCTCAAAGAGCGTAGACGGATATAAATTTGGGGGAGGTGGCCCAGGGACTATATTCGCTCAATATGGCCACCGGCCTAATTTTAGGAGTGTTACTGAAGGGATTTGCAAAATGGCCTTGATTGCTTGCGCGGAAAATCCAGATAGCGGGCTCTGCTAGGGGCAATTGGTTCTTTTCCAGCCCAAAAGTTCCCCCTATCATTAGGTCCCCCAGCTATAATACGGTAAGTGGCATCTAGCCTTTTAAATTATGCTGTTTCCTTGCCGTTACACAGTTGCCCAGATTGTGTGGTGGGTAAAAAAGGCTGGATATGTACTCACAGATATCCAGCCTTGTATAGAATTCCAACTCCCTAAATAATCTTCGGCCTAGCTCTTTCCTATCCTGAACATCTTAGTACCACATACCGGGCAGACGCCTTGAGTCGCTGGCTTTCCATTCTTCATGGTTATCGCCTTGGCATCCTTCATTTCTCTCTTGGTTCGACATTTCATACAGTATGCTTGCATTGGTTTACCCCCCTTTTGTTACGAAGCATAAGCTATTCATTTCTGCAATGTCAATAGACACACACCCAGTTAACAGGTAATACAAGCTTGTTTTGTTGCTTGGGTCACAAAAGAGGCTTTTGTGCAGTAGACAAAAAAGCTCTCCCAACGGACTGACACTTGGGGAGAGCCTCTTTTGTGGTGCAATTTTGGGGGAAGCCTAGTCCTTGATGATATTCTCCGAGTCATTAATGAAAAAGTCAATCCATCTAGCTTAAATGAAAGGCGTTATGACTTAGCTGAACTCCGGTTAACATTCCTCGGCTCTGGTAGGTCTCAGGCATTTGACACAAAAACTCATTTTGTTTAATGAGCCCGCGTTGCACGATTAGCAGAACCTTCTAAGCCATAGTGCGCATTTTGTCTCAGGATTCTTAGCTTTTCTTTGAGCAGCGCTGCATCACCCTCAGTGATTGATAACATCACCTGGTTGACAACTTCTTGCGCCACCGGCATAGCCTGGCTAAGAGCCTCCCGTCCCTTGTCCGTCAGCTTGATATTCACGAATCTCTTGTTGCTGCTGTTGCGTTCGGCTGTGACCAGTCCTTCTTGCTTCATGCGGTTGACTAACGCCGTAATATTGTGCCGCTCAGTACTCGTCCACCTCGCTATCTCAGAAGGCATCATACCCTCGCTATTGCTAGCTAGGGCTTGTAGAACTATTAACTTGCTTACCGACAGACGCGTTTTTCTGTATAAATAGGCGTCTGCATACTTCAGCACTGCCTGCGCCGTCTGCACGAATAGTATAAAGGTGCTCAGTACAGTATCCTCGTGGTCTACCTCTATTAATCTGTCCATATCTCCTGGTGCCTCGCTATATCGCTTCGGACCACGCAAAAGAATAATAGACAATTCTAAGGTTGCTGTCAACGCGACTGAAGTGTGCTTTCTTTTCAGGGGAGTTGACAATTCAAAAATGAACTATCTATAATGTGAGTCGCAGGATTTTATGTTCATATGTGAATAAAAAGTAATTGTACTAAGCAAAAGGCGGTAGTTTTTGGTGCTGAGTAGTTTAATAGAGGGCAGCAGACCTGCTAAGTAAAGGCAGCTGAGCCTGCTGAGACAAAGGTGGCCGAGGCTCCTGGAAAGAAGCCGGGCGAAAGAAGCTAGCAAGGTGTCGACAACAAAGGCGTCCGCCAAGAGTGGCTTAAGAAAGCCCAGGGAGATTGTCAAGAGTAAGAGGGGGTGAGAGATGAGGTAGCAAAGTAATCTAGGCGACCAAAATCTAAATGAAGGAGTTTTTATTCAATGAAAAAGAAATTACTGTTAATCCCGTTAGCACTATTGCTAGCCATCAGCTTGATTGCTATCGGTTGTCCCAGTACACCGGCATCAACTGAAGTCATAGAACTGAATTTCAGCACGATGTTTCCCGGTACTCACTTGTACGGTATGATTAACCAGAAGTTCTGTGATGTGATAAAGGAGCGCACTAATGGTAGAGTGGAGATCACTCTCTTTCCAGGTGGCTCATTAACCTCAGCTCCCAAGTGCTATGAGGGGGTAGTTCAAGGATTATCTGACATAGGCATGTCATGCCCTCTTTATGTTGCCGGACGCTTCCCAGCCAGCTCGCTTTTTGAGCTACCCCAAGATGTACCTAACGCCTGGGTAAGTAGTCACGTTTACGATGACTTCTATCGACACTTCCAACTGGAGGAGTTTGACGATGTGCATATACTTTATCTCCATGCGCCTGGTTATGCTGTCCTCCAGAGTAACAAGCGGGTGAGTAAGCCTGAAGACCTCAACGGGGTGATCGTAAGGTCTAGCGGGACATCGGCTGAAGTTATTCAAGCCTGGGGCGGTACCCCACAGGCCATGCCTATGGGGGAAGCCTATGAGTCTTTATCTAAGGGCGTGGTAGACGCCAACTTTGCTTACTGTGAGACGCTGGCGGGGTGGAAGCATGGTGATGTGGTAAAGTACGTTACTAAATTTCCCGTTGGCTGTTCCAGTTGCCAGTTTGTAGCAATGAATAAGGATAAGTGGGACTCTCTGCCCGAGGACATTAAGGAAATCTTCACCGAGACGAGCGAGGAGTTCCTAGAGTACCAGGCTAGGGCGTGGGTCTATATGGATAAGATTGGACTGGAATACTTCCTGAGCTTGGGTGAGGGGAGAGAATATATTGAGATTCCTCAGGGAGAGAGGTCTGTGTGGCTCGCACTCGTTCAGCCTCTCCTAGATAAGTATGTAGAGGAGAAAACAGCTATGGGGCTCCCAGCTGAGGAGTACTTTGCTTACGTTGCGGAGCGCAGCAAATATTATGCTGGGATACAACCGACAGGTGAGGAGTGCGTAGAGACGGTTGAGACGGAGTTGCTAAAGTAGTGTGAGGGAAGAAGCTGGACTATAAAATCAGGGGGGGGGTGTGCCTGAAATTCGAGGTGCCCCCCCCAACAGTGAATGAGGACTAATGGGTGCTTTTGAAAAGTTTGCCAAGCTGTTGAGCGGCTGGTTTAACTGGGTAGCGCTAATAGCATTAGTAGCGATGGTAGCTCTTGTTTCGGTTGATATCATCGGAGCTCAGTTTTTTAAGTTTCCTGTCCCCGGTGGAGTGGAGTTAGTTAGCTTTTTAGGCGTGGTCGTAGTCTCCTTTTCTATCGCCCAGACTTATGTTCTCCACCGTCACATTAAGGTAGATTTCGTCATTATGCGGTTGCCGGAGCAGGCTAAGCGAGTCTTAGCCTGCATTAGTTCCCTTTTCAGCATGGTGCTTTTTGCCCTGATTATTTGGCGTATTTTCATATATGCCTATGACCTCCAGATGGCTGGCGAGGTTTCACTAACTCTGAAAGTCCCATATGTACCCTTTGTCTATGGGGTAGGTGTAGCTTGCGTGCCACTCTTTTTGCTCTTAGTAAGGGAGTTTCTGATATCGATAATTGAGGTACGGAAAAAATGAGCCTTATTACTATTGGCCTCATAGGTATTGCCGTCCTTTTGGTGCTTTTCGCCATCGGGGTACCCGTGGCCTTTGCCATGGCACTCGTCGGCGTTGCCGGTTTCTGTTACTTGATTTCACCTGGGGCAGGGCTCAGTCTCTTAGCCATAGATATCTTCGAGAATTTCTCCTCTTATTCCCTCACCGTTATCCCTATGTTTGTGTTTATGGGTTCCATCGCGTTTGCAGGGGGAATGAGCGCAAGGCTTTATGAGGCAGCTTATACAATATTCGGGCGACTACGTGGGGGGCTGGCTATAGCCAGCATCGGGGCTTGTGCCGGTTTTGCTGCCATTTGTGGGTCGACTAATGCTACTGCAGCTGCCATGGGTAGGGTCGCCCTGCCGGAAATGAAGAGGTATAAGTATGATGATTCCCTGGCCACTGGTTGCGTTGCCTCTGCCGGTAGCCTTGGCATACTTATCCCCCCAAGCGCTTTACTTATCGTTTATGGCATATTAACTGAGCAATCCATAGGCCAGCTTTTCATAGCTGGTGTCCTCCCTGGGATACTTCTCGCTTCACTGTTTATTATGGTGGTTGTCATTCTCTGCTGGCGTAACCCCGCCCTTGGTCCGGCAGGGGATGCAACGAGCTTTAAGCAAAAACTTGCTGGTCTTTTAGGGGTCATTGAGATGTTAGTTTTGTTTGCCCTAGTCATGGCGGGGTTATTTCTTGGTTGGTTCAGCCCCACCCAGGCTGGTGCTGCTGGTGCTGCTGGCGCTCTCATTATCACTCTGGTGAGAAGGACAATTAACTGGCAGAGATTTGTTGACGCCGCTAAGGATAGCCTGCTGATAACCTGCATGGTCATGGTCATCGTTACTGGGGCTATACTTTTTGGCCATTTCATAGCCGTGACCAAAATCCCCTTCCTCTTGTCTGACTGGGCAGGCGGGCTCACCATTTCCCCCTTGGCTATTATGGGAATAGTGATCCTTATCCATTTAATTGGTGGTTGCTTCATGGACGGCTTTGCCTTGATTGTGCTTACTGTCCCTATTATGTATCCAATGGTTCTAGCTTTGGGCTTTGACCCGATATGGTTTGGAATCATCATAGTATTAGTCGTTGAGATGGGGACAATCACACCACCAGTGGGTGTAAATGTATATGTCATTAGCGGAGTAGCTAAAGATGTTCCTCTCGAGACAATATTCAAGGGAATATTCCCGTTCCTGGGCGCATTGATAGTGGCTGCAGCCATACTGGTAATTTTCCCCCAAATCGCCACCTTCTTACCCAGCTTCATGACTTACTGACGTACTGAATTAGGAGAAAGGGTCTGAAATAAAATTATGAGGAGGTTAAAATGACTCTCACTGAAAAGGATTTAGCTATATTGGGGAAATTTGACTTCGATATACAGCCCGTAGGCGTTAAATTCTTGGCCAGACGGCCGGACCTAGTTGATAGGTTGGGCGAAAACATGGCTTTCTGTGAAATGCTCCCGAAGGCACAGGAAGGGAACGTCTTTTATGCTGATGCAGAAAACCATACCTGTGAGGCAGGACTATATGTGTTAGGGCAGGCAGATGCCCCAGGACCTTTTATAGGTGGAGAATTTGGAGCCGGGCTAAAAATCTTTGAACAGCCACGCTCTGCGAGCAGGCTGTACCTCTATATTCCGAAGATAGGCAAAAACGTAGTTAACTATGTCGCCTTTTCCCCGTTAGATAAGCTCTCATTCGAGCCAGATATCCTTGTTTTCCTCGCCAATGCCTCCCAGACGGAAATTCTGCTCCGGGCAATGAGCTATAAGACAGGGCAAATGTGGCAGAGCAAGTTCTCAGCCGCAATAGGATGCGCATGGATTTACATTTACCCGTATCTAACTGGGAAACTGAATTATACCCCCACCGGTCTTGGTCACGGGATGAAGCGCAGGAATCTATTCCCAGAGGGTCTACAACTTATATCTATCCCCTTTGACCTTTTGTGTCCCATGTTAGAGACATTACGAGAGATGCCATGGGTCCTTCCTGCATATAAACCGGACGGACTGGAGTTTGTCAGACGAGTACTTGTTGAGTTAGGCCTTGCCCCACCCCTCTAATTCAAAGCCTCTGAGATGATAGGGTGCGAGAACATCTTGACCAAGCGATGTGAAAGGCCTTCCCAAAAAATGCAAACATTGAAAGAACTCCTCAACAGAAACGCTAAAGAATACTCGGACAAGACGGCTTTTATCTTTGAAGACAAGCGCTACACCTTCAAGCAGGTTAATCAGAGGATAAACAGCCTCATAAATGCCCTAAACAGCATGGGGGTAAGGAAAGGAGACCGGGTAGGTTTACTGGCTTATAACTGCTCTCAATATTTTGAGGTATTTAACATTACCAAAGCAGGCATGATTTGTGTGCCGCTTAATTATAGATCTGTGGCCAGGGAACTGGTCT
>Ga0307431_1000057_pt1 | contig 87255 bp, 82 predicted proteins | sample SalMarWE160170MG_FD_202155 | JGI IMG/M metagenome (GOLD analysis project Ga0307431, IMG submission 202155) | Salt marsh sediment microbial communities from the Plum Island Ecosystem LTER, Massachusetts, United States - WE1603-170 | ecosystem: Environmental > Aquatic > Marine > Intertidal zone >...
AGGGGATGAGTGTGACTTATAAATTTATATATGCCTTTTAAGAAGGATAAGAGGGGGTAAGGCGTTGATATTATCTACACCTTTTACACCTAAAAAAACTCACCGCAAAGGGTCACAGTTTTTAATCGTAGGGGCGTGATTTATCACGCCCTTCTTTTTCGGCTTTCATAAATTGCACCCCTACGGTTTGGACGACTCACCGAGTCGCCCCTACATTTTCAGGTTTGGGGGATAAAATGGGGGTTGGGTAAATCAAACACCTACAAATGGGCAGATACAAGACCTGCCTCTTTTATTTAACTATTTTCCCCTTCAACCACTTAACTATTCTTCCTTTGTCTTCTTTGTGATTCCTTTCTTGTGGGTTGGTGGAGAGGAATTTGCATTTTGCACTTTGCAATCTTCATTCTTCAATGGAGCAAAGCGCCTATCTGTGTCCTTTGCCTGCCCAATGAAATGTGTAACTATTTCATCGGGGCTTGCCCCGTAGGGAGTAACCGACCGTACCGGGCTGTCTCTGTAGCATATATTAGGGTTTTGGATTTAGGGATTGAGATTTAGGTTTATTTACTTTTTACCTAAATAACGATTCAACTATTTAACTATATTACTCTGTGTCTATCTGCGGCATTATTAGGTCATAGGGGTTGGGATTTAGGGGTTTTTAATCAGTTAATATCTGTGAAAATCAGTGTCTAAAATGGGGTTGGGTTCTGAGTTAGGATTAAGGATTAGAAGAGATTGTATGAAGAGAAGCAGGGATTAAGGGGTATGCGGTAAGGGACTCTTGACTCTGGACACACTATATTCTTGACTCTTAACTCTCTGCGTTCTCTCCTGACTCTGTGGTTTATATAAAGGTGTAAGGGATGTGGGTTAGGGGGTCTTCACAAGCTGTTTAAGAAATGGCTTAGTTTTTCAACATAAATGCCTTCGGAATCAAGAAAAGCCGAATTGTGAGACCCATGTATAGTCAGAAATTCCTTTGGGTCAGGAGCGGCTTCATATAATCTTTGCCCATGATGAAAAGGTATCAGGTCATCGTCCTTGCTATGAACAATTAGTTTTGGAACCCTTATATCCTTTATTCGCTCTATAGATTTATACTTATTGGATATCAAGTGGCGCGGGATATGGAATCCAAAAACATCATAACTAAGGGCATAGATTGAGGAAAAACTACTCTCGATAATCAATCCAGAAACCTCTACCATGGTAGCAAGATAAATAGCCACGGCCCCTCCCAGGGAACGTCCGTAAAGAATAATATCGTCACCCGTGTATCCTTTCTCTATCAAAAAATCGTATGCGCCCAGGGCATCCTGATAAAGGCCCCTTTCTGTTGGCACACCATTGCTCTTTCCATATCCCCTATAATCAAAGATGAATAAATCATATCCAAGATGATTTATTATCTCGATAGTCTCGATTCGGTGAGATATGTTCCCTCCGTTACCATGACAGAACAGTATCATCTTATCCCCTTCGCCACCTACGAACCACCCATATAAGAGGACCTTGTCTCTTGAGGAAAATTTTACCTCCTTAAATTTAATGCCAAAATCCCCTGGAGTGGCTATAAAATCCCTTTCCGGAAAATAGATATTCTTATGCTCGTAATATTTATAGGATAAATACAGTATTAGTATAACAAGGGGAATAAAAATAAGAACCATAGAGCAGGATCTTATTCTTGCATTAAAATCCTGAGAGCTTCCTTCAATTGATTGCATGGGACCCTGCCTTCCTGCTCCGGAGGGTCTTCTACAAGAACATCAGGATAAACAGGATTGTTCTCAAGATTATTGCCGCTCACTCGATACCAACCAGTAGAGGGCTGCCTGAATGTGGATCCGTCCATTAATGTAAAGTTATTGGTTCCTATCACCGCTCCAAAGGTTGGTTTCCCAACGACCGTCCCCAATTTCAATTCCTTAAATCCCATCGGGAATATCTCGGCATCGGAATAGCAATATTCATTGATTAAAAGAACCGTAGGTTTATCCCATTTAAATAGAGAGGTTGATGTCTTATACTTATCATCCCTCTCTTTGGAATAACCATAGGTAGTTCTTCGGAGGATATTGAGTAATTCGTCATGGATGTGCCCTCCACCGTTATAGCGAATATCGATTACCAGCCCATCCTTATCCATTTGTTTATAAAGGTCCCCTTCGAATTTCTCTAAGTTAAAATCACCCATGGAAGCGATATAAAGATATCCTATCCTGCTGTTACTCTCGTGTTTCACCCAATCCTGGTTTTTACCTACCCATTCTTTCCATATTAGTTCTCCTATCTTAGCAGGTGTGGTTGGCTTTACTTTAATTTCTTTCTTATTTATGGTAACCAGTATTTCCTTATTTGCAGTCTCCCGTAGCATTTTGTAAAAATTTTCTCTTCCTATCTTCTTATTGTTTATTGCGATAATTATTTCTCCCTTTTTCAGTGAAACATCTTCCTGGGCTGCTGGACTCCCGGGGATTATATCTTTTATTTTTATTCCATCACCATGATACTCAGGGTCTGGTATTATTCCAATACGACCGGTTATTTCTCTGTCTCTATCCAATTTCCATATCCCTAAATGGGAGGCATTCAATTCACCCAGCATCATATCTATAACCGAATGAAATGCCCTCTTACTCCTCGAGATAAGAGCCAGATTGATATATTTATCGTACATCTTTTTCCAGTCTATACCGTGGAAATCACTGTCATAAAAACCATCCTGAATTATCCACCACGCCTCTCTAAATGTTTCTTCCCTTTCCCTACCTTTATCTATTAACATCTTAATGCCAAAGGAAAGTATTCTGGGAACAGGGGACTGGACGGAAACAACCCCTATCTCCCCTTCTTCGCTAAGATAGTAAACATTCATAGCATCCTTCGTAACAAAGATCTCTTTTGGATCGACATTACTTTTGGTAAGTTGGAGTAGTTCATCCCCAAACCAATCAACAGTCCAGACATCATCACTGTTTAGGTTTTCTGCATGAAAGGCAAATCTGTCACCCTTTGGGGACTCCGCTATATAATTATATCCGGCCCGTATCTTTGTCACCGTATGGGTCCTATTATCTATATCGTCGAAGTCTATCTGAATTTCCTCTGGTGTCTTTAGTGAATCTAGATTCTCTTCCCAGAACTCCCGATCCTTATCCTCGTCTTCCTTATATAAAAACACATATTTTATCCACAGGTTACCAACATTATCCCGGGATGCAAAGGCAATCCTTCTCCCATCACTACTCCACATCGGTTTATAATCATCATTCGGATTATTGCTGATATTTATAGGCTCTGTTTTAGCATTTACCAGAACAACAAACACATCCTCTCTCCATCCCAGAACTGTTCTACTGAAGGTAATCCATCTGGAATCAGGGGCCCAATCGACCCATAGAATATCGCTCTCTTCGGTTAGCGCCTTACATCCTTTTCCGTCCTTATCCATCACCCACAATTGTCCATGACCCTCTATGTAGGATATCTTCTCGCCATCTGGCGAGTAGGTTGGCCTATATTCTGTTTTGTCTGTATTGAGTATCCTTCTAATCTCGAAAGATAGATCCTTATAGAACCTCTCTTCCTTTAGAGGTTCTATTGTATAGATATCAAAATCTCCGTCACAAAGAGAGGAAAAAACCAATTGCTCTTTTTCTGGATGCCACGAGATATCCTTTTCTGGGGCAGGTGTATGGGTAATCTGTCTTACGTTATCTATCTCCCGTAAATCCTTCAATTCTCCAACAAGGATCTCACCATGGACAATAAATGCTATCTCTTTTTCATCGGGAGAAATTGCAAATTCGCTTACATCTTTATTAAATTCTTGGTAATCTTCCCGTGGGTCCTTAAACGCAAGCGATAACACAACAGGAACCTTCTCTACTCCTTTTTCCTTGAAATCCAACGTATAGAGAGAACCCATAGACGTAAAGGCAATAAAACGACCGTCTTCTGATATAGATGGAAAGTAGATTTCCTCCTTTAGATGAGTTATCTGCTCGGGATTCGAGCCATCAACATTCATCCTCCAGATATTGTTTATATTGTTTGGGCCTCTATTGGAAAGGAAATATATCTTCCCTGTGGCAGGAGAATACATAGGATATGCATCCCGCCCTTCGAAATTCGTAAGTCTCTTTGACTCTCCATCTGGCAGTTTTTTTATCCATATATCGAAGTTGGCTGGTCCTCTATACTTTTTTCTCCACCACCTACTTACTCCTCGCGAATAAAGAAGACTATCCAATGATATGAAATCCGATGAGATTAGATTAAAATCCAGAAACCTCTTCGGGGTTTCTCCGGCAAGGGAAACACTGTATATAGAACCCAGCAGGGTATTCCTTCTGGACCCGAAGAGAACTTTCTTGCTGTCAGGAGTCCATCCCAGTAGGCGTTCATAGGTAGAATAATAAGTTAGTCTCTTCGGCGGGAGGCTCTCTGATAGAGCTAGGACGTAGATATCATCACTGCCCCATTCGTCTGATTCAAATGCTATCCATTTACCATCTGGAGACCACTTAGAGACACTTTCATAACCATTTGATACTGTAAGTCGCCTTGCCCTCCCACCTTCCCTATCCACAGTCCAGATGTCGCCAAAACAGGAAAATGCTATCTTGCTGCCATCTGGAGATAATACAGGATACTGGATATTGGATAAAGACAGTCCTAACAGATCAATTACTAAGAAAAGGGTTATCATTTACCCTCCTAATTCTTACAATATTAATGCACGTTAAAAGAAAATCCTAAAGACTTAATTAATCCTTTTTTCCTCTGTCTTTTTTATTCCCATTCATTTTATAGTCAGTGTGATAGAAACCCTTGCCCTTAAATATTATACCTGACCCTGCTCCTATGAGCCTCTTCAATCTACCACCACACCTTGGACAAACTTCTAAGTATTTATCTTTTATTCCCTGAAATTTTTCGAATTTATAACCACACTTCTTGCATTTATATTCATATGTTGGCATTCATTCTCCCCTTTTTTAAATAAAGATAACTTATCCACTTCCATTGTCAAGAGGAGAGAAATCTTCACCCTGTGCACCATCCAATACCTTCTCATCTCCTGTAATGGTGGAAAATAGTTTTGCGAGAGCAAAACCACCAACAATAATCCCAACATAACCGGTAAAGAACCTCCAGAGTATCACATATACGCCCAGGACAGACCTAGGCATTAAATGATGAAATAATGCGTAAGCTCCACCTTCAGCAAAACCGCTTGCTCCTGGGGTGGGCATAAAATTAATTGCATAGGTAAGAACTATCTGCAAAATAGTTGTTTCCAGAAATGGAGCTTTTATCCCAAGACCCCGGAGGAGGAGTGGGGCAGTCAGGAAATAAAAGGCAAGTGATAGCCAGGTCATCCCATAGGCCTTTAAGAATGGAGATTTTCTCTTTATAAATTCCTTCCTGAACACTTCCTTAAACCTCACTATTCCCTCCACAAATTTGCCTCTGAAGTGCTTCGTAATCCAGGTAGTCCTTGTAAGAATAATAAGGAAGAAAATAGTCATCACACTATAAAGTATAACAAGGTACGTAACGACTCCCTCTACCCAACCAGAGGTCAGATGTGTACGGTATAAATACATAAATGGAATAAGAAATGGGAGAACAAAAGCAGATAACATTCCCCTGGTAAATATAGCAGCACTACCCTCGGGAAGGGGAATACCTTCACGCCTGCAGATATATAACTGAAGGGGTATACCCCCAACCTGCATAGGGGTGAGCCCTCCAAGGAATAAACCACCGAGAGTATAGTGAAAAGCCCCCAACCAGCTCAATTCCTTTCCCATAGCCTTTATTATAAACCGTAGTCTCCATATATCAAACAAGAAGCGAAGGGATGTGGAAAGGAGTGTTAAAAGGAGAAATAAGGGAGAAATCAATTTTAACTCTTCCCTCGTATCCTCACTAACCGTAAAAACAAGAATCAACGTAATGGTAATAATCGTAATAAAAAGGAAAACACGAATGCCTCTTTTAATATTCTTCCTGCTGTATTTACTCTTTTCCAACCTCCTCTCCTCCTGATTCCAGTATCTTTAAGGTAACGAATCCTCCTATAATTGCCGTAAGGTAGAAGGTAAAGAACCTCCAGAGTATCGTAAAAACTCCAAGTAAATGCTTTGCAACAAGTGAAGAAAAAAGTAGTGCGAATCCACCCTCACTCACACCAGCTGCACCTGGGGTTGGAGAAAAGAAGGTAAACATAACTACAACCATTTGAAAAAAAGCAGCCTCCAGGAAGGAAACCTCTATCCCTAAACCCCGGAGTAAGAAAGGAGCAATAAAGAAATAAGGCACATAGGCGATAAAAGTCAGGAAAAAACTTGCTATGGAATGCCATTTCTTCTCAATAGAAAACTGCCAGAATCCCTTCCTCATCTCTTCTATCTCCCTTGATATACCATATGTCCATCTGGTTGCTCTTGTCCTCTTCCCCCTTCGTAGTGTTATTCTATAGATAAAACGTTTGATTGGCTTAGGTTTGAACAATATAAACGCAAAAAAGATAACTGCAAAGACATAGATAAAAAGACTGTATCTAAAAAGCATCCGGATAGATGTAACATTGGTCTCCCTATTTAGTATCGGGAGAAGAAAGGGCAGGAGGGTCACCATCATAACTGCAAAGAAAATACCCCTGAGGAAGATAATGAGAGTCCCCTTGCCCCAGGGTATTCCCTCTCTTTTTAAAATATATAACTGTACGGGTAGTCCACCTGTCTGAAAGGGTGTTACCGCAGCCAGGAAAGCACCGGTTAGAAGTATCTCAATCCCAGCCTTCATACTTCCCCATTTGCCTGTTACCCCATGGGTTAAGAGGGAAATCCTGAAGGCATCCAATAAGAGATAAACACCCCAGAGTCCCAGGGAAAGGATAAGATATATCGGGCTCATCCTGCGGAGAGCAAAAACAGTTTCTTTGCTGGCAGTTAGTACCAAAAGTACTACCATTGTAACAACAACGAGAGCAGCAAATATTTTTAGTCCCTTTTTCATTCTTTCATCAAGGCCAGTCATAAAAAATTCCTTCTCCTTTATTTTTGTATAATGAGATAATAGGAAAAAAAGGGGAAAAGACAAGGCTATCCTGATTTCTTTCCTTCGGGTTTTAGTATTGACTTTTTTTACCAAATATATAGTATGGAAAAGAGAAAGGAGGATATATGTATGAGATTTTTGTTATAAATCCTGGTTCTACTTCAACTAAGGTAGGGTGGTTTGAGAATGATAAAAAAATTTTTGCCAAAAATATTCAACACTCAAAAAAAGAGATACTATCCTTTAAACGAATCAATGATCAATTGAGCTTGCGAAGGGATGCGATACTGAATGTACTGAACGAACAAAATAAAAAAATTGAGGACTTCGACGCAATTGTGGGAAGGGGAGGAGCCCTCAGGCCTATTGAAAGTGGCACATATAGGGTAAACGAGAGTATGCTTAAGGACCTACGGGAAGGAATTCAGGGAGAGCATGCCTCAAACTTAGGGGGAATACTTGCAGCAGAAATTGCAAAAGCTGCATCTATCCCCACCTTTATTGTAGACCCTATTGTTGTTGATGAAATGGACCCCATAGCAAAAATAACAGGCAGACCGGAAATAAAGAGGAGAAGTATATTCCACGCTCTAAATCATAAAACAACGGCAAGAAGCATAGCAAAAAAATTAGGAAAAGATTATACCAATTTAAACCTTATAATAGCCCACCTTGGGGGAGGCATTACCGTCGGAGCTCACAAGAAGGGCAGGATTGTGGATATAAACAACGGATTATATGGAGATGGACCCTTCGCTCCAGAAAGAGCTGGGGGATTACCCATATGGGATGCCGTGGACTATTTCTTATCCAACAATTTTTCTCGTGCAGAAATTAAAAAGAAAATTGCAGGTGATGCGGGAGTGGTAGCACACCTGGGAACCAACGATATGAGAGAAGTAGTTGCAAGAATTGACAAAGGGGATAAAAAAGCAGAAGAGATATTCAACGCGCTCATCTACCAGGTATCAAAGGAAATAGGAAAATTAGCTCCTGTATTCTATGGTAAGGTTGACGCTATTGTTTTAACAGGAGGAATATCTAAAGAAAAAAGATTCACAAAAGAAGTAAAAAAGAGAGTAGAATTTATCGCTCCTGTATTTATTATTCCAGGTGGAGACGAAATGAAAGCACTGGCTCTTGGTGCCCTTCGGGTACTCAAAGGTGAAGAAAAAACAAAGGAATATTAGGAGGTATGAGAATGGAGCCTATAAGAAAGCTAAGTGAACTTGTCGAGACAGTAAAGAATAAGCCCTCCCGAAAACTCGCTGTGGCAAATGGACATGATCCTCATACAATAAAGGCTACCTACAGGGCTGCAAAAGAGAATCTCGTAGACGTAATCATAATTGGAGATAAAGAACGGGTTTTAAGTCTTGGTTCGGAGTATAATCTGGATACTTCTGTATTTGAAATCATTGACAACCGCGATACAAAAGAAGCAGGGAGAATTGCCAGGGATATGGTTAAATCAGGAGAGGCAGATGTTCTGATGAAGGGGCTTATGCCCTCTGATGTATATATGAAACTTATACTTGATAAAAAAGATGGATTGCTACCCAAGGGTAGCATATTGAGCCATGTTGCTGTAATGGAGGTCTCCACTTATCCAAAACTATTATTTGTCTCAGATGTGGCTGTTTTGCCTTCACCAGATTTATCCCAGAAGGTAGAGATGTTAAAATATACTATTGAGGTAGCCCATTCCTTTGGTATTAAAAATCCAAAAGCCGCAATAATCGCTGCTACAGAGAAGGTATCGGATAAGATGCCTGCAACACTTGACGCAGCGACAATAGCAAAGATGGCAGCGAGAGGGCAGGTAAAGGGAGCTATTGTTGATGGACCACTTGCCCTTGATATTGCAATAAATAAAGAAGCATGTGAGATTAAAGGATTTGAGTCACCAATAGATGGTGAGGCCGATATCCTGATATTCCCAAATATAGAGTCAGGGAATGTTTTTTTTAAGGTGATAACCAAACTCACGGGAGGTTCACTTGCAGCAATGGTAGTTGGTGCAAGCGCTCCCTGTATACTTACATCAAGAGCAGACTCAGAGGATTCTAAATTCTATTCCATAGCAATGGCATCCCTTATGGGAAGCAAGAATGTTTAAGGTCAAGATAACAGGAACCGGTTCCTATCTTCCGAAAAAGGTATTGACCAATTTTGACCTTGAGAAGATGATGGACACCTCAGATGAATGGATAAGGACAAGGACTGGAATAAGGGAACGGCATATTGTAGCGGATGATGAGGCCACATCAGATATGGTTGCAAAAGCAGCAAAGAAGGCAATAGATATGGCAGGTACTACACCAAAGGATATCGACCTCATTATGGTTGCTACTATTACACCTGATAACGCTTTTCCTGCGACAGCCTGCTGGGTTCAAAAACACTTAGGGATAGATACTAATATACCAGCCTTTGACATAGGGGCAGCCTGTTCTGGCTATCTATATGGACTGATTGTGAGTGCAGGTATGATAGAAGTAGGATTGGTCGACAGGATCCTTCTCTGTGGAGCAGAGACCCTGACAAAAGTAACAAACTGGGGTGACCGCTCAACCTGCGTTCTCTTTGGAGATGGTGCAGGCTGCACAGTAGTCGAAAAATCAGACGGAGATTCAGCAATACTTTCAAGTTACTGGGGTGCCGATGGTAAACTTGGAGATCTACTGATTCAGCCAGCAGGGGGTTCAAGGATGCCTGCATCTCATAAAACAGTCGATGGAAACCTTCATATGATAACAATGGCAGGGAATGATGTTTACAAATACGCTGTTGCAAAGATGAAGGAATCGGCAATGGAAGCGCTGAGGCGAGCAAATCTAACCGGAGATGATGTGGACCTTTATATACCACATCAGGCTAATATTAGAATCATAGAAGCAACAATAAAGAGAGCAGGCATTCCAATGGAAAAGACCTGCGTAACAATAGATCACATTGCAAATATCTCAGCAGCAACTGTACCTATTTCTTTAGATGAAGCGGTAAGGGAAGGGAGATTGAATAGAGAAGATATATTACTTCTCACGGTGTTTGGCGGAGGATTCACCTGGGGTGGTGCAGTCCTAAAATGGTAATGAAGGAGGTTAAATGGTAGAGATTAGATTACATGGTAGAGGTGGACAGGGAACAGTGATTGCCGCAAAAATCCTCGCGGACGCCGCGGCAAGGGAGGGAAAATTTGTTCAGGCTTTTCCTGAATACGGCGTAGAAAGGCGCGGTGCTCCGGTCAAGGCATTCTTACGAATCGACGATGATATAATCTATATAAAGTCTAAGATATATGAACCAGACCACCTGGTAATACTTGAACCGGCACTAATTGGAGTTATAGACCTAACCTATGGATTGAAGGAGGGCGGATGGATCATTGTGAATACCAATAAAAACCCTGAGGAGATGAAATTCGACGGCAACTATAGAATCGCTACAGTTCCAGCTACAAAGATAGCCTTAGCGCACCACCTCGGATCCAAGGCTTCTCCAATCGTCAATACCGCCATCCTTGGAGGTGCAGTCAGGATACTTAATCTCTGCAAGCTTAAAACCCTAGAGGAGGCAGTGAGAGAAATAGTACCTCTTAAAGAAGATGAAAATACTGCAGCAGCAAGGGAAGCATATGAACTAACAAAAGGAGGAAAATAGTGCCTGAGAAAACCGAAAAACAGATAGTATATGAAAGAGTTAAAGATATGCCACCACTTGCAGTTTCTTTATATACAATGGACTACAATAAAACAGGAAGCTGGAGGAATATACGACCTGTAATCAATTATGATAAATGTATCAGCTGTATGATATGCTGGAAGTACTGCCCCGACGTAGCTATTTACCTTGAAAAATTTGAAAAAGACGGAAAAGAGAAATACAAACCAATAATCGATTATGAATACTGTAAAGGATGTGGTATTTGCTGGACTGAATGCCCTGTAGAAGGCGCTATATATACGGAAGAGGAGGCAGGATGAAAAAGGTCATGATTGGTAATTATGCTCTTTCCTATGGTGCAAAGCTTTCGAGAGCCCAGGTAATCGGCGCCTACCCAATCACTCCGCAGACAGAGGTGGTGGAACTTTTATCCGAGATGTGCGCTAGTGGAGAACTTGATGCAAAGTTCATAAAGGTGGAATCCGAACATTCGGCAATGGCTGCATGTATAGGCGCTTCTGCAACTGGCGCCAGGACCTTTACCGCTACTTCTTCACAGGGACTTGCGCTAATGCACGAGGTTCTACACTGGGCTGTGGGTGCAAGAACCCCGGTAGTTATGGGCAATATAAACAGGGCACTGGGACCTCCATGGACTATCTGGACAGAGCAAACTGATTCCCTCGCCCAGAGGGATACGGGCTGGATGCAAGTTTACGCACAGAATAACCAGGAAGTTATTGACTCTGTTATTCAGGCATATAAAGTTGCTGAAGCGGTGCAACTGCCTGCAATGGTTGTCCTCGCAGCATTTGTACTATCACATACCTCTGAAACTGTGGATATACCAGAACAGGAAAAGGTTGATGAATTTCTACCCTCATACGACCCCGAATATAAAATCGACCCGGACAACCCCCATGCCTTTGGGGGTCTGACCGGTCCCGATGGATATTTTGAACTCAGATATCAAATCCAGAAAGCAATGGAAGATGCTCTTGCTAAATGGGAAGAAATTGGAAGGGAATTCGGGGACCTATTCGGTCGCCATTATGGGTTGGTGGAAACATATAAGGTTGAAGATGCCAGGGAACTGATAATCTCCAGTGCCACACTGGCATCTACTGCAAGGGGTGTAGTAGATGAGTTACGGGAAAAAGGCAAGAAGGTAGGATTGTTAAGAATCAGGGTCTTTCGACCATTCCCCGCCGAAACGGTAAGATCACTACTCAGCGCTGTGGATAAAGCAATAGTGGTAGACAGGAATATTTCCTTTGGAGCCTCAGGTATATTCTACCAGGAAGTAAAAGCTACCATGTATAACGAAAAGAATAAACCCCCAATATTTGGAGTAATTGCAGGACTCGGGGGTAGAGATGTTACAGTGAAAGATATCATGAATATATACGAAGATGTGATGAAACAAGATGAACCGAAATCGGATATCATCTGGAAGGGGGTAAAAATATGAAATTGAGTATTCCGGAAAAAGAGATTTTAGGACACGGGCACCTTGCCTGTCAGGGCTGCGGCGCTGCTCTTGCAATGAGATATGCTCTAAAGGCATTTGGAACTAATACTGCATTGAGCGTACCTGCCTGCTGCTGGTCGGTAATAGATGGCCCATTTCCCCATTCTTCGGTCAATGTTCCTCTATTCCATACAGCCTTTGAAACGGCTGCTTCAGCAGCATCTGGGATAAAGGCAGGCTTTGAGGTTCAGGGTAGGGATGTCACTGTAGTAGCATGGGCAGGTGATGGAGGGACCTACGATATAGGTATTCAGGCTCTTTCCGGAGCAGCAGAGAGGAATGATGACCTGATATATGTATGCTATGATAACGAAGCCTATATGAATACAGGAGTCCAGAGGAGTGGTTCGACACCTTACCTGTCATGGACAACAACCACACCGGTTAAACATCCAAAAGACAGACCTAAAAAGGATATAATTTCCATAATGGCTGCTCATAGAATCCCTTATCTGGCAACTGCATCCGTTGCCTTTCCTGAAGATATGATAGCTAAATTCAAGAAAGCAAAGGAAATTAAAGGAACTCGATTCCTGCTCGTATTCTCACCATGTCCTCCCGGTTGGAGAACAAACCCTATAAATACCGTTAAACTGGCAAGACTCGCAGTTGAAACAAGGGTCTTCCCTCTTATTGAGGTTGAAAACGGACGGAACTGGAAGCTAACGAAGAAGGTGCGAAAAGAAAAACCGGTAGTCGAGTACTTAAAACTCCAGGGACGTTTCAAGCACTTAACTGAAGATAATGTAGCTGAGATTCAGGAGAATGTAAATAGAGAGTGGGAAATATTGATGGATAAAGTGGGCAAAGATGAATAATCCGCTCACTTATATTCATAACCTATGAAGAGATGTTAAGTTGTTGCCATATTGATTTCTATGTATAATCGCGTATATTAAGAAGCAAGAAGGGAATTGTTATGTCAGGACATTCTAAATGGCATCGCATAAGGAGAGACAAGGAAAAAGAGGATAAAAAAAGAGGAAAAGTATTCTCTAAACTCTCTCGAAAGATTGCTGTTGCTGCAAGGAAAGGCAAGGATCCGGAGAAAAACCCGGATCTAAAACATGTTATCGATGAGGCAAGAGCTAATAATATGCCAAAGGACAATATCGAAAGAGCAATCCTGAAAGGGAGTGGGGAACTACCTGGAATGGAATTTGTTGAAACAACATATGAGGGATATGGACCCGGGGGAGCAGCTCTGTTTATCGAGTGTGTCACTGACAACAAGAATAGAACAACTGCACAGATTAGACATATCTTAGAATCACACGGTGGAAAATTGGGGTCAGAAGGATGCGTTTCATATCTCTTTAAGAAGATGGGAGTGATCATCGTTCTAAAGGGAGAAATTCCTGAAATGATTATCTATGATGCAGCAATAGAAGGTGGTGTAGAGGATATAACCGAAGAGGAAGATTTATATGAAATCCTAACTGAGCCCCCTGATCTGCACAGAGTAATCAATTCCCTATCAGAGAAAAACATACCAATAGAAGAATATGAACTTGCTTATGTGCCTACCACAGAGAAAAATTTGGAAGGGAAGGAGGCACTGAAACTCTTAAAGCTCCTATCCCTTCTTGAAGATCTCGAAGACACTCAAAAAGTCTATTCCAATTTTAATATTCCAGACTCAATAGTAGAAGAGGCAGAATCTTAAATTGAGAATATTAGGGATTGATCCTGGCCTCAGCGCAACTGGCACCGCATTGCTGGAAACGGACGGTGAGTTGAAAGTACTGGGATGGGAAATTATAAAACATACAAAGAGTAGGGGAGGAAAAAGGATCTATGAATACTATAAATCACTTTCACGGATTATTGATGAAGCAAAACCGGAACTCCTTGTAATTGAAACAACCTTTAGGGGGCCAAACTCCCAAACTCTGATAAAATTAGGAGAATTAAGAGGAGCGTATTTACTTCTTGCAGAGATAAAGGGTATTACAGTGGTTGAATTCGCGCCCCGTGAAATCAAGCAATCGGTAACAGGATCGGGTGCATCCTCAAAGACACAGGTCAGATATATGGTAGAGAAAATTCTTAAAATCACCGAGGAGATGCCACTGGACGTATCCGATGCCTTTGGGAGTATAATCTGCTATTTAAACAAAAGAACCAGATATGCTGGAATCCATTAGAGGACAAATACTCTCGATAGGCGAAGGAAGGATGACAATTGATGTCAATGGCTTTGGATTAGAGGTTAATACTCCACTTAAGAATCTCTCCTGTAAAACAGGGGATGAAATTTCCTTACACACCCATCTTTCTATCACACAAAATGGTATAGAATTGTATGGATTTAAAGAGAGGGAAGGAAGAGACCTTTTTAAAACAATAATCAAAGTTCCAAATGTGGGGCCAAAAACAGCGTTCTGTATAATATCGGGTTTAGGCATTGAAGGGATTAAGAAAGCGCTCGAAAACAATGATCCTGAACCAATATCCAGAGTCAAAGGCATAGGCAGTAAAACTGCAAAAAGGATAATACTGGAATTAAAAGACAGATTAAAACTAACTACACAAAAAGCCCCGCAAGAAGCAAGAAAGGCTTTAATGCACCTGGGGTTTTTGGCAGAGGAAGCAGATCGTTCTATAGAAAAAGTACTAAAAGGTTCAGCGATTCTCTCACCGGAAGAAATCGTGGAGAGGGTATTAAAAGGATCGTGAGAATAACATCTCCTGCGCGCAGTCCTTCTGAAGACAGGTATGAAAGAAGCCTGCGTCCTAAAACATTCAGAGAATTTGTCAACCAGGAAAAAATAAAAGATAATCTTTTAGTCTTTACATCTGCGGCAAAGAAGAGAAAAGAACCCCTGGATCATATCCTCCTTTATGGACCTCCAGGGCTCGGGAAAACGACGCTCGCCCACATCATAGCAATAGAGATGGGCGTTGATATAACATCAGTATCTGGCCCTGTTCTCCAGAAACCCAGAGACCTAGCGGGTATCCTCACAAAGCTAAAACACTCTGATGTCCTATTCATAGATGAAATACACCGAATAAACAAGGATGTGGAAGAATATCTTTATCAGGGAATGGAAGACTACAGGATTGATATTATGATCGATTCGGGACCCAACGCAAGATCAATAAAGGTTAATCTCCAGCCTTTCACCATGATAGGGGCTACCACTCGATCAGGACTGTTGAGTCCAGCCCTCCGATCAAGATTCGGATATATACCACGTCTGTCTTACTATGAACCCAAAGCCCTAAAACTTATAATAGAGCGCTCCTCTTCGATTCTTAATATTGAGATAACAGAAGAATCAGCTCTTGAAATAGCAAAAAGGGCCCGTGGGACACCAAGGATATCCAATCGTCTAATCCGCCGTCTCAGGGATTTTGCAGAGATAAAAGGAAAAGGGGAAATAGATATTGAAATTACACGCTATGGACTGCAGCAATTAGGAGTTGATAAAATGGGACTGGATTTAATGGATAAGGAAATCCTACATAACCTCATTGAAAAATTCAATGGAGGCCCCGTGGGATTAAAAACCCTCTCTACAGCAGTTGGAGAGAACCCGGAAACCATCGAAGAGGTCTTTGAGCCATATCTTATCCTCTCCGGACTCATCCAAAGGACACCCCAGGGAAGAAAAGCTACTGCTCTGGCCTATGAACATTTCAAACTAACCTCACCTGATGAAAAAGAAAAAAGAAAGGGATTATTTTGATAAAGGGTTTTAGGTACTCATTAAAAAAGTGCGAAAACCGTAAAAATATTTTCCTACTGTCCCAAAAAATGCCCTTGACATAAGAAAAATACTGTATAGTATGAAAAAATAAGGGGGACTTTATAAGAAAGCATTTTACTAAGATGATGACTGTTTGCAATATATTATATATAAGAGATGCGAATTTTTTGATGTGGAAATAAGAGATAAAATCCAGGGATTAAGGGATGAATGATGGGAAAATCCCATAATTTAGAACAGGCAGGTTTGTAGTTGGAAACAGATAATGTAAATTCCTTTGAAAGGGAATATCAAAAGATAAAGGAAAATTTAGAGAAACTATGCAGAGAAACAAAGGCTTCGTACGTTTTGCTTATCGATAAGGCAGGGCAACTTATAACATCAGCAGGAGACACCTCTTCTCTTGATATACCTTCCTTTGCCACCCTTTCAGCAGCTGATTTTGCAGCCACTTCAAACCTTGCAGATCTTATTGGAGAACATGATTTTTCCACTCTATTTCACCAGGGTAAAGCAAGAAGTATTTATGTCTCCTTGATAGCCAATCAGGTGATATTAGCCGTCATTTTCCCCAGGGAAACCACACTTGGATTGATCAGGATTAAAGTCAAGAAAGCATCAGCAGACCTTGAGAGATTTTTCGAGAATATATTTACGCAACTTGAAAGCGAATATGTGGGAACAGTAGACCAGGATTTTATAAAGGAAGCAGAATCGGAACTGGATAGTCTTTTCGAATAACGATATGGAGAGAATATGTCCCTAATTAATTACTCGTCTAAAGAGATAAACTGTAAAATTGTATATTATGGACCCGGACTCGGGGGGAAAACCACCAATATCAAGTATATCTATTCAAAGGTAAATCCTGGGAGCAGAGGCAAATTGATGAGTCTGGACACCGAACTTGACAGGACCCTCTTCTTTGACTTCCTTCCGGTAAACCTTGGCAGGGTTAAAGGGTTTTATGTCCACTTCCATCTCTACACGGTCCCTGGACAGGTATATTATAATGCCTCCCGGAAGCTTATATTGAAGGGTGTGGATGGGATAGTCTTTGTAGCTGATTCACAGATAGAACGTTTTGAAGATAATATTGAATCCCTGGAAAATCTAAAGGAGAATCTGAGCGAATACAGTAGAATACTGGAAGAGATACCTATGTCAATTCAGTATAATAAACGGGATCTTCCCAATATAGTATCAATAGCAGAATTAGAAGAAGACCTGAATCCAAGAGTTTTATTCTCCTGTGAAGCTGTAGCAGTGGATGGAATTGGTGTATTTGAACCCCTCAAAGCTGTATCTAAAGAGGTTTTAAGAAAACTGAAGTAGGTTTTTTATCTTCTCCAGGTAGATCCTCTGCCAACTATAACGTTCAATCACTTTATGTCTATCCCCCAAAGCAGGGGATTTTTTTAACAGAGAAGTTATCCTATCTGCAACTCTGCCTGGGCCCTCTTCTAAATCAAAGAATATGATATTCTGAAAATCACTGGCTAATTCTCTGAGAGGGGGAATACTGGAAAGTGCGGCAGGTATCCGCATGAGTGCAGATTCAATTGCTGGCAATCCAAATCCTTCCATCCTACTGGAAACGAGGAGAACATCCCCAAGGTAATAGAAGGGATATATTTCCTCAATAGGACAGTAGTCTGAAAAGAATAAAAGTAATACCCTTTTTTCTCGAGAAAGCTTTAGAAGTTCATTTTTATAGGAGGAGAACGCAGGGTTATGAGGATCTGGCGGGGCGGATAAAACCAATAATGGATTCCCCCCTAATTTTCCTGTTATTTCAATAGCAAATTCGAAATTCTTTCTCCTCGTTAACCTTGCAGGATATATAAGCACAGGATAATAAGACAATATATCAAACTCCCTTGCCACCTTCCTCATCCGAGGAGGAAGTGGCATATATGGGTCTATCCCATTGGGAATAACAGTAACCCTGTCTTCATCTATGGAGAGAAATTTGACGAGTTTTTCCTTTCTATATTGAGTGATAGTAACATATTCCAGGCCTTCCTGCAATTCGGTTATATATTTAAGTGGGGTAATTAAAGGAGAGGGTAAATTATATGTAGGGTCAATATAAGATATATCATGCACCCAGGCAATAGTTCTTATGTCTTTTATTAAGAGCGCAAGAGCCGCCGTAGCAACGAGATTAAAATGCATGGTAAAGATGTTATGGACAATGAGAACATCAGAAGACGATATCACCTTCCATAGTTTTTCCTTTAAACTAATAACACTACTCTTATAATTATCTGGCTCTCTCCCTTTCAGTATTTCTTCCTGGATTTTCTTATAATAGGATGCTTTAAGTTCAGGGATAAGAACATCCGGTTCCCCCTCTCCTGCTATTAATCTAACATCCATACCATCGAGTCCTAAGAGTTCTCTGTGTTTTGAAATTATAAACTCGACACCACCAATAACAGGTAAAGCGGAATAATGGACTATGGAGATTATTCTTCCCATCGTTTGAGAAGATAATCTTTTAGTTCTTCAAACGTACCAGCAGCCTCCTCAATGAGTGATTCAAACTCATCGCTGTCCATATCTAAAGATGCATGATAGAGGGAAGCAACCCTCAGATTGTAAATAGGTAACATTGTATTTATTAATTTTGCGTGATGACGCTTCCATTGATGAAAGGTGGATGCAAAATCATACACTATCCTTACCCAATTCTCATGGCCTAGAATAGCATAGCCCTCCTCTTTAGATATCTTTTCAAGCAATGCGAAATCTTCGGGATTGAGTATCTCCTTCCATAACGGCCTAAATTCAATATAGCCATATTTAAAGGATTCGCAAAGGGAATCAAGGTCTATATTGAATTCTTCCGGTTCAATGCCTATATCTTTACCCAGTATATCTACAGGTTTTGACCCACGAATCTCCTTCCAGACATTTTCATAATCCTCCATCAGCTCAAAGGTAGTAATTACAACCTGACGAAACATTGGCCCCAGGTGCATAGAGGGATCCTTTGCTTCATGTAATTTTGCTCCTAACCTTGCCTGCCCAAGTTTGTATCCGTTCTTCACTGCTGTGGTCGTTATCCAGGTATCGATTCCAAAACGGGCTACGTCAGTATCCCAGCGTTCATCATCCAAAAGGGATCTTACCAACCTGGAGGAGAAAGCAAAATCCCCACCTATGGGTTGTCTAATCCTCCTTCCATACAGCGCCCTGATTAACATATAGGCGATATTGTTCGTTATGGTAGCGTCATATTTATATCTCTTATAATAAGGAGCAATGTAGTCATAACCTTCTTTAATGACAGGAGATATAAGATTCAACATCCAATCAGGTCCAATGGAGTGAAGGTCTGAATCTACCATAATGGTAGCTCTTGCTTTCAAATGCTCGGAAGCCTCTAATAACGCCCTGACAGCTGTACCCTTTCCGGGTAATCCCCTGTATATATAAACTGCCTTCTCTGTAAAGGGAGGTACTTCTGTAACTTTGGCGACTTCCCTTGTATCATCTACTGAACCACCATCGGATATAAGTATAAGGGTCCTTAAACCTCCCCAGTGCTTCTTTAAGCCCTTGCCTACCTGCTCTATGACAAAGCCTACTGTTTTCTCTACATTGTAAGAGGGGATACCAACCAAAATATCCACGTTCTCTATTTCTTCCAGTCTATTTCTCAAATCTTCTCTAATAGCAGTCAAATACTTCATTCTACCTCCCATTTAACCTATCAATTATATCTGGTAGACGGCTGTTCAGTAAATCGGGTATCGCAGAATCTACCCTCCCCCACGAGGGTATCAAAAGAGAACCCATAGGATATTCACTGAATTCATTCGCTGCAACATCAAGAGCAAATGCAAATTTCTCGATAGAGCTGGTCTCTCTGTGACTGTCATATTCGAGACCATTGATCATTGCTTCGTTCTTATATTTCTCTACAAACTCCTTTGCTACATCGCAATATGTAAGTTTAAGTGTCCTTATAAGATTGGGTGTCAGGATTATACCTTCCTGGGAGAGTATCCTGAAGAATGTCCTCGCTATATCGATTGCCATCCTCATAATCCCTGAATGCATATCTTCCTTCTTGAATTCCTGGTGTTTATGATCGTACTGATCAACAAGATCTACCTGGCAGATGTGGGAAAGATTTGTAGAGGCGTATACCTCTCGGAGTAAACCTACTTCCAGACCCCAGTCAGAAGGTAGGTGTATGCGTCTTGAAAGCTCGGTTACCATTGCAACCTCACCGGAGAGGGGATAACGAAAAGAATCCAAATACTCAAAAAATTCACGGTTCCCAAATATCCTTTTAAATGCCTTTATGAGAGGGGTAAAGAATAAACGCACCACCCTCCCATGCAAGATATCGGTTACCCGAGCATAATAACCCTTTGCGAAATCATAATGCAGGCGTTTTGAAAGTACTGGATAGACGAGACGAGCTAATATATCCCTGGTGTACGTCAGAATATCACAATCATGAAGGCCAACCATATAAAATTCGCCCTTTGAAAGGACGTAACCAAAAGCAGTCCATACCCCCCTACCCTTACCCTGGGATCCCGGATCCAATCCGGCCTCTCTCAATTCTTCATATATATCCTGGATCTCGGGAGAATCATTCCATATCACAGTAGTCTTTACTGGAAGGACAGAAAAGAAATCCCTTGCATATTCAAATTGTTCCCTATCCGCCCTATCAAGGCTTACAACAACTTCGGGGATATAATCTGCGCCTTTCAATTCCTCTATCATCCCTGGAACCGCCTCCCCTTCCATTTCAGTAAATAGGGAAGGAAGTAAGAGCGCAAATTTTCTCTCCTTTACGATCGAACGGATTTTATCCTCTACATCTTCCAGTTTATAACCGGGTAATTTATGCAGGGTTGTTATAATACCATTCTGGAAAAAATCACCCATTTATCTCCTCTATTGCCTTTTTGACTGCTTTCTCCCATACCTTAGGACCATACTGGTTATAATTCTTATACCTGGAGTCGTTATTACTATTAAGTATAATGGGATAATCGCATTCGTCAAGCATAGGATAATCGTTCTCGCTATCTCCAATACCAATCGCATACTCACTTATGTATTCCAGGATTAGCCTCACAGCCCTTCCCTTCGAACACCCCCTTGAAATCTGGTAGAACTTTCCTCCCCATCTAATGGAATAACCACGGGAGTTCAGTCCCTCCAGGAAATCTCTGGAATCCCCAGAAACAATCCTGAAGGGCTCTGAGAAAAATCTTTCCCTGGCAAGTGGTATTAGATGTTCGGGAAGATTCGTGATTTTTTTTATCTCCTTATCGGACATCTCGCTAAGGAGTTCAATATCAACCCCGAATTTTTTATAAGAATCCCGCAGGACCTCTTTAATGACTTTTGATTTTGTCCCCAATTCATACCTATTTCCACCAACTACTACAAGGCAACCGTTCTCTGCCCCATAGGAAGCCTTTATACCTAACTCCCCCAGATGATACAGAATCTCTTTTTCGGTCTTACTGGAAATAACGGAAAGCTCTATCCCTTTACTTATTAAACCTCTGATGAAATCACGCAACACTGAAGCTGAGTACCCGGAGTCGAGTATACAGTTATCAAGATCAGTAAATACAATCAAGTAAGTACCCTTCTAAATATCTTATCCTCATTCACGAGATAAAGTTCTACATTAAAGAGGGAATTTATTTCATCTTCTGTCAAGAAATCTGATAACCTCTTATCCCCCTTTAATTTATCCCTAAAATTCCCTCCCTTTTGCCAGACTTCCATTGCATATCCCTGAACAATTCTATATGCCTCCTTGCGATTCATCCCTTTGTCCAGGAGAGCAATGAGAACCCTCTGAGAGAATATAAGTCCATTTGTACACTCTAAGTTCCTTCTTAAATTCTCCTTATAAACCCTGATATTCTCCACCACAAAGACCAGTTTCCGTAGCATATAAAGAGTGAGTTCTGTTGCATCCGGGAAATACAGTCTTTCCGTGGATGAATGGGATATATCCCTTTCATTCCAGAGGGGGATATTCGAAAAGGCGACCATGAGATAGGAACGAAGCAATCTGCTCATCCCTGTGAGGCGCTCACAGATAATGGGATTCCTCTTATGGGGCATCGCAGAGGAACCCTTCTGTCCCTCCCTGAAGGGTTCTTCCAGTTCCCTTAGCTCTGTTCTTTGCAAATGCCTTATCTCCATAGCTATATGTTCAATAGCAGATCCTATCATCGCAAGGGCAAACTGATATTCTGCATATCTATCCCTGGGGATTACCTGAGTAGAAATTGGTTCCGGGTTTAACCCTAGTTTCTCCAAAGCTATTTCCTCTATTCTAGGATCCAGATGGGCGAAATTTCCTACAGCCCCGGAGATTTTACCATATCTCATTCCCTCTGACGCTCGCAAGAACCTGTCCTTTGCCCTTTTCATCTCGGAAAACCAGGAAAGTATCTTAAAGCCCAATGATATTGGTTCAGCGTGAACCCCATGAGTTCTTCCTATCATAGGAAGCCCTTTATACTGTAGTGCCTTTTCTTTTAAGACCTGAAGGGCTCTTTCCAGTTCTTCTCCAATAATATGAGATACCTTACTAACAAGGAGAGCAAAAGCTGTATCCACAATATCGGAAGAAGTGAGCCCCTGATGAAGAAAACGCGCCTCATCCCCACTATCCTCCCCTACAGCCTCTAAGAATGCAATAACATCGTGATGGGTCTCTTTTTCTATCTCCTTTATTCGAGAAACAGTAAACTCTGTTCTCTTTAAGCGTTCTGTAATACCTTTAGGTATATCACCTAGTTCTTCTCTCGCAGAGAGGACTGCAAGTTCTACCTCAAACCACTTATTATACTTATTCTCATCCGACCAGATCTTGTGTATCTCTTCTATTCTATATCTCTCTATCACTTACCCTCCCATAGAGTATTAATATATTCCTCTATCTCTCCACATATTGTCTCGTCATGGAGTTCAATATTTACCTCATTATTCCGTTCAAGGGCAGAAGTAGTCCAGTTCGTAGAGCCAAAAAGAGCTACCTCCCCATCGAAAACAACACATTTTGCATGAGTGGTAACATTCAAGTCATCAAAAGAAGCAATAATACCATGGCTCTCAAGGGAGTCTATGAATTCTTGATTATAACTGTTAAGACTGGAATCCCAGTAACTCTTTTCGAGAAGAATACGGACACTAAGCCCTCTTTCTTTAGCAGAAACTAGGTCCTCAAGAATCATATTAACCTCTGTTTCTTCTTCTCTATGGAACTTTGCAAGATAAATAACAGCCAGGATTCTATCATCTGCTCTTAACGCAAGTCTGTGGAATGCGGGATAATAATCTCTGTTGGATACAAACCGCGCCTCGGGACACTCGCTCTCATTCTTCCAGCACCCACTAATTCCCACTCCCACAAAGAAGATAAACAAACCAGAAGCTATGGGAAATCTTTTCATAAAATAATTATAATCAAAACCTACTCAAACGCAATCCTTACCCTATTCTTCTCATCATTAATCTCGATAAGCGTAAAACTCCCCTCCAGTTCTTCTACCATGGAAACAACCTCCCTAACGAGCTCCTTTGCCTTCTTTACTTCCTCGGCATTCTCACCCATTGCTACTATGAAGGAAGGTAGAGTCCTGGCAAGCCACAAGGGTACCCGAAGACATAAAGAATTATCTTCCCCCTCTATATCGATGAGCAATTTACTTGGCTTTTTAGAAGATTTTACTATCTTTTCCCATTCGTTAACCCAGAATGTAACAACCTCTCCACCCTCTTCTATTTCAAGAATAGGTTCATCACTCGTACCTGCATCTTGTAACAATTTTAACAGGCTATCCGGAGGAATTTCCATATCATTAATCCTAAAACTACACTCACTACTCTCCCTTGCATATTCCAACCCAACTTCTGCAAGCTCTTTAGGAACATTTATTGTCACTTTATCTCTACCTTCTCCGGTAACCTCAATTGTCAAAAACTGCCCAACTAAAGACAACAATAACAGAATGTACATAATACCTCCCTTTTATATTGTATTATTATACTAATACAAAATAACTACTTGTCAAGGGGGAAATTACAAAGCTCAAAAATATGGGATGGCCATTCCAAGAGGGTATGTTCCCCACCTTGACAAATAGTTTTAATATGATAGATATATGGATATTTATGGAGAGAACATTTGGAATCAAGCGCGAGGATAAGAGCGAGTGGGAAAGGAGAGCACCTATTACTCCTCTGGATGTGCTTTATCTATATTCCACTCATTCTATTAAAACAATAATTCAACCCTCTAAATTCAGAGTATTCTCCGATAAAGAATATGATAAGGTAGGAGCTCTTGTATCAGAAAATCTTGATGCTCCGGTAATATTAGGGATAAAAGAAATACACCCGGACTTCTTTGAAGAAGATAAAATCTACGTCTTCTTCTCCCACACTATTAAAGGTCAGGAATACAATATGCCTATGTTAAAGAGAATGATGGAAAAGGGGGATACACTTATCGATTATGAATGCGTAAAGGACGAGAATGAGAATCGCCTGATTGCCTTTGGCAAGTACGCGGGTATTGCAGGAATGATTGAATCGCTCCACGCAGCGGGTAAACGATTAAAGTGGGAAGGTTATTTAACTCCTCTCCTTTATCTAAAACGCCCTATAAGTTACCATTCGCTATCTCTTTTGGAGAAAGATAGCGCAAAGATAGGAAGAGAAATAATACAAAATGGTTTTCCGGAAGAGCTCACTCCCTTTGTTATAGGGATTGCCGGGTATGGTCATGTTTCGGGAGGTACACAGGAGTTACTTCATTACTTTCCTGTTACGGAAATTAAGCCGGAGGACTTAGAGACTCTCGAAGATAATCCCCATACACTTTATAAGGTTGTATTTAGAGAAGAGCATCTCATGCGAAGAAAGGATGGCGGAAAATTCAACCTTCAGGATTATTATAATAATCCTGAAAATTACACAGGAGTTTTTCCTGAATACTTACCTTACATTTCTATACTTATAAATGCGATCTACTGGGAGGAAAAGTATCCAAGACTCGTAACAAAGAAATGGTTGAAAGAGACCTATAATAAGCCTGTAGGGGAAAGGAATACCTATCGCCTGCGAGTCATTGGAGACATTAGTTGTGACATCGAAGGTTCGATAGAGTGCACAGTCAGAAGCACAGGACCGGAAAATCCGGTATACGTTTATAATCCAGATACCGAGGAAATAAAATTTGGAGTAGAGGGAAAAGGCCCTGTGATTATGGCAGTAGACATACTACCCTCCGAGCTTCCTCATGAATCCTCAAATTACTTCAGCAACATACTTAAACGTTTCATCCCCGAGATAATTAATGCTTCTTATCCAACTGATTTTGATAAATGCACATTACCGGATCCTATAAAGAGAGCTGTTATTCTTTATAGGGGCAAATTGACTCCTCGTTATAAATACATTAAAAATTACATAAGGAGGTAGGATTAAGTGAAAAAGGTTCTTATTCTTGGTGCTGGAATGGTTGCAAAACCAATGGTTAGATACTTGCTCGAGAAAGATATTAAAGTCATAGTGGCAAGTAGAACACTCAAAAAAGCAGAAAAATTAATAGAAGGATATCCCAATGGAAAAGCTCTTCAATGGACCGTTGATAAGGAAAATGCCCTTCGCGAGTTGGTAGTCGATTCGGATTGCGTGGTGAGCCTCCTACCCTATACCTACCATGTAAAAGTGGCAACTATTTGCCTCGAATACAAAACTCACCTAGTTACCACTTCATATGTAAGCGATAATATGCAAAACCTCCACGATAGGGCTAAAGACATGGGAGTCCTTCTGCTTAATGAGATAGGGTTAGACCCTGGCATTGATCACATGTCGGCTCAGAATACAATCGACCATATACACAGGGAAGGCGGCAAAGTGATTGCCTTTCATTCCTATTGTGGGTCTCTCCCTGCTCCAGATTACAGTGATAATCCCTTTAGATACAAGGTCGGATGGAGTCCTAAAGGGGTCGCACTGGCAGGAAGGAATAACGCAAAATACTTGAAAAATGGAGAGGAAATTATAATCACTTCTGAAAATCTCTTCGGCCACTATTTCCGTATGGATATAGAAGGTATTGGTAGGATGGAGGTCTATCCGAATCGGGACTCAATCCAATATTTACCCAGGTATAATATAAAAGAGGCAAATGAGATATTCAGGGGAACGATAAGATACCCAAAGTGGTGCGATCTCTGGTTTGCTATCTCGAAACTTGGACTTCTTGAAACTAAAGAAAAAAACCTATCAAATCTCACATACTCTGAATTCATTAAGGGTTTAGTGCACTCCGATAAAGATAACCCCAAAATGGCAGTAGTGGATTATCTCGATTATAGTCTATCCGAAGAAGTGCTTGATAAAATGGAGTGGCTGGGGCTATTCTCGGAAGAAAAAATCCCGATAGACGCTGGTGGGAATATAGATGTTCTGGTTCACTTAATGATTGACAAACTCGCATATAAAGAGGGCGAAAAAGATATGGTTATCCTCAGGGATGAGGTTGTGTCCGAAAAAGAGGGAAAGAAAGAAATCTTTACTTCAAAGCTAATCGATTATGGAACCATAGGGGATGACACCGCAATAGCCAGAACAGTTAGTCTTCCTGCTGCCTGTGCTGTGCATTTGATACTTGAAGGGAAAATAAACGAAAGGGGAGTATACATCCCAACTTCACCAGATATTTATAGACCTGTCTTATCTGAATTGGAAAACGTGGGGATAAAAATGGAAGAGAAAAGAGAACCGGCAGGAAAGGAATTTGGCCTTGACACAAAGGATTTTATGAATCGAGGTTAAACTATTAGCGGATCTAACTCACAGGATTTCTCTACAACGATAAACAGTTACGCAGATTCACGATAATATCTGCGCACCTCAACTATTAAAGGAGGAATTATGAAAAAGGTTGCTGTATTCATTGATGTTCAGAATATACAACAGGTATTCGAAAAACAGGGTGCTGAAATCAGGTATGATAAATTAAAGGAATACTTAACCGAAAGATATCAGAAAGAAAATGGGGAGATAATAAAATTCTCCGCATTTATTCCATTTAAGCAACAGGATGAAAACAGGTTAAAACTTATAGACGCTATTTCACTTATAGGCTATAGGGTTCTAAGTAAACAAGCAAAAGAGAGGCCCGACGGTTCCGTAAAAGCGAACATGGATATTGAGATGGCTTTAGAAATCGTATCACTCTCATCTAAAATTGATGAATTCGTCATAATTACAGGGGACAGTGACTTTGAACCACTTATTGATTTTCTGAGCAGAAAAGGGAAAAGGGTCCTGCTAATAGGACCGGGAAGGGGTCCAACCGCAATTGAGATAATAAGAGCGACAGATGAGTTTGAGAACTTGGACGAAATAGAAGACGTTGTTCTAAAATAAACTTGACAAAACTGAAGAACTCATTATGATAATATTGTTCCTCGGTAGCTCAAAGGAAGAGCATCTGACTGTTAATCAGGTGGTTGCAGGTTCGAGTCCTGCCCGAGGAGAATTTAATTGCAAAAAAAGGATGTAACGGGTGGAATCCGAGAGATACCCAAAATTCCTTAAGGTATCCATAAATACTTTCCTGGCTCTTCTCTATCTCTATCTATTCCTGCTGGGAGTGAATCTCTTTGGAGCTTCGCTTAAAGGGTTTGGAACGGGGTTTGCCATGGCCTTGATAAAGACCACGAACAATCCATTTATTGGCCTCTTAATCGGGCTATTCTCCACAACTATAATCCAGTCAAGCTCTGTTACTACTTCCCTGACTGTGGGTTTTGTTGCAGGAGGGACTCTGACAGTAGCCAATGCTATACCCATAATTATGGGAGCAAATATCGGAACAACGATAACAAATATAATTGCATCATTAGGGCACTTTTCGGTTGAAGGAGAATTTCTTAAGGCATTCCCGTCAGCAATCGTTCATGATATCTTCAACCTCCTCACGGTAGCCGTATTGTTGCCTCTTGAAGTTCTATTCCATCCTATAGAGCGAATATCAGGATTTCTAACAGATTTTCTGCTCGGCAAAGGAGGAGTTACCTTCCAGTCTCCTTTTGAATTCCTGATTAAACCCGTCTCCCGCAGGATAATATCCTTAGCAGGTGAGAATTACACTCTGGCTGCCATAATTGCTTTCATTCTTATTATCCTCGCTATAACTTTATTCGTCAAAACACTCAGAAAGGCCTCGGCCGGTAAACTTGAAACACTTATTGACCAATACCTTTTCAGGAATGCATTTACAGCAGGGATACTCGGTTTGGGACTCACAGCATTTGTTCAATCCAGTTCTGTGGTGACTTCCATTGCAGTTCCTCTTGCCGGGGCAGGTATAATCAGTATAGAACAGATCTATCCCTACACCCTGGGTGCAAACCTGGGAACAACCGTAACAACCATTTTAGCAGCACTCGTTACAGGTAATGTGAATGCTATTAGAGTTGCACTCTGTCATTCCATTTTTAATACAATGGGTATAGCAATATGGTACCCTCTCAGGCGTATACCTATTAACCTCGCAAAAAAGGTGGGTCACCTACCGGGAAAGAAAAGATTCCTTGCATTTATTTACATATTACTTATATTTATAATAATACCTGGAGCGTTTATCTTAATACTCAGGAGGTAAAATGTTTAGGAAATTAGTGGAATTCTTCAAAAAACCCAGTTTGATGTTAGAGGCAGAAGAAATCGTTATAGATATGCTAAATATATCCTATGATATGTTTCAGTATTCAATGAGGGTCGTAATAGAGAAAGCGAAAGAAAAAGAGGACATCTACAGAATCGACAGGGAATTGAATCGCATGCAAATAAAAGTAAGAAAGAATGTATTGGAACATCTCGCCATAAATCCAGCACAGGATATTATCCCATCACTTATATTGACTACCATCGTAATTGATATAGAGAGAATAGGTGATTTTTCGAAGAATCTGATTGAACTATCACATAAATTTCCTGAGCCACTTACGGGCAAATATATAGAAAACATCAAGGATTTAGAGGGAAGGGTACAAGATAATTTTAGAAAGGTTATAGATGTCTATAAAGATAAAGACAAGGAACTCGGAAGTCAGGCGATGGACGAACTCATTCTTATCGCAAAGGAGTGTCACTCAATACTGGAGGGACTGATAGATAGCGAACATCTGTATTTTAAGGAGGGCATAATATATGCACTCCTCTCAAGATACTTAAAAAGGATCAGCGCCCATCTCAAGAATGTGGCTTCCAGTGTTGTAAACCCATTCCACCGACTGGGTTACAGACCAGGGGAAGAAGAGAATGTATGAGGATACGTATTGTTACCGTTAATTCTTCTCTCACTCATTATTCCAATGAATGAACGATTAAACTACGGTGGTTATTACGGACTCTTAAGGGTTGGGAGTTCTTATATGGAAATAAGCGGGGTAGAAAAATTAAAAGGTAAACCTGTCTATATTATAGAGAGCAGCCAGAAGACAGAAGGTATCTTCTCATTCTTCTTTCATCTGGAGGATTATTATGTTTCCTATGTTGATACTGGCTCATTCTCTACATCACGATTTATTAAAAAGATTCATGAAGGTAATTATAAAAATGAAGTGACGCTTGATTTTGAAAGGGATTCAGTATTTTATAGTAATGGGAAGAAAGTCGATGCGAATCCCGAAGCAAAGGATATCTTTGCTTCTATATATTACATGAGGAATATAACCTTCTCTCCAGGTGATACCATAAGTATACCCTTTCACTCATCCGGGAAAAACTACGATATGATTGTCCCTGTATCAGGTCCCTATTGGATTACCGTACCTGCGGGAAAATACGAAATGTACTTACTCAGCCCGGTTGTCCCGAAAGGTAAGATATTCGGATCCAGCGAACCATTAAAGATCTGGGTTTCCACAGACTCCCTCCACGTACCTCTGAAGATAGAGAGCCATCTATCCTTTGGGACTATAAGCTTTATGCTGGAGAGCATTGAGATAGGCGGGAGGCGGAAGTGATCTATTCAGTGATCCTGGCCGGAGGCAGCGGCACACGCTTCTGGCCTTTATCCAGAAGGGAAAACCCGAAACAGTTCCTCTCTATTATGGGTGATAAACCACTTATACTACAAACAAAGGAAAGAGCGTTGAAACTTTCTCCTTCCAAGCGCATCAGGGTTGTAACAACAGCCAATTTGGCCCAGAAGATTACATCCCTTGGCTTCAGCAAGGAGAATATAATAATAGAGCCCAAAGGAATGAACACATTATATGCTGTAGCTCTTTCAGCTGCAAAACTCCTCAGAGTTGATAGGGACGCACTTATGCTCATACTGCCTGCTGATCACTGGATAGCCGATAATGAGCAATTCCTTTCCGTGATAAAAAAGGGATTTACATGGGCAGAAAAAGGCAATTTGGTTACCTATGGAATAATACCGACAAGACCGGAAACTGGTTATGGATATATTGAAAAAGGCAAAGAACTTGAGGATGGAATCCTTAAGGTAGAACGATTCACAGAGAAGCCAAATGTAAAGAAAGCTTCCTCCTACCTTAAGAGTAATAAATTCCTGTGGAACAGTGGTATTTTCCTTTGGAGAGCAGATACGATATTGAGTGAAATAAAGAGATATCAACCACACCTTAGAGATGCAATAGACGCTATTACCAAAGATCCTTCTAAGGAAAATATAGATTTATTATATATGGCAGGGACACCTATCTCTATTGATTACGGAGTATTGGAAAGAAGTAATAATGTTCTGGTAGCAATTGCCGATTTCAAGTGGGACGATATCGGAACCTGGAACTCTTTAGAACGACTATTCACAAAAGGTGATAATGGGAATATAGAAAATGGAGAGATACATACAATCAACAGTCATAACAATATCATTTATGCAGAGAACGGCATTATTGTAACAAAGGGTCTTGAGAGTATGATAGTAGTTCACACAAAAAGAGCAACTTTGATTATACCAAAATCAGATGCCCAGGAGGTGAAAGAAATTGTGAATCACCTTCCGGAAAAATATACATAAAAGGAGGCCTTAATGAAATATCTTGCTATTACACTTTCCGTTGTACTCATTCTTTCTGGTTGCGCAAAACGTGAAACAGTAACCCACGAACCGACAGGGGAAGAGAATATACTATTTGAAGAAATCACCGAGGATACTACTAATATTGGAGATATTACATTTACAGAAGTAGAGAAAGAGCCGACAGAAGAGGAAACCTCAATCTTTGAGGAAAAGGAGCCAGAAGTAGAAACTACTACACCTGAAAAGAGACAGGGCTATAGAGTTCAGATAAAGGCTTTCAAAAATGAAATCAGTGCCCAAAAAGAAGCAGAGAGAGCTCGGAATTTCCTAATGCAGGATGTATATGTTGAATATATTGCACCGCACTATAAGTTAAGAGTAGGAAACTTCTTACATAGAAGCGATGCGGAACACTATAGAATTCAGGTTATAAATAAGGGATATAAAGGAGCTTTCATAGTAGAAACCACTATCGTTGTACAGTGAGATTGCTCATTGCCTCAAAGAACAGGGGCAAGATAAAGGAAATCAGGTCTATTGTAGAAGGAAGTGTAAAAGTCCTATCTCCACTTGACTTATCTCTTGACCTTTCTATATTAGAGGATGGAAATACCCTTAAGAAGAATGCCATCAAGAAGGTTGTTCTGTATTTTAAAGCAACGGGTATAGTTACCCTGGGAGAAGATACAGGACTGGAAGTAGATTTTCTTCGGGGAAGACCCGGTATTTATTCAGCACGATTTAGTGGTGGTGGGGATGCAGAAAACAGAAAAAAATTATTGGATAGGTTGGGAGAAACCGAGGATAGAGCTGCTCGCTTCAGGACGGTGATGGCATTAGCACTTAAGGATAATTGGATCGAGTGCTTCGAGGGAATTCTGGAGGGGAAAATTGGTAGGGAAGAGAGGGGAAGTGGTGGTTTCGGATATGACTCTGTATTTATCCCTTCTGGTTTTAAGGAAACCCTCGCGGAAATGAGCTGTGAAGAAAAGAATAAAATTAGCCATAGAAGGCTTGCATTAAACAAGGTTTTAGATTTTTTAGAAAGAGAACGGGAACGGGTGGAAGAATTGTGAAAATAAATACGGGGTGTAGCGCAGCCTGGATAGCGCACCTGCTTTGGGAGCAGGGGGTCGGTGGTTCAAATCCACTCACCCCGAGAGCGCCTGTAGCTCAATAGGATAGAGCATCGGACTTCTAATCCGAGGGTTGGGGGTTCGATTCCTCCCAGGCGTAATAAGAAATGGTGAATGTAGCTCAATCGGTAAGAGCGCTGGACTGTGGCTCCAGAGGTTGGGGGTTCAATTCCCCTCATTCACCCAAGAATGCGCCAGTAGCTCAGGTGGCAGAGCAGCGGACTCTTAATCCGCGGGTCGGGGGTTCAAATCCTCCCTGGCGTATTTTCCATAACACATAAAAAAACCCGGGTTAAACCCGGGTTTTTTTATTGTTAAAAAATAAAAAAGAAGGTATTGCTCTAATCTGTTCTATACAGCAAATAATCCTGGGTAACGTCAAAATTCTTCCCCTCGCCGTAATCATCTGTTCCATAGAAGTGGACTTCCACCTGAACCGTTTTCCACCCAGGGTCATTGGGGTCAACATACATCATCTTTACCACATCTCTTACATTAATAACCCAGCCAAAAAGACTAACCCTAAGAGTATCTTCTCTCCTTGTGGAAGCCAGGAGACGAAGGCCAATATTGGAATATCTTTGACTCTGAAATAGGAACTCATTATCTTCCCCTACTGCTCCACTCCGATAGAATTCACAGTAATAGCCATCCAGATAAGCATCTACCCCATTCCTGACCCAGAAGGTCACAGAATCAACCCCTACCTCAGACCAGTAGTGTTTCAAAGGAACTATCCATACAATATTACCATGTAAAGTATCCCTGTAGGGAAAAGCAGGGTCTAAATAATATCGCTCAGGGTCAGGATTATAGTAAGAGCCACCTCCCGGTTGTGTATCTATAACGGTCCTATCAAACTCTAAAATATCAAACCCATGGGGATTTGTAGCCCATATTTCAACCTCAGGTGCGGGGATACCATAACAAGAGAATAACAAAAATATTAAGATAAGAGAAATTCCAAAAAATAAATACCTTCTCTTCATATATCCTCCTTATTTTCTATACTCTACACCATAAATCAATATTTGTCAACCCTTTGCACAACATTTTTTACACTACTTATGAAATCCTCAAGTTTATCCAGCTTGAATCTAACGAAAAAGAACAGATTGAATAGGATGAACCCAATGAGCAAAACTTTCTTGAATATAGCCTTAAAGGGGATACTGTATTTCCGAATTATCCTTTCATCTACCTCTATCTCAGTCTCTTTTACTCCTTCTTCTACTCTCTCAAGAAGCCCTATCTCAATGAGTTTGTATACAGCATTATAAGTTTGAAACTTACCGAGTCCAACCGTTTTTACGAGTTCCCCCACGATAATGCCATCGCTGAACTTCTCTAAAATCTTTCTTTCCTTATCTCCAAGTTCTACAGTTATCTCAGGTCTTTCCCTCCCCAGCAAAGTCACATTATCATCCGGAAGAACAGACCTGATCTGCGGCCATTCATCGATCCTCCTCATCCCTTCCATTACTAATGTATTGGGATCCAGCTCAACCGATACGGTAGAATGCCGATAAAGAACCTTTCCAGCATCAAATGAATACTTACCCGTCTTCCAGGTAAGAACTTCATCCATAATTTCCTGAATTTTGAACGATATTATCTCACGAAGGTCTCCGGCTCTAATCTTATCTTCCTGGAGAAGAACCTGAAATACCGAAAGATCCAGTTCTTTTGCTCTCTCAGTGCAGCCCATTAATTCCTCCTCGGATACCTTGCCTATGCGGATGATATATTCATTTATAGAATGAAAGAAGTCTTCTCCTTTGTAGGCTGCAGCTGCAATCTTTCCCTTCTTTAATCCGAAGCTAACTTCTTCCCTCATAGACTTCATCAGGAGGACTCCATCAGCTTCATGCAGAGATAGGAATTGTACTACCTCTGGGACAGAAAATTCCTCTATACTACCTTCCATTTCCATAAAATGTAAGCCTCCATGTCAAGATTAGCATTATGAAATAATAAAAAATAATAGAAAATATGTATATATTATTACCGATAAATGTCCTGTATTGAATTGTTGACCCCGCAAGAGAATAGAAGGGGCCGATATATATAGTAAGTAACAAAGAAGCCACAAAAAGAAGCCACACACCCGTGAGCCATCTTTTTCTGTATAGGTGCGCGCTTCCAGGAAGTATTATATTCATAACAAAATTACCAAACCTTGCTGTCCTATGAATTTTTTTTATTATACGCCTCTTGAGTCTTTCTCGTATACTCTTTGACTTCGTAAGAGACAATTCCTTGACGCAAATATCACATATTATTTCCCCCTCTATCTTAATCCCTCTTATTATAATTCTACCACAGATAGGGCAAAACTCATCTTTTGACCTCCTACTAAAAACCAACAAAAGTAAAAAGACTGCAAGGATAAAGAAATAATATACTCTACCCTCCTTAATATATTGAATTATGCCGCTTACCCTGACTATACTCCCAAATAGCCAACCATCCGGGGGATATTGATATACTGGAGGAACCCTATCTGTAAATTCCGGACCACTTTTTGCTGCTATATCGAGATACATAGAAGCCTTTTCAAAATCAAGTTGATCAAGATATATATTAGCCATAGTCAGATTGGCTATGGGATTATGGGGTTCCATAGATATTATCTTCTTACAAAGGCTCAATGCTTCCTCATATTGCCCTTTAGAAAAATATACAGAAGATAAGTTCATCAAGAATATTAAGCTCTTTTTATTTTCATAGCCTTTTTTGAACAGCAACTCGGCCCGGGAAAGCTCGCCTTTCCTTCCCATCTCAACACCCTTCACTGCATACCCATATGCAGATTGTGACTCATCTATGCCATAATTATATGGGTCATATCGCGCTTTGAATGAGTTATATATAGGACCATCCAGACTGGCATTCAATCTTACCTTATAAGTGTATATAGCAGTCAATGGCAAAATCACAGAGAGGAAAGCGAGCCTGATTAAAACACCTCTTGGTATCTTCATAAGAGAGATACCTGTAAGTATTGCAAGGAATGGTAATATGGGAAGCCAGACAAAGAGGCAAAACAGTAAAGCCGGTACGCTTAACCCATTAATGCCCATCTTTACCCTAACCCACTCGGAAATGAACGGTACCGAGCGAACCAGACCTGAAATAATAAGAGCTATATATACAAGGGCGAAAAAGATAATTAAAAAAAACATAAAATTAATAAGAAGAGTGACCTTGTTATCAAAAAACCTGTAAGCAGAAAAATACCCCTTGAGACCCTCGCACACTCTCCTCCAATCTCTAATATTATATTTTAAAAGAATAAGGGGAACAATCCTATTGGATGGATCCAGATCCAGTGCAAATTTGAGCTCCCTCTGTCCACTCTCAATCTTATTGGCTTTTAAATCCTTTAAACCCTGTTTTAAATATTTCCCCGACAGAGTTGAGTGAACAAACCCATTATCGTCTCTAATTACCTTAAGTAATCTGCCTTCTACAAAATCACTTTTAGAATAGAGAGAACGAGAAAGTAATGTCGAGTCCAGCTTAAAAAGACCTTGAATAGAACTCATACTCTCTATTGATTTTTTAAAGTCCAATAAGGAATTTTCATCTCCGACTCCTATGAGTTTATTCTGAAGAAATGAACTTAGACTCAAGTTCTCATAAGATAGAGAATAATTAAAAATGGTAAAGAAAAGAAGCGAAAATATCATTGCAATTTTAGTGTATTATGCTCAATCTGTAGCATATTCTCATCTTTCCTTACAGTAATCCTAAAAGGCTGCTTTAACCCCCCCACTGTCTTAAAGTTGGAATATTCAATTGAAAGACTGTTGTCTTTTCCAATCATTGCACGGGTGGGAAGAAAGTCTCGAGATAGGGAAATTTCAAGTTCACTACCGAGTAGAATCCACTCATTATCTAATGGAATAACTCTCCAGTTAGACGAATTTGGAATATCCCAGGCAATAAATCGAGCAAGGGTTGCACAAGATAATCCTTCCAGTACAGAAAGAACTTCCCCCCTCAATTCCTTACCCTCTCGATCTATTAGCGATATGGAATCCGGGGAAAAATAGAAATCCCCTACAACCATACCAAATGAACCCAAAAGTTTTCCGTAAAGGATTTTTTCATCAACCTCATAATCGAAAGAAAAATACGTTGAATAACGGAATTCTGGACCCGAAATTACCATTTCTCCCGTACCGACCTTTCCCCTAAAACTCTCCTGCCAGCGGGGTATACTGCGGAGAATCTCTTCCTCGGTGAGTTGTTTTCTTATCGTCTGCCTTGCACAATTACAAAAAGAGAGTATTATTAAAAAACTTGCAAATAAAATTTTTTCTAATCGCATAGAAAAATTATAATTTAATAAGTAGAATATGTCAAGACAGTTATGAAAAGTATTGTAAAAAATAGAAAAGCGAATTTCAACTATCATATATCAAAAACTTATGAAGCTGGCATTAGTCTTAAAGGGTCGGAAGTAAAATCCATTAGAGATGGAAAGGTTAATATAGAAAATTCCTATGGCCGGATAGTTGGGGGTGAGGTTTATCTATATGATATGCATATATCTGCCTATGACAAAGCATCCACAAATATTGACCCGAAAAGGGAACGAAAAATTTTATTACACAAAGGGCAGATAAGAAAGATAGAAAGTGGTCTCCAGAATAAAGGAATGACACTTGTTCCACTGGAAATATACATAGAAAGGGGATTGGTTAAGGTAAAAATCGGCCTGGCAAAAGGGAAAAGGATATATGAGAAAAGGGACAAAATCATTGAAAATGTCCAGAGAAGAGAAATAAGGAAAAATCTATGATTCTCCTATTATTCTCCCTTTCAATAAATCTAAGTGGCCATTTCTATACCCTCCGGGAATATAAAATTGGGAATGAGTATTATATCCTATGCGACTCACTAACAAGAAAATTGGAATTATCCTCCCATTGGGATAACAACAAGCAGGTTTTGTCTATCCAAAAAGAAAAAGCTGTATCTATAATTCCGGATAACCCGTTCATAAAGATTGATGACAAAATATACCAATTAGTCACTCCCCCAGTAAAGATAAATGAAAAGTTGCTCTTGCCTAAATCTTCTCTGGATATTATTCTCAGGAGTGTCCTTAACATGAATGCCTTTTTTAAAAATGGAGTTTTGGAAATAGGGACCAGAGTTAACATATACAATTTCAAATGGACAATAGAACCTTCTCTTACCAGATATACAATAGAGTGCTCTCCCACTCTCAATCACTTCTTTAACAAGAACGACGGAGAATGGGTGCTCACCCTATTCAACCCTATCTATAACAAAGAAATACTGGACCAAACCGGAAAAGGCCTTATAGAAGAGATCAAAATTGAGGAAGGTAAAGGCTTCCTCAAATTTAGGTTCAAGACAAAAGACAACTTCCAAATGGATATAATACGAAAAGGCAAATTCTTCAATATCGAGGTACGTAAATTTGAAAAAAGGAACATACAGACCATAGTAGTTGACGCTGGACATGGCGGTAAAGATCCAGGTGCAGCTCATGCTGGTCTAAAAGAGAAAGACCTTGTTCTTGATATTTCGAAGAAGTTGGCATCAAAACTCACAGAGGATGGCTTTAATGTAATAATGACCAGAGTGAACGATGAGTTTCTTCCACTAAAGGAACGCACCTCTATAGCTGATAAAGAAAAAGCTGATTTTTTCGTTTCAATTCACTGTAATGCAGCTTATAGTAAAAATAGCATGCATGGAGCAGAGGTGTATTTCCTGTCAGCAGCAAAAAACGACTGGGCAAGAACTGTCGAGGCAACTGAGAACTCCGCCGTCAGATTTGAATCAGAGGATAACTCTGGTATTCCTGAACTTGACTATATCCTTAACGACCTTGCTCAGACACAATTCTTAAAGGAATCTCAAGAAGCAGCCATTTATATACAGGAAAGCCTTATCCATAAGTGCGACCTTTACGATCGTGGAGTAAAACAGGCAAACTTTTATGTTCTAAGGCTTAATTATATGCCTGCCGTTCTTGTAGAAGTGGCATTCCTGACAAATCCAAATGATAGAAAAAAATTGAGAAATGAGAATTTTCCAAGGCAAGCTGCAGATGCTATTGCCGAAGGTATAAAACAGTATGCGAGAGCACATTTATAATCAGAACCCCATTGGAGTATTTGATTCAGGGATTGGAGGACTTACTGTGGTAAGGGAAATTAGAAAAAAACTTCCCAATGAATCGATCATCTATTTTGGAGATACAGCAAGGGTCCCGTACGGAACAAAATCAAGGGAGACCATTATTAAATTCGCGAGAGAGGATATCAAGTTTCTTCTGACTCACAATGTGAAGATAATCGTTTCTGCCTGCTTTTCTGTTTCTTCCAATGCTTTACCCAATCTTGTAAGTGAATTTGATATCCCGATAATTGGCATGATATCACCGGGTGTGGAAGCAGTAAAAGGTAAATCTTACAAGAGCATTGGTGTTATAGGAACACAGGCAACTATCGAGAGTGGAATGTTTGAGAAAAAATTAAAAGAGTCCCTTGGAACCGTCAGGATTCATTCCAGAACCTGCCCACTCTTTGTGCCACTTGCAGAAGAAGGTTGGAACAGAGGCAGAGTGCCTCACCTTGTGGCAGAGGAATATCTATCCCCTTTAGTAAAAAAGGGAATAGCGGCTTTAATTCTTGGTTGTACACATTATCCCATCCTTTATTCAGTTATAAAAAAAGTTATAGGGGATGAAGTAGATATAATTGAACCCGGAAAGGTGGTAGCAAATATGATAAAAGATTTCTTGAGAGAAAATTGTATGGAATCGCAAGGAAATGGTAGTCTTAAAATCTTTTTAAGTGATATCCCGAGAGGTTTCACCAGCGTGGCAAAAAACTTCCTCGGTCATCCAGTAGAAGATATTCACCTCGCTTTATCAGAATGAAACGGTTACTGCACGGTTAATTCTTTTAAACCCAACTCACCCCTGTTTTAGCCACAGAGATAGGAGAGGACACAGAGAAGAATTATTTTTTGTGTAAAAAATACACACCACCAAATCCTAAATTAAACACTGATTTTCAACTGTTCCACTGTCCAATCCTTTAACATAGAACTTAGAACCCATAACCAAGACCCAAATCATAATCCCTAAACCCAAAACCCTAATAATGACGTAGATTCACCCCGTGAAATAAAACGCTAAAAAATAAAAATCAGTAAATATAGATAAAATATTTCACGGGGTGAACACAGAGTAATAAAGTTAAATCGTTGATTTGTTGAGTCGAAATTTGTATCCAAAAATACTAAAATGGGAATCCAAGATAGAAGTCGTAAAAAGTTCCTTTGAAAAGACTCTTCAGATCGGTTCTTTTTGAGATATCAAAGTTAAACATTGTAACCCCTAAATTAAAACGCATTTCTAACCCGAAGGACATAATAGGATCTACCAATTTCGGCCAGGAGTTGACCGTTTCAAAGAATCTAAAATCTTTATAATTATACGTAGCCCCCCCAACATCCATGAAAAACGCACCTTCAACTCTACCTATACCTATTGGAGGGAAACCCAGCTCTAATTTCTTTATGAGAGGGAGTCTGAACTCCACATTGAGGAATCCAGCAGTTGTACCTGTAACGTAGTCATAAGGATATCCTCGAAGGGAACGGCCTCCACCTAAACCTATAGTAGAAAATTTCCTCTTATCCTCGCCCCAACTGTGAAGCAGATATAAACGCATAGCAAAATTCCAATCTTGTGAAAGATACCAGTACTTTCTGAAATCCAACCTGATATCCTCAACATCCCAGAAATTTTCTCCCTGGATTAAATTCTTCCTAAAAGTTATACGCCCCCTGAAACCTTTGATCGGTGCAGTATATCCCCATAGAGTATTATCTCTAATAAGGGAAATAGAACCAAAGGTCCCGTAAGAAACATCTGTCTCAACAGGTGTCCACCCATCATCTGGAATAAATTCCCAGATTTCCTCTCCGAGTCGGCACCCCGAGAGTCCCAATTCTAATCTATTGAAATAATTAAAGGGATACCATATCTCTCCCCCGAAATCCCAGATATCCCCTCTAATAATATTATCTCCATAAAGAAAATAGTCTGCCTGTTTCACAAGATACAATGAATAGTCTAATTTATGCTTGAGATAAAAATACTGGATGTAAAAATCACTTCTTGTAAGGTCAGTATTATTGAACAGAACATACAATCGATGGTTGCCCAGCATATCGCTCATGCCTAATTCAATATAGCCATATAAACCATAATCAGAGTAATAACCTATGGTTGTCGCCGCATAATCTATTCCAAAATTCAAGGGTGCTTTTCTCTCCTCATTCATCTCTTCTAAAGAAACATCTATATATTCAGAGTAGGATTCCTCTGGAGGATTGGGCTCCTTCCCCTTTAATTCCCCTATAGAATCTATGAGGAATATATCCCAACCAACATTGGAATATACAGAGATTGCAAACTTACCTGTGGGAGCGATGGAAAACGATTCCAATGATCCTATAAGGTCCGTAAGCTGTCTTACCAATCCTGAATCGGGTTTATATATATATAGGTTTTTTCCCCCATCCCGATAAGAGATGAAATGCACGTTAGAATTGTATACTAAAGGACTGATGATCTTCTGCCCGAATGCAAGGTACTCTCTTATATTACCCTCCAGGTCCGTTATATAAAGCTTATTCTGGGAATAATCCCACTCTTCTAAGCCTGGGCGATCACTAATAAAAATAAGGGAATCTCCCTTCCAGGAAGGCTCTGCATCCGAATATCTATCATGGGTTATATTCCGAAGAGAACCATCTCGCAAATCATAAACATAAATATCAGAAGCTCCATTCTTTAATCCCATAAAGGTTAGCATCGAACCATCCGGGGACCACTCGGGCCAACGGATTCCATCAAGTGAAAGTTCAATCCTTTCCTTCACAGTTCTCTGCCTTATATCATAGGTATAGAGAACATCTTTCCCTCCTTCCATTGCGGGGAAAGCTATAAACCGCCCGTCCGGTGAAAAATCAAGATGTCCATCCATAAGATGCAAGGACTCAAATTTTGGGCTCCGACCTCCTTTTATGAGAAGTCCCAAATCTTCTCCATTTAAAGCAGAAGCAATACGGATCTCTACCTCTTCCTCTCTGTCAGTATAGTAGATTATTTCCTCACCTGTTGGAGAGATAGACGGAGCGTAGTTATAAATGTTTTTTGACTTCTTATGGGTAACAATAGGTATTGCTATATCCTCCACATCCCCTTTCTTATTTACAAGCGGCCAGTATTTCTTCTTCAGGCTCTTTATCCATTCTTCGTTCAATTTCTCTTCATCTATGCCAAGCACTTGTTTTATTGCACCAGATAAGGTATTGGTAACTTTTATCTTGTTAAGTAATTCACCTATCTTTTCTCCTCCATACCGCTCCTTGATAAAGTAGAGAATAGATTGACCTTCCTTATAAACAGGATAGCCTCCTGCAAAGTTCAATATCGAAATAGGATATATTCTATCATTGAGTATTGCATCTCGAATGTAAGATTCTGCACTCTCATCCCAACCCAGGGATTCGTATTCTGCCATTCCTTCAATAAACCACAAGGGCACCTGAAGGGTTGCCGCTCTCTGGAGCGCCATCACTCCACTACCGTAGAGGATGCGATACTGAAATACATGAACCAATTCGTGAAAAAGGACGTGCCGGAAATCAGAATAAGAACCGTTAAAAGGCACAACAATTCTCTTTTTAAATATTTCTGTAAAACCCCCCACGGACTCAGGGATTCTACCCATTATAACATTAGTACCTTCAAAATCAGGATGTGATTTATATATCAATACGGGAATTTTTCTATCATTCTTTCTTTCTTTATAGCCTAACCTATTCTTAAGCCTATTGTAAGCCTCTTCCAGAACATCTTCAGCAAAAGGAATTAGAACCTCTTCGGATTTATAATAGTATATCTCAAAATGTTCGGTCTCATTTATTAACCAGTCAAATTGTCTGTATTGAATTTTATTCTGCCCAAATTGGTACTGTGAGAACAGCATTAAGAGAAAAATCATGATGCCTCAGGTCTTTTTATCTCGTCAACCATAATTTTCTATCCAGGGTTCTATATTGTATTGCTTCTGCTATATGTGAAGATTTTATACAATTCTCCCCTTCTAAATCAGCTATCGTCCTTGCCATCTTTAAAATTCTGTCAAAAGCCCTTGCGGAAAACCCAAATTTATCCATAGCTGTATTGAGCAGCTCTCTACTTTCTCTGCCAATCGAACAATATTTGCGTATTTTTTGGGAATCCAGGTGTGCATTAAAGAAGATGCCAACATCTCTATATCTTTCCTCCTGTATTTCCCTGGCTTTGTTAACCCTCCTTCGAATTGTATTTGAGTCCTCTCCCGGCTCCATATTGATTATGTCGTCATACCTTACCCTTGGCACGGTTATATGCATATCAATACGATCAAGCAGTGGACCGGATATTTTAAAGCGGTAATGATCTATTTTAGAAGGAGTACAGGTGCACTGTCTGTATTGATCCCCGAAATATCCACAGGGACAAGGATTCATAGCTGCAATAAGCATAAAGCGCGCAGGATAGGTTATAGTGCTCCTTGCCCTTGAAATAGTAACAATCCCATCCTCAAGGGGCTGTCTTAAAACCTCTAAAACACTCCTTTTGAATTCCGGCAATTCGTCTAAAAACAATACTCCATTGTGCGAAAGACTCACTTCTCCTGGCTGCGGATATGTTCCACCACCTATAAGTCCGGCATAAGAAATTGTATGATGAGGAGCCCTGAAAGGCCTTTTTGATATTAACGGTATTGTCGGCGGAAGCGTGCCAACAACAGAATGTATCCTTGTAGATTCAACAGCCTCGTCTATATTCATTTTAGGGAGTATTGTAGGTATACGTTTGGCAAGCATAGTTTTACCAGAACCTGGAGGTCCAATCATAAGAACATTATGTCCTCCGGCTACAGCTATCTCTAATGCTCTCTTGGCACCTACTTGCCCTTTAACATCTGAAAAGTCTATTCCAAATTTTGAGGTTATATTAAATATTCGATCAACATCTACAGTAAAAGGATTCTCAAAGCCATCTTCCAATATCTTGATACATTCCTCAAGCGACTCAACCGAATACACTGAAGCTCCACCAACCACTGCGGCTTCTTCAGCATTCACACATGGAACCAACATATGTTTAATCTTCTTATCCCTGGCAAGGATGGATGCAGGTAGAACCCCCTTCACTCCTCGGATTCGTCCATCAAGCGCAAGTTCCCCAAGAACAAGGGTTTCTCTTAATTCAGAAGAATTTATCTGCCCTGAAGCAGCTAAAATTCCAAGAGCTATAGGAAGATCCAGCGCCGTCCCCTCCTTCTTTATATCAGCTGGTGCAAGATTGACCGTGATTTTCTTGATAGGAAAATCATATTTTAGGTTCTTTACAGCTGACTCAACTCTCTCCTTGGATTCTCTTACGGCAGTTTCAGGCAAACCTACTATTGAAAAAGAAGGTAGACCCCTTGAAATACTTACCTCCACCTCAACCGTTTCTGCCATAATTCCATGAAGAGCATATGAAAGTACCCTGGAAAGTCTCACCATTTTCCTCCCCTAATATGCATGATTTAAACTTACTTCATATCCAACTTTATGTCAACCCCAAATCAAAGTAAACCCTGAGTAAAAACTCAGGGTTTACCCTCCAATCCTCTTTATTTAGAACTACCAGCCTGGATGTTTTATCTATTGTTTATGGCTTAAACCAATATCAGTGCCGTAACTCAATTCTCCGTTGTCAATACGGATATGATAATGACAATCCGGGTTCGTGCATACCCACGCTTTAAACGGAATGGAAGCACCATTCTGCCCATAATCGGAGAGTGGTATGAGAACACCAAAATTGCATTTCTGGCATTTGGGAAATTCTTTCGGAATATCCACTTCCTCCTCCCTTTTATAAGATTTTAATTTTACCTAATTTCTTTGCAATTTAACCACAACTCAACTTCACCCTCTTAGTAATTTGATAGATTACCTCACATCCATACAGGTAGAATATAGCCTTATCACTGCCCTTGTCAAGAGGAAAATTAAAGATGCTCTCTAATACCGCCATCTAAATTTAAAAAGAAGTCTGGTTTCTCCCTCTGGATTATTCGCTGCAATAATGGATCCCCATCTCCTGAATCTATATTCTGCCTCTATCTCAGATATGCCATAGGATAGAATATCGGCCCTTGCTTTAACGAACAATTTTTCTGTGATATATTGCCCAAATATCATCTCGTAGTGCCCACCCTTCCCTCTCATCTCTATCAGATCAATACCAAATCTCTCTTTGAATCTTTTGGTAAATGTTTGCCTTACCCAGTAATTGAACGCAGTCTCTGTAACAGATTCCTCTATTGCCTTAAGGGAAGAGAAATCCTCCCAAGAAAGATTTAGATTTAGAAGAGCCATTATATCAGCCGTTGCTCGTGCAGGCTTTGAATATAGTTCAAATTGTGGCGTTCTCATCGTTCCAGAAACGTCTAAAAATACCGTATCTTCCTCCTGGACAATGGTCTTCGCTTTGATATCAATACTGGGATTAAGTTCAGGGGAATTCCTGAACTCAAATTCCCCTTTAATTACATCGAAAGAGCGATAAAAATAATAGAAATTTCCCTGTTTTACTGAAAGATCTCCTGAAAGCAATAGTGCCCCCCCGTCATACCACACTCCAACCCCTCCTTTTAATTCCATATCAGCCATATCATTACGAATCCATACATTCCCTCGAGAAGCATCAAACTTGATATTCAAAAAGAGATTAGGTAGTTTTGTGCCTCCATTCCCCTTTTTCTGAAAAGGCATGGTAATCGTTGTCTTGTTGAGATCCACATCACCCTCAATTCTTAGTTTTTCTTCCTTCTTGCTCACAGTTAGGTCAGCATCAATTAAAGCATTTACATACTGCCAGTTTAATGGTGTTTTATCTACATTGACTTTCACATCAAAAGACCTTTCCCTGACGTTCATCACTCCCTTTGCATCAATAACACCCTCACTCATGGAAATACAAGAGGACTTTAATAAGGCTCTACTCCCATCAAATTCTATATTTGCTGCTATATTCTCTATTTCGATTCCCGGTCCCACGAGTAACAGACTGCCCTTTAGTATATCCACTCCGCCATAAATCTCTAGAGCGAGCAACGGCCCTTTTAATTTAACACTTCCATTAACCGCTACTCTCCTTGCATCTATATGCTCGTATAGAGGATAGAATATCCACCTCCCCGCGCTATCAAAATCCGCCTTTACATATAAAGAGTTCCGGAGGAGGTCAATTGACCCTCTAAATCTGGAGGCTTTCTTTCCCTCGAATATGACTATATCATTGAGTGAGATACTGCCATCTCGATAGCCAAGTTCAATATTTAAAGAATCACCTATCCCCATACCCTTCCAACTTATTCTGCCATTACCATCTAAGGACATCGCAGGTTTGTTGATTTTTCCTGAAAGGGTAACCAATCCGTCAACAACCCCAGAAACAGGTAGGTCTATAAGTCCAAATGCTTCCAGGACATGGAGGTTAAAGCCATCAAACTTGACCCTTCCAGCTAGATCCCCATCAGAAATATCTAAAAATACGCCAACTTTTTCGCTCTTGTTTCCCTTAAACTTTGCCTCCTCTATCTGGATACCCTTATCTAACAATGCAGAAAAAGGAGAGTCCAGCATTAACCATCCACCAGGGTATGCAATTTTGAGTTCTTGTAGTTTAAGACTATCCTTAAAATAACGCAGGGAATAATCCAACTGTTTCTCTCCACTCTTTACGAAACCACTAAAATCCATATCCTGCCGAGCAAGTTTCACCACACCTTCCCCTATTTCAAATATCTTATTTTTCTTTAGCAGAAGTTCCTGGGTAACGAAGGTCAATTCTCCTAGAAATTTTCCATCCTTCTGGAGGAGATTTACATTCCCATCTATTAATCCTATACTGATTGACCCATATTGAAGGCTATCAAAAGAAAAAACCCCGTATACTTTATCCTGGAAATTTAAATCGACATAAGTCAAAGCTCTGCCATTAATGCCTAAATATTTAAGTAACGGCGAGATCTCCACCCCGGAGATCTCCAAATCACCCTTTAGCAAAGCACCATATTCCCCGCTAAAACATATCCTTCCACCATTTATATATCCTTCCAACTCATAAATGATAACTCTTTCACCCATCTTCTCAAAATCTAAATTAAAATCTCTAAGATAGGCACCTTCAACAGTCCCTTGAATGGCTGATTTTACCTTAAAATTCTCGCTTCCAGAATAAGTAAAAATAACCTTTCCGCTTAATTTCGACTCAGGCAAACCTTCCTTGAAACCCTTCATATTCAAACCATTTAACTTAAAGTCACCTGAAATCATCTTATCCTTGACTTTTAGAAATCCTGCAAAAAGTGGACCATTTATCACTATAGAATCTGTAGTCCCTTGAAATTCAAGTGGTGTTAAGTTAAACCCTTCAATGGATGTGGATCCACTCTTTCCTTTAAACTGCAAGACCGAATCATAGGCAAACTCCACCTCAACTAACCCTTCTCCCTCTATATCAAATAAGGTCTTTAAATCCCTTAAATATATCCTACCCTTTCCCTCAATCCTTTTACCTATATCCCCTGATAATCTCAGTTTTGAATGTCCTATTCTCAATTCCCTCATATCAATCAAGGAGCCAAGCCTTTCGATAAAGAGTTGCCCATTAGTGATATTAAAAACAAGGGTATCCATTGACCCGCTAACTTTGAAAACATCCAGGACAAGCTTATCCCCTGTAGAGAAAAATCTCCCTTTCCCATTTAACAAAAACTCACGACCTTCCCACTGGATGCACCCCCCCAGAACAGAGAAATCTTCAATATAGAATAACCCAGGGATACTCCTCTCCCTACCTTTAGTAGAGCCAGAAAATGAGAGGTTTAGTCTGGCTCCCTTCAGGGAAAGATTCTTGACTCTACGCCGTAGGACTCCGAGAGGCGTATAAAATACTCTTACCTCTGACAAAACCCCCAAACCTCCTACAACCACCGAATCTGCTTTTAGTGATGATAAAATATCCCACTCGATGTTACCAATACTACTCCCCTCTGGCATCATACCCACCAGTTTTTTTCCTAGTAAGCTTTCTGCTCTACTATGAATTACTCCAGACAGTAGATGAAGGAGTATAAAAAAAAGAAAAATGGATATCCAGAGTCCTATTCGTTTCTTCATTAGTCAAACAATTTATCGAAGAGAGCCTCTTCTTCCTTACCATCCCCACTCGGGATGTTCATTCTCTGCCTCTTTTCGTTTTCCTCTGCAAATATCTTCTTTAAATCATTGGCAAACTTCTCAGCCGATATCCTTACCGTACCAAGAAGCGAGCTTTCCTTAAATAAAACTATAAGGATAAAAAGAGGGGTAATCTTTTTATAGAATAACTTCCATTCCCGCCCTTTAAGAAAGAACTGATCAAACTCACATTCATCAATGAGTTCTGCTAACTCCTGGGTAACATTAAAGACTCCGGTAAGCAAAGCTGTAATTGAAATCATTCTCCCCCCAAAATTTATGCCCCGATGCTCCAGAATTTCACCACTTTTAGCAGCAAACACAGCATGTTCAGCATTTGTCAGAGCAAGAAATCGCTTGAGGGAATGCTCTATCCTTCTCTGTATTTCTGTGGATAGGATAATATAATTTGTCACCTATAATAATTCAGCTATCAACCTGGCCCCACGACGAAGCTTTAATCTTACCTTACCGGTATCAACCTCAGGGGCTGTGATAACAGTCAGAATAAACTCTTCTCTGGACATCATAAAAATATTTCCATTCTCTGCCATTGAAGATATAGAAAAATTAGCAGGAATTTGCATCTGATTCGCTATCTCATTTGTCACTTCGGCAACAAGAGCTGAAACCAGGGTTTCATCAATGCTTTTTTTACAGAGGTAATCCACAATCTCCCCTTCTTTATCTATGACAAAACAACCCAACACTCCCGTAGGTGAAATTAAATCTTTCATTACCTCCTTCATTAATCGACCTCCAGAATACTTTTGGTTCTTTCAAACACTTCCCTTATCCTGCCTTCTACGCTGGCAAAGTGGATATCCCGTCTGGCGAGCACTATAAGTCTCAACGAAATTGTTCCAAAAACAAATATGTTCCCACCAGGTAATTCAAAGAACACTACCTTCAAAACCCCAAGACCTATGCTCTTTGTCGTCCCATCTATTCTATTATAGACTGTAGTGATTATTGCCCCCGTAGAATCATCATCAAGAGGCAAATCGAGTTCTGCCTGTATTGGTGAACCAATTTCATCAACGAGTATAACGCCCGTGACACCTTCTATTTTTAATATCTTATCCAGCTCCCTTCTCAGGGCACCTTTTAAGGGGATCTCTTCCACTGCTTTCTCTAATCCTTCTTCCTCCCCTATAGAACTGAGTAACTCCTTTATGTTTTGATTCTTCGGATCTATCCTCTCTGCTTCTCGCAACAAAAGAACTGCCTTCTCTCTATTGCCTTCCTCTGAGTAAATCTTCCCGAGACTAAAATAAGGTTCAGCTATATTCCTATTTTGTTCTATTGCTGTTTCAAGAAGTCCCTTTGCTTCCTCAATTAAACCATTTTGGACATAGAGATCAGCAAGGGATATAAGGACATCTAACGAATTTGCATCGCTTTGAAGTCCATCCTGAGTCATCTGGACACCTCCCGATTAAATATCTTTTTTTGCAACTCCGTAACCAGATCGAGGTTTTCCTTTATTTCTTTCTTTCGTTTTTCCTCTTTACTTAAAAGGAAACACGAATTCCATTCGGAAATTGCTTCCATAAATTTCCCTGAAGCCAGATAATAATAACCCAACTCATAAATAATCCTCGGGTCATCTGAATACCTGCACTTTAATTCGGAAAGGATCTGGATACCCTTCTCATACTCTCTTCTGTTCCAAACCCCAGTAAGTTCCTTCAACTTCATTTCAACCTCATCCTCTTCCTTCCTAGCTCCCCTTAAAATATCATCCACTGCTATCCTTTTCTCCGTAATAATTCCCGTCATAATCATCCCGTAGAGGGATTTCAGAACAGCAAATTCATCCCCAATCTCCGCAATAAGCTCGGTTATAGTCCGCTTCCCGTCTATTAGAGAAAGAATCCTCCATTCCATTCTATCAAGATTTACCTGCTCCATCTCTATAATCTCAGAAGAAACTTCAAGAAGTATATCGCGAGAAGGGATTACTTCCTCCATCTTCGACATTTCGTCCATCCTCCTCGCAGCTTCCAGGATTATGTTCTCTATCTTCATTTCTAATTCCAGGGAACCAGGAACAGAAAAATCACTCTCCTCAAAACTAAAATATCCCGATTTAATCAAGAAAAGGGGATAGATTACCTCTTCAACAATCTTTTCAAATAACACTTTAAAGGTATTCCCTGTCATTACCTGTTTCTCGATGATGTAATCTATAAACCCCTCGCCTTTCAGGGATGAAATTTCCTCCCTGCCTACTAAGTCACGTCTCTGCATCTCCTCCTTTAACCTATCTATCAGATCAATATAAGCGAGTTTTCCATCCTTAAAATAAATAGTATAATTCTTCTTACTTTCATAATCAGTTAAGCTAAGTGTGCCTCTTTTATCAGTGAGCGATATCAACTGGAATAATTCAAAAAGTCCCAATTCCGAAATAGGAGCCTCAATTGGCATTATATCTCTCCAGTAAGTTTGCGAAGCCTAAGGAGACTTTCGAGAGCCTCACTTGCCTGAAGCGACACTTCACTGTCTCCTGCTTTCTTAATTATAGTTTCCCAGAGATTCTCCGCTTTCTTATATTTACCCGCCCTGAAATAAATAGAAGCAAGAGAATCATACGCTTTAATATTCTCCCCGTTAAAACTTATCGCCTGCTTCAGGCTCTCCACTGCTTTCCCTATCTTTCCAGCCATACAATATGCCTTCCCCACCCATAGAGCAATATCACTATCCGCCTTGATTACCCCCTTTGAATCATTAGCTGCCTTAATGGCCCCTTTATAATCTTTTAGTTTTAAACGCGTTTTGATTAACAACTTCAGGGCATCCTTATTTCTTGGATCTAATTTCCTGGCTTTAAGTAAATTACTCTCGGCTTCTTTAAAATTCCTCTTTCTAATTTTTAATTTTGCAAGTAATAAATAAGCATCTCCGGAAGGAGAGATAGAGAGACTCCTCTTAATATACGCTAAGGCCTTCACTCTATTTCTTAAGGGTAGATAGAGAGAGCCAATCTCCCGCAGGATATCTGCATTGTTTTTCCAATCTGGAAAGCCCTTTAATATCCGAATAGCCTTTCCATATTCCTTTTTATGTTTAGAATAACGAGCTGAAACAAAATAAGGAAAGGGGTCTTTAACGTTCCTATCCCTTAAGATTTTGGCCATAGCATTAGCCTGCCCCCATTCACCATTTTGCACATAAACTGAAGCTAAAATCCTAACGGCTTCCTCATTATCGGGTATTAATGCGAAAAGTACGTCCTTTACTTCACCCAATAGTCCTTTATCCCTATATATCTTACCAAGAAGTATTAGTACTCGGGAATTCTCTGGTTCATGCTGCCTCACTTCATTTAAAACCTTTAGTGCTTCATCAAGTTTATTTTCCGCAAAGAGATGTTCTGCTTTCTCAATGCTCTCTTCCACATCGAAGACTAAAATCTCATCCTCTATCGCTCCAAATAGATTCTCAAATATTTCTTCTTCTCCTGCTTCTTCACCAACCACACCTCCCATTTCCATTTCCTCAGTTAATTCTCTAGCAACCAGAAGATCCAGCCTATCAGAATAGATATCCAGTCCCAACTTAAATCTATTGCTGGTATAAAAAGGATTTATCTCCATTGCCTTTTTTGTTGCTTCCAATGCCCTATCATACTTACCAATACGAGAAAAAGCGAAACCGAGATTATAATATGCCTCTGCAAAACCATCATCCCTATCTACTGCTTGTTGAAATTGATGGATGGCTGATTCAAATCTCTCAGTACTCAAATAAACAGAACCAAGATAATTGTACGGCAATGGGTATTCCTCTTTTATCTGTATCACTTTCTTAAATAACCTCTCTGCCTTATCAAAATCTCCCCTGCTCATATGAATCAAACCAATATTCAGATAGGGGTCGGGATAATCTGGATTGAGTTTATTTGCCTTCTTAAAACACTCAAAAGCCTTTCCCGGGTTTCTTGAATGATAACTAACCACTCCAAGATTATTCCAGGAAACTGCATAATTCCTGTCTTTGGAAATAGCTCGCTCATACCATGATACCGCCTCAGTAAGTCTCCCAAGCCTGTGACAGGCAATGCCTAGATTATTAGCTACTTTCGGCGAGTCAGGGTCATCCTTAAGGGCTTCAGAGTATACTGAAATAGCATCTTCATTCTTGCCCAGAAATAAAAGTACTTCTCCTATCTGTTCCTTTATGAGTGGATTGCCGGGGTCTACCTCCTTTGCTCTTCGCAGTTCCCTGAGTGCTTCTTCAAACATTCCTTTGTTCTTATAAGTGAGTCCCATTACATAATAACCAAAGAACGGTTGGTCTTTCACCATACTCTTCGAAATCGAAAGAAAATCTTCGTATCCCTTCTGCCTGTATATTCCTAATCCAAGATTTGGTTCTGTCTTCCCGTATCTTGGATTCAACTGGACCGCCTTATTCGCCGCCTCCTTTGCTTTATCAAATCTGCCCTCCTCGCCATATGCAAAGGAAAGCAAATAATAAGTCTCTGCATCTTTAGGGTCAAGTTTGATGGCTTTCTTTAATTCATTTATTGCGTGGGGGAAAACACCCAGATTATAATAAACCTCCCCTAAATACTTATGGGCCGAACTTAGGTCACCGCGTATACGTATAGCTTTCTTGAAGGCTTCAATGGCAGGCTCATAAAAACCTATGGACTTACAGGAAATACCCATCTCTATTAGTGCATCCTTATCAGCGGGATTGTGCCGGAGATATTTATTATAATGTTTTAGTGCATCATAGTAATCTCCAGTACTCTTATATGCTCTGGCTAATTTCAATCTTGCTTCTGCACCATTTGGCGCCTTCTCTACCTCCTTTTTCAATCTTTCAACATCCTCATCGTAATACCCGGTTGTCCTGTATATATAATCAAGATTATTCTTTGCAAGTGTAAAATGGGGCTCTATCTCAAGAGCTCTTTTCAACTCTTCAACTGCATCCTTTATCAAACTCTTGTTATAGTAAACAATAGCAAGATTATTATGAGCCCCTGGATCATCAGGGTCTATTTTTTGGGCAAAAAGTTTTAAAATATTCTTTTCCTGATTAGATATTTCCAATTTATAAAAGATCCATTGCTTTTAACATGGTAACTAACCCATCAGTATCAGGTATGAGCAAGAGATAGGCATTTAATTCTTTCCTTGGTTCCTTGAAATGGAAAATAGTCTTAACACAGAATACATATTCTTCTTCTCCCGAGAACTCCAGATAGGCACTGGATATAATCGCTCTAAAATCATCTCTAACAATAAAGGGAACTGAAGGTAGGAACATTAGACCAAGAAATTCAGAAATTGCACTGAGATACGAACTGCACAATATATTGGCTACCTCTTGAATGGATGAAATCCCCATCTCGCTGATCTCTCTATCCCCCTCTATTTCTTCGTTTAACAATATATGAATTAATGTCTTTGCATCTTTATCACTCATCACTATCAAATTCCTCCCTGTAACATCTCCAAAGAACCTGGTAAGAGCAGCCACAGTAATACCAACGTTCCTCCCAAGAAGTTCAGGGGTCTTTTCGATAGGCATAATCTCTATCCTCGGTACCTCCACACCTACCTCTTTCCCTAACATCTGAGTCAATGCCGTTGCTGCGTGTCCCCCGCCGATATTAGCAGATTCCTTTATTCCGTCCAATTGTAATTCCTTAAGCTCCTTTATTTTCATATCTCCTCCTATATCTGAAGCTTGGCAAATCAAGTATCAGACAGGGTTTCCCATCCCCAATTATCGTAATTCCTGTATACTCCTTTATTGTATTAAGTGGAAGTGGTAAAGGTTTAACAACAGCGTCAGAGCTTCCTTTGAAATTATCAACTATTAGAGCAAATCTTTCATTCTCTATCTCTACAATAACACAAGGAAGAATGGCCTTACTCTTTTTATCATTGGAATAGTCTTTCATAATATCAGAAAAACGGTAAACCGGTAAGATTTCCCTTCGAAGTAACATGATCTCCTTACCCATTAGTTGAGAGATTGTCACCTCGGGAATCATTATAGTCTCATCAACAAATGTCATTGGAAGTGCAAAAATTTGTCCTTTTGATTCAATGAGATAAACCCTTATAATGGACATTGAAAGAGGCATTTTCATTGAGACGGTTGTTCCCTTATTTTTCTCTGTTTTGATATTCACGCTACCACCCACTGATCTCACAATATCTTTCACTATATCAAGACCAACTCCACGACCGGAAACTTCGCTTACCGTATTAAGAGTTGTAAAGCCGGGAAGGAAAAGGAGTCTCAGTATCTCCTTTTTTGTAAGCGTATCTATCTCCCCCTCTCTCACCCAACCTTTCTCAAGCGCAGTTAAGAGAACCTCCTTTTCATCTATACCTTTACCATCATCACTTATTTCTATTAGTATATCTCCTTTGGCCCTCTTTGCAGAGACTGTTATCCTCCCCGTAGCGACTTTACCCGCCTTTTCTCGCACTAAAGGGGGTTCAATACCGTGACTAACAGCATTTCGTATTAGATGTATTAATGGATAACTGATACCTTCAAGAAGGGAACGGTCAACCTCTATATCAGAACCATAAATATCAAGGGATACTTCTCTACCAAGTTCTTTACTCAAATCTCTTACGTAACGAGGAAATTTATTAAAAATTAAAGAAAGAGGAACTAATCTTATCCTTGTAACAATATTCTGTAACTCTTTTAAGGAGCTATTGTGTGCTTCTAGAACTCTTTTATTTTGCTCCTCCTCTATATCCTTTAATAAAACCGACAATTGCGATGAAGAAACAACTAATTCTCCAACTACATTCTGCAGATAATCCAAAAGCTCTACATTGACACGAATACCACCAACTCCACCCTTAGGAACCCTCTTCTCTTTTTCTTCTCCTTCGATTCTGATCTCTTCTATCCCATCCATAGTTGATAGCATTTCCCTGACCCCTTCCGCATTAGCACACCTGACCCAGAATGTATCCCCCATTTCTCCAGCTTTGATCTCCTCAAAGGAAGGCTTTATCTCCTCAATTTCTTCCCTTTCCTCTATTCTTTTAATTATTACCGCAGCTCTGGCGCCGGGTAATTCTATATCTTTTTTGAGTGTTATCTTTATAAAGAGTGGACCCCCCTCTTGTATTCTTTCCTCTAAACCTTCTCTATCCTCTTCTCCGATCTTTCCTACCAGGTATTCTAATCTATCTATCTCTCCAAATATTCTGTCAATTATCCCTTTATCCACTCCTTTACCGTATTTTTTTATTTCCTCAAGACGTTCCTCAAGATCATGGGAAATACTCTCAATCTCTTTATACCCTAATGAAGCAGCCATACCTTTTAGAGTATGGAATATTCTAAAGGCTTCAGTAATAATTTCATCGTTCGTGGGATCTTTCTCCATTTTTACTACTATCTCGTCCAGGCGATCCAGATATTCCCCTGCTTCTTCTTTGAAGAGTTTTATATATTGACTTCTATCTCCATTCATTATAATTTTAAAACCCTTTGAACCGCCTCAAGCACCCGTGATGGTTGGAATGGCTTCACCACATAATCTTTTGCACCCGCCTGAATTGCCTCAACTACCAGACTCTGGTGTCCCATTGCACTAACCATTACGATCTTTGCATCTCTATCTTTTTCCATTATTTCTTTTACGGCATCAATTCCGCTCATATCAGGCATTATGATATCCATGGTTACAAGGTCAGGCTTATGTTCTAAATACTTCTCTACAGCCATGGCTCCATTCTCAGCTTCAGAACAGATTTCGTAACCACCTTTTTTTAAAATATCCCCTAACATTTTCCTCATAAATATTGCATCATCTACTATCAAAACTCTTGCACCCATAAAACCTCCTTACATCAAACTAACTCATCTACATCAATTATTATATATTTATCCTCTTCAATTTGAACAATCCCTTTTATATACTTAGACTCTATCTTCTCCTCAAGGCTGGAAGGCACATCTTTCAACGCATCGGGTAAAAACTCATGAATAGTTAGAATTCTATCCGGTCTAAGGCCTACTAATGAATCTTTTATATTGCAGAGAATAATGTCAGGAGATGTTGCTCTCCCCTTAAAACCTACTTTCTTTTTAAGGTCAAAGATTGAGACAGTATCACCACGAAGGTTCATAACCCCTTCAATATATTCGGGAGTTAATGGGACAGGAGTAATTCTTATCCCCTCAACTATTTCTTTTACCTTCGAAAGATTCACACCAAAGAGCTTATCGTCAATTGTAAAGCTTAATATTTCCAATTTATTCTACCCCCATCCATTCAAAATGTGGATGATTCAATGGGTCAGGTTTAAATCCGTATACTCCTGGTCGAACGAGTGTAAAGCTAGTGTAATGAACGAGAAACACAAAGGGCGCATCCTCCACTATCATACGCTCTGTCTTCCTGTAGATTTCCTCTCTCTTGACAGGATTTATCTCTCTAAGCCCTCCTTCTATAAGAGAATCAACCTCTTTGTTAGAATAGAAGGTCGAGTTCCCACTTGCTCCTTTTGAAGACGAGTGAAAGAGGGGAAAGAGAAAATTGTTTGGGTCCCCTGTGTCGGCACCCCATCCAAGCAAGAAAAGCTGGGTCTCTCCGTTATGTGCTTTCTTTAGAAATTCACCCCAGGGATATTCCTCTATTTCTATTTGGACCCCTATGTTTGCAAATGACTTTTTAAGAAACTCCGCTCTCTTAAGGTTAATTGGGGAATCTTGTATAGTTAACTTATATACATCTGGTAGCCCATTTTGATAACCGGCTTCTTTCAAGAGGTCCCTTGCGGTGTGGGGATTATATCCATAACCTCTAAGATTGGGATTATACACAGAAAGACTCGGGGGAAAAACTCCTCGAGACACTGTACCCAACCCCGAAGCAGTCTCCTTTATAAACACCTCTTTATTAACAGCATAATTAAGAGCCTGCCTTACCCTTCTATCGCTAAATGGTAAATCAGTTCTGTTAAAATTGAACCCCATATAGTTAACATTAAGATAATCAGAAGCGATGAGTTTATCCAGAAGGTTTGGATCCTCTCTTATTTTTGGGACATCTTCCGAAGAAACCTCAGTTACATCAACAAGATTCTCCTTAAAAGCTATAAGGCCACTATCAGCCTTTTTGTAGATTAGTCGGGAGGGATAGGGTGGTCCGAGCACATAATCTGTATGGGCCTCAAGAGTTATGTGACTTCCTTTTTCCCACTCAACAAATTTGAAGGGACCTATACCTTTAGGTATCCTATTGGTGTCTTCTTTATAACTTTTCGATATGATAGACCCCGCAGTCGTTGCGAGATTCGGAATCAAGGGCATAAACGGGGTTTTTAGTCTGATCATTATTGTATAAGGACTACCTACTCTTATACTAGTAATTGGATCGAAAATAAATTTTTGGGGGCCTTCTTTTATCCTTTCAAGGGAGTATTTAATATCCTCGGCGTCAATCTTCTCACCGTTATGAGCCACCACATCATCCCTGATTGTAAAACGCCACTCTAAGGCATCTTCAGATAATTCCCAATCCGAAACGATTAATGGATATACCTCTGCTCTGAAACTGAAATTAAAGAGACCACGATGTATGGAGGATGCCACTTTATTGGAATCAGCATCTCCAATCTTTACAGGGTCAAGGTCTAAAGGTTCCCTTGGAAGATACACTCTTAGTTCCTTGCCTTTATCCTTGCTAAGTATGTTAAAGGACTGAATATCTCTCCAGGCGCCCATCATAATATTGTCCCCAATCTTCTTCTCTTTAGCCATTCTTTCTTCGATATCCCTTATTACTTCAATATTCCTATTCCCTGCAGCAGTTATCAATTCAAATGAATCGGTTATTCCTGCCACAATATCCTTTTGTTTGTCAATAGATGGCTTAATGCTCGTTACTATTTCTGTGAGATATTTTATCTGCTCTTCATTCCCCTTAAATGCATTTTCACATTCAAAAACCATATCTCTGAGACGATTAATTATTTCCATCAATTTTTGCACCATCATGTCCAACTTTTCTATTTCTTCCCTAACAGGATTAAAAAAGCCCCATAATCCTTTTGCTATCTCTGAATAATCACTTGAAAGAGATTGCATTTCTCCTACTATCGCATCGAGTCCACTTAAATCACCGGATATTCTTGATGCTTCTATTTTCCCATACAGCGAGACTACCCTTGCCCTATCACAGAGTCCATCTATCTCTTCTGCCAACCTACCAAGCCTAACCGAAACCATGTTAAGACTCTCCTGAATCTTCCCCACCTCTTTTATTTCCTCTATCTCTTTATCTATGAAGGATTTTATTTTGTTAATGCTATCTATCGACTGCCTTGCTTTTTCTAATGTTGAGGGAATAATTTCTTCTATCTTCTTCATACCTTCCCCAACCTTGGTCAGCATTTCTTGTATATCCTGTAGTTCACTTAGGTCTAAACTCTCTGTAATTTGCCCTTCCTTTAAATTCTCTAAATCAGCAAGGCTATCTTCACTCAAGCTAAACATGACATTCAGAGTCGAATCCAATTGAGGAATATTCCTTATAATATCAGGAGAGCGGAAGTCTCTCAAATCCTGATGTAGATTGGAGTGATGCTCAATAATCTCACCAATAGAATCTTTCTGGCCTTGCATAAGATTAATCTTCCCAGCCTTCAATATAAAATTTCTGGACAGTAATAGCAAGGAGTTGGCAACAACATCTATGTTCTGTCTTTTTGTATTTATCCTTTCGAGTAGTTCAATGAATTGGTCTATTGTCTCTATTATAAGAGAATTTTTACCCTTTAAATCATTAGAACTGAACTCCAGTTGCTCCTTAAATTCCTCAAAACTGGAAAGTGTATCCTCTAGGGTCTTAAAATTATCCACTATTTTCTTTGACTCTTCTCCCAGTATTTCAAGGGATTCTACCATTGCATCTACCATCTTCAGGGATTGTCCTGTAAGATTTCCAAGCTCTCCAGCCACAACCTCAAAACCCCTGCCTGAACTTCCTGCCTGATAAGATTTAATCTCGGCATTCCTTGCGGTATTGGAAGATGCCTGGTTGAGCTCGAGGAGTTTTTTGACAATAGAATTAATTTCTTCTCTCTTTCCCGTTAATCTATCGAGCCTCTGGCTTAAGTTGTCTGTAATTCGAAAAAAGACTCTGATTTTTTCTAAAATTTCATTAGAAAAACTAAGGGCAAGGGAGAGCAATTCGTCACTTTTTCTAATAGTTGAGCTAAAAGAATCTGAAGCTTCAGTAATAACCGACATAGCAGCATAGAGATTCTTTAAGTTGTTTCTTACCCTCTCCAGTTCATCAGCACATTTTATCTGTTCATTAGAGATATTTTTTAATGAAGAATATATGCTTCTGGACATATCCCTTAGTTCACTGATATTATCTCTAAGGTTATTATTTTTCTCCATCTTTAACTATTTTAAAAATATCAATAAATATACTATATGTCAAGGCTATAGATAAAAAAGAGGGTTTTATTAATGAGTATCCCTCTTGACATAGAACCAATATTCGATAAATAATTAACTGTAAGAGAAAAAAGATGATGGTTTATTTTGATTGGGATTCAATAAAAGAAATACTGCAAAAAGAAATCAACGAATCTGCTTATAAAGCTTGGTTTGCCAATATGGAGGTAGAGGCAGTGGAAGATGAAGATGTTTATTTCACAGTTCCAAACACGTTTACTGAAAACTGGATAAGTGAACATTTTATAAATCACCTTAAAGCAGCTATAAAAGAGGCAACGAATAAAAATTTTAATATCCATTTCCTTGTAAAAGAAAAAGGAACAATAGGTAAACCAGAGCCTATAAAGAATACAATTAGGGTGCACGATAAAAGAAAAACATTTCTCTATGAAAGATATACTTTTAATTCCTTTGTAGTGGGAGATAACAATAAATTTGCCTATGCAGCCGCTACAGCAGTTGCAAATGCTCCAGGACGTGCATATAACCCGCTCTTTATTTATGGCGGCGTGGGACTCGGCAAAACACACCTACTCCAAGCAACAGGTAATAAAGTTTACAGTCAGTACCCAAATCTCCATATTCTTTATACCCAATCAGAAGAATTTTTAAACGAGATGATTAAAGCCATTCAAGAACATTCTACAGTGGAGTTCAAAAAAAAATACCGCGAGATAGACTTACTTCTTATAGATGATATCCATTTTTTAGCACGAAAAGAGAGACTCCAGGAAGAATTCTTTCATACATTCAATGCGCTTTTTGAAGCAAAAAAACAAATTGTTATAACATCGGACAGACCCCCTAAGGATATTCCAGACCTTGAAGAGAGATTAATTTCAAGGTTCCACTGGGGTTTAATGGTAGACCTCCAACCTCCCGACTTTGAAACTCGTCTTGCAATCCTCAGGGCAAAGACGCAAGAAGACGATATCGGGATAGACGATGAGATACTTAAATTTATAGCTTTAAATATACAATCTAACATAAGGGAATTAGAGGGATGTTTAATTAAATTGTTAGCTCATGCCTCTATTTATAAAACAGATATTGATATAGATTCAGCAAAGGGGGTTCTTAAAGATATTATTAAAGAAAAAGACAAGCGTCTTACCCAGGAAGGTATAATGAAAGTAGTCTCGGAATTTTATAATATACCCGTAGAGATGATAAAAGGGGATAGTCGTTTGAAAAGTATTGTCCATGCCCGTCAGATAGTTATTTATCTCGCAAGAGAATTAACAAATCTATCGTTAAAAGAGATTGGCGATGGTCTTGGTAATAGAGATCATTCTACAATCCTACACTCTCACAAGAAAATTGCTAACCTTATAAAAAGGGATGTAGAAACAAAAGAGGAAATCTTGAAGATAAAAAGTTCATTTATAGGAGCCTGAATGTTAAAAGAAATTTATCCACAGGTTATCATCAAGGTTATACATAAAATAAATACGGGGTGTTCAAGTAGTAATATATTTTTACAGTTTTTCCACTTTTCCACACCCACAACAACAACTACAAATAAAAATAGAATAGTAAAATAGGAGGAAGAATATGTTATTCTCAATAGAAACAGAAGAGTTTTTAAAAGAATTAAGTATAGTTAATCAAGTTATTCCCAAACACACAACATTCCCTGTACTTTCTAATATTCGTGTAGAAGCAAAAAATAAAGCAATACATATTTTTGGAACTGATCTTGATACTTCAATTAGTTATACAACAAATCTTACTAATATTGAGGAAGAAGGTGTAATAATTATACCAGCGAAAACCCTCTATTCTATGATACGAGAATTAAAAGGTAAGGCCACATTTAAAAAAGAAGGGAATAGGATAAAAGTCGAGTACGACCAGGGATATTTTTTCTTACCTTTAATGGAAGAGGAAGACTTTCCTTTAGAGCCTGACATAAATAAAGAAAATGCATTTAAGATAAATACAAAAGAGATAAAAAAACCAATAGATAAATTAATTTTTATTATTCCCGAGGACACTGCAAAGAGAAATATAAGCGGAATGTTATGGGAGTATAAAGAAAGTAAATTAAAAATGGTAGCAACGGATAGTTTTAGACTGGGATACAGTGAGATAGATATTGACCTGGGAAAAGAATCTTTTGAGATAGTTATACCTCCAAAAATACTCAAACAAGTTTCTTTATCTGAAAGCAAAGAGATGTGGGTGGGAATAGATGAAAGTCGGATTTACTATATTGGGAATAAATTTACAATAGTCTCAAGGTTAATAAAGGTTGACTTCCCTAATTATAAATCTGCTATACCCGATAAAAACGAAAATATTCTAAAAATAGAAAGAGATTCCTTTATCTCTTCTCTCCGGAGGGTTTCAATATTCTCTAATGATAAATCAAGAACTATAAAAATGGATATAGGAGGGGACCTGTTGCTCAGCGCTTCTTCAGAAATAGGAGAAGGAAAAGAAGAAATCAACGGAGAATATAATGGTAAAGAAATAAATATCGCTTTATCTGCTAACTATCTTATTGAAATTCTCCATAACATTAGTTCAAAGAAGGTATCCTTAAAATTTGGAGAATCAAATAAACCTGTTATAATAGAGGGAGAAGAAAAAGATATTCTATATCTACTGATGCCGGTTGTTATTGAGTAGTTTTTTTAATTAACTCCGTGTATATTTTTATATCCTTCTTCTATAAGTAATCTGGTAGTAATACCACTTCCTTCCTGTTTTTTCCAATTGATGTTTGTGTGTTTTACACCACAGGAAGGACTATCTTCTTTGAGATATATTTTTTTAGGTTTTATTTTTTTTATAAAATTTAAGAATTCTTTTGCCCCTCTTCTAAAATTTTCCGTAACATCTTTTCCTTCTTCGTTTATAATTCTATCCCCTTTAATAGTGGCTTTGGGTCTTGGAATACCTAAACCTCCGAGGATTTCCGGGCAAACAGGTATTACAATCCCCTTTTTAAACAAGAGAAGAATTTCATCTTTTAAGGAATTTTCCCCATTATAACGTGTATTCATTCCTATAAGACAGGCAGATACAACAAATATGGGTGTTTTTAGAGTAGAATCAATCAACCTTTTGAACTTTACCAGCCTTCAGGCATTTTGAGCAGACGTAAATCCTTTTTACCTCACCATTAATCATAGCTTTTACTCTATGAAGATTAGGTTTATTCTTGGTTTTAGTTTTCCTTTTGGAATGACTTACTTTATTACCAAATTGTGTTGTCTTTCCACAGATTGCGCATCGCTTTCCCATCTAAACCCTCCTTTTTAGCCCATAATTTATATAATAAAACAAAACTGTCAATCCTTCTCTCTTATTTGGATTTATCTTTTTCTTATTGTCGTCCTGACACTACCCCAACCAATTATCTGTCTCTCTCTATAAAAGATAGCAAAAATTGTTACCGGTTGATTTTGTTTTCCACCCTTAAGGCGATTAGTATAGAATATACCATTTGGTGAAATCTTACCCGCATCCTGTGGCGAAAGATACCAGAATACTTTATAACCTTCATTAAGGATTGTTTTTACCTTGATTTGTATACTAAAACCTTCAATTATTTCATCAGGTAGATACAGATGTATGTTTGGGTTTGCTCCGATAATAATGAGAGCTTTGCCAGGTTTTATATTTATGTTTTCCAATGGTTTTGCGATAATAATCCCTGAGCCGTTTCTTTTAGGTGTAAAAGTTCCATACTGGTTAACAATACCAAGATCCGCTGGAACCACTTCCCAGTGAATAGGTATGGTTTGAAGTGTTCTAAATGTATACTCTTCTCCTAAATTAAGTTTCTTAAAACGTGGTGTTACAATTAAATCTTTAAACTTACCTGGAACAATTGATATCCTGGCGGAAGCAATTCCACCCCCAAAACGCTGGGGTACTATCGCGACTACCCTACCAGTGATAGGATTTTTCCCTGCAAAGAAAGTCCCATCCCTTCTTATAAAACCACACTGATTGGGAATTACCTTCCAGCGGACGGGTATATCCCTTTCTCCTACCTCGGTTGTTCCAATCTTTACTTGAAAACGCACCATCTCTCCAGGATGAAGGGTTGTTTTTTCGGGTATAATCCTTACTTTGAGTTTTCCCGACACGATGACTATAGCCCTTCCGAGTTTTTCAACTCCTCCTTCCTCTGTTTTTGCAGTTATAATACCTCTTCCGGGGATTTTAGCGTGAAACAATCCATTTTTATCTATTACCCCTATGTCCTCTGGTTCTATCCTCCAAATTACTTTACCACCCTCTTTAATAAAAAACTGTATTTTCTCACCAGTTTTAATTTTTATGAACTTCGGAACTATTTCCAGTGTTTTTAAACTTCCTTTTACTCTAATAAATGCACTTACAATATTCTTATTATCCAATATAGCTACCACGCGTCCCCTACCCGGTTTTTTTGCAGTGAATTGCCCATCATTGATATAACCTATTTCTTCCGGTATAATCTTCCATTTTAAAGGTTTTCCATTTAAAACTCTAAATTGAATTTTCTCTCCCGGTTCTATAACAACTATATCAGGGACTATCTTTGCTTTCTTTCCTCCTGTAATCCTTATATATGTATAACCTGCAATAGTTTTTCCATCCACCGTTGCCCTACATCTTAATACCCCCCTACCTTCTCTTTTTGGAATAAAAACACCACCTACTACCTGCCCAAGGTCATAGGGGACAACGTCGAATTTAGTTTCCCCTGTAAACAATTTCCCATCTTCATTCATTATTGTTACAGAGAATGGGATTTTCTCTCCTGTGCCTCCTTCTATCGGGTTAGGTGAAATTTGAAGCTCTAAGGAAAGTAATAGCAGAATAAACATCATCCCTCCTTATGGAATGTAATTGCTTGTTGAACTGGTTCTAATAGTGAGAGGTAATGAATTCCATTCTCTAATACAGGAAGGGAATCGCTTTTTATATAGAGTATATTCGAGTTCTTTGTATCAAAAACCTTCTTCTCTCCATCTATATTTAACGCGATTTCTTTTCCTGGCTCTTCCAAGATAATTACCACGTCAAATTCTTCTCCTACAACAGATCCATCTTCGGGGAAGACAAGGCGTGTTTCCTCAAACTCAGGTTTAGTGGGTTTTTTAGATACAAATACTTCCTTTTTACTCTCTTTTTCTTCCTTGTCTATGGCAACCTCAGGTTTCCTATATGGATGCTCTATTGGTTCTTTTTTCTCAATTTGCCTGCGAGGTTCGGTTAATAGTTCAGGTTTTTCAACTTCTTTTGTGATGCGAATCCCAGGTTTATTTAGATAAGTAAATAGGATAATAAAAAAGATTAACATGGCAGCAGCACCAAGAGTTACATACTTCCAGTTAATTCTGTATATTCTTCTTTCGGTTGTTTCTTTGATTATCGTACTTATAAGATCCTTTGGAATAAGAACATCCTCTTTTGTCTTTTTTATTAGCTCTGCGATCTTTTTCTTCTCCCCCAGCTTTTTTTGGCATTCCTTGCAACTCTTGAGGTGTTCCTTTAGAATTTTCTCTTCATTAATATTAAGTTCGCCATCAATATATCCTTGAATCATATCATCAAATCTGTTATTTTTCATATTCTTTCCTTTATAAGGTTTGTAAGTGTTGAAATACCTCGATGAAGTCTTGAGCGCACCGTACCAACAGGTATCCCTAATATTTTTGCTATAGTTGCATAGTCATTGTCTTCATAGTAACGCAGGATAAGTACAGCCTGGTAATTCTCGGGGAGGTCCTGTATAGTATTTCTTATAAGTGCCCTATCCTCTTCCTTAAAGAAATTTTTCTCTGGATTTTTTTTCATCTCAGTAGGTTTGATATCATCGATTGATATTGTCTTCCATCTAGCGTTCTTCCTCCTATATTGAAATACCCTGTTTAGGGCGATTCTATATATCCACGTATATATCGAAGCATCACCGCGAAAACTACTGAATCCTTTCCATGCATTCACAAATACATCTTGAGTTAGATCCTTAGTGGTTTCATAATCCTCTATCATATTGTATATCATTTTAAATATCCTTGGCGTGAAATCCCTGGCAATTTCCTCAAATCTTCTCCTTTGATCTTTCTTTTCATTTTCCATAGTCTCCGCTAAACTTGTTTTTTATATGTTACGCTTCAAACGAGATATATCTTCTCGGAGCCTATCATAATCAGATATAGTTTTATCCAACATTACTTTGAGTCTTCTGGTTCTATCTCTTAAATCCTTTGTTCTTTTAACCGTGGTTCCTATTTCATCTTTCGTTTCTTCACCTACCCATTTTTCTACCTCTATTTGTTTCATAAACTGATAATCTTTCTCTATTTCACTCACAGTCCGATTTAATTCCGTTTTTGGGATATTTTTAATCCTGCGCTCAATTTGATCGATAAGGAAATTTATTGAAGAGAGTAGTTGAATTGTTTCTTCTTTTTTGTGTTCCCTTATAAATTCTCCGAGTTCTTTTCTCTGTTTTGACAATTGATCAACCATACCCTTTAAATCAATCAGTTGGGCATCTATTCTTACAAACAGAGGAGCTGTCTTTCTTATGGTATATCGAATATTCTGTATTTTACCTCTGAGTGTTCCCTGTTTCTTCCTTATTGTTTCATACTCTTCTTTTAGTTGGTCAATTTTGCTTCTGTACTCGTCCGTAAGTCCTAATCTCCTTACCAGAGCATATCCCTGGTCAATCAGGAGGGTTGCCTTCAGTATATCTCCTCTTTGGATTGCTATCTCTATTTTCTTTAAAAGGATTTTAAGATTATCCTCTTTCCATCTATACCAGCGTTTTATCTCCTCTATTTTGAATTTCCTTACCTCTATCGCCATACCTCTTTTTACCTGTGCCACCCTTTCTCTTTCCAGAAGAACCGTGCTGCCAGTTGCAAGCTCACGGATATCTACCTTTCCAGACAACACTTTCACTTCTGCTTCATCATCCTTATAAGAGACAATGAATTCAGTTCCTCTAACTCCTGATACCGACACGGGATTATTTACTTCAAAAGATTCACCTTTTACGAGACCCTTTACTTTTGCCCATATTCTTCCGAGAGACAAAAACACACTTCTTTTTTTGCCGCTCGTTGTGCTGAGCGTTGAATTTTCGTCTACGAACAACTTACTACTATCCGAATACAGAATTTCTGCTTTAGAGCTATCCTTCACGATGACAGTATCTTCGTCCAATACCTCCATACCCAGATAGGGTATAAAGGTGCTGTCGGCTCTCTTAATTACTACATCGTTAGTGTAAAAATTTAATATTGCTCCAATAATTAATAATACCATTATTTTCTCCTTTCTATTTCTTTAGATAAAAAAAGCCCAGAATAGTTCCCTAAAACCCACATTCGTAGACTACCCTGAGAGAATGCTTATCGTAACTTTCCTCAATTGACGGGTAATAGTATATCTCAAGATATCCGAGCTCCCACAATCTAAGATGTAGGCCCATGTTTAAATCAAACCTGACATAATCGCTTTGCTTAGAGACTGCTCCCCCAATTCCTATACTATGGTCTCCGGGGTACCAGTATAGAGAAGACGATAACTTGAGTGAGCTTGTAGTGTCAGCATAAGGATATCTATATATTCCAAAGGTGTTGTATATCTGGAGGTCACCAAACATTGATTCAAATCCGATTGCCCCATATTGATATTCTTCATTTTTATATTCAGGGTACTTAACCCATTGATATTCGACAATTGGTGAGAAACAATGTGCGAGGTATACTTTCAATGTCTGCATGAGGGAAAATCCTATATTCCCGTCTTTTTTATACACAAGGTGGTCAAAATCTGTGTAGAAAAGCTCTCTTTCATAGATACCAGAAAGAAAGGTGGAAACTCTGTTGGGGTAGAGATATTGATTCCCCAAAGTTAGATAATCTTTGGATACCCTCCTTATACCAGCTGTAATGCTATTGAAGCTTGATTCGTAGATTATGTTCCCTTCAATGACGTTTCCAGAGATAAGAGTATCAATGAACAGGTTATCGTTTCCTCTTGAATATCCGCCTTTTAATTTTAATGAAAATTCTTCTGTCATCTGCCATTTAAACTCGGGAGCAAAAACCAGGGATTGTTTTGGAGAAGTAAAAGGAAATCCTTTAATATCTGATGTGTCATCCTCTGCTCTATATAATGTAACTCCGAGATATAGACTTTTTGAAGATAGGCTTATTTTTCCTCCATAATAGCACCGCGGATATTCTATAAACAGGGAATCATAGCTTTTGGAATAGAGAAATATTGGGGTAAGGGTTAGAAATCCTATGTCTATTTCACCTGTAATGCCGAATCCACCTGGTGAGTAGATGGTAATTTCATCAAAGAAAGGATATATGTAACCCATTTCAAGATACCTCTGGTTCCCGGAGTAGCTGAGAAATGGATACCATTCTGATGGGTAATCTGGGTCGTGAAAGATAGAGAGGTTAAACAGATGGTTCCCTTTAGAAAGGGAAATATCCACTCCATAAACGGGTCCACTTTCTACTGAATAGGAAGTATCAGAGTAATAGTAATTTTGCATACCAAGGGATATATTGCCCCATATGTTAAGTGGTAGTATTTCTTTTCCTTTGATGACTATAAATCCCCACTCTCTTTTTTCCCCTTTAATACTGAGTTTGATTGAATGTTCCCCCTGTGGGAGGCTGTTTATCTGTTTAAAAAAATAGTCCCTGTCCTTTTCTCCCTCTATTTCCTTACCATCAAGATAGACCGTTACAGATTTGGGGTCCTCTGGGGGATCAAAGACGATAGTAATATCAAAAGGGACAGAGATTGAATCACTTGGAGATATGAGAAATATTGCAGAAATAATTAATTCTAACATCGGTTAAACCATTTAAATCCCTTATAATTTATTTACCATTAGGATACTAATTCACTTTGTTATGTCAAGAGTGTCCTTTTTATGAGTTTCCCTCTAACCCCTCTTTCTGCCACAGAGACACCCCGATACGGTCGGTTCCTCCCTACGGGGCAAGCCCCGATGAAATAGTTACACATTTCATAGGGCAGGCATTTTGACAATTTGTTGGCGTTTATTGTAAATAGTCCAACATCCAAAGTCGAAAGCCAAGAGGCAAGAGAGTCATCAGTCGATAGTCAAGCGTTGAAAACCCTGTCTTTTTTGTCAGGCAGGGATAAAGTGGTTTCTTTGTTATCATTTATTTGCTCTTTTATGCTCTTGATTTATGCCCTTATACCAGTAAATTATTAATTATGTTAAAGAAACTGGGGAAATATCTCTTTAGATATAAAGCTTTATTATTTTATGTTCTCCTTGTAATGATAATAGTTGCCATTCTAAGTGGTTTTACTATTGGTATGATTATACCTATTGTCTCTTCACTATTTGGGAAAGCACATGCAAGTAGTGGTCCATGGATTTTTCGATGGTTAATTAACTGGATAGGAAAGGGTGATAGAGTGGAGAGCCTCTGGAAACTCGCCTTTTCCCTTGTTCTAATATATGGGGTTAAATTCCCTTTTTCCCTTCTACTCTACTATCTATCAAATTCCCTTGAACAGAAAACAATAGAAGATATCAGAGTGGATATGTTTAAAAGATTGACCATTCTCTCTTATGGGTTTCATTCGAGAAGAAAATCGGGTGAATTGCTTTCAAAGATGACAAACGACACAGAGAAGATTAGTTTTGCCTTAAAAAGAGGAATAATCCATCTCGGCCAGAATATCTTTCTTCTAATCGTGTACCTTGGATTGGCGTGCTGGGCGTCCTGGAGGTTATTTCTAATTTCTCTGGTTCTCACTCCTGTTACTTTATGGATCATACAATTCATAGGTAAGAAGGTTCGAGGGAGGTTTACGACCTTAAGAAAGCAGAGGGCCTTCTTGAATACACTGGCATCAGAGATGCTACAGGGGATAAAAGTTATCAAGGCTTTTAGTATGGAAAAGTATGAAATAAATAGATTTAAGGATGCAAATGTCCAGTACCGGAAGAATTATGTAAAGAGTCATCTGCTGAAGGGGTTTCTACCTACTTCTTCAGAACTTCTTGGTGCAATCCTTGCAGGAGTCATACTCGGAGTGGGCGGAATTCTTATATATAAAGGTGTTATTACTCCCGATAAGTTTTTGGTTTTCCTCGGTAGTATCATTTTAGTGCAACAGCCTATTCGCCAATTAAATCTGGCTTACGGGGATCTACAACATGGGCTTACATCAATGGAGAGTGCTCTTGAGGTTATTGAAGCAGATAATTGTGTCAGGGACGATGGAAAAGCTAAATTAGTTTCTTTTAACAAGTCGATTCTATTTGAGAATATCTCATTTTGTTATGACGAGTCCCAACCAGTTCTCAGGAATATTAACCTCGAGATAAAAAAGGGTGAGACGATTGCTCTTGTAGGCCCTTCCGGATCTGGCAAGACCACATTGGTAAATTTAATTCCTCGGTTCTTTGATCCGACTACTGGCAGGCTGGAGATAGATGGCAAGGACGCCAGGGATTTTACTTTAAAAAGCCTTCGGAAGGGAATAGGATTAGTGTCACAGGAGGCTATCCTTTTTAATGACTCTATCAAGAATAACATACTTTACGGTAATTCTCGTGCAACAGGACTCAAACTTAACGAAGCTTTGGAAAGAAGTCATCTCAAGGAATTTATTGATGCTTTTCCAAAAGGAGTAAATACACAGATTGGAGAAAAGGGAGGGAGGATATCAGGGGGGGAGAGACAGCGGATATCTATAGCCCGCGCGATCCTTAAAGACCCTCCCATTATGATTTTTGATGAGGCAACCTCTTCTCTCGATGCTGAATCGGAAAAATTAGTTCAGGATGCAATAGCTGAATTGCTTAAAGGGAGGACAACAATAATTATCGCTCATCGGCTCTCAACCGTGAGGGGTGTTGATAGAATAATCGTTCTTGATAAAGGAGAAGTTGTAGAACAGGGAAATAATGAAGAACTGTTAAGTAAGGGAGGGATATATACCCGACTTTATAAACTTCAGTTTAAGGATATGAATTCTTCCAATAGGAATTCTTCCCATAGAGTTTAAACTAATCCTCCGGAATTTTAACAATGAGTACTCTTTGATAAGATTATGGGTTCAATAATGTATGTTTCAATAATTAAGTAGAGAGGGCTTTCTGTAAAGTTTTTTCATCCAGTTGTGTAATGGGCCCTTCGATTGTGATATCAATTAGAGAGAATGGCAACGGAAGCATGAATCTATCCCATGAGGAGAATCGAAAACAATGATTTGCTTCAATTTTTACAGCAAAGAGTGGAAGCCGGGTTCTTTTTGCAATCACAAGAGTTCCTCTTTTAGCTTCCCTTCGGGGTCCTTTTGGTCCATCCGGGGTTATTGCGATTTCCCTGCCTTCCTTTCCATACTGTATTAACTCCTGCATAACTCTTCTCCCTCTCTTTTTAGTATCTCCCCTGAAAACTTTGTATCCAAGAATCTTAAGTACGCGGCTTATGAGTTCTCCATCTGGACTTGTACTCACAATTATTCCTACACCCCTACCCCTATGAGAGAAGAGCACAGGCAGCATATTTTCATGCCAGAATGCATAGAAAACAGAGGAATTGTATTCAAGAATGTGTTCCCATCCATGAAAATGTAATTTCCAGGTGTGTCCCAGGATTAATATAAATGCTGTAAGTAAGGTTGGTCCGCTAAACCATAGAAAGGAGTGAATGAGCGATCCTATCATAGCACCCATGATTACCCAATCTATGCTTTAATTCTCCGAGTTTTTCTGATATCCTATCCTTATTCGTATAAATATTCTCAAGTTCACTGGCTATAGTTTTCGGGTTAACATCCTTTTGAAAAAGTTCAGGGACTACCTTTTCGGAATATATAAGATTTATCAGTCCAAAATACCTAACCTTAACCAGAAGCCTGGCGATAATTAAAGATAGAGGTGATAATTTGTAGACAATCACCATAGGTGTATGGAATATCCCTGCTTCGATTGTTGCCGTACCAGAAGTAACCACTGCAAGGTCACTTGCTTTTAGTATATCATAGGTCTTATCACAAAATACAGGTATGTTGTCCAGTAGCTCCCCCCCAACCTTTGCTATGAGTGGTAGAAGTTTCTCATTGTGTATGGCAACAACCGCTTCGCTCCCTGGATGGTTCTTCTTAAATAACATGAATGCACCGAGCATAGGAGCCAGGAGCCTTTTTATCTCTGGTTCTCTCGAACCAGGGAGTAGGGCAACTAAAAGGTCACCTTTTGACAGGTCTTCCCTTTTAATCTTACCCGGGGCAACTGCAATATCCAGCAGGGGATTTCCCGGGTAGGTGACATTTATTGCCTCTTTCCTAAAAAATTTTTCTTCAAAGGGTAATATAACGAAAAGATGTCTGAAGTATTTCCTGAGGTGTCTCACTCTCCACCCCCCCCATGCCCACACCTGTGGGGTTATAAAATAGAAAACCGGTATACCATTATTTCTTAAATACCTGGCAATAGGAATATTAAATCCTGGAAAATCAACGGTAACTGCAAAATCAAAGTACTCTCTCTTTATGTACTTTGAGATTTCTCTCCGCGCTTCTCGCAAGGATGAAAGCTTACTAAAAACCTCACTAAAACCTATAACGCTTATTTTATTAGAGGGATAGATAATCCGGGCCCCTTCTTCAATCATTTTATCCCCCCCGATACCAAAGAATTGTATACCGGGTCTAATTAGTTTTAATGATCTAATGAGTTTGGAAGCATGGAGATCGCCAGAGGCTTCTCCAGTAATGAATAATGCCTTCATTAAGGGTTTTCTTTAGGGGGCAAATTAATATTTACCCTATCTCCTCTACTCTCAATCCTATCTAAGATTTGGTGAGCAAGGGTAAAGGCTGCTCTTGTTTCTTCGGAGTTAACCTCTATTTTTTTGTTTTCTAAACAAGTATCGATGAACGATTGGATTTCCAATCGAAGCGGTTCTTCAGTGGGGACTTCGACTTCTTCTTCTGTAATCTCAGGCATGCCGTTATTTATCATTCTATGATATACAATTACTTTTTTGTTAAGAGAATCAACAGAGATATAGGAATATTTCTGCCAGAATCGGATCTTTCTTAATTTCCCTAAAGATATTCGTGATGCAGTCAGGTTGGCTATAGCTCCATTCTTGAATTCCAGCCGTGCATTAGCTATATCTATATTATCAGTAAGAACAGGAATTCCACAGGCCGATATATGTTCAATTGGACTCTTGATGCATTGTAGTATTATATCGAGGTCATGGACCATAAGGTCCAGAACAACTGAAACATCTGTTCCTCTTCCATAAAATGGCGATAGTCGGTGTGCTTCAATAAAAAGTGGACTCTCAACAATTCCCCTGGCGGCAAGGATAGCAGGGTTGAAACGTTCTACATATCCCACCTTGAGAAGAAGATTCTTTTCAAATGCAGTGGAAATAATCTCTTCTGCTTCTTTTAAATCAAGGGATATTGGTTTTTCTACAAGGATATGATTCCCTTGCTTGAGAGCATCAAGTGCAATATCTCGGTGTGTTGAAGTCGAGGTTGCTATTACAACTACATCTGTTAGCTTGAGAAGCTCTATTCTGTCTTTAAAAAAGGAACAATTACATTTTTTGGCTATTTCCTTACCTCTGCTTTCATCAATATCGCATATCCCGACTAATTCACTATTCGGAAGTTCTGATAAAATTCTTGCATGGTGGTGTCCCATGTGTCCTACACCTATTACTCCACTTTTAAGCATGAAATTCTCCCATATTAAATAACTCCTGTTCTTTCTGCTGCGTCAAGGGCTTTTTCCTTATCAATGCCGATATGTTCTAAGATGGTATAACGATCCGCTCTTATCTCAAGAGCATAAACAAGAGCTTTTATAACATCACTTTTTGAAATATTCAACTCTATAGCTGTTGTTGGTATACCCCATTTTTTAAATATTAAAACGATACGCTTCCAATCGTCCCCTCGAAGGTAGGTAGTAAGAATGAGACCAAGACCTGCCTGTTCTCCATGGAGAGCAGGCCCACCTGCAATGGTGTCGAGAGCATGGCTGAATTTGTGTTCTGCTCCACTACAGGGTTTACTTGACCCTGCTATGCCCATTGATATCCCACTTAAACTCAGGCTGCCTACCAGGTTTTTTAAAAATTCCTCTTCCTGGATGTTATCGAAATCTGATGTCAAAATCGATTCTGCAGCCCCCCTTGAAAGTAAAGCCGCAAATTCATCAAATTTATCCCCTTTGATTTTTCGGGCTAATTCCCAGTCCTTAACAGCTGATATATTGGAGAGCAAGTCCCCGATTCCCGCTCTAATTGTCTTTATAGGTGCGTTTTTTATTATTGAAAGATCAGCAATTACTCCTAAGGGCATTTTTGTTATTATGCTTCTCTTTTCCCTTCCATATGTAATTACAGATACAGGAGAGGAAATTCCATCATTTGCAACAGTGGTTGGGATCGAGATAAAATTTATTTCTTCTGCAGCTCCTGCATATTTTCCAACATCAATAACCTTTCCACCCCCGACCCCAATCACCACATCATAGTTTGAATGTTTTATTGAAGACCTTACTTTTTCTGCTGTTTCTATTGTAGAATCCGAAATTTTTATTACATCAACTGTTTTGCCTAGACCCTTTAGTATATCCACTACCCTTTGACCTGCAACATTGTAGGTAGTGTTGCCTGAAAGTAATAACATCTTGTCAAATGAGAGGTTAGCCTCAGAGAGGATGTCTCCAATTTTTTCAACGCAATCTCCATCGATATGTAAAAATACAGGTATATCGATAACCCTTGATATAAGTGCCATTTCTTCTTTTTTACTGTAAGTTAACGGGATTCATTTGTCAATAGGTAATACAAACTGTCACCCCCATTTTCTCTCGCAGAGTGCGCAAAGAACGCAAAGAATACATAGTGCCTTAGTTTATTGGGTAAAAAATAAACCCAACCCCTAATCCCTAACCAACCGACCAACTTCCTAACATATAACTCCACGAATAAATTCATAATCCTAGTTGATATGCGGTGGATTGTTTATGTCTCTCTTGCAATTGTTCCTGATGAAGATATTATAGAATTGATATGAGCGATAAAATGGTAGCGCATTTTTGTATAAAATGCGGAGCTCGTCTTGGTGAAAAAGAAATAGATGGCAAGAAACGTTTATCCTGTACTTCTTGTGGCTGGATATACTATAAGAATCCACTTCCTACTGCAGCTGCGGTTGTAATAGAGGAGAATAAAGTGCTGCTTATAAAAAGGGGTGTAGAACCAAAAATAGGTGAGTGGGCTCTTCCCTCAGGATTCATAGAAACTGATGAAACCCCGGAAGAGGGTTGTATTAGAGAATTGGAAGAGGAAACGGGACTAAAAGGTGTTGTTAAAAGGTTAATAGGAGTGGATAATGAGGATAGCTCCATCTATGGTAATGTCCTTGTTATTGGCTATGAGGTGGAAGTAAAAGGAGGAATCTTAAGAGCCGGCAGTGATACACTGGAAGTCAGATTTTTCCCTGTTGATGGGATGCCTCCACTCCCCTTCGAAAGCCATAAGAGAGTTATCGAAAAAGGCGTAAAAATAACCGAAAAGACACACACCACCAAGGATTAGGCCACGGTAAACTCACGGTTAATTTTCAATAAAGGTGATATGTGATAGAAGTCAAGCGAGAAGACAAACAGGTGATATGTGTTATCCACCCCACCCCCCTAATTTAAACGCAGACAAACATGGGTAAACAAGCTCGGTGGTTGCACAGTATGCCATCTTCGCACTTCTTAACCTGTATTCATCATGTCATATCTGTCTACCACCGAGCGTAAAACTATTTGCAGATTTCGGAGTAGCAGACTCACTCTGCGTTGCCATGGCGCGAAACAAGTTTCGCTACTCCAATTCTTTTTTTGACACTGGACACTAGACTCTTGACTAATTCCCACTTATCACTTACCACGATAGTCCTAACACACCAACCTATCTCTTTGCAACCTTTGTGCACTTTGCGAGATAAGCACTAGGATGGTAGGCGACTATCTGCTACTTGACTTTTACCAATGATTCCACATATTATGCACATATGTTAATAACTGGAGGTAAACAATAGGCAGACCTCATATCAAAAGAGAGGTAGAATTTCCACCCATTTGGCAGCATTTTATGCCTGAAAAAATGGGTATTGAAGGGAAAATTATTCTTCATCTGGATGAATATGAAGCTGTTCGTCTCTCGGATTATCTCAGACTCTCTCACAGTGAAGCGGCAGAAAGGATGGGGGTATCCCGTTCTACATTTACAAGGTTAATAGGGGGAGCCCATAGGAAGATTGGGGAGGCGATTACCTTAGGCAAGGAGATATTCATTCGTGGAGGAAATGTTCGTTTTCAGAGGGATATACTTCGTTGTAAGGCTTGCGGGAACACAATTCCATTTGTGTTTGGAGATTCTTCCCTAAAGGATTGTCCTCAGTGTGGAAGGGGGAGATTACATTCTATTGGCAGGCAGTTTCAACGCAGAGGCAGGTATGGGAATAAAGGAAAAGGAGGCTTTGGTGCAGGAAATGAAGAATGAGGCAGATGAGAGAAAGAATAAAATCAGCGAAAATCTAAGCGGTATCAAACGTATCATAATGGTAATGAGTGGAAAAGGAGGGGTTGGGAAGAGCACTGTTGCAAGTAGTCTTGCTCTTGCCCTCGCAAAAGGAGGGAGCAAGGTTGGTCTACTTGATATCGATATACATGGACCCAATCTACCAAAGATGCTTGGCGTAGATAAGGAAAGGATGAACGCAACCTCCGAGAATAGAATCGAGCCGGTTCGTATAACGGAGAATCTAAAACTCGCTTCAATGGCGTTCCTGCTTGAGAATGAGAACCAGGCAGTTATATGGAGGGGACCACTCAAGATGAAGGTCATACAGCAATTTCTCGGAGATATAGAATGGGGAGGCCTTGAATATCTGATTGTCGACGCTCCTCCAGGGACTGGAGATGAACCATTATCCATGGCGCAACTGGTGCCGGCAACCAGCGCTATTATAGTTACGACACCGCAGGAAGTTTCAATTCTTGATGTAAGGAAATCAGTGACATTCGCTTTAAAACTAAACTTAAGGATTCTCGGAATTATAGAGAATATGAGCGGACTTATCTGTCCCCATTGTGGAGAGAAGATTGCTCTATTTAAAGAGGGAGGGGGGAAGCGTATATCAGAAGAGATGGGTGTTCCATTTCTTGGAAGTATTCCCATTGACCCCGAAATTGTAGAGTCAACAGATACAGGAATACCTTATGTAACGGAACATCCGGATTCAGAGGCAGCAAAAGCATTTGAAAGGATCGTAGAGAAAATAAGCAAAATCCAGGATTAATGGATGAGGACCTACCTTGAATGTATCCCCTGTTTTTTTAAACAGGGGCTTTCTGCTGCCAGGATTGCCGGGCTTGCTCCGGATGAACAGAAAAAGGTCCTTATAGAGATTGCAAGAATCCTTCCAGACATCCCGATGGAGGCTTCCCCTCCGGAGATAGCCCTGCACGTTTATAAGGCTATAAGGGAGAGTTCTGGGGTCCAGGATCCATTTAAGCGAATTAAGGATAAATATATAAGTCTTGCACTTAGATTATATCCTGAATTAAAAAAGATAGTTGATAATTCAGAAGACCCTCTTCTATCGGCTATACGTGTGGCAATAGCCGGGAATATCATAGACTTTGGCGTGGGCAGTGAGTTTGATGTTGAAGAAACCCTTAAGGAGACAATGGTAGCTCAATTTGCAGTCCTCGATTATGAACTGTTTAAGGAAGCCCTCATGAAGGCAAAAACAATCCTTTATATTGGAGATAATGCCGGCGAGACCGTATTTGACAGGGTTCTTATAGAACAAATGGAAGGGGATGTGATTTTTGCTGTAAGGGAGGAGCCCGTAATAAATGATGCTCTTATAGAAGATGCAAAGCGTTCTGGAATTGGTGAGGTTGCGAGAATTATTTCCTCTGGCTCTGATGCACCGGGGACGATCCTCACTCGTTGTAACAGAGAATTTTTGACTCTTTTCCAGAATGCTGATTTAGTTATTGCAAAGGGTCAGGGTAATTATGAGACCCTATCCGAAGTAAGTAGAGAGATATACTTTCTTATAAAAGCAAAATGCCCTGTTATAGCACGTGATATCGGGGTAAAAGATCAATCAATCGTTCTTATGAGGCTTAAACGTGGAGATAACCCGTAAGGTAATACTTTTATCCTTTGTCTCTCTTTTACTTATGGGAGCAGGATGGCCCCTTAAGGAAAAGGCAGGGCTTACTTCATCTTTTGGTGAGTGGAGGGATGGACATCTTCACGCAGGTTTTGATCTACCTACAGGAAGAACAAATAAAGAGGTATATTCGGTAACAGATGGTTGGGTCATGCGAGCGAGAACCTCTCCCTGGGGTTATGGCAAAGCAATCTATGTTAAGGATTCACTGGGAAGGGTGTTCGTCTATGCGCATCTTTCTTCTTTTGCTAAAGATTTGGATAAGAGGGTCCGTGGGGAACAGTTAAGGAGGTTTAGTTACGAGACCGATTTATGGTTTAAAAAGGGAGAAATGCTCATGAAGGAGGGAGAGATGATTGGGATGTCCGGTCGTTCAGGATGTCTTTCCCCACACCTCCATTTTGAAATGAGGGATAAAGGGAATAACCCTATAGATCCACTCGTAAGGGGATTTTCTTTCCCTGATACCATTCCACCTGTTATCTATGCGCTCAGGTTGGTTCCTCTTGACGATACAGCAACTATTTGTGGTTCTCATCTGGGGATAATTGTCCCTGTTAGAAAAGATACACCAGTTGTTTCTATCAAAGGAAGAGCAGGGTTAGAGATAGAGGCCTATGATAAGGTCAATGGACATTCGGGGCAATTGGGACCCAAGGAGATAGAACTATATCTGGATAACCAGCTTGTAAGAAGGGAATATTTTGACCGTTTTTCTTATATGTATACAGGGGATTCAAGGCTTGAGTTTGACTATCCATATCGCCGTAGAACCGGCAGGAAGTTCAGAAGACTCTTTACCCTCTTGGGTAATGAGCTTCCTTTTTATGAGGGAAGGGATGGAATATTTACCTCTAAGGATAACGGATTGGTATCAATCATTGTAAGAGACGGGGCTTCCAATGAGGTAAAAACACAACTCTTTTTGGAGAATTCTTTTAGCCGGCAGGTAACTCCTCGTGAGGAAATTCGGTTTGAAAAAGCAGTGAATAATGTGGATAAAATTATGATACTAAATTGTGGAATTCTAATAAAGGGGTTAAATTCCTTTAGATGGATTAAGTCAGGAAAGATAAAAGGGATAGTTAAATCCGGGGATTCAATACTGGTATGGAATATCAGGAGAAAAAGATATCCTTCATATAAATCACCGGATTCAAGATGCATCCTAAAGCCTTCATCTGATGCAATCATTAATACCGATCTTGTTTCTGTTAGAATGTCTCCTGTTAGAATAGCTAAAGATGAGACCAGGTGGATCTGGGAACCAACTATTCCATTAAATAAGAGGACACCCCTGGAGATCACTCTACCATATGAATCCTCTTACTATTCAATCTATGAACTAAATGGAACGGAATGGAAATATTGTCATACACATAAGGAGGGGAATAAACTAAAAACCACTATAGACCATCTCGGGACGTTTACCATACTAAAGGATTCAGTTCCACCAGTTATTTCCATTAAAAATCATTATTTTACGTTAAAAGTTCCTCTTATGGTTTATGTAAGTGATTCTCTTTCCGGTGTGGATTTTTATTCCATAAAGACCTATATTAATGAGATGCCAACAGTTTTCCGTTATGACCTACAGATGGATCGGTTGATTTTTGAATATCCCGGAGAAATCGCACAAGGCAAGCATACCCTTAATATTACACTAAAAGACAGACAGGGGAATAAGGCCTCGGGTGAATGGGAGATCACAAAGGGGGATTAAATAGAGAGAATAGTTGAATAGTCAAATTGACACCGATAGATACTAATAAAAAACACACACCACCAAGGATTATGCCACGGCAAACTCACGGTTAAAGAAAGAGATTTGCCACAGAGGCAAGAGAAAACACAGAGAAGAATTATTTTTGTGTAAAAAACACACACCACCAAAGATTAGCCACGGCAAACTCACGGTTAATTCTTTGTTAAAAGACACACACTTCCCAGAAATTAGACACAGATTCACACAGATATTAACTGATTAAAAACACATCTCTACACCGAAATAAAACCACAGATTAATATAGTTAAATAGTTGAGTCGTTGATTGGGAAAAACTCAATGAACCCAACGAACCCAAATCCAAACCCCTAAATTAAGCCACAAAGGCAGGAGAGAACAGAGAAATTTTTCGTTTGATTTACCCATCCACCATTTTATTCACCAAACCCGAAAACAGAGTAGCGAAACTTGTTTCGCGCTAAAGATTCAGAGAGCAAGCTCTGCTACTCCAGTATCTGGAAATTGTAGGAGCAACATCCCTGTCGCGATTTGTGGGAGGGACTTCCCAGTCCCGATTTCGAGGTTTAGAAACCTCTCCCACAAATTTTTTATTGTAGGGATGCTGTGCTCTTTGGGGTGAGTTTTTCGTTTGAGTGTATAAGGCGTAGATAATATCAACCCAAAACCAGGGGTTTATTTCGTTAGATTATCAGGAGACAGGACTATTGTCAGGAAAGCGGTGTTCGTGAAATGACTCTGGAGGGCAGCCCGTAACCCCTTGACTCTCGAATCCTCAAACCCTATCTTTTATTCCTTGGCGCCCTTGGCGAGAAAAAGAGGGTGTCTGGTGTTTTATGGTGTTGACTTTTACTAATTAAAATAGAACAATAATATGTAAACCTTAAATCACCCTTCAAAAAACACTACTTTTCCAGTGGTGAAAGGAGGTAGGATGAAAAGAGTGATATTATTTCTAATCTTTCTGGCCTGTGGGTTGAACGCAAGTACTATAGATTTACTTCACCAGGGAGTAGAATATTTTGTTCCGCAAACCTGTGGGTTAGGACCACCAGAGGCAGATGAATCCCTTTCCCTGGAAAGTATTCCAGAGCATTCATCCGGACTTTTCAATCTCATAAAAAAGGTAGGATTAAATGGGGAAAAATTAAGTGTCCTGATCAATACAAGAGATGACATTGTCATCGATTCTACTGTGATAATTGACTACGATACCACTATTTACGATAATATCATATTGATAGATAGTGCGCAGTTCATTGTAGAGAATTGCACATTCTGTCTCAAGGGAAATATATATGCGTGTCATAACTCGTTATTCTCTGTTAAGAATGCTAATTTTATTATACTCCAGGATTGCCTCTATCAATTTATGTTGGCGGCTTTGGATTCTGCCGTAATAGAGATAAGTAATTCTCAATTCAACTCTGCCAATCTTCCGGTGAATGGTGCCACTATAAATAAAGGTTCCTTTCTGATGGATAGTGTGGATATGGATGGGGCATTTATCACTTTCGGTATATATGATAACAGTTCAATAAATATCAATTATTCCAATAGAGCAGGCGAGTTTGTAGTAATTGGGGATTCGGTAGATCTGCACATTGCTCATTCTGACACTGTTCTTGTGTGGCTTGGCTTCCCAGGAGCGTCTTCGGGCGAGCTTCACGACCCTCCTGGTATGGAGGATTGGGTCGAGCAATTTATATATCCTGATGCCACCTGCTCAGGGATCAACTATTCTATTGAAATAGACAGCTTATGCGGACTTATGCTTGCAACGATGGCAAAGGACAGCACTGATGTGACTATATATGATGCAACCCTACGAGCCGCAGGAAATATCTTTGAGATTCCAATCTCTGATACTATATCAGGGCTTATAGATGATTCTCACTATGATGACTGGGTGGCACCGTTCCTTGAAAGAAACTTTCATCTCGTAAATACATCTGTTCAGGCATGGAACCTGTATTTTTTTGGAGGTACCGACCTTACTCTCAAGAGTTCAATCTTTGGAGAATGTCTATCAGCCGATTCATCAAAAACTGCAATTATGAATGCCACTTGCGATGGCTCTGGTGGACACATTGGAGCTTCAGGTTCATCCTTTTTAGTTACATTTTTCACCACTCTTTATACCGATGCCCTTGTGGAGGGACACTCTACATCTATGCTTTTATTGACAAACTTTATCTTTGGGCATCTGATAGCACGAGATATGGCAGTCTCAGTGATATACAACACTATTCTTGCCAATCCCATACAGGTCTATGATTCTTCGACAGTTATGGTAACGGGTCTATATCCTCCGTCCCCTGCATATGTCGATGATACCCTTTCTATTCAAGGAAGTGCTGCAATGGTCAAGACTCCTGACTCACCGTTTGAATACGAAGGATATAGGGTAGAGTATGCTTCCGAGGAAGACACAACGCAATTTTCCCAAATAACCGATAGGATTCTAACGCCTGTTCTGGATGGAGAACTATGTAAGTGGATAACATATGGACTTGATGTAGGGGATTACATACTCAGACTATGGTATTTCTTCTCATGTTCTGGTGTAGACGATAGTCTTTCCTTTGATAACACAGTTTATCTTGCGTATAATTCAGGAATAGATGAAGATTCCATAACCCGGGGGGTTTCGTTTTTTGTTCATCCTGGTTTGTTTAATTCAACAATCAGTATTAATTACAGTATTCCAGAAGCAGCGGAAATCGAACTATCTATATACAATATCTCCGGGCAAAAGATAACTACACTTGTAAAGGGAAGGAAAAGTGCGGGTGAATATGTAGTTGAATGGAATGCAAAAGACTACTCTTGCGGAGTTTATTTTTGTAATCTGAAAATTGGAGATAAACCTCTGCCTGCTAAAAAACTGTTTCTTTTGAGGTAAGGAAATTTGTTATGCGAAAGTTCGTTGTTATTCTAATATTTGGTGAAAAAGTGTGTTTTTATAAAGTGAGTAAGAAGGATATTAAAGAGAGGATAAAAATATAGATATGGAGGAAGGGGAGAACGATGGCAAAGGTTATAGTCTATTCAACACCAATGTGTCCATATTGCAGGATGGTGAAGGATTTTTTGCACAAGAAAGGTGTTGAGTTTGAGGATAAGGATGTCTCAATAGATCGCGAGGCTGCCAAGGATATGATAAAAAAATCAGGTCAACTGGGAGTACCGCAGGTTGAGATCAACGGGAAGATTATTTTGGGCTTTGATAGAAAAGCAATAGAGGAGGAATTAGAGAATATAGAGTGAATAGTTATAAAGCAGGGGTAGTTAAAATTTGCAATCTTGACTAGGCTGGATTGGGTACTATGATGAGGTATATAAATGAGCAGGATAAATACGAAAGTGTTAAAGATTGTATCTTTACGAGGTTTTTATGAGTAAGAGAATTACTCATTAAAAACAAGAATAGGAATTATGAGAATATTAGATGAAAAACTCAAGCATAATATGTGGAGATATATATTCCAATGTTGTCTTTCTGGCGTGGCAATTCTTCTTGTTCTTCTTTTTCTTGATATTTTTTGCCATGCTGCTATTATCGCAACTTTAGGAGCGACTACATTTATCGTATTCACAATGCCAAGGTCTTATCCCTCCAGGCCAAGACCTTTAATCGGTGGTTATCTGGTTGGAATAGTTATGGGCATTATTTTTCATTATATAAGTAATTCATCGATGATGTTGGGGTTGTTAGGTAGTTTAAAAATATCATATATTGTTTTTAGTGCTCTGGGAGTGGGTACTGCGATCTTTTTGATGACGATAACCGACACTGAACATCCCCCTGCTGCAGGTATCCCCATGGGGTTGATATTTAACAATTGGGATTATACTACTATTTTATTTATATTCTCCGCCGTTATTCTGTTGTTTATTGCAAAGAGTCTTTTAAACCCGATTCTTGTTGATCTCAGGTAATTAAAGGATACTATAAGTACAGAATTGGCCGCTTAGATTAAATAGTAATCCGATTTTCACATCTGTCCTTTAGGGGTGTTATTCCAAAGCAATATGTCACATTTAATTACTACGAAAAATGTCACATTTTCATCAGCCATTCGGACTTGTCACACGAAAAGACGCGGTCAATTTTCCGAAAGCCGTGGAAATTGCCGCTCGGCTCTCGCATCGAGCTCTCGTGAGATTAAAATCTCACGAACCGTGCCTGCTTGCCCTCCGAGACGCGCCTCGACACGGCAAGTCCTCATGTATTGATTCCTTGAATCTAATTATATCTCTATGAGATAGTTTTTCCTAAATGTGACATCTATTTTTGGGAATAAAGTAGGACATTTATTTTTGGTAATGCACATCTATCCTTTAGGGGTTGACACTAAATTTCATTCGGTATATACTACAATGATTAAAATTATCTAAAAGCCTTTAAAAAGGAGGTAGTTATGTTAAAAGGATATAGTAAGATAGGATTGAAGGTTCTTATATTGGGGTTGTTGAGTATGGTATTCTTCTCAAGCCAGGTTTTTGCTTCTGATTGGACAAACCTAATAGGGAAAGCAGAGGCGAAGTATGCAAACTTTAATAATGAGGTTAAGGATATGACAATGGTTCAGGAGATGAAGATAGTAACGCCAGAGGGTGAGATGACTTCTGAGATGAAAATGATGAGAAAAGGTGAAAAGTACAGGGTGGTAACTAAAATGAGCATGCCCAATATGCCTAAAGGAATGGGAGAAATGGAAACCATCATTATAAGTGATGGTAAGGATACCTGGATGATCTCCTCCTTTACCGGTAAGAAAAAGCTTCCCGAGGAGGATGAGGTGAAACACAAGGGTAATCTCGGTTGGTGGGATTCATTTTCAAAAGAGGCTGAAATTACGGGGAGTGAAACAATCAAAGGACGAGATTGCTATGTGGTGAAATTCAAAGAGGAAGCAGAATCGTATATTACCAGGGTATGGATAGATAAGAATGAGTTATTCCTGGTTAAAAGCGAGAGTAAGGGAGACAAAGGTGGAACAATGACTATGTTGTACTCTGATTTTAGGAAGATAAAAGGTAACTGGGAAATGCCTTACGAAATAGAAATTTTTAGCGATGATAAATTAGTAAGCACTATGACTATGAAATCTATTGAGATAAATAAAGGACTCAGTGATGGTCTATTTGACCCTGACAAGGTAGAGGTAAAAGGGATGGATATGCAGGAGATGATGAAGATGATGCAGAAGGGGGGCTAATAATAAGGTATATTTAATTCCAATGTCAATTTTCTTTTACAGGGAGCATAGTCCTACACAAGGCTATGCTCCTTTTACTTTTCATCCTTAACTTATATGGGAATAAAAATATATGAGTTAATCAAAGGAGCAAGAAAGGCCAGGGGTTTGACCGTTATAATTGACGTCTTTCGAGCATTTTCTACTGCCTGCTATATATACGGCAATGGGGCAAGGAGGATAATTCCTGTTGGAAGCCTGAGATTCGCTTATAAATTAAAAAAAGAAAATACTAACTTTCTCTTACTTGGTGAAAGAGACGGTGAGAAACCAAAAGGATTTGATTTTGGAAATTCCCCAAGTCAAATTGAAGGGTTCAATTTTAAAGGAAAAACAATTATCCAGACAACCAGTTCGGGGACCAAGGGAATAATTAATGCAAAAAATAGAGATGAGATAATCACAGGGAGTTTTGTGAATGCTGCATCTATTGTGAGATATATAAAATACAAAAACCCTGATTTAGTTTCCCTCGTTGCTATGGGAGTAAATGGCATGAAAAGTGCAGATGAAGATATACTCTGTGCGAAATATTTAGAGAATGCTTTAATGGATAGGACAAATGACTTTGGAGATATTGTTGAAACTTTGAAAGTCACTCCAGAGCTGCAGAAATTTTTTGATCCTGCTAAGGATTGGTTTCCAGAAAAGGACTTTGAAATGTGTCTTGCCTTGAATAGATTTAATTTTGTTCTTAAGGTAGAACCCTTTGATAAAAGCCATATCTACCTTGAGAAGTTGGATGTTTGATTGAATTATCTCTTTTCTCATGATTCTCCGATTCGTCACTAAATCAAATGATTTATTCCCATCCTTTACTTACAGGAGAAAAATTGTATACTAAATATGATGAGAAGGATATTGTGTATTTTTATTGTTTTCATTATTGGCTCAGGAGTTTTTGCTATGAAATTTAATCCACCTGGAGAAAAAGAAAGACTGAAGGCTATAGGCTCAATAGAAAAACTTCCAGAAATACTAAAACGCGCCTTCAAACCGAGTGCCCAGTATGAGCCCATGCCAGTACCAATGCCTGGAGACTGGCTATACGAGCATCCAGAGAATGGACAGACCTTTACTGATTTCATAAACTCCAATCCGAACAGGCCTGATAAAAAGAGGAATAAAATCTACCTCCGACCCTTAGGGGATTTTTCAAAAGAAAGAAGTCCTTCTATAGAAAAGCTAAAAGATTATACTTCCGCTTACTTCTGCCTGGAAGTTGAGGTTCTCCCAACGCTTCCTATTAAAGAGGATGAGCTAACAACCCGAGTTAACCTATATACAAAAATGGAGCAGATTCTAACAACGGACATATTGAACCTTCTTAAAAAGAATTTACCCGGGGATGCTTTTTGTCTAATGGCAATTACAATGGAGGACCTCTATCCTGCTCCTTCGTGGAATTTTGTCTTTGGACAGGCTTCACTTAAGGGAAGAGTAGGAGTCTATAGTTTTGCCCGTTATGGTCCAGCCTTTTATGGGGAAAAGAGGGGGGGAAATTACAAGAAACTCCTCTTGTGGAGAAGTTGTAAGGTGCTCGTCCATGAAATAGGTCACCAATTTGGGCTGGAGCATTGTATCTTTTATTCATGTGTAATGAATGGTTCCAATCATTTACAAGAGAGCGATGCACGACCAATTCACCTCTGTCCCGTAGATTTAAGGAAGCTCTATTATAGTATAGGATTTGATATAGTAGAGCGCTATAAAAAACTTCAGCAATTTTATGAGGTATGTGGTTTCCAAAAGGAGGTGAAGTGGGTAAGAGAAAGGCTCAGGGAGGTTTTGAGAGACGGATAAAATAATTAAAGAAATAAAAAAAGAATTAAAAAAGAATATAGACCTTGAATATAAGGAATCTGTTAAAAGATTCTTTAAAAAGGAAGATATAGAAAAAGCAAAAGAGGAAGGATATTCAAAATCTTATGGGGTGAGAACTCCGATGTTCCGAAAAATTTCAGCAAAATATTTTAAAGCAATCAGAGATTGTTCTAAAATAGAAATCTTTGATTTATGCAGGGAATTATTAGAATCTGGATATGGTGAAGAAAGGGGTATTGCATTTGATTGGGCATATCGTCTAAAAGAATACTACGAACCACCTGATTTTGGTATTTTCAAGTCATGGTTAGAAAAATATGTCCATTCATGGGGCTCCTGTGATAATTTATGTACTGGTGCATTTGGTGAATTTATATTTCAATTCCCTGAATTTATTACCGAGGTTAAAAAATGGACAGAATCAAAAAACAGGTGGTTTAGAAGGGCATCTGCGGTAATTATGATCTATTCAATTCGAAGGGAGAGAAAGTTAAAGACTATCTTCCAGATAGCAGACGAACTTCTATTGGATGAAGATGATTTAGTGCAAAAGGGGTATGGGTGGATGCTGAAGGAAGCAAGCAACAATTATCCAGAAGAGGTGTTTAATTATGTTATGAAGAATAAAAAGAAGATGCCAAGAACAGCCCTTCGTTATGCAATTGAGAAGTTATCACCTGAACTCAAAAAAGAGGCAATGAAGAAAGATTTTTGATGGTCAACACTTTACATTACTTGGCTCCTCAAATCCTTAAACTCTTATAATATTAACTATGTGCTCTCTGCTTGCCCCGTAAGGAGAGATCGACTGTAGCGGGGTGCCCCTGTGGTAATTTTCCTTTGCGAACTTTGCGTGCTTAGCGAGAGGTTTTATTGAGTTTTTCTAATTTAGTAGTTTCCCTCGTTTCTTTAATTTTATTAACCATATATATTAACTGGGTAAAAATTCCCCATTTCTCAAATTAATTTATGTTAATGAATGGGGCATTTTTCCACAAAACGGGATGTTCAGTAACATGGTGGTACACCTGACTATATAATTTAGCATAGTTGTTATTATCCTGGAAGTAATCTCTTCTATCTTCTCTTATTCTAAAAAACTTATCTTTATACAAGATATCAT
>Ga0307431_1000059_pt1 | contig 86984 bp, 61 predicted proteins | sample SalMarWE160170MG_FD_202155 | JGI IMG/M metagenome (GOLD analysis project Ga0307431, IMG submission 202155) | Salt marsh sediment microbial communities from the Plum Island Ecosystem LTER, Massachusetts, United States - WE1603-170 | ecosystem: Environmental > Aquatic > Marine > Intertidal zone >...
CTCAAATTGATACCACCAACCCAGACCTGTGGAAAGTGACCGGCACCGATGGAAAAATCACTCCGCCGAAAGAAACAATCGATGTGCTAAATTCCGGCACAACGTTGCGAATCGCTATGGGTTCGGCTGCATTGACCCAGCCGGGCCAGACTATAATATTTACCGGCGATGAGCAAATCCGGTCCCGTCCCATCGGCCCACTTATGCAGTCCCTGGAAGATTTGGGTGCAAAATGCAAGAGTCTAAAAAATGCAGGCCGTGCCCCCCTTCAGGTAACAGGACAATTAAAAGGCGGTACAACTTCCATCGCAGCATTTACCAGTCAATTTGTATCAAGTCTCGTTTTGTGCACTCCGCTTGCGCAAAAGGACAGCGAAATAGATGTCACTTTGCTTAATGAGCCGGATTACGTGCAAATGACACTTGATTGGCTCAATAAACAGGGCATAGAATATGAGAACCAGCAAATGCGAAGATTCCACATCAAAGGGCGACAAAAATATAAAGCTTTCGACGATACGGTTGCCGCTGACTTTTCAAGCGCAACATTTTTCCTGTGTGCCGCCGCCCTTGTGGGAGATGAGGTCACACTGCTCGGTCCGGATTTCACTGACAGTCAGCCGGATAAGGCTGTAGTCGATTATCTAAGAGAAATGGGAGCCGACATCTCTATTGGTGCCGCTTCTATAACAGTCAAAACCGCACTATTGCGGGGCATTGAGATAGATATGAACAGAACCCCTGATGCCCTGCCGGCTATGGCTGTTACCGCAGCATTCGCAGAAGGCGAAACCCGTCTCGTAAATGTCCCGCAGGCTCGAGCCAAAGAAACCGACCGAATCAAGTGTATGGCTGAGGAACTAACAAAATTATCGGTGGATGTTGAAGAGCTGCCGGACGGTCTTATAATACGTCCCGGAAGGCCTAAACCGACAAAACTTGACGGCAGAAGTGACCACCGAATCGTAATGGCCCTGTCACTGGCAGGTTTAATGCTCGACGAAGAATGTATCGTTGACACTGCCGAGGCAATAAATGCCACATTCCCTAATTTTGTAGATTTGATGAAAAGCCTCGGCGCGAACATGGAGTTAAATAAGTAGGGTGGGGCTTGCCCCACCATTACTCTACGCAGAGTAGCAAACGGAAAAAACCTCAATGAAAGGGAGAAGTAAGTAAGGCATCCCCCGGATTTCCAAGATGAAGTTGTGCAAATAAATTTAAATTTGTTAGAATAGAGCGGGCCTTGAGTTAGAACAATGTAGCGGTGACCTTTTATCGGGCTTAAAGGGAAATAGGAAAATGAAAAAGAAAATTAGCATAACACTTGTCTTTTGCACATTATTAATAGGTTGTTACTCATATGAATGTAACGAACTCAAAAATGCTAATCGGGTCAATCTTAATAATTTGAAATTAGGTATGACGAAAACAAAAGTAATCCAAATTATGGGAGAATCAACTTGCGAAAATAGTTTCACAAATCCAATTGGACAGAAATGGATTTTTGAATCAGCAACTAATCCATACAGAAATGAGATTCTTCAATCAAAAGAAAACACTTTTGAGATATTGTATTACTTAACAGATATACAGAAAGATGATAATGCTATAACAGACGATGAATTAACACCATTAGTATTTGATGGCGGGGTATTGATTGGATGGGGTCGGTCTTTCCTAAATGAAAAAATCCAAAAGTACGAACTGAGAATTAGATAAGAAGAAAAATTAGGCTTAGCCTGTCCCAACAAGCTAAGCGCATAAAATGAAAAGTCAAAACAACAACATTATTTTATCTATCTATAAGATAATTGAAAGGATTATTCGCGAGATTATTCTCAAAATCCGCTATGATGGTAGACTTACATACGAAGCCCCTTCCTATTGGGTTCTAACCAAAAACGACCGCAAAGGCCCATATTGCCAACGCTGTCGCGAAGTTGAAAGTCGATTATTAACCTTAGAAAGACGAAGCGATGGAATTTTGCTTTGTCATCAATGTAAAAGTGAATATGAGGATCCTTCTTACGAAGCTCCGGAATTTGAGTTAATAGATTAAAACAATCTGAACAAACATATTCAATTTTCTATTGCCTCTCTCCGCAGACGGAAAATGCTGTAAATTATCTGCTCGGCCTCGGTGCGGTGATGTTGAGAAAGAAATAATAATCTTTTTGAAGGTATGAACGATGAAAAAATTTTTACTGGTTGCGGTTTTGTTGGTGGCGGGGTGCGCACAATTGACGATAGACCCCTGTATCAAAAGATACCACGCTACTGCCCCCCAAATCTCTCTCGGCGATTCAAAAGAAAAGGTTTGCTCTGTCTTGAACCCAACCCAGGATGGCTTACCTGACACGGCAAAAAAACCACCCGAAACTTTTACTAAAGATGGCAAAACAATAGATATAATCTATTACCGTACAGGACGTACGCCGGACAATATGACCACTGATGACGAATTTACTCCTTATATATTTGAAGATGGTAAATTGATTGCTATCGGCTGGCATATTCTGGGTGGACCAAAAACCAAAGGTAGGATACCAACCAGAATTAACATACAGCAAACTCAATATAATCACTAATCTGCCACGCTTTTACTGCTCGGCCTCGGTGCGTTGATGTTGAGAAGAAGACGCTAACACTTTTTTGTATTGTCCGCATGTCGTTCGGGAAATAAAAACAGCGGTGGGCGAAGAGCCAACCCTACATACTGTTGGAATTTTTACTTTTTGATAACAAAATAAATCACTAGAGCAAAGACTATAATAATCGAACAGAATGGTATCAGCGGAACAAAATTTTGCCAAAGTAAGTCTTTGAGCCCAAGTGATGGAGTTGTAATTGTTCTGGGCAGCTTATCCAATACTACCGCCAAAAGTCCAAGTAATATGGTAAATACAGTTATTGTTTTAGCCCAGTAATTTTTTTGTTCTTTTTCAATTCTCTCCAGCTTTGCTGCATAATCATCTAGACTCTTTGAGTACTTAGCCAACTGTTGTATTTGTTCGTTAAGATTTTCTGGCAACAAATGAAGTTTCTCAAGGCTAAGTATCCGTGGAAATTCTATATTTCCCACCTTAATCGTTTCTCTAATATCAAGGTTATCCAGAATGATTCTATAATAATCTACTGATTTGATTTGTCCTTGTCGTGGGTCTATCTCTTTTTTAACAAAGTCTGCATCGCACAACTCCTGCAATGCATTTTTAATAGCTGTATCATTGCATTTAGACACATGATTCTTGATGATTGCTTCGCTAACCCAATTTGGATTTCTATCAATGAGCAAGCGAACAATCTCATTCTTTAAATTTTGTTTCATATCAATCCCACGTTAATCTGTGGCTAAGCAAACGATTCAATTTTTTCTTTGCCGCCGTGGGTATTAATGAGCCTTTAGTTGGCACAAAGTTAAAATAACACTGATACAGGCTACTATTGCAGCTATTGCTGCGCAAAAACAAGACCACTTTGCCAAAATACATGCGTAGAGCATTGTTTCTGTTTGCAGTTCTGTATGAACAGCCTGAATACACTTATGTTTTATATTATCCATACCTGCCGTCTGCACTGGTATCCCCCAATTCTTAATCTTATCCTCAAACGCTTTACCTTCGACATCAATTTTTCCCATCTTAGATAAAAGTTGCCGAAGTTCTTTAATCCTCTTTTTTGCCATAATTTTTCCTTGCAAATGCTAAACAAAACTCTGCATTTTTTCTTTGCAGATTATACGAGTTTGTGGATAAAACCGAAAGGATTTATTTTAGCAACCGTCCAACGTAAAGCTGAAGACTAAATATTTTGGATTCCTGCTCCCCGCTTCGCCCGTAACGATGGGGCTTCGCAGGGCAAGCAGGACAAGCCGGTATCAAGAATCGAGTATCAAGCATCGAGAAAATATTTAGCTTGAAAATTAAGCCGTTTTCGTGTATAATATTAGTTAAAATAATGGAATAGAATCATACTATTAAACAGTTCATAGTTCATAGTTGATAGTCCGTAGTAAATCGTAAACTTATGCCCACGAAGACTTGTATATTCAATCAGGAAATCCTCTTAATGGCCATCATCTCACAAGATGCAATTAAACTCGGCTGTTCAGGCGGACAGGGCAAAATTCAAATCCAAACTTTGTTTGTCCTTGAGACTCCGCCGGGGAGAGCATGCCATCCAACGTGTTCTACAATTGTCGAGAATCCTCTACAAATCGGCCATGTTTTTTGCAAAACAAAGCCAATTTGTTTAAGGCAGAAATGAATGCAAGCTTTGTTAAAAAAAAGAATTATGAAAATGTACGACTTTGCAGACGCGGGGAAAACAAACCCAATCAAAGCCAATTTCAAAGCCTCCACCTTTGGATTACCGCAAAAACAAACCCAATCCTTCGACTGGATTCGGCAGGCTCACCACAAGTCCGCTCAGGACGGGACAAAGCCAAAGCTGGTAGCTTGGGCAAATTGTTTGACCATATTGAAATTTTTGTCTTCAAGACAAATTCAAAAAATCTTGATTTTGCGAGACAGGCTCGATATTCTACTTATAAATGAGGCTCTTCGGCTCATTCAATGAGCTCAGGTAAAAAAACTTTTTTAGGGGATTAATTAGAAATGTTAGGTTGTCACATAGGACGATGTTTTCAGGTAACGGTTGCGGGTGGCTCTTACCAGGAAGGATTGACATCTGTAATTCAAGGTGTTCCGCCCGGCATGATGCTGACTGAACAAGAGATATACGGAGACTTGCTTCTGAGAAAACCCGGTGCTGATGAATTAAGCAGCCCACGAAAGGAGCCGGACCTGCCGATTATCTACTCCGGCCTAAACGCCGCCGATACGATAGAAAATGCAGGTAATAAAAACCACACCAACGGCACACCATTGGCAATCCTTATCCCGAATTTGGATCGTCATTTCATTCACATACAGCAATACCAAGATACTAATCGCACGCCACGTCCGGGCCACGCGTCATACGCATCATTTATAAAGTATGGCCCAAATGATGACGCCATTGGCGCCGGCATTTTCAGCGGTCGTTATACTTCAACTATCGTAGCTGCCGGCTATGTCGCTAAAAAAGTCCTGAAAAAATGCGGCATCGAAGTTTATTCGTACATAAAAGAAATTGCCGGCGTACGATGCGGCGATTTGCCCCATGAGCAGACTTTTCAATATACCAACAACTATAAAAAAATGCGGCGAGATCTGGACCCATTTTACCAGGAGGTTTATGTTAAAGGCCGAATCAACATGGAAATGAGATTCCTGGAAAAAACCAAAATCTTAGCAGAGATCGAAAAGGAAATTGATGCTATCCGCAGCAAAGCCGGCAAGCTAAGTCCTAAGCAGGCCAAGGAAAAATACAACGTCCACACGATTGTGAACTGTCCTGATATTGATGCTGCTCAGGCAATGGTCGATGCCTGCAATCGGATTTCCGCTACGGGCGATTCGGCTGGTGGTGTTGTTGAAGTTGTCGTAACCGGTGTCCCTATAGGCCTTGGCGAGCCGGTCTTTTGCAAGCTCGACGCCGAGCTTGGCCGAATGCTCGGCATCGGTGCGGTCAAAGGCGTTGAGGTCGGTGCAGGTTTTGCCGTTAAAGATATGACCGGCAGCCAAAATAACGACCAAATGCGCAGCAAAAATGGCAAAGTTGTCTTCCTATCGAATAATGCCGGCGGCATTACAGGCGGCCTTACTACAGGTGAGCCTATCGTGGCCAGGCTTACTATCAAACCCACATCTACGATTGACAAACAACAAAAGACTATCGACAAATATACCTTGGAGAATAAAGAACTGGCTGCTATTACCAGACGTGATGCAACGATTGTAGGCCGTATCTGGCCGGTTGCAGAGAATTACACAGCGATGGTAATACTCGATCACCTGCTCATGCACTACGGCTATCAGAAGTTAAAGGACAATTTTTGAAAAACCGTAAGGTGAGATTTTCATCCTTCGCAGGTACTTTATTGGTGTACTAAAGCCAACGCTACCTGTCTAATTTGCAAACTCACCAATTCACTATTATCGGGTAGTTAATATCATTGCTTGTGGCTCTGACAACTGAGTCTCATTGCCGTATATATCACGAGCCTTGACCTGGAAACGAAGTAATTGATTCTGTCTGCCAACCCTGACGGTCCATGTTGGCTCAGTTATCCAGCCACTACTTAAGCCATTAGGCGAAACTCCAGAGAGCTCCGCCGGCTCCAGGCACAAGAAGTAATATTCCACACCGCCGCTCTCATCTGTTGCTTCTACTGCCGTCATTGTAACATAGTATTGATCGAAACCACCACCGCTATCTATCTCCGTGGGCAAGCCGTTCTCGTCAAACTGCATCGGATCAGGTGTCGGAGGCATTGTCTCTATAGGAGGTAGAGTCGTAGCACAAGCCCGGGACGACCAACCGCTCTCATTCTGATTGGGCGATTTGTCCCTGGCCTTTACTCTATAGCAGTATTCGGTATCCGAAGTTAGGCCGATGTCCGTATAATTCGGATCATCCTGCCAACCGCTATCATGTCCGCCGACTGTAAGGGCCCCGAAATAATACTCCACGTCGCTATCATCGAAAACGGGGGCAGCTTCCATCGAAATTTCACTTATCGATATTACATTAGGTTCCATTTGCCAATTAGGTATGGACGGCGGTGTAATATCCAGCTTACTTCTGGCATAGCGAACCTCGGACCAATCAGTCTCATTGCCTAATTGATCGCTTGCCTTTACTCTGTAGCCGTATGTAAAATCAGTTGTCAGGCCGGTGTCTTGCCAAGTCGGACTTTTCTGCCAGCCGCTACTGGGTTGGCCATCAGGCACTCGCTCGAAGTAGTACTGCACATCCCAGCCCCAAGCGTCAACAGCACTCTTAGCAGTCATCCCAATTGACGTCAATGAAATCGCATTAGGCTCTTGCTCCCACTGGCTCGGATTAGGAGTCGGAGGATCAGTATCTTTAACCAGCCAGCATTTAGACATGAAGCTCAAATCTTCAAATCCAACTTTTCTATCAAATGTGAAGTCTGCACCTCCGCACCATTCATTTATGTTGGAGCAACCCCCGTCGAGCCACCTTGACATAAATACAGCAAAGTCAGAGAACGTGATTTGGCCGTCAAAATTCAGGTCACAGAAACTACATGCCTCTATCCCTAAAGGATAATGATAGCCCATATCGACAATACCTTTATCAGGTTCCTCATCGGTTCTTGTAGTATAGCCGACCAAGCTGAGTTTGCTGGCGAGGTCACTACCGGCATCAATACACAGGCTGTTTTGCAACTGACCGGCATCGATTTGACTGAGATAGTAACTGCCGAACGGCCCACTTACAAATAGCGGCCTAAGGTCGATATTACCATCGAGCCAGTATAACGTACAGCCTTGAGCAACACGAACGGCAGACCTTCCGCCCCTGACGTCACTATAGGAAACGGCGAGCCTCGCCGGACTCGGGGCGTGCTCAAAACCTGTTCCTACTGCGATCTCGAATCCTTCTATAGCAAAGTTATCCCAGAAAATGCTGTTGATAACTTCGGTGTCACTCTCATAAGAGCAATAAAGGCCGCCGCCGAAGCCGGTTTTGCCAGCTTCACCGAAGGTTCCCGGCGCCGAATTGCTCACAAATGTACAGTTCGAGATGAGCGACTCAGCATACCAGCTAACCGAGATGCCTCCACCGTCTCTACCGGCTAAGTTATTGGTTAAAAAGCAGTTTTCAACCGATACGGTGTTGCTACCGCTGATATAGATTCCACCACCGGAGCTGTCCGCTTCATTATAGCTGATATTACAGTCGGCAATCACGGCACTGGCATCGAAACAATATATAGCTCCACCTTTACCACTAAATCCATTAGCATAATTTCTGCTGAAATCGCTTCGGACTATCTCACCTACATTGCCCGATACATATACTCCACCACCTCTATAGGCTGTGTTATCCACAAAATTACTGTCGGCCAATACCGGATTAGCACTAACCCAGTACGCTCCGCCGCCTAAGGAAGCCTCATTTTCAATAAATGTACTATTAGTAAACGCAATTATAGCGGAATCTTCGGCACATACGCCGCCACCATAGCCGATATAGGGGTCAATACGATACCTCGGTCCGACAGCCGCCGGATCGACCGCTTCTGGTGATGAAGAGACGTTGTTTCCTATCGCACAGTCGTTAAACATCACCATAGCATCCGCTGCGCAATAGATACCACCTCCGTAGCTTGGTATCTCGTAACTGATTATAGGCTCAGGATTTTGACCGGGTCTGTCTCCACCTTCACCACTCATGCCACCCAGAGTGAAGTTGTTGCCGATTGTACAATCTTCAAAATCAACCTTGCTGCCAACATCACAGTACACACCACCTCCGTATGCACTGTACCATCGATAGTTACCGATATAGCCCCAGTGCTGCCAGAGATCACCACTTATAAATACCCTGGTTAGACTGAAAGGATCATAATGATACTCGCCTGCCGTGCTCCAGTTTCCTCCGTAGTTGGCTGTACCGACATTAAGTTGATAGTTACCGCCGGCTCCGCCGTCGCCGCCATTGCCACCATATGCTCCGTTATTGATAATCTGGCAGTTTATAAATTTTGATTCACTATTGGGCCCACAATATATTGCACCACCACGTGCCCAGCCGGCCCAGCCGCCTCGGCCGGCATTGTTAACAGCGTCTGAATCAATACCAATGCCACCACTGCCGCCGCGAATTTGGTTATCTCTGAATATACAGTTCTTGATGGTGATAGGACCGATACCTTCAGAAATGTATAGTGCGGCTCCTTCAACCCCATCTCCATCGTAACCATCCGGATGACACGGGTCCTGCCTGGAACCGTTATTACCATTATCGCCGGCCCAATTGCAGTTCTGGATAGTCAGGCCATTTAGAACAGTTCCATCCGCGCCAGTAACAATATCGAACGCACGATCAGCGTATCCTGTTCTATCAATAATCGTTTCCGCTATACAGCAAGGATCATCAGGATGCTCAGACCTGATGGTAACAGGTTTGTCTATTGCTACCGCCGGACCAAAATAGGTGCCGGTACGAATCACAATCGTATCGCCAACCTGGGCGGCAGCGATTGCATTGCGAATCGTCGGATAATCTTTAGGCACGGTGATAGTGACGGGCGGCCCAAACTCCACACGAATGGTTTTATTGGCATTCATAGTAACAGTATTAGTTACAGACCTCGATCTGTCGTTGTCGGTACCTTCCCATCTCCTGACTCTATAACCTTCATCAGGCTCAGCTATAAGCTGTACAACCGTACCAAACCTGACGGCGTGTGTTTGGGCTGCATTTATGACAAAAGAATCGTCGTCCTCTATCCATTCCGCACGGAGAATTCCTCTTCCGCTGCCGTTAATTACTTCTATTGCCAGATCGTACGCAGTTTTCACAAATCCGACAGTAACGACCTTATCACTATCCAGTGTTACGGTGTTAGTCGGCCCGGTTAGACTGTCATCGTCCGTGCCGTTCCACAAAACCTGATAGTAATTCGAGTCGTAATTGGTATCTATCCTGAGCGTAACAGTTGTATGCCAGTTATACAAGCCGTCGTAGCTGGGGTCATTAACACTGGGCTCAATTATCACAGGCACAGGACTATCTGGGCTGCTGGTTATAGCGCTAAAGGACAACTGGAACTGTGGTATGCCGAACAGATCGTAGTGATAACCCATATCTATTATATCGCTGTCCGGTACGCTGTCAGTTCTGGTAGTATATTTATCCAGACTGAGGATGCTTAATAGGTCACTTCCGGCATCAACGCAGGGACTGTTCATACTCTGGCCCGCAGCGACCTGACTTAGAAAATAACCAGCGACAAACAGCGGGTCCTCATCGATGTTGTGACTATTAGCGGCCCAGTTATAGCTGGTGCGATCCTGGTTGAGCACGCAGTTGGTACCAACAAAAATGGGAGACGGAATCACCGAAATCAAATCGATCGCCTTCATAAGCGCACTGACCACCTCGCCTGCACCAGTCGCCGTTAGTAAAGTCCCTCCGGTTCCTTCAGCTAAATCCGTAAAATATGTTGCAGCTTCCAAATCGCCACCAACCAACAGAGATACAATGTGCTTCTGCTCCCATCCACCTGCCGCAGCAAGCACATCATTAAGGGTATAATCTGTGAAAGGCTCAGGGTCATGGGGTGGAGCGTCGGCCATAAGAAGAATTACTCTCACCACGTTACCTGACCGCCATGCTCCGGGTCCCGTAGAGCCGGGGTCTGCTCCATAGAAATTGCCGGCCAATGTCTCGACCAGCGAATTGTGGTCGATACAGTGCATCAAAGCCGTATAGACCGATTCGGGCCAATCGGCGCCACCAGAGGCCGTTAATGAATTGAACGCGTCTATCACCGCATCGGTATCAGTTGTAAAGCCCGCAACAGTTCTATAAGGGTAATCATTAATAGCTCCATATCGGTCATCAATAGCCGTATCCACATTGGGCTGATTAAAATCCTTATATTCCACCACAGCAATCCTATAGTCAGGAATCTTAGTCGCTATCGAGTTGGTGATTTGCATTGCTGCATTTTTAACCGCGTCGATATCATCCCACATGCTGCCGGTCGTATCTATACAGAAAATAAGGTCAAGGGCCTCCGTTTTCGCTCCATAGGCATTCGGATCCGTAGCATCCTGAACGTCACTGTATGAGACGTTCACCGTCGATAGCCTCGGGTCGTACTCATAGTCGGTGGCAACTGCGATCTGCGAGCCATGAGAGCCGATGTCGCCTAAGTTGTCCCAGACGATGCTATTAACGATATTAGCATAGCTATAATAGGAGCAGTATAATCCGCCGCCGAATCCACTTCCTCCAACCCTGTTATCTGCGATCGTACAATTTACAACGTTGCAATCCGAGTGCCAATTAGCTGAAATCCCTCCGCCGTCTCTGCCGGCGAAGTTTTTGGATATTAGACAGTTCTTAAGCCACGCACTTTCGCTACCGCTAAGATATATTCCGCCGCCCGAGGCCGCGGCATGATTATTGAAGATATTACAATCAACAATCGTAGTATTAGCATCAAAACAATGTATTGCAGCACCTTCACCTAATACGTCAATAACATTATTGGGATCGACTAAGCTTGTATTATATAACGCTTGATTCTCGTAGAAATTGCTTTTTGTGATTTTGCACGAATTGCCGACGAAATAAACGCCGCCGCCGTGGTATGCCGTATTCGCCTCGAAGTCGCAGTCGTTAATATCCGGATTCGCCCATGTCGCCCACATACCTCCGCCGATGGTAGCTATATTGTCGTTGAATGTGCAGTTCTCAAACGCAGGATTTGCACCATCTTCAAAAGCTATCGCACCGCCGTAGCTAATATATGGATCATCTTTAATGACCGCTGCGTCAGTGTCATCCATTCCTCCGTGCCAATTTATTCCATTGACATCAGCTTCATTATTAATGAAAGTACATCCGGTGAACGCAGGTGAGCTGTCGGCTTCGCAGTAAACGGCTCCGCCGAAGGCATCGATTCTATAGTGCCTGTAAGGCCATTCTGTTACAATGGGAGTTCCACTAAGACCACAACTACCGCCCTGGGCGAGATTATTGATAAATCTGCAGTCCACAAAGTCCGGTGTACTGTAAGAGTCACAATACGCCGCACCGCCGAAGCCGGTATATCGCCAGTAGTCTTCAAATGGTCCATCTTCCCACCACGGGGCAAAAGGATCACCCCAGCCGCCGCCGTGACCGGGGTTATGATCTGTCCCACCATTGGCACCGTTGCCGCCATCCCCGCCGCGGGCTAAGCAACCAATGAAGGAGCAGTTTGTAAATATCGGATTGCCGTTAAAGCCGACAGATACCGCCCCACCGTAGGCAGCGCCCGGCCAGCCGCCGTTGCCGCCCCAGCCTGAACCATCTACATCCCCCCCACCATTGCCGTGACCACCATGGACACCACCGACGGCACAATCAATGAAAATACAGTTGCGGACATCAGGTGAGGCATCGCCCATTAATTCCATTCCGCCGCCATAGGTATCGCCTATACGACCGCCTGGGCCGTCACGACCCGAACCTGTGGGGGTTATCCATATCGTATTGAGGTCATATCGAGCACTCTGGATAGTCAGACCATTTATGACGGTATTCCGGCTTACGTTCCAGATCTCAAAGCCGCAATTATAGATAACGGTAGCCGCAACTGTGCAGGGATCGTCCGGATTATTACTTGTTAGCGTGATGGCCTTACCGGATATGATAATCTTTTCCCATTCATATGGCAGACTCGACTCGCGTATGTCATAGATACCTGGCGCGATCCTAACAATATCACCATTGTCTGCCTCATTGATAGCAACTTGAATATTTGTGTAGTCGCCGGGAACATCCAGAGTTCGCGGGGCGTAGAATATAACTTCAACCTCCTTAAATTCTCTGCCTTGAGGATCTATGACAAACGGCCCACTCATAGTCACTGTGTTTTCGCGCTGATATGAGTAATCATTGTTTGTGCCATCCCATTTAATGAAATGTGATGGGTTAATTGGAGCAGCGGTCAGATCAACCACCGTATCGCGTGTATATCTACCGGTGCGTGGGGTTACTGTTCCGCGGCCGTCGATAACCCGTGTACGCAAAGTCACCAAAATAGTCTCAAATCTGACGGTAATGATTTTATCCAAATCCATTGTGACGATATTCTTCTGAACAGCGGCAATCTGTCCCGTGCTTGTCCGGTCCATACGCATATCATCATCAGTGCCTTGCCACGATTTGAATTGATAGACGTTGGGATCTTCTGGACTTACTATCAGAGGTACTTGACTGTACTGAATATAAATATGAGGACTGCCCGCAGGGTCAGGGCTGATATTTCCTACGCCGGCTGGGGTTACCATCGTAGTTAAACTGTATTGCATTGCCGGCTGTGTATCGTTGTAATGATAGCCAATATCGACTCGCCCGAGGTCTTTATTACCGTCCGCATCTTCGTAGTTATCCGTACGGGTGGAATATATGTGCATACCGAGTGCCACTGCATCATCGCTACCGGCGTCCACAGCAGGACTGGTTGCGTCCTGAGGATTGACGTTCGGATCTACAAACTGTCCATCGACATCCAATATCTGGCCCGCCTCGTACTGGCTCAAATAATAATTGCCCAGCCGGCCCCGTACAAACATGGGGTCACCGATAATGTTGTTGCTTCCGCTCAAAATGCTATCCGGTTCAACATCCAAAAAGCTGTATGCTCTATCGCTGTCTCTATCATAATAATCACCTTGAAGGTTATCATTGAAAAGACAGGAACTCATGATCGGCTCAGAATCCGCATCCTGCTCATAAATTGCTATGTCACGGTTATCATTAAAGATACAGTTAGCAACTTGCGGTGCAGATGTTCCGGCGCAATACACAGCACCGCCCACGCCGTCGAATTCATTTGAAGAGTTGCCTATAAAAGTGCAATTGGTAATAGTTGGTGAAGCATCCGCACAGAATATTCCGCCACCGTCCCAGCTATCAACTGTATTATTGATTATGAGACAATTCTTAATCGGTATAGATGTAGCATTTAAATAAATTCCGCCACCGTCGTAATCGGCGATGTTACCGTTTATGGTAGAGTTCATAACGGCTGGCAATGAACCAGTGTCACAATAGAGGCCACCTCCATCCCATGCTGTTCGGTTCTTAGTAATCGTACAGCCGCTGATTAAAGGAGCACAATTTACGGTATAAACACCTCCGCCGGGCCATTGTGCGGTGTTGCTGCTGATTGTACAACGGATGAAATTCGGGTCGCAATTATCGCTACAGTAAATGCCGCCGCCATTACTTTCCGCCGCATTGCTTGAGATATCTGAATCCGTAACATTCGGATTAGAGCCACTTTCACAATAGATACCCCCGCCGCCGCCACTTGCCGTATTAGCAATAATTTTACAACTACTGATGCTGGGATTGGAGCCGTCTTTACAATAGATACCACCACCATTCTGTATCGTGGTGTTCTTTGTGATAACGCAGTCTAAAAGCTCAGGTGCGGCATTACTGCAATAGAGGCCTCTTGCTGTGTTCTTGGTAACGTTACAATCGTTAATTTGCGGCGAGGAGCCGTCAACATAGATTCCTTCCGCCCCATCAACGACAGAAAAACCTAACAGAATGCTGTCGATATCTTCACCGTTGTTAAAGGTTACTACGCTACCGCCATCAAAAAGGGCAGAGATAAAAGTATTTTGCGGTGTAGGATCACCAACATTCCTGCCGCCCGCGGTGCTACCACTACGTACCGTGATTGCTTTACCCCTGAAATTGATGGTTTCGATATACCAAAAGTCCGAAGCTGCTACCAGGGTATCTCCGTCACTGGCATTATCTATCGCCCGCTGAATAGTCGGATACTTTATAGCCGTTCTCGTATTCAAGACTTCTCCTTGCCTTGCCATTTTCAAGGCCATGAAGAGGTCAAGTCGGCCACCCGAGACACACAACCCCGGCAAGGTCGGATCAACAGAGCGTAGCATTATCTTCTTTACTTGCTGATATGTTAAATTTGGATTGACCACTTTAATCAGCACACAAGCGCCGGTTACATGGGGAGCAGCCGCTGATGTACCGCTATCGTATGCGTACTCGATATCAATGCCGTATTCGTCCATCCATCCTGTCTGCATATCCTCTGTCGGTGTAGTGCTGAGGATACCCACACCAGGTGCGCCCAAATCGACGTCCTCAATGCTATAGTTGGAAAAAAACGCCATATTATCAAAGTGATCTGTGGCCATTACAGAGATGATGTTGTCGAGGTCAAAACGTGCGGGATAGGCAGCCATATTAATACCGTCGTTACCCGCGGCAGCTACAACAAGAATGCCGGCATCTCTGGCGGCAGCGATGGCATCGTATAAACCCTGATCATACTGGTAACCTCCCCACGAGGCGTTTATAACATTTACGTTCCAGGCAACGGCATAATTCATAGCTTCGATAGCATCTGACGTCACACCCTCTCCATTTGGATCGAGAATCCTCAAAGCCATCATTTTGACAGACCAGCAAACACCGGCAATACCCACTGTATTATTACCTATAGCTCCGATGATTCCAGCCACGTGAGTTCCGTGATAATGTTCGTCCATTGGGTCGAAATCATCATCCACAAAATCATAACCCCAAATATCGTCGTTATAGCCGTTGCCGTCATCATCGACGTCGTTATAGTCAATATCCTCATCCACAACACCGGGCTCGTTGACTTCTCCATCATTTATCCACATATTATCAGCCAGGTCGGGATGGGTATAATCAATACCGCTGTCCATAACTGCTACGATCATATCGGCAGTACCATTTGCAATATCCCAAGCCTCCGGTGCGTCAATGTCAGCGTCTCCACGGCCGCCGGTCTGGCCTGTGTTATCCAAAGCCCACTGTTCAAAAAACCGAGGGTCGTTGGGAACAACCATTGCTCTTATTTTGTAGTTTGGCTGAGCATATAAAATTTGAGGCGACTGATTAAACCGCATTACAGCATCCGCAACCGACACGTTCTTAGGCAGTTTCACTAAAGCCAAGCCGGGCACAAGACTGTCATATTCTTTAACCACATAAGCACCGCTGACGGTGGAGCTTGCAATCGCATTTTTTATCGCGCTCGTTGTTCGTGGACCACTAATCTGTTGCTCAAGAAAGTCCGTGTTGCTCTCCGGCAGAGCCTGGCTCAGCCCTCCAACAAAACGAACAATTAGCTCGCCCTGCTTATAATCGGCATTGTTTTCAGGTGAGCCGCCAGACGAAATAACCGACCAGTTAGCTGGTTGGGTAAAGCCGGTTTTCGCACTAACAAAAATTAACAGACTTGTTAAAACTATCCATGTGACATTCCGGATCCAAACCTGACGCTTCATGCTTACACTTCCTAAAAAAGGTAATTGGTTATACGATAAGTGGTTAATTTGCCCCCAATTACCAATCGCCAATTACCAATTACTAATTAAAGTTCGTGTTCCATCGCAGCAATAGCCTCAGCTTCGCGCTCTTCCTGTAGAATTATAGTCGGCTTAACCAGGATTAGTAATACTTTATTATCTCTGATCTTGCTGCGACTACCGAATACCATTCCAATGATTGGTATCTTGCTCAATATTGGCACCCCCACCTCCTTTTCAACTTCCACGCTTATTTTCTGCCCACCTAACAGTAACGTCCCACCATCAGGCACACTTACACGCGTCATTACCTGTGATGTCTCCATCTCAGGAACAGTCACTGGGTACTCAACAAACTCACCTTGATCATCGGTATTCACAATGGCTGCAACCGTATGAGTCCTGAACCTGAGTAAATCTTGCATCATAGTGGTTATATTCAATAGTACATTTTTCTTATCCTGAGTAATAATAGGAGTAATGTTCAGAGAAGTAAAAATTGGCTGGAAGAACACATTCTGCTGTATTCCCAACTCTTCAAGACCACCACCAGCATAGTACCCGCGACTAACACTTCTTATAATGTCGGGCGGCAGCGCATACGAGATCTGACTTGAAACACTGAAACTTGCAGATTCTCCGCTCAGAACGGTGGATTTCGGCGCCGTCAAGGTCTTTGCATCCGCGCGGGCTTGAGTCATTCGCAGAAGGAAGCTAACCTGTAAATCGTCAAGTATATTGCCATAGCCTCCGGTTGCCGTGGCCGCTGGGGCCATACCGCCGAGGCTTCCCGGAACCTTCGTTGCTGTATCGGCTCGAGCAGCAGCTTCAGAGCCCTGCTCAAAAGCAATCAAACCCCACTTACCACCAACATTGTATGAAAAGTCTATATCCAGACCGATATCTTCAATAAAGTTCTCGCTTACCACGAGAAATCTGGCCTCGATAGAGACTTGATGTCCAATAGCCTTTCTAAGATCTGCCAGCAGTTTTTCTATTCTTGTATGAACCTCACGTGTCTGTAGAACAGCCAGTTTCCTGGGTCGTTCACCAGTTGGGTATAGTGTTATACTACCCTCTCCACCGTAGTCATACCAGCTATCCGGCTCGATGGTATCCTGAATAAGGTATTGCAAGTCTTGGGCTCGATAAATGCTGGTATCATAACCGCCGCCCATGCCCATACCGCCGCCCATACCGCCGCCCATGCCCATACCGCCGCCCATGCCGCCCATCGTGCCGCCACCACCGCCGTAGCCTCCGCCTCCGCCGCCGTAGCCGCCGCCACCACCGCCGTAGCCGCCGCCACCGCCGCCGTAGCCGCCCATGCCGCCGCCCATGCCACCCATGCCGCCGCCCATGCCGCCCATCGTGCCGCCCATGCCACCCATCGTGCCACCCATGCCACCGCCCATGCCACCCATGCCACCACCACCATAGCCACCACCGCTACTCATCATCATGTCCATCATATTCCTCTGTTGTTGGTAGATGTTATACTGTTGGTAGATGTCATAGTTGGCCGGCTGACTGACAAGATCGGTAATATCATAAACTCGCGTCTCCATCTTACTGGGAAGTGAATCCACCGTCGCTATTGTGATCACCCCACTATCCACGATGTAGCCGAGCTCTGCAAATCCACCCGCGACGGCATTTAATAAATTCTCCAGTCCGGTGCCAAGACGGACTGACGGCAATCCATCCATATTTATTTCCATAGTTTGCTCAATATCAGCGTTGTCAAGCAAATCACGCCAGAGCACAGTAATTTTCAACGGAGGTATAACGGAATTCCTCAATATATCCATTGCCTCATTAAAAGGCATGGTTGGGCTTAGGTCTGAAAGGTCAACAATTCGTTCTAATTGTGCATAAACAGCCACGTCCTCCGGGTCCAATCCGATCGGCTTATCAGGCTGCCGGGTCGGTTTCTGTATAATCTCCCGCCAATTTTTAGGATAAGTAAGCTCCTCGGCATACGGAATTCCAGCTTCCTCGGTTTTCAGCAAAATATCTGCTCGCTGTTTATCTTTTTCCTTTTGCACTTCTAATTGTTGGCGCAAATAAACCATATCCTCCAGCGCATCCTTCAAGATAAGCGCCTCATTATTTTGTGGGTCTAATGCAAGCACAGTGTCCAATTGACCAAGAGCCGCTTCATAATTTTGCTGTTTCGTGTACGCCTTTGTGTTTTCTATCAGTGTCTGTATTCTTTGTTGCTTCTCGGCTTCCATTTGCTCTCTGAACTGACGTTGTGCCTCTATCGCTTCTGAACGTTCTTGCTCGTTCAATTGCTGAATTCTCTCCTGCCTTGCCTCGGTGATCTTCCGGCGTAGCTGTTTCAATACACTGCTGTAGAGCTGGAAAAGGTCATCTCCGAGGTCCATGTGGTATTCATTTATCGTCTGTTGAGCCCTTTCAACCGCATCTTCTGCCTTATTGAATTCACTATTATTTATATTTTCTTGTGCGCTGGCTACGGCATCGTTAACAACCGCCTGGGCGTGGCTCCTACGGATATTCCTCCTGCTTTGAATCTCTTCGATATAACCACCTGCCCTTGTCACCGGCTCAGCAGATACAGGCGCTACAGTTGCCGGCTCAAAAAACCTCGGCTGCGCATTTTCCCAGCCCATAACCGCCGATCTATTAACATCGCGTTCCATCGGAGATTCAATACCAATTGGGGATCGCTCCATCCTAGGTTTTATCTCTACTAAGTCGGCAGAAACATCAATCTGATTCCTCGCAGATGGCAGCCCATCTATCCTCGCCAGGTAATCTTGCAATGTTTCGACCATTGCGGGAGGAACCAAGCCGCTATTTATAACCTCAATAATACCTTCACGGGCCTCTTCTAATCGGCCGGCATGGTACAACTGCATGCTGTGATAATAGACCTCGGCAATTCGTCTTCTCTGATCGCTAAGCCGACCTTCCGCTGTCTTGTCTAAGACTAAGCTCGGCTCGTCTGCACTTTCTGAGGACCGAACCGAATTAAGCTTGTTCTCCTCCTGGTTAAAAGGCCACCGTGATTGATCCGCATTAAGTCGGGAATCAGACGTTACCCTCACCCATTGATCTTTGGTCTGTTCAGGAGATAACTTCGTTCTGTATATCTGAGCATCTATCCTTTCAAGCAATTGTGCGTTTTGTACCTTCTCCTGTTCCGTCAAAAACCTGCTGTCTTTTGACTTTTCAAGAATTGCTTTAGCCTCTTTCAGCTTATCTCGCTTAAATAATTCAACAGCCTCTTGCCTTTGTTCTAATGCCCGGTTTCTCCCATTTGCGGCAGATTTTGACCTTTCCAAAAACTCTCTTAGCTGGCTACGTTCCTTAGCGGTCAGGTATTGCTCATAAGCACGAGCCATGGAAAAGGTTTTTTCAGCTTGAGTGTAATAACCGCGTGCATATTGGGTCGTCCCAACCTTAATCATCTGTTGGACCAGATTGCGCAGAGTTTGGTCTCCATCAACTTCTCTCCGGGATTGAGCTGCCTCAGCTCGACCGAGCTTGCCGAAGTCTGACAGGGTTGCCATCAGAAACACAATTGATACCAATAAAAGTAAAAGGGACTTTTCCCCAAAAGCCTTGAAAAAAAATCTCGGATTGTCCAAAGCTAACCTCCTGCCTGTAACAAAGATATCACCCTCTCGTGAAACTATTTCCACACTATTTGTTAGCAACCTCCAATTTAAAGACGTAGGTTGGATTTTTGCCGATTTCAGTGTATAAAAACAGATTATCTTTTGCAAGAGAAAAATTCTATTTACGTTCGTTTGGCCGATAATATACACGATTATAATATATCAAACAAGGGAGTCTAAAAAAAGTGTTTGGAAATAGTCAGATAAAAACAAATTTTTCTATAGATTTTTTACCGTTAAAATGCATCATTCAGGCAAAAACCGTAAGAACATGACTATCCAAACAAGCAATATGGCTAAAGAATCATTGATATTAGCTGTTGAAACTTCCAGCCGAATGGGGTCGGTGGCAGTAGCACTCGGCGAAAAAATGTTAGCCGAAACTGCATTTTCCGGCCCAGCTAAGCACAGTGCGGAGCTTTTTCCCGCCATCCGGCAACTGCTGGCTCGATTCGACCGAAAACTCCAAGACATCGAACAGGTTCACATATCTATCGGCCCAGGCAGCTTCACAGGCCTGCGAATAGCAACCACGTTGGCAAAGATGATGCACTTGGCTAATCCGCCCAAGCGGACAAAAATCATTACTGTCGATACATTGGACATAATCGCCGCCAATGCAACAGACTATATAGAGGAAACAATTAAATCTACAAGTCGCAGCTCCGCATTAAATGATGAGATTCCTAAGAGAATCGCCCCGATTCTCGACGCCAAACGTAATCAATTTTTTATAGCCGTTTACGAGCTTCATCCTTATAAAAGCAAGAACACAAATCAGAGCCTACAACTGATGAGCCACGGCCTGTGGGAAAAAATTCTCCCGGACACGTTAATGACCGCAGAACAATTTATTAAAAAGTTTGCAGGAGCTGACAAACCTGTCTGGCTGCTCGGCGACGGCCTTTTATATCATAAGGACAAATTCAAAGCCGCAAGCATCCGATTTCTGGACCAGAAGTACTGGAGCTCAAAAGTCAGCAAGGTTCTTTTGCTCGGCTGGCAAAAGGCTTTAGCCGGCCAATTCGCTGATCCGACGACATTAACACCAAATTATCTGCGCCGACCCGAAGCTGAAGAAAAATCAAAATAACGAAATAAAGCAAATCAAATCTAATACTATATCCACCGAAGGCTGCTGCTTCTGTCTTCTGTGGGCAGGGCCAAAAAAGCCCCCGGCACAGGTCCGGGGGCTAAACTCTCAACCTGTGGATAGTGCTTTTCTTTCTGCCACCTGTGGTGCAGACAAATAATATTTTGCTTTTTTTATTTTTATTTTTCATCTTGTCCGACAAGACAATCCAGACAATAATATCCATGTCTTGAGCGCAGTCGAAAGAACCGGAAAGCCTGAAAGTACACCTCTATTGTAGGGTGTCCGAACACCAAAACAATAAATTGTAGGCTGGGGCTTGCCCCACCATGTCCATAGCAACAATGACCAATTGTATGTATTGCCCGTGCGGATTGTTGAACCGAACCATCCTTGCTTCGCACAAGGCTACGCAGATAAACCGTCTATAAGCGGCCGCCGCTGCGATACTACGGTGAGCCGCATTGTTTAAGTATTTATAGATGAGGATATAACCATGAATGAGAATGCACAGGATATGTTTATCAAAAAACTCAATGAGGAAATAGATTGGCAATGGAAATGGGAGAAACTTAACCGCTTCTTCAATACAACCACAATGTGGGCAACTTTATTTTCAAGCTTTTTAATCCTTGTGCTATCGTTCTTGCAATTGCAGATCGGATCAGTTTCACAGCGGTGGTTGATTCTCTCAATTGCTGTACTTTCCGTAGCTACTATTAGTTGCTCGCTAATATCTACTAAAATGAGGTTCCAGCAAAGGCAGCAGGTGTATGATTAAATGGCTCGAGCTTACGACTTCATCCGTATTCCGCTTCTTACAGAACTAATATCCCTTGAAGATGCCGTCGCTGCATTTGGGAAAATTCATTGCCAACCTACTGAAAAGGTGATTCAAGAAACACCGTAAAGTAATAAGGACAGCCACCAATAGCTATTAACAGTGCATAGAAAAAGGTGACATTCATAATAAAAGTAGGTTGATACAAACAGTAAGAGGTGATAGTTTAAAAGATCATGCTCCGTAGAAAGGATCAAAAGTTGTCATTTCGACCGAAACGTCCTCAAGGAACACGAAGCGGAGAAATCTTTTTAAAAAACAGATTTCTCGACTTGCCTTCGGCTCGCTCGAAATGACGGTTGACAGTACTTTTACAAAGCATTATCAAACATGAAGGAGAAGTATTATGAACAAAAGCATGTCCCGAGTAAAATCGAGAGAATTATTTCTGTTCACCGCGTTAGCATTGATTGGTCTAATTATTTTTACCACTTTAATTTCGGCGGCTAATTCGCCAACCAGCACGAGTCCGGAGCTTAAGCCTATCCAGCTTTTGCCGCCACAAACGGACGGTGGCAGGCCCTTAATGCAGGTGCTTAAGGATAGAAAATCTTCACGAGAATTCAGCGCAGAGAAGCTCACCTCCCAAGTGCTTTCAAATATGCTCTGGGCAGCGTGGGGTATAAACCGCCCGGATTCGGCAAGGCGCACCGCACCATCCGCGATGAATCGACAGGAAATCGATGTCTATGTCTCTACCGCCGACGGCCTTTACTTCTATGAGGCAAAGGGACACACATTGCAGCCGGTTCTGGCAGAAGATATTCGTGCCGCGACTGGGCTTCAGCCGTTCGTCAAGGATGCACCTGTGAACCTCATCTATGTAGCGGATTTCACGAGGATGGGTAAAACGACGGATGACGACAAGGTTTTTTATTCGGCTACCGATACGGGCTTTATCAGCCAGAATGTCTATCTATTCTGTGCTTCCGAAGGATTGGCGACCGTTGTGCGTAATCTAATTGATAAGCCGGCTCTGGCCAAGCAGATGAAACTGCGACCGGAGCAGAAGGTCATCCTCTCTCAATCAGTGGGATACCCGAAAAAGCAATAATTGCCAGTTGAAGCAAATACGGAGGACAATTGAGCGACGGGTATAGCTATTCTCTGCCGAGGTACTGGAATTAAAAGCGAAGTTTGGGAAACCTTCTAAGACGAAGAAACCTTTTGCCATCTTCCTCGACAAAACGATAAGATTATATAGGATTAGCCCCCAACTTCACGTTGGGGGTTATAAAAGGTACAAACCGATAATATGGGTTACATAATAAACCGGCAACACGGGTAACAGTTTCGGTTATTATGAACCTCAGAAAGGAGGTTCAAACCATGAATCTCAGGCAAATCACTTTGTGGCTGCTAACGGGACTATTGTGTATAGGCGCTTCATCGGTCTTCGGCTCCGAGGGCACTATTGAGCCGGTGACACCTAATGCGTCGCGACAAGCCAAGGCGCTGCTGCAATTGCTGTATAGCATTTCGGGAAAGTACACACTAACCGGCCAGCACAACTACCCGAATACGAAGGATGCTTCCACTCAGCAAGCAGCCGAGCATTCCGGCAAGACCCCGGCTGTTTACAGCCAGGACTGGGGTTTTGCCAAGGATGGCGACAAGGACTCGTATCTTGCCAGGCCCGACATTGTAGAAGAAGTGAAGCGGCAGCACAAGTTAGGCTCAATCATTACTATATGCTGGCACGCCGTACCGCCAACGGCTGATGAGCCGATCACCTTCCGACCGAAGCGGGGTGAGCCTGCGCCGGACAAGCTTGCGACTGTGCAGGGTCAGCTCACGGATGAACAACTCAAAGACGTGCTCACGCTGGGTACGGAGCTGTATAAGCGCTGGTGTGCACAGGTTGACACTATTGCGGTGTACTTGAAGCAGCTCCAGGATGCCAACGTTCCCGTGCTGTGGCGACCGTACCATGAAATGAACGGCGAGTGGTTCTGGTGGGGTGGAAGGCGAGGAGAACTCAGCACGGTGACACTCTACCGTCAAATGTTTGATCGGCTCGTGAACCATCACAAACTTACCAATCTGATCTGGGTATGGAGCGTTGACAGGCCCAGCACGCCAAGAAGGCAGTTCGCTGATTACTTTCCCGGCAGTGAATACCTCGACATCGTCTCATTGGACGTCTATGGGAGCGACTTTAATCAGTCCTATTACGACGGCCTGCTCAAGCTGGCGGATGGCAAACCGCTTGTCCTTGGCGAGGTGGGAAACCCGCCATCGCTGGAGGTCCTTCAGAAGCAGCCGATGTGGACATTGTATGTGATCTGGGCTGAGATGGTTCGGCTGACCAAGCAGGAAGTGCTGCAAACCCTGGTCAACGATCCACGCATGCTCAGCTTGGAAGATCCTGCTTATAACGAGGCAATAGCACCCTTCCGAGCCGCGTGCGGCCTGCCGCCATTAAGCCCTGCGGAGAAGCAGCTTACGCAATGACTCTTTTTCGACGTAGGTGATTGATTAATGCTGCCTGCAGGCTCGTTGGCAAAGCGGCCCGCAGAGCGGGCATCTACATACTATTCAAATAAGGGGAAAATTATGAAAAAAGTGACACGACTCATAATAATTATCTTCATCCTACCATTATGTCACCAAAACATCCATGCACAGGAAACCACAAAACCACAAGAAAATCATGCCTGGTGGAACGAAGGATTTCGGAGGAGGCCTCGCAACAATCCACTGGCAAAGAAACTTCCTCTTATAGAGGTGAAAGGAAATAAGTTTGTTGATCCGGAGGGTAAAACAATTTTATTCCGTGGCTTGTCGATTTCCGATCCCGATAAGCTCGAAAATCAGGGGCATTGGAATAAGAAACATTTTGAGAAGGTAAAGGAAATGGGTGCAATGATTGTCCGTATTCCGGTTCATCCTACTGCATGGCGGCAGCGTACTACGGAAAAATATCTGGAGATGCTTGACCAGGCGGTCCAGTGGTGTACGGAGCTTGAAATGTATATTATCATTGATTGGCATACCATCGGTAATTTGAAGATGGAGCTTTTCCAGAATCCTATGTATAACACAACCCAACGTGAGACTTATGAATTCTGGCGTACGATTGCCAGACACTTCAGAGGGAACAACACCGTTGCATTTTACGAGCTATTCAACGAGCCGACAATCTACAGGGGACAGCTCGGCAGAATGTCATGGAGCGAATGGAAAAAATTAAATGAAGATATGATCAGTCTCATTCGTGCCTACGATAAAGAAACCATACCCCTGGTAGCTGGTTTTGATTGGGCGTATGATTTGACTCCGCTTCACATCGATCCCATCAATGCAGAGGGAATCGGATACGTGACGCATCCTTATTCGAATAAACGTCGAAAACCCTGGGTGCCCAAGTGGGAAGAGAATTTTGGATTCGCGGCGAACCGCTACCCGGTTATCGCAACCGAGTTTGGCTTTATGCTGCGTAAGGGACAAAAGGTAAAAGACGAAGACTATCCAAAAGTCATCATAAAGTATCTTGAAGGCAAAGGGATCAGTTGGATTGCGTGGGTGTATGACCCCCAGTGGCATCCTCGCATGTTAGAATCGTGGGATACTTATGAACTGACAGGAGGCGGCGAGTTTTTCAAACAGGCAATGCATGGAGAAATAACGGATTGACGATCTGCATAAAAAACTTGATTTAGCACAACCTAAGTCTCTGGAAGTAAGATTGCAGGGATTTCACAAATTGTTTTTATGTTTAGCCCCCAACTTCATGTTGGGGGTCATAAAGGATTGCAGGACGGCTGGGTGGCACGCCCAAACTTGTTTGAGCGTGGCTGCCGCCTTATGCTCTTACGCCCTTGTCCGCCATTCACCACTCACCAATAACCAGCTTTTTTCTTGCGTTTTCCAACAATCCCAACCATAATATCACCCGCGTAAGCGGAATCGACATCCTTGATCCAACCACCAATAGTCAATGGAAAATATTAAATAATCAATTGCTGGGCACAGCCCATGCGGATCGCCAAACCATCGGCTGAACTCATCCGCGGCACCGGCGAACTGTGACGTTAGGGGACTTAAAAAAGGATAACAGATGATACGAAAGATAACAGCCATTATCGTTCTGTTGCTGACAAGTACCATGCTCACCGGCTGTGCCAGTCAGCAGGAGCTTGCTTTTAAATCGGTCGAGGGCAAGGATCACTCCGCCGTCACACCTGTGAAGCAGACCGTCGATTGGGCTGTCGAATGGTGGGGCCCACGCCATGACGCCGTTAATGAGCGGCTGAGAAAGGGAAATGTCGATTTGCTCTTTATCGGTGACTCGATCATTCATGGCTGGGAAAACACAGGCAAGGAAATCTGGGATGCCTATTATGCACCGCGCAATGCGGTCAATATGGGTTTTGGCGGGGACCGTACACAGCATGTGTTATGGCGACTGGATCATTCGAACCTGGAGTGTATTTCTCCAAAGCTTACGGTGCTCATGATTGGAACGAACAATTCAAATGGGAATGACAATACCGCCGAAGAAATCGCCGACGGAATTATCACCATCTGTCAGCGGCTGCGTGCCAAACTTCCCAGGACGAAGATACTTATGCTGGCGATATTCCCACGCAATCCGGAACCCTCGGCTCAGCGTCAGAAGAATGCCAGAGCCAGCCTATTGGCTTCAAGGATAGCTGATGGAAAGACGATTTATTATCTCGATATCAATAGCAGCTTTCTGACGGGCGACGAGCTATTGACCAAAGACATCATGCCGGACTACCTGCATCCCAACAAGGCCGGTTACAAAATCTGGGCACAGGTTATGGAGCCTAAAATCGCCCAACTAATGGGCGAGCGTAAATAATCAGAAGACAGAATACAGAAGACAGAATAAGAAGAAAGACGACGTTTAGCCGGCACCCCCGCGGTGCCGGTCAACGAGGAATGCAATACGAGATACGAACGACGAGTTTTTTTCTTGCTTTTCCGACAATCCCGACCATAATATCGCCGACAAGCGGGATTCACACCTTTGATTAATCTAAATGTTTAGCCCTGCCACTTGTTGGCAGGGTTTTAGTGCCCCCGAAGAAGAACCGTACCGGTTGAAAAGAAACGCAATACACGATACGCAATACGAGATTATTGCCCAAACGAACGGCCGTACGCTGAGCTGCTGAGCTTAGCTGCTGGAAGAAACAGGATTATGGTTGAGCTCACAGACGAACAGAGGAAAGTCATGTTTCAGCTCGGAAGAACAGACTCTGTTTTCGATTCGGTCCCCGAGCATGTTATCGATCAACTTGTGCAGATGGGGCTATTGTACTATCGGTCAAAAAAGAATATCTGCTTCACTGATGAAGGGGAGAGAATTTATCAACAGCTAAAAAAATGGGAGTCATTAGCATAGTATCGTCATCTTTGCGCGACCTTGCCGCTTTTTTTCTTGCCTTTTCCGACAATACCGACCATAATTTCACCAGTAAGCGAGACTCACACCGTTGATCCGTTTGGAAAAAATTGGTAGGGTGTGCACCGCACACCAAAGTTATTTAAATGCGGAATCAAAACGAGGTAAAGAATTGTAGGGTGGTGCTTTAGCCCACCAGCCGGTTCTAACTGCTGCACACGCGGTGCCGGTGAGCTTTTCTTTATGCGGAAACCATATAAACAATAGAATGGCTGGGGACAGCTCGTGAAGCGTATCTCGTATTGCGTATCGCGTGAAGCGCGTTGCGTAGATTGATAAACCTAACGATTGTGGTGTGCGGTGCACACACTACGAACTCTTGAACCGGCACCGCAGGGGTGCCGGCTAAACGCCTTCTGTCCTCTGCCTTCTGTCCTCTGCCTTCTGTCCTCTGCCTTCTGTCCCTTCGACTGGATTCGACAGTCTCACCACAGGTCCGCTCCCCTCGACCGTGCTCGGGACAGGCAGGGCAGGCTTCTGTCGTCCGTATTCAAATTGTCGCCTAAATTTGGTATAAATATATACGGACAAATTTTAGATAGGCTCGTGAGTATATGTTCGGATTCAAAAAATGGCGACGAAATCGACTTGCCGGTCGGAAGTTCCCTGACCAGTGGCTTGAGATTATTAAAAGAAACGTGCCGATTTACAGGCTGCTATCGGCGGCGGACCAAAAAGAGCTGCAGCGTCACATCCTTATCTTTATCTCAGAGAAAGGTTTCGAAGGCTGTGGCGGCCTAAAGATTACCGACGAGATAAAGGTCACCATAGCGGCTCAGGCCTGTATCTTGCTGCTTCACCGCAAAACCGAATACTATCCCGGCCTTTCTTCTATACTTGTATATCCAAGGTCTTATATAGCGCGTAGCACGCGACATCTGGCCGGTGGAATCGTAGCGGAAGGCATGGATGTTCGTCTGGGCGAGTCCTGGCATCATGGCTCGGTCGTCCTCTCATGGGACGACGTCCGCCGCAGTGCTGCTGATATTCATGATGGTCATAACGTAGCTTTACACGAGTTCGCACACCAGATTGATAGCTCTTTTGCCAAAGGTGACGGTACGCCGGTCCTTAAAAGCGCTTCGACCTTCATAGCCTGGGCCCGTATCTTGCAAAAAGAATACCAGAAGCTTCAGCGCCAGGTCAGCCGCAATAGCGTCACTATCTTGGATAAGTATGGTGCTGTGAATCCCGCCGAGTTTTTTGCTGTTGCAACCGAATATTTTTTTGAGAAGCCAAAGCAATTGCACAGACTCCATTCAGAGTTATACGAAGAATTAAAACGTTTCTACCAGCAAGACCCGGCCGGGTGGAAAAAAGAGAATGGCCGGCAAACTTTTGCAATATAGTTCGCACAATCAGGTTTATGTCATGTGAGCTTGCCGTTGGCTGAGATTTTAGATTCTTCGACTCCCTCAATCTCATTCGTCGCATGTATTACGTCCCTCGTTGACCGGCACCGCAGGGGTGCCGGCTAAACGTCTTCTGTCCTCTGTCTCCTGTCTCCTGTCTTCTGTCCTCTGTCTTCCATCTCCTGCATACCAAATATTGTTCGTTCTATTATCTTGTGGAATTTTACTGCTGCTACGGTAGAATGTCGCACTTAAATAGGTAAGGATGTGAAAACTATATTCGGCAATAATCCAACAAAAAATTTACGTGGCGTCTGGCTCTTGTACGCTTCGGCGTTCGCAATGTCCATGGCTATCAGCGTATGGTGGACGACTATGCCCTTTGTAGTCCGCAATATCGGTGGCACCGAGAGCCACGTCGGCTACGCCTGGGCTGCTAATATGATTGGCTACATGTTCTGCCTGCTCCTGGCAGGCTTGGCACTGGGCCGGCACAACCCAAAAAACACTACACGCACCGCAGTTGCAGTCAACTTTCTATCAGCTTCGGTAATGGGTATTTTGGTTTATGTCATTCTGTCAAAAGGCCTTGTCGGCAATTTATATCTGATTTGGCTTGTAATCGCAGCCGGTACGGTGGCGGGAGGTGCAATGTCACTATTCTGGCCTTTTCTTATGAGCTGGGTATCTGAAGACCTTGAAGGTCGTATCCTGAATCGCCGGCTTGGAACGTACAATGGCATGTGGTCCGCCGCTGCAATGATAGGGCCATTACTCGGTGGTGTCTTTGTTGAAACAAGTACACTGCTTCCTATCGTTTTTACTGCCGGAGGTTTTATAATCTGCTTTCTATCTCTGACCGTCGCAACCGATGGCTCCGTTCAGACAACCTTGTTTCGCGATGTAGAAACCCGCCCGGTGGCCGGCTGTGAGAGTAGAGCTACCTTAGTGCGGTTTCGCTGGATGGCTCGTATAGCTCTATTTAGCTCCTGGGCCTGCCTGGGTGTCACGCGCTCACAGTTCGCACTGCTATTTACGAGCATGGACTTTTCGGAGACATGGTTCGGCATAATAGTCACTATATTCGGCATCTTCAATTTCGCCGTGTTGACAGCCGCCGGCAAAAGTATCTTCTGGCACTTCAAACCTTTATTTTTAATCACCGCTCAGACGCTTCTTCCGCTGTCACTTCTAATGATCATCTTTGGCCGATCGCTTCCAATATTTATCCTGTCTTTTATTATCATGGGCTGTGGTTTTGGCTTTGCTTACAGCTCGCACCTTTACTATGGCTCCTGCGGCAGCAAAAAACGTTCCGTGCAGATGGTTATTCATGAGGCGACAATCTCTATCGGCATCATCGTCGGCTCAGGCGCAGGCGGATACCTCGCAAAGAACATCGGCCTTTATCAGCCTTACTGGTTTGTCCTTACTCTTGTAGCTGTTGGCTTATTTATCCAACTGACTCTGCTTCTGCATAGCAAGCCAACGCAAAAGAGCGGTTCGTGATTCGTAGTTAGTCAATCGTCCATCGCCTATGGTAGTCAAGCCTCGTCTGCCGTTGTTCGGTGTTGTTATTTGACATTCTTGACGGTCGTTCATGTGCAAGCAGCAATCCAATTCTCATCATTGCAAGGAGCCCTTCGGCCAAGCTCAGGATAAAAACTTCACGATGAAGCAATCTTTGATTTGGCATTTTGTATCTTGAACATTCGAATTTAGCTATAGCCACTTCATATATTTCGGACTCGTGCTTTGTAGCACGAGTTTGTTGACGTAGTAAATTTACATGGGTTCAAACCCGTGGCATTCGCCGCAACAGGCTCTGCCTGTCCGCCTTTGGTGGATAACTTCATCTACGGGTCGAAACCCATAGAATTGCGTCGGAATAATTAAAAATACTTAAAAACAGCTAATTTTTGATCAAAACGCACGCATTTTTGGTTAGTTTTCGCTTATTTTTGCTCATTTTTACTACTTTCCGATTTTGCCACTAAGTTGTTGTGTTATAAACAATTATAAAATTTTTTCAAAAATGTCTTAATAACCAAATGTCTAAAGGCTCATACAGATATGCAGAATTAGAGGGATATTTCCTGCGGATTTTTGAGGTGGATTATGGATATGCTATATACAAAATAAGCGATGCGCTTCATGAGATTTGTCCCCGAGCGAAGCGAAGGATACTAAACGTTAACGCATGACCCATCGTTTGCCTTTATAGGCTAAACCGAGGTCGGATCTCAGCCTTGGATCGCCTCTCAGGCTGTAGCTGAACTCCAGGGTCTTTCTCAGATAGACTTTGATTGCTCTGCCAGTTTCATCCTTTTGTACCGGATGGTCTATGGCTACTGTCTCATTGCTCAGACCGGCTATAAATACTTGAAAACTCGTGGCTTGCACATCAAAATCGGGCCAAATAATGGCAATATCTTTGGCATTATCTTCGCCTTGAAGAATTTTATTACCAGACTTGTGTAGAGGTTCAAGTAATGGATATTTGCTCTGATGGCGTGTTTTTATCAACTCGAAAACCTCTGGCGAGGTAAATTTGCCGGCTGGTATGATTTGGAAAGTATCTGTCATCAGCTCACATGTGGGGTAGAAGTCGACATCTTGATTTGTATTATTTACCAGCGTTATTATGGTGTACCAGAATCTTCTCGGCGTGCCTTGTACGCCTGGCTGTAACACAATCTGCTGGAGATGCTCGAAGGTTACATCAACCGTCCATTCTCCCGGACCCGGCACGATAGCCGGCTCAGGAGCAGATAAACATATACATGTCACTAAGGACAGAAGCACGCAGGTCCCATAAAACAGACTTTTCATCATGTATCCCTCATAAGTAAATAATAGCTATGTTTTTATGAAACGTTTACTGGCGTTCCAATCAATATTTTACACTAAAACAGCTAAAAAGCCAAGAACATTCTCTCGCGATGACTCATTTTTGAGTTGGCTTTGGCCATAACCGGTACTTTTGGAGTAAGTTAGGCAATTACTAAGGGCTACCGGAAAAAACCTCAAGCATAGGAGCTTGTGTTGACGATACAGAAAGCGTCCGATAAGTTAGGACTTTAGTTTAGGACGGCCGGCTTTACTGTTCATTGTCATTAGCTTGACCAGGTTCCAGCAGTCGGTCTGAAAAGGTGTTGGTGTTTGATTGTTCCACATTTTGATAAAGATGATAACAGTAAAGTGCGCTAAATGTAAAAGAAGGATATTTAGATATTTGAAGATTGGTAAAGGCAAATTATGGCACTGCTGGAAGGACAGAATAATCGAAGATAACTCGATCCGAGAAGAAACTGAGATTAAATGTCGATGCGGTAATTTAGTTGGTATTGATGAGGGAAAATGGATTAAGATGAAACAGCATTCTTTTACACACTCGGGAGTAATAAAGAAATGAACGGATAAAGCATAACTATACTCATTGTAGTGAACATTTGCGACTATTTAAGATAAAATGATGGAAGTATTAGTTGGCTCAGAAAACCCGGTAAAAATAGAGGCAGCCAAGGAAGTTTTCTCAAAATATTTTGGTCGAGTAAAAGTAACTGGGTTTGAGGTTCCCAGTAAGGTTTCTGCCCAGCCTATTGATGAAGAGGCCTTTGAAGGGGCAAAAAATAGAGCCATGGAACTGAAGAAATTGAATGAAAAGAAAAACTTAGGGGCTGATTTTTTTGTTGGAATCGAAGGAGGAATCACAAAACTTTATTCAAAGTGGTTTGCTTCAGGGGTGGGATGTGTAATTGACAATCAAGGAAGGATTGGCTACGGCGTATCGCCTTACTTTGAACTTCCGGAAAGCATTGTTGAGCAGCTTTTCTCAGGCAGTGAATTGGGCAAAGTAATGGAAAAGGTAAGCGGCAAGGATAATATAAGACAAGGAGAAGGAGCGATAGGATTTCTTAGTAAGGCAGTAATGGACAGAAAGACCCTCTATATCCATTGTTTAATAGCTGCTTTGGTTCCCTTCTTAAATAAAGAGTTGTATTTTTAGCTATGCATATTGAGATTATAGGGACTGAGTCGTTGGGGGTTCGCGGGCTTTCCTGCAAAATCGAAACCGAAGAGCGTAAGATATTAATCGACCCGGGAATAGCGTTAGGCTACAACAGGCATGGATTGCTTCCCCACCCTTTTCAAGTAGCAGTAGGAAGAGTGATTCGCAATAAGATTATATCAGCATTAAGAGGTGCTACTGATGTTGTAATTAGTCATTATCATGGCGACCATATTCCTTTGGTTGATGCCAATCCTTATCAACTTAAAGCAGGGGAAATAGCCAATCTACAGCAGGATATTCAATTTTGGGCCAAAGGTTTGACTGGACTTTCCCAGAATATGAAAGTCAGAGCTCATTCTTTATGTGCTGTCTTGAATAAGGACTTGCCCAACGCTGAAGGGATAAGCGATGGACCCATGGCTTTTTCTGGAGCCGTACCTCACGGCCAAGCGAATAACCGTTTTGGACAAGTGATGATGACTAAAATCGAAGATGGAGGACAAGTTTTTGTCCACGCCTCTGATATTCAACTGCTTGATAGAAAAGCTATTTTACAAATATTACAATGGCATCCGGATATAGTGCTTGCTTCCGGACCTCCTTTATATTTACCCTGGCTATCAAATGAGCGGCGCAAGATTGCCTGGCAAAATGCGGTATCTCTGTCCCGAGGAGTAGATACTTTAATTCTCGATCATCATATGACCAGGTGCGAAGAAGGAGTTGTGTGGTTGAAGCGTTTATCTTACGAAACAGGCAAAAGGGTTGTTTGTGCTGCTGATTTTATGAAAAAGCCTCGACTTTTTCTCGAGGCCTGGCGAGGGCAGCTATATAAAGATATGCCCGTGCCAAGAAATTGGCACCGGGATTATGCGCAAGGCAAGGCGGGAGTCGAGCCTTATCGAGAATGGCGAGGCTATAAGGTGTAAAATGGCCAAGAGCAAAAGGTGCAAAAATGAAAGTTACGATTATTTATGATAATGAAGTTTACCCCGTTAGAGAACCGAAGGAAAAAGTCTCTAATGGGCTTTACAAGGAAGGCCTTGTTGCTGATTGGGGATTTTCCTGTCTGGTGGAAGTAGAGAATACCCCGAAAATCCTTTTTGATACCGGAACGAATGGTTCCATACTGCTTTCCAATATGGAAAAACTCAATATCGACCCTGCTTCCATCGATGAGGTCTTTATTTCACATCCGCATTTTGACCATATAGGAGGCCTTTCGGCCTTTCTTAATGTCAGAAGTGATGTGCGAGTTTATGTCCCTGTGTTACTGAGGGGAGTTCGTGGCGCAAAGGAAGTGATTTCTATTAGTGAACCCGTAAAAATCCACGAGAATGTCTTCTCTACTGGCGAACTTGATGGCATAGAGCAGAGTATGGCGGTTAAAACAGGCAAAGGAATAGTTTTAATTGTAGGATGCTCGCATCCGAAGATGGCAGATATTCTCAAAGCAGCTTCGCAATTCGGAAAGGTTTATGCAATAGTTGGCGGCATGCATGGATTCAGTGAGTTCGACTTGTTCAAAGATATGGAACTGATTTGTCCTGCCCATTGTACCGCCTATAAAGCCCAGATAAAGTCGCGCTATCCTGATAAGTACGTTGTGGCAGGAGCAGGTAAAGTGATAGAGATATGAAAAAAATATTTGTGTTAACTTTAATATTTGCTTTTCTGGCCATTCTTGTTGAATCTGTAAACTTAATTCTCCAATTGAACGGTAAGAAACTTGCCAAATGGTTCGGCAAGAATGCCTTTAGCATTCACATGATAACTACTGGTATTTTTTGGGCGATTACATTCTGCCTGATAGTTTATCTACAATTCGGGAACCATCCTCTATTTCACAGTAGCATTATCTTAAAATACGCAGGATTAATTTTGCTAATTACCGGCCTCATCATGGCTTTCTGGGCGTTTAAGTTGTTGGGATTGAAAAGAGCACTGTGTCTAAACTTCTTCCAAGAAGAAGTCCCGGTGGTAAGGGAATCTTTGTATAAGTGCATTAAAAATCCACTTGATTATGGTATATGGATGGCGCTTGTTGGCTTTGCCATTTTTACAAGATCTGTTTATAATCTGCTTATTGCTGTCGAATTTATAATCATTATGATACCCCATATAGTCCTGGAGAATAAACCTTTAAATAAAGAAGATGGTGGTAAATTAAAGCAAAACATCACATAATAGCATTTTCAAGGTCGACAATTTGCGTGTTGGGTAACTCTGGCGGCAAGATTTGTAAAAAGAGACTTTAATTGGTTTCGACTCGGGGAAGATTTTGGTACTATCGTGGAATTGGAAGGCTTGGTTACGTAGCCAAGCGTTTAATATGGGAAATCTCAGTTAAGGATAATATTGGCGTAAACAAGTGCCAATCATCAGGATGGTTATGGAGAAGGCAGACATATTGATCGTAGGCGGAAGCGCAGCAGGTATCACGACCGCTATCAGTGCAAGGAGATACTATCCGGACACTAAGATTGTTGTAATTCGTAGAGAGAAGCAGGTACTAATTCCTTGTGGTATCCCATACATCTTCGGTACCGTTGGATCGCCGGATAAGAATCTTATCCCGGATACTGTCCTTACAAAAAATAACGTAGGGCTGACTATAGATGAAGTGGTCTCCATAAATAAAGATATGAGGATAGTGGAGACCGCGAGCGGCAGGACTTTCCAGTATGAAAAAATGGTTCTGGCGACAGGCTCACTACCGTTGGTTCCTGCAATACCGGGAGTTGAGCTGGCTAATGTTTTTACGGTAAGGAAGGATGTGGAGTCCCTTCAAAAGCTTTTGGATGCTTTAGACCAGGCTAAAGACCTTGTTATCGTTGGGGGTGGTTTCATTGGGTTGGAATTTGCTGATGAGTGTAAGAAGCGAGGGATTGCGAATGTAATTGTCGTCGAGCTTTTGCCTCACTGTCTCCTTTTGGCGTGCGACGATGAGATATGCGTTCGAGTGGAGAAGAAGCTATCGGAAAGAGGTATAAAGGTCCTGGTCCATAGAAAGGTGGAATCTATCGCCGGGAACAAAAAAGTAGGTTATGTGGTATTGGATAACGGTCAGAAAATCAAAGCAGATGTGGTTATTTTGGGACTAGGAGTCACTCCAAACATCCAACTTGCCCAGAATGCCAGCTTGGAAGTGGACAAGAAGGAAGGGATATGCGTTGACGAATTTATGAGGACAAGTGACGAGAATATTTTTGCAGTAGGCGACTGTACTCGCAAAAGGTGCTTTTTCACAGGGAGGCCTTCAGTTGTCCGGCTGGCGTCCATAGCGACTATGGAGGCAAGGGTCGCTGGTGCAAATCTCTTTAGACTGCGTCATCGAAGTGAATGCCCGATCGGCGTATTCGGTACTGTGATAGGCGACCTCGCGATTGGATCGGCCGGCATGACTGAGAGAGGGGCAAAGGAAGCAGGATTTGACGTCGTCACTGGAGAAGCTGAAGCGCCGGACAAGCACCCAGCATCGATGCCGGGTACGAGCAACTTAGCAGTGAAGCTGGTTTTTGAAAAGGATACTCGTGTACTACTGGGCGGTCAGGTCCATGGCAGTATGACAGCTGGTAAGGTAGCGAATTTCATTGGAGCTCTTATACAGAAAAGGATGAGAGCAGACGAGATAATCACATTTCAGGTGGGCACGCATCCCATGCTTACCGCCTCGCCTATATCTCACCAGGTTGAGAACGCCGCCGAGATTGCTCTAACAAAGCTGTAAAAGAAGTTTAGAGGTTGATGAGGCCCTAAATGGGGGGGGTAATCCGGGTTAACTACGATGGTATCATATACATCGCCATACGAGATACCAATGTTACTATCAAATTAAAATACATAGAATCAATTCTAATAGTCTCTGGTCTGTTTTAAAAATCGGAAAGGTTGAAATTATATGTCTGAGGAGCATGTCCCTGCTGATTACACTGAGATGGACCTTTTAGAGGCAAAGCGTTTTGATAAAAAGGTCAAAGAAAACTTTATGCCAGCGATTATCTCTACGGTTAAACAAATCATTGAGGATTATGGTGTTTTGCAGGGTGTATGTGTGGATGTTGGATGTGGAACGGCTGTTTTTGCAATTGAGTTATGCGGATATTCCAAGCTGAAGATATATGCGTTGGAAAAGGAAAAAGCAATAAACGAAGTAGCACGCCTGAATATTGAAAAAGAGCAATTGACAGGTAGGATAATCCCCGTATTAGGTGATGCTCATGACTTGCCTTTTGAGGACGAATTTGCCGATTTCGTAATCAGCAGAGGTTCATATCATTGTTGGAAGGATAAGGTACGGGTATTTAAAGAAATTTATAGAGTGTTAAAGAAGGGAGGCATTGGTTTTGTCGGCGGCGGATTTGGGCGATATGTCACTGAGGAAGATTTAAACAGAATGAATTCTCTAAGAGACCGTTCTCTGAAAGAGGGTGCAAAGACTTACAGTTTGCCTGATAAATTAAGAGAGATTATATATAAAGCAGGTATATCTAATTTCCGTATAATGTATGATAAAGCAGGTCTTTGGGCAGAAATAAGGAAATAGGAAAAATGCAATTGTATAAGCTAAAAAGCGTAATTTTGGTCTCGATATTTGCCACATTATTCATACTTTCGGCAAATGTAATGTCCCGGGAGAAAGCGGCTGAACCCAATTCAGACAGCAATGATTTAACGCTCACCATAATTTATGATAATAATCCTTATGAAAAAAACTTGGAGACCAGATGGGGTTTTTCTTGCTACGTAAAGGGGACAAAGAAGACCATTCTTTTTGATGTTGGTGGTGAGAGTTCTGTACTTCTTGCGAATATGAGGAAGCTGGGAATTGACCCTAAGACGGTAGATGTAATAATGCTTTCTCACGTTCACTACGACCATATCGGCGGATTAAGCGATTTTTTGAGGGTTAATCCCGAGCTTACCGTCTATATGCCCAGATCTCTGCCGCGAAGTGTTAAAAATATAGTCGAGAAGGCTGGCGCAAAATTGGTTGAGGTTCACAAACCTATAAAAATTTGTGAAGATGTTTATTCTACAGGCCAGTTAGGGATCTTTATAAAAGAGCAATCGCTTATAATAAAAACATCCAAGGGATTGGTGGTGATTACAGGTTGTGCTCATCCAGGGATTGCGAATATAGTTAAAAAGGCAAAGGAGATGCTCAAAAGCGATGTGTATTTAGCACTGGGAGGCTTTCATTTGTGCTGGATGAGTAGCTGGCAGATAAAGGGGATTGTCAATGGACTAAAAGAGCAAAAGGTCAAGAGAGTGGCTCCTTGTCATTGTTCAGGCGACCTTGCCAGAAAACACTTTGAAAAGACTTACGGAAAAGACTTTGTCCTTTCGGGGGCAGGGAAAAAGATAACCATAAAAGATGCTTTCTAATGCTTTGAGATTACTAATAGCCGGCTTTACAATGGGATGGGGGCCATGCCTGACTTATACCGCTCCACTGCTTTTGCCTTATATTGGGGGCACAAAGACAAATTGGCAGGATGGTTTAAGAGTTGGGTTGGTTTTTTCAATCGGAAGGCTTTTGGCACTTGCCATTCTGGGTGGTCTTGCAACCATAGCCTTCAGTTTCATTAATCAATTTTTTCCGCCTCAAAGGTCCGGCTGGCTCTATTTAGTTTCAGCCGGCTTTATGATAACAATAGGCATTCTTATCATTCTGGGCAAAGGGTTTAAGATAGGCTTTGGAAAGAGTACCTTAGATAAAGGTGCTACAAGCATATTCTTATTTGGTTTTTTGATGGGCATTGCTCCTTGCGTCCCTTATGTGGCAATTCTTACCTATATCGCCTGCGTTGCAGAAAACGCCGTTTTATTAGGTATATTGTATGCAGCAGTGTTTGCCGCAGGTACAGCGATTGCCCCTATAGTATTGGGGACTTTAATGGGCATCATCCCAGGAAAATTATTTAAGCCAGCCAAATTACTCAGACCTTTTCAGGTCATTTGCGGAGTGCTTCTTATCCTTTTTGGTTCTCAGCTTACCTATTACGTTTTGATACTGATCATTTAAAAAACCACTGGCTGTCTCTTAGAGAAAAGGGTTATCTTGCAACTTGGACAACAATTCAAAATGTGTTATAAAGTAAACCAAGCCATATGCTTAACGGCTGAAAATGTATTTGGAAAACTGTATTGACACAGAAAGGGTCAATTAAAATGATAAAAGTTGAAAGAAAAAACGGTGAAGAGTTCGAGGTTACCGTAAGTGAGCAGGATTCAAGTACAGTTCATACAGTTACTTTGGACAGTGATTACTATCAAGCTCTGACAGAAGAAAGGGTGGCAAAAGAAGATTTTATAAAAAAGTGCTTCGAGTTCCTGTTGGAACGAGAAAGCAAAGAATCCATACTTTCAAGCTTTAACGTGAGGATCATCAATAAATACTTTCCGGAGTTTGAGGAACAGATCAAAACCAGAACTGATTGAGCTGGGCTCGATTTCTCCTGCCACGATTTTCCTGATAATCAGATTCGTCTTCAGGTCTTTGCATTAGCTTACAACCTTGGTGATTTTTTGAGACGTTTGGGATATTGGATGACTCTGAGCGCACGACTTGTGAAAAGAGACTTCAATTGGTTACAATTCGAAGGAGATTTTAATATTATTATGGAATTGCAAGGCTTGGTTGCGTAGCCAAGCGTTTAATGTGGTAAATGTCTGTAAATGCAGATTAACCAAAAAAAATATTGAGCGAGTCTGAATCAGTATGGCTTCTATGCAAGATGCTCGAGAAATAAAACCCCATTCATATCAGCAAAGGAACATGTTGGCCGGCATTATTCACGGCGTTTTTTTCAACATGGCGCAAGCTTTTGCGGAGCCTTTTGCCCTGCTTCCTCTTTTCCTGTCCGGCTTTACATCATCAAAGTTAATCATCGGTTTGGCAGTGGGATTAATGCAGGCTGCTGCGGTACTGCCGCAATTGCTGACATCCCGCTTCTTACGGCGTCGTCCGCATACAGCAAGACCATTAATGCTCGCAGGAATCTGGACGCGATGCAGCGTATGGGGAATATTAGGCGTTTTTGCTCTTATGAGCTCTGGACAGAGTGTTTCGCTTCTTTGGGTATCCATCATACTTATAAGTTTATACTCCTTTGCCGGCGGCATAGCTGTACTTCCTTTCAACCGAATCATAAGTGAAACAATTCAACCGGAAAAAAGGAGCAGTTTTTTTGGATGGCGTCTGTTTTTCGGCGGCTTTATGGCTATGATGGCCGGTTATTTTGTTAAACTTGTACTCGGGAACGACAAGATAGTTTGGCCGAAAAATTTTGGTCTTCTCTTCCTGCTCTCTTTTGTGACACTGATTGTTGCCTATGCAGCTATGTCCATGTTCAAATTTCCAAGTGATTCACCAGGCAAATCTACAAATGTTATGCCTTCACTTTGGCATGAATGCTTAAAAGTTTTCAAAACCTACCCTGTGCTAAAGAGATTGATTATAATTGAGCTTTTGACATCTAAACTCGCACTTTTTATGCCTTTTCTGACGCTTTATACAACGCAAAGTCAACATATCCCGCTGAAATGGGTGGGAATTTTTATAGTCTGCATGAAATTGGGAACTATGTTGAGCAATCTGTTGTGGATGCCCATCGGAAATAAAATCGGCACCAGAATCCTTATCCATGCAGGCATAATAACAGCGATTATAGCGCTCGTGCTGACCATTTTTGCACAGAATGTATTCCTTTTTTCACTGGCTTTCTTTGTTACAGGTTTCGCTTCCAGCGCGCTTATGCTTGGCTACAATGGATACATATTGGAAATCGGATCTGTTGAAATACGCGTACTGTTGGTGGCAATCAAAGGCACCATGCTTCTGCCGCTTTATTTTATGCCCCTGCTCGGTGGCTGGATTGCTGACACGATGGGATATTTCTGGTTATTAGTATTAGGGCTGGTGCTCTTTTCCCTATCTTTGCTCTTGGCATTGACCCTATGCGAACCCCGCAATGGAGATAAAGCATGCGGACCATGCACTATTAACGAGTTTGCATGATCTATATTTTATTTAACAGCTTGTTTTTGTAACTATTTAACAGCAAAGCTATCACAAAAACAACGACGAAGAAAGTTGCCGGAATTTGAACAGCAGATCAAAACCCAAATGGATTGAATAGGTGAATTCAGTTAGACACGGGCCGCTTTCTAACTGCAAGAAGTTATTGGGCAATAGTTTCAGTCTTTCAATTCCTTTAGACCAGTGTAGTCGTCAAATCTACGGCTTATTTGCTGGTCCAATTCAGCTATAACTACTTCGGCTGTGCTAAATACGCGGGCCTTGGTCAGATGGCCTCCTATGGCATGATTTTCATCGGATAGCATGATATGAATATGAAGTGCGAATTCATTCTGGTATGTTGCGACAGTTCCCTGAGCGCAAACAATCTCCAGTGGTCCCTGAAAGTCTTCGGTTTCATACCTGCCAGGCAGCTCCTTTAGAAATCCCAGCTTGACCGACCGCAGAGAGCCGATAATGCCTGTAACTACGGCGGAAGTTATGTGTTCTGATTCGCAGTACTGTGTTATAGACCGAACGAGTTCCTCGTCAGGCTTAACTCTAAATACGTGGATTTGGCTTATTTTCATACAGCCCGGCTCCTCTTTTAGTTCTTCGTCAAATTCAGGAAATGTCCAATTTCGACTGAAGCATTACGTTTCATCCGGTTCTGTTGCTTTTATAAATCTTTAGTCCGGAATTTTATCCACCGTTTCATACTTTGCCAGAAGGTCTTCCTCGGTAAGCAGAATATAAGATTCTGCTTCTATCTTTACCTCTGTTCCTGCAAAGTCTTTATAGATTACTTGGTCACCAACCACAACTTGATCAGTCGCATCCTCTGCTACCGCAATGATCTCACCTTCCTGAAGCTTTTCCTTCGCAGTATCAGGAAGATATATGCCGCCGGGTGTTTTCTCTTTAGCCTCAGAGGGTTTCACCACAATCCTTCCATTAACCGGTTGTAATTTCATATTATCGCCTCCTATCTAATTTGAAACAAGTTTATCAATCTTTGCCTGATCAAAACCCACTACTAAATGCCCATCAATAAAAATCTGAGGCACAGCCATCCGGCCGGTGCGTTGAACTAACCTTTCGGCTGCATGCGGGTCACGGGATATGTCTATATCCCTAAATCCAATTCCCTGACGTCGTAAGTAGTTTTTTGCGGCTCCACACGCAGGACAGCTTGCTCCGCTATATACAATCACACGATGAGAAATAGTCTTTTTGCCTTTTTTAAGCCGTGAAGGGGCTGCCCCAGACAGGACGCGGGCATAAAACTGGGCGCTTTCAACTCCCTCAATCCGGCGGATTACTTTATCTTTCTCCAATGCCAAAACTGTGGGCACACTTTCAACTGAAAATTGTTTATGTACTCCTTTTGCTTTTTCTACATCGAGTTTAAGATCGTATGAATTTTTATGTAATCAATTCGGCAGGCGAATTCAACCTTTAATGTTTTGATACGTGCTATGCATTAAGAAGAAGGGGGAAACAGCCCGTATTGGGCTGTCCACCCCAATAAAAATAGCACCGCCAGGTTTTAATACCCCCCCCATAGGGCTTCGGCTCTCTCGCTTTCAACAAATAAGTAGTTCCTGGGATAGAAGATTGCCAGATTTTTTTTCTTTGGTGTGACAACGTTATGTCACATCTCGCAAAAAAAATTTATAAGCAGCAGAAATCGGCAGTGAAACAACAACCGTCGCCGCGGCGGCGACGGCTAAACAAAATCTTTAGCACCGCAATTCACCCGCCTTTGCGTAGCCGCCTGCCTGCGCATAGCCGCTTCGGCGAAGGCAGGCTTCGGCGGAGCGAGGCTGCGGAGTTTTGTTTTGGACCAAGGATTGCAAATTGATATTAAGGTAGTTTGGATTTATAATCGGCTACAAAGTTTGAAGAATCCGCCGCTGGTGGACCGGATTTGTGCGGGTAAAATGCAAAACAAGGTAAAAATATATACTGTTAGCCAGGTCAATTCTCTGATCAAAGAGATTCTGGAGAACAACTTGCCGGGACGGTTAACTATTACCGGCGAGATAACGGACTTCAAACACCATCACAGCGGGCACTGTTACTTCTTGTTAAAAGACGAATCCTCGCAATTACCCTGTGTTATGTGGAAAAGTAACTTCATCAAAGTTAAATTCAAGCCGGAAAATGGATTAGCGGTGATTGCACAAGGCTACATCGATGTCTATCCGCCGCATGGTAAATATCAATTCTACGTTGAGTCGATGATTCCAGCCGGTATTGGGGCATTGCAGTTGGCATTTGAGCAAATGGTTAAAAAGCTAAGAGCCGAAGGGCTTTTTGATGACATTCATAAAAAACCAATTCCGACATATCCGGAAAGGATAGGAATATTGACCAGCGAATCAGGAGCAGCACTACATGACATCACCGATAGCATTCATAATCGGTGGCCATGTGTTAAATTATTTCTTTATCCGGTGCCGGTACAAGGTAAAGGAGCAGCAGAGCAAATCGCAGCAGCAATCAGAGACATAAACGGGCGTAACGAAAGGATCAAACTCAATGTTTTAATCGTTGGTCGGGGCGGCGGTTCGTTGGAGGATTTGTGGGCCTTCAACGAGGAAGTGGTGGCAAGAGCTATTTTTGAGTCAAAAATTCCTATGATAAGTGCGGTTGGCCACGAGGTTGATACTACCATTGCGGATTTGGTTGCTGATAGGAGAGCCTCGACGCCGACAAAGGCAGGTGTGGAGGCAGTGCCTGACATACGTGATGTGCTGGCGACGCTTTCTAACAGGCAGCGTATATTGAATAACGACATAAAACGTCGGCTGGAACTTGCACAGCAAAACCTCAAGACTATTCTGGCAAGTGCTGTATTTAGAAATTCGCTTTTACCTATCCGCAATAGAGAACAGCAGCTTGATGAGCTAGTAGGTTATCTCACCGAGGCAACAAAGGAGCTTTTGACAATAGCTCGTGAAAATCTGCACGCCGCATACGAGCAGATCGTAAAGCTCGAGCCTCATCGGTTAATGGCAAAAAAAACGGTTGAGCTAAATGAGCTTCGCAGCCGGTCAATCGCTGCTGTTGTTGCTGTCGTGAGCAGCCGACGGATGCGGCTGACAGCACAGGAGAACCGCCTAGCCGGCTTAAACCCAAAATCGGTTTTGCGGCGAGGTTACAGTATTACCAAGGCTAAGAAAACAGGGCAGCTTTTGAGAAGCTTGCAGGATATTGAGGTAGGTGATTTCTTGATTACTGAGCTTTCGGAGGAAAAATTGATTGTAAGTAAAGTAACGAGGAAATCAGAAGACAGGAGTCAGAAGCATGCCCTGAGCGAAGTCGAAGGGACATAGGACGGATTGATGGATAAGCTCGAGTTTGGTAAAATTCAGTTAGCTGTTCTGAGGGAAACATCGGCGAGAAAAATCGAAATTGAATTTCTAGCTGAAAGAGTGAAAATGTTACAGAGATTGACTAAAAAGATTTGCGTAACGAGAATCGAATCATTTGTATAGATAGGATAAGACAATGGCATCAAATATTAGCAATAGCGTTCTTAACTGGTATGTTGACACCGAAGATATGCTTCGAGACGTATTGCAATATATTCCCTACTGCTCAGAACATAAAAGCGTTTGGTCACCTAAGCTTGTAACAATCCTACATGAAGTATGTGGTCAACTCGATTCTCTATGGTTTTATGAAGCAAAAAAATCTAGGTTTGTGCCAGATGATAGACTAGACATTGCAAATTATTTTGAATATTACGGAGAATGGATGGCTCCCAAATGGGTGGTTTTTTGGGGTGAAGAACCCGAACAAATTCAGCCTTTTAAGGCTTGGGATGGCTTGCCGAAGGCTTCATACAAGAGAGATCTATGGAAGAAGGCATTTACGCCAGAATGGTGGCAAGCATACCAAAATGTCAAACATAATCGTCTGATAAATATAAATATGGCAACATTAGAGTATGCCGTTCATGCGGTTGCGGCCCTTTTTTTAGCTATTATTAGAAGTGAAGATTGTAGGGATGGAATAGCACAGTTAGGTTGGCTGTCTGATAATGGTACTACAAATGGAAATCCACAGGCTTGGTTGAGTAAAGACACCCCGGCTACGAAACGAAAGGCTATTGCAGTAGAATCTAAATTATTCGGATATGCTGTTGGTTGGTCTAAGGAAACTATAAAAAGAAAAAGTATCTGGACTGGATGTGCTAGCCACAGATTTCGACAATGGTTCAATCAATATGAATCAGCCGGAGATGATGAAAAGACATAATTCACTGTCCTAAGGACTCCATAGGAGAAACGCGAGAAATTGAACGAATATTGAAGAAGCAACGGGAACTTCTTATAAAGAAATAAAGAAGTCTGTCCTTCGGAGTTTTATACAGACTTTATAATTATTGTTGGACTAAGCAAAAATTGAGAGGTATATCTTTCATGAGCAGGAAAAAACCAGATATATATGAACAAGAAAAACAGAGGCGTTGGGAGGCATATCATCGGTCGCCTCTCTTAAAAGAAAAGTATCCCAAAGTTACAGATTTAATGGTTAAAATGAGTTTTAAGGATTATGACGGGGGAAGTAATCCCGAACCAAGACAAGAGAAATACTCTCCAGAAAGCAAAGCGTTTTTCAAGATTGCTTGTCCTCATCGTGAATGTGTTTCTGGAGGTTTTGATTTATCATCAGCTATCGATAAATTAGTTACCTCTCGCTTGGGTAAGCTGGATGGCACTATTACCTGTCAAGGATGGCAAGACAAAGAAAGAATAAACAAGCATCGCTGTTTTCTAGAGCTTAATTACGCAATTTCCGCAAAATATAAAAACGACAGCTAACCCTCTTGGTTAAACCCCCGTAGCACCCTTGTCCGGTGTATCCTTGGCGAAGACGGATGAGCGGGATTAAACGGTAATGGCAAATTAAGATTGCCACGCATTCGGCTTCGCTCAGGGTAAACTTTTGGGCCTCGCAATGACATCTATAATCCGTTATTTCTCTGTGTTCTCGGTGGCAAAGAATCAGTGTAAATCCGCGCAATCCGCGGTTAAAATCTCGGTGTTCTCTGTGGCTATACAATTTTTAAACCTCATTGTTGCTTCCGGAGCAAATTTATAATAAATTAATTCAGAGAAATCTGTGGCTAAAAAAGGAAAAGATATGGCTAAAGGCAAAAATCAAGATGATATAAGTAAGTTGAGCTTTGAACAGGCAATCAAGGAGCTTACTTCCATCGTGGAAAAGATTGAGCAGGGCGAAATCCCATTGCAGGATAGTCTCACTCAGTATGAAAAAGGTATGGCTCTAATTAAGCACTGCCGAACAATTTTGCAAAAAGCGGAGCAACGGATTGAGAAAATATCCGCAGAGGGGAAGGCAGAAGACGGATGACAGACAACAGACGACAGATGACGAATGACAGAAGTCGGAAGACAGAAATCAGAGCCGCAACCGTAAGGGAGCGGTAATCTCGTAGAATATAAAGAACAGAAGTCGGAAGACAGAATATCGACATACGCAATACGATTTGCGAGCGTGGCGGAATTGGCAGACGCGCAAGGTTTAGGTCCTTGTGTCCTTTGGGACGTGGAGGTTCGAGTCCTCTCGCTCGCAGTTTTAATCATTCTGTAAATTGCAAGGAGGCAATTTAATGATTGAGAAATATTTTCAACTCAAGGAAAGAAAAACAAATCTCCGAATCGAATTCATAGCAGGTCTGACAACATTTCTGACGATGGCTTACATTATCGCTGTCAATCCAGCTATTTTAAGTGCAGCCGGGATGGACAAAGAAGCGCTCATAGTCGTCACCTGCATAATGAGCGCTGTAGCCACCCTCACTGTAGGATTTCTGGCAAATGCTCCGATAGCTATGGCGCCGGGGCTGGGGCTTAATTCGATTTTTGCCTATTTGGTTGTCTCAGAAAAAATGAATTGGCCTACCGCTCTGGGCGTTGTGTTTATAGCGGGTCTGTTTTTTTTTACATTGACTGTGCTGGGTCTGAGAAGAAGGATTGTTGAAGCTATTCCCACTTCTCTAATATCGGCTATAGGAGTCGGCATAGGATTATTTATTACCTTCATTGGTTTGCAGGATTTGGGCATCATAGTTAGTGACGAGAATACGTTGGTTTCTGCAGGGCCGATGACGCCAACAGTTCTGATAGGTCTTTTAGGACTGCTTGTGATGGTTTACATGGAGATAAGAAAGGTAACAGGTTCGCTCTTAGTTGGTATTGTCGTCGCCACTATTGCAGCTATCCTTTTTAAGAGAATAGGCTTGCCCGAGCAATATATATCTTCAAGCCTTGATGTTAGTCCCATAGCCTTTAAGCTGAATATAATTGGAGCTTTGAAGTGGGGCTTTTTCGGAAGTATCTTTACGTTTATGTTTATAGACATGTTTGACAGCATAGGGACGCTCGTGGCTTGCTGCCATAAGGCGGAAATGGCTGACGAGAAAGGCAGAATAAAAAGACTGGACAGGTTATTGGGCATCGATGCTGCCGCCACAATGGCAGGTGCGGTGCTGGGAACGTCACCTACTACAGCCTTTGCCGAATCGGCGGCGGGTATCGAGCAAGGTGGGCGAACGGGATTGACATCAATAGTTACAGGAATTTTATTTCTGCTCGCGCTGGTCTTTGTGCCGGTGGTAAAAACAGTGCCAAAATATGCAGCGGCGCCGGCCCTTATTATGGTCGGGCTTTTTATGGCCAAAGAAGTAAAAAAAATAAATTTTTCCAACCTCGAAGAAGCATTCCCCGCATTTATCATAATGGTGATGATTGCTTTAAGTTATAGTATCAGTACGGGATTGGCCTTTGGATTTGTCTCATATAGTCTTATAAAAATAATCTTGGGAAAGGCAAAAGAAATAAAAGCGGCGATGTGGATTATTGCGATTTTGTCTATGCTGTTTTTAACGCTTGACCGGTTGCAGGATTTAATCGTGTACTTAACAGGCCAAGCATAATTGTCGAGTCTTGCATAACAGTTCAAATTGTTACAGAGAATATAGAGAAGAGTTTAGGAAAAAATACGATGGCTCATAAGGGTCTTTGGCAACAGCTTAATAAGCTCGACCGAGAGGAAACTTCTAATAGAGCAAAGTGCAAATATCTACGCGACCCAGAGCGTTACGTTGTCACTATGTTGGAAGCTGAGTATGTGGTGAATCCACAGGATAGAGAAATTGTTTCTGTCCGACCGGATTTGCCACCGCAATCGGCTGGATTTCTCCAACAACTTTGCCTTTTAGCATATTTGATAAATGCTCAGGATTTGCCGCTGGCTAATAAACTTGTCCGAGGAGAGGCTCTACCAGGTGGACAGTTTTTCTTCAGAGGCATGCATAGTCTTCCTACCGAAAAATTAGAAAAAGCTTTCGGCGAACGTACCGAAGCTTTGCACCGAATTGCGAAAAGGTTCAACGCAAAAAAATGTGAATTTGGTGATGATTCTGTCCAGTTTAATATATTGTCTCGCATACCTTTGACTATAATAATCTGGAGACGCGATGAGGAGTTCGACGCCAGAGCGTCAATGCTCTTCGACCAAACTGCCGCTTCTCACCTGCCTTTAGATGCATTGTGGACAGCGGTCAATCTGGCTGTTGAGGCATTAGTCAGAACTGCCAGAGCCGGTATCTAAACCGTATGCCGGAGGCAGGGTCGATGATTCGGGAAGATTATGCTTTTATGGAACCCGTTAAAGAGGTGAACCTGTTCTGTAGGTGTGCGTATAAAGAGTAAAACCGCCTTGATAATAAGTAAATGGTATAGGGTAGTTGTTGACAACATGAGGGAAAAAGCTTTAGGATACCATATCTTCAGTTTTGTTTGATTCTTTCCTGTTTAGTTTTGGGATTTTACACAGCTAAGTAAGTATGCTGTAACTATATCGATAATGCAGGGTCTAAAAATAGCCATTGGCGGAAAAGGAGGCGTGGGCAAGACTACAGTTTGTGCTGGTCTCGCACAACTATTTGCTAAGAGTGGCTTTGATGTTCTAGCCATCGACGCTGATCCAAATGCCAATCTTGCTTCTGCTTTTGGTATTCCTGCCGAGACAAGTCCGGTACCGCTTATCAAGATGAAGGAGCTAATCGCTGAGCGTACCGGCGCTTCAAAAGACGCTGTCGGGGTGTATTTTAGATTAAATCCTAAAGTAAACGATTTGCCTCAGCAGCATTGGCTTGATGTTGCCTGCTCTGAGCGACCTGTGGTGAGCGAACCTGTCTTGAGCGTAGTCGAAAGAGTCGAACCAAGTCGAAGGGATGGCTTAAAGCTTTTAGTCTTAGGGGCTATTACCCAGGCGGGCGCCGGTTGCGCTTGTCCGGAGGGAGCGTTCTTAAAAGCCCTGCTCACACATACTATATTACAAAGGCGAGAGCTTGTCTTGGTTGATTTAGCTGCCGGTGTTGAGTTTATGGGAAGAGCGAGCGTCCAGGGCATTGATGCGTTGGTGCTTGTTGTTGAGCCGGGCGGCAGGAGTATTGAAACCGCTAACAATCTGGCGAAAATGGCCAGAGAGCTGGGCATAAAAAATGTCACAGCTATCGCAAACAAAATCACCGAGCGTTCGCAGGAAGATTTAATAAGGTCCGAATTGAAAGATGTTGCTTTGCTGGGAGTTCTTCCTTATAGTCCGTCGGTGCAGCAGGCCGACCTGCAGCGGGCCTCAGTTATGAAAGCCGATGCGCAATTTGTGGAGCAGCTGCAAAAGGCCAAGAACGCGTTAACCGATTTGATCGGTTTAGGCGTCTGTTCTGAAGTCGATGGATAGATTATTTTCCTGATTTTTTGGAGACGAAGATGACTAAGGTCATAATGGTGGATATTGAACGATGCTTAGCTTGTAAGAGTTGTGAGATAGCATGCGCCTTGGCGCACTCACAGGCAAAGGTCCTTGAAGATGCAATTGCGGAGTCGCCCAGGCCGCGTAAAAGAGTAACGATTGAGGCTGCCGGTGAGTTCGCAGTGCCCATCCAGTGCAGACACTGTGAGGCACCGCCCTGCATCGAGATTTGCCCAACCGGAGCCATCCAGCGACAAAATGAGGAAAGTCCTGTTGTGGTTGATAAGGATTTGTGTATCGGATGCAAGTTATGTATTCTTATCTGTCCTTTCGGTGTGCTGCAAATCGGTCCGAAAGGACGAGCTATTATTAAATGTGATATGTGTATAGAGCGGATGGAAGAAGGACAGCAGCCAGCTTGTGTTGAGGCCTGTCCAACAAAAGCGCTGCGATTAGTTTCAGTCCAAGAGGTTACAAAGTCAAAACGCAGGTCAGCGGTAAAACAGCTCATCAAAGAAGTCGAGAAGAAGGAAAGTGGAGCCCCACGGGCGTAGCCCGTGGCACCTCCATCTTCGGCGTAATCCGCCGAAGCACATCCACCTACGCTAAAGCTATGGTGGATACCCGCTCGCATTCATCCATCCCTGCTCTTGCTTGGCAAGAAGCTGCAGGGGTGGTTTTCTGCGAAGGCGGATAAAAGCAAGGACAAATAGTCGATGACAAAAGTTGTTGTGATTGGTGGCAGTTCTACAGGGATGATGGCCGCGATAGCCGCTGCCCGGCAAAACCCAAATGCAGCGGTAACGGTAGTAACTCAGGACAGCATACCCTATCGCAGGCCTGCCATACCAGCGTTGATCGTAGGTTATATAAACGGGCCGGCAGATGCAAAAATCTTCTCCGCCGAGGCGTTAGCACGGTACAATGTTAAATTGATTTATCCCGCTGAAGCTACGAATATCGATCCGGAAAGCAAAATCATCTCCATTTTATCCAACGGTAAAGAAGAAAAACTATCCTACGATGCTATGGTGATTGCAACCGGAGCTTATCCTTTGATACCCAAAATTCCCGGCTCTGATAAAAGAGGCGTTTGCACCTTTACCACCTTTGAAGCGGCTGCTGAAATTATAGAGACAGCAAAAAACGCAAACTCTGCAGTGGTAATAGGAGCTGGTTTTATTGCCCTGGAAATTGCTGAGGCATTGATGCACAAAGGCCTGGATGTTTACTTCAACGTCCGCTCCAGGATTCTTAGAAGGCAGCTTGAGCCGGAAGTTTCAGAGTTTCTCACCAAAAAGTTTGAACAAAAGGGCTTGAAAATGCTCACCGGTGAGGCAATCTCTGAAATCGGTGGAGCCGACAGCGTTGAATATGTTATGCACAAAGGTATGAAAATAGCTACAAATCTCGTGATAATGGGTGCGGGAGTAAGGCCGAATGTGGCTCTTGCCGAAAAGTGCGGTATCAAGCTGGGTACAACTGGTGCTATAAAAGTGGGAAACTACTTCGAAACCTCGGTCAGGGATATATACGCAGGGGGGGACTGCGCGGAAAGTCCGGATTTGGATACGGGTAGATTTATATACATACCGGTAGGAAGTATAGGGGCCTGTGCAGGGAAAATAGCAGGTGCAAATGCAGCAGGGGCAAATCAAAAAACCGATGGCTTCCTGCGTGCCCAGGCCGACCAGATTCTCGGATTGCAGATCTTCAGCATAGGACACAGCATAACCACTGCTGGAGAACTTGGTTTGAAGGTTAGGATGCATGATTTAGGCGCTGCTCAATCAGCAATAAAAAACAGAGGAGCGGGTCCGTTTGAGGCGGCTAAAATTCTAACTGATTCCGACGACAGAATTGTGGGGGCTCAACTTGTAGCCGGCAAGCACGGCTCGCAGTTTGCCTGGCAGCTATACAAAGCAGTGCTTGAGACGGAAGACAGAAAAGAATTTTTACAGCGGTTTAATTCACCTCGGATGAGATTGGCCGAGGCCTTGGTGCACGCCATAAAGTCAACGGTTGCAGTTGAAACCGTAGGGCCACAGAAGGCTTTAACATTAGTTGATGCAGTTGACCGGGAAAATTCAAATTCGTAAAGTGAGAAATTGTTATGGATCCAAAACAACGTAGTAGCGATAAAGCAGCCCAAGAGATGCTCAAGCTGATGGATAAAGCAGACATAGAAAATGCCTGGGATAGATTTGAGCAGCAGGAGCCTCAATGCGGTTTCGGCAAACTTGGGATATGCTGTCGAAATTGTGCTATGGGGCCGTGTCGGATCGACCCATTTGAGGATGGGCCACAAGCTGGTGTATGTGGTGCCACCGCTGATACGATTGCGGCGAGAAATCTCTTGCGAATGATTGCCGGAGGTGCCGCGGCGCATTCCGACCACGGCCGGGACATTGCGCACACCTTCAAGATGGCAGCAGAGAGTGACACTTGTGATTATATGATCAAGGATGAACTGAAGTTGAGAGAAGTCGCGGCCAGATTCGGCATCGCTGTTGAAGGCAGGGATACGAAGGAGATCGGCAGAGGTTTGGCTGATGCTGTGCTGGCTGAATTCGGAAAGTCGGACGGAACACTCGTTGGCGCGGCAGCTTATGCCCCGCCGGCCAGGCAGAAGGTCTGGCAGCAGTTTGGCGTAACGCCTCGTGCGGTGGACCGTGAAATCGTTGAGATTATGCACAGAACACATATAGGTGTTGGTTCAGATTTCAAAAATCTCATGAAGCAGGGTATTAGAGCGTCTTTGTCCGACGGATGGGGCGGCTCACTTATCGCAACGGAGCTTTCGGATATTTTATTCGGTAGCCCGTGGCCGATTCGGTTTGTCGCCAATCTCGGCGTTCTTGAAGCCAAAAAGGTCAATATCATTGTGCACGGCCACGAACCGACCTTGTCGGATATAGTCGTAGCGGTCTCGCAGGAACCTGAATTGTTGAAAATGGCCGAAGATAAAGGTGCCGAGGGTATTAACATTGCTGGTATGTGTTGCACAGCTAACGAGATATTGATGCGTCACGGCATACCCATTGCCGGCAACTTTCTACAGCAGGAACTGGCGGTGATGACCGGCGCGGTGGAAGTTATGCTGGTGGACGTCCAGTGCATTATGCCTGCACTGGGTTCGCTGTCCGGCTGCTTCCATACCAAGCTGATTACCACTTCGCCCAAATGCAAAATCGCTGGGGCGGAACATATTGAATTCCACGAGGACAGGGCAGCGGAGATTGCGCGGCAAATCATCAAAATCGCCATTGAGAATTTTCCGAACAGGAGGGGTAAGATACAGATTCCGAAAGTAACCCAGCGTGGCATTGCCGGCTTTACTACGGAGAACATTTCTTACCATCTTGGTGGCCGATTTCGCGCCAGTTACCGTCCATTAAATGACAATATTATAAATGGGCGGATTCGCGGTGCAGCCGGTGTTGTTGGCTGTAATAACCCGAAGCAGGTGCACGATTACGGCCATCTGACATTGATAAAAGAGCTACTCAAAAATGATATTTTAGTTGTAAGCACAGGTTGTAGTGCCGTTGCGGCAGGCAAAGCGGGACTTATGAGGCCTGATGCAGCAGCAAAGTATTGCGGAAAAGGGCTGCTTGAGGTCTGTGAAGCGGTGGGTATACCACCGGTGCTGCACGTTGGCTCTTGCGTGGATAACAGCAGGATTTTGACGATTCTTTCAAACATGGTTGCTGAAGGTGGACTTGGCGAGGATATTTCAGAACTGCCGGTCGCTGGTGCCGCTCCTGAATGGATGTCGGAAAAAGCTGTTTCAATCGGGATGTATTTCGTGGCTTCAGGTGTTTTTACCGTTATAGCTGAGCCGCTACCTGTTCTTGGTGCTCCGAATTTGACACGTTATTTGACCGACGAAATTGAAAAGGATATAGGCGGCAAATGGGCCTTTGAGCGAGACCCAATCAAGGCCGCTGGTATGATGATTGAGCATATTGAGAGCAAACGCGATGCCCTGGGAATCAACGTAGAGAAAGAGCGCAAACTCTATGATATGGAAGAACGTCGGGTACTGGCAGTAGAATGATTAATAAAATTCAAAATTGGACATTCAGACTTCTACAAAATAATGAAGGATTAATCTATGTCAAAGATTATTGCATCAGCAGCGATACGTGGCGCTCATAAAATAGCCAAACAGGCAGAGGATATTTTATCACGGGCTATCAAGGAAAAAGGCAAAGATTGCCCGGTTGAATTTCCGAACACTGGTTATTACATCCCAATTATTTATTCGATGACTGGCAAAGCGGTGGAAAAATTAACTGATTTCGAGCAAGTGATGCAGGAAATCAAGGATTTGCTGCCTGGCCTGGTTGATGACCGGTTATGGATACCATATCTGGGGCCAGCCCTCGATGCCGGTATGGCAACACTGTTTGCGGAAGAGATTATCGAGGCGTGCAAATATCTAATCGGGCCTAATCCGGTGAACGGTATCTGGCTTGGAGCGGCAGAGGATATGATCCTGCGAGAGCGAGGCATTCAGTTTGTTGACGGCACCGCCCCGGGATTTGCCGCGATTGTTGGTTCTGCACCTGACGTGGAGACGGCAGTTAATATTGCCAGGAAATGTCAGGAAAGAAGTCTGTATGTTTTTATGTGTGCGAACCATAACGGAACGGCTTTTGCCGAGCAACTGGTCGAAGGCGGCGTGCAGTTGGGTTGGGATACGCGGCTTGTTCCTTTCGGCAGAGAGATTAGTGCGGCGATATATGCAGTTGGATTTGCAGCCAGGGTGGCGCTGAGCTATGGAGGTGTCCCGGCAGGTGATTTCCGGCGAAATCTTCTTTACAACAAAGACAGAGTTTTTGCATTCGTTATACCTCTCGGTGATGTTACGGACGAATGGTATGCGACCGCAGCGGGGGCAATTAATTTTGGATTTCCTGTTATTGCTGATTCAGATATCCCGGAGATTCTTCCTACCGGCGTGTGCACCTATGAGCACGTTGTCTCCGAGATTCCGCATGACGAGATTGTGGAAAAAGCCATCGAAGTTCGCGGCTTGAAGATAAAGGTGGCGAAAATAGATATTCCGGTCACGCATAGCCCTGCATTTGAAGGTGAGCGAATTCGCAAAGAGGATATGCACTGCGAGTTCGGCGGCCAGAGGACGCCAGCTTTTGAGTGGCTTCGGATGGCCGAGCTCGCCGATGTCGAGGACGGCAAAGTAGAGGTAAAAGGGCCGGATGTAGATAAGGTTAAAGAAGGTGGAAGACTGCCGCTGGGGATTGTCGTTGAAGTGGCCGGCAGAAAAATGCAGCCGGACTTCGAGCCGGTGCTGGAGCGACAGATACACACCTTTATGAATGAGGCGCAGGGACTGTGGCACATGGGCCAGCGGGACATAAGCTGGATACGAATCTCCAAAGACGCATTCGGTGCGGGCTTTAAACTTGAACATATCGGAAAGCTCCTACACGGGATGTTCCATGAGCAGTATTCTAACATTTTGGATAAAGTCCAGGTCAAGGTTTTCAGCGATGAGCAAAAGGTTGTAGAACTTCGAGAGATGGCACGCAAAGTATTTGCGGAACGTGATAAACGTGTTGCAGGCATGACCGATGAAGACGTGGATACATTTTATTCCTGCATCTTGTGTCAAAGCTTTGCTCCCAACCATGTCTGTGTAGTTTCGCCGGAGCGGCCGGGTCTGTGCGGGGCTTATAGTTGGTTGGACTGCAGAGCAGCGTACGAGATAATTCCAACCGGACCAAATCAACCCATATCGAAAGGTAAGTGCATTGAACCGACCATAGGTCAGTGGGACAAGGTAAATGCATTTGTTCGCCAGGCCAGTCACGGAAATATAGAGCGAATGAGTCAGTACAGTATGATTACCGATCCGATGACGTCCTGTGGCTGCTTCGAGTGCATCGCTGCGGTGCTGCCGTCCACGGGCGGGATAATGATTGCCAACCGCGAGTTCGCGGAGATGACGCCTTGCGGAATGAAGTTTTCAACGCTTGCCGGCACTGTCGGCGGCGGGCAACAGACGCCCGGATTCATCGGACATTCAAAACACTACATAAACTCCAGAAAGTTTATAGCTGCAGAAGGTGGAATCAAACGCATCGTATGGATGCCCACTATGCTCAAAGAAGAAATCAAGGATACCTTTGTTAAAAGGGCGGATGAGCTTGGCCTTGGCGGCCAAGATTTCCTGGCCAAGATTGCGGATGAAACCAACGCTAATACCGAGGAAGAAGTTCTGGAATTTATTACCGAAGTTGGCCATCCAGTGACTACGTTGGAACCTATGTTTTAGTTCGTCTTGCGTTCTGCGTATTGCGTCGTGCGTAAAAGATTAATGCAATAAGACATACGCAATACGAGAAAGGAATTTTTTATGGCTCTGACTGGATTGGAAATATTTAAGCTTTTGCCGAAAACCAACTGCAAAAAGTGTGGTTTTCCTACATGTTTGGCCTTTGCTATGCAGCTTGCTCAGAAGCGAGCCAAGCTCGAAGATTGTCCCGACGTTTCAGAAGAGGCCAAGGAGAAATTGGCTGCCGCTGCGGCCCCACCAATGCGCAAAGTAGTATTCGGCCCGCTGCCCCCCCGCTCTCGTCTTCGACAAGAAGACGCGGGGGGAGACGCAGGGGCAAGCCGCGGTGAGACTCAGGTGCAGGTTGGACAAGAGACAGTGCTGTTTAGGCATGAAGAAAAATTTCATAATCCCACAGTTTTGGCCGTAACAGTTTCGGATAAACTCGACGGACAGGATTTAAAAAAACGCATTGAGTCCATAAATTCGCTGCAATTTGAGCGGGTAGGGACAAGGATAGCTGTTGAGGCAATAGCAATAGTCAACGAAAGCGGAAAAGCTGATACCTTCTCGAAGACTGCTGCGGTGGTTAAAAGTGCAAGCAGTCTTGCTCCAATCTTGGTGACGGATTCCCCTGAAGCGATGGCTGAGGCAGTCAAGGCAATTAAAGAGACCGTGCCGCTGCTCGCCTCGGCGACGGTCGATTCAGCCGAGAAAATGGCAAAAATCGCTAAAGAAAATAAATGTCCCCTCGTCGCAAAAGCCGATTCTATCGAGGTCCTTGCCGAGCTTAGCGAAAAGATCAAAACCGAAGGAGTTGAAGATATCGTACTTTGCCTTGAGGCTTCCAGCCTTGGAGATAAATTGTACGGTTTAACAAAGATGCGGGCTCTGGCGCTGAAAAAGGCCTTTAGGCCGTTAGGTTATCCCGCAATATCATTTGTGCTCGATGGTGATACCGAAAAGCAGGTAGCTGCTGCTACAAGTCTGATTTGTAAGTATTCCAGTATCGTGGTGGTTAATACAGTCGAGCCATACGCTATCTTGGCGATGCTTACTTGTGTAATGAACATCTTTACCGACCCGCAGAAGCCTGTCCAAGTAGAGCCGAAGGTCTATGCTATCGGTGAGCCTAATGAAAAGTCGCCCCTGATGTTTACTACGAATTTTTCTCTGACTTATTACACCGTAGAATCGGATGTAGAAGCCAGCAGAATACCAAGCTATATTCTGGTGGTAGATACCGAAGGTACAAGTGTGCTGACTTCTTATTCGGGTGATAAGCTCAACGAAAAGATCGTGGCTGATGCTATGACCAAAAACAATGTGGAAAAATTAGTCAAACACAAAAAGCTTATCATCCCCGGCTATGTAGCGGTAATGAGTGGCAAGCTTGAGGAAGCTACGAACTGGGAGATTATGGTTGGTCCACGTGAGTCTTCCATGATACCCAAGTACCTACAGGAAGTCTGGAACTGATTCGTCGCGCGTTCTGCGTATTGCGTCGTGCGTAAGGGACTGACACGATACGCAATACGCGATACGATATACGCAATACGAGAATGCAAGAGAATAAAAAGAAAATGTGTACCGTTCGTTTTGAGCCGAGCGGCTTGAAGGCTGAGGTTCAAAGCGGAACGAGCCTGCTTGAAGCGGCGCACAAGGCGGGCATTTATTTAAACAGCATTTGCGGCGGAGACGGATATTGCGGCAAATGCAAAGTAATCATCGACGACGGCCAATTTCAAAGCAGACCCACGGCTTTGCTGACGCCTGATGAGATAAGGCAAAACGTTGTTTTAGCCTGCCAGACCACTGTACTTTCCAATGTAACCGTAACTGTTCCAAAGTCTCACATTTTAGAGACAAGCCAAATCCTTATGGACTCCAATACCCATAGATTTAGCGAGCTTGCTGGCGAGGTGCGGGCAGGAGTATTTGAGTTTGATCCTTTGGTTCAGAAGATTTTTGTTGAGATGTCACCGCCGACTGTGCAGGACCATACCGCTGACCATGAGCGCCTATATTTGGCTATACGAGAGCAAATTGACGCTCCTATAATGCAAACCGGCTTTCGTATCCTTCAAAAGCTGCCGCGGGTATTGACCGGCTGTGGCTACAAAGTTACCGTGACCATAGGTCGCCGGGAACAGACTACCGAGGTCATCGAGCTTGAAGCGGGCAATCACAGCAATAGGAATTTTGCTGTGGCTGTTGATCTTGGCACAACGACGGTAGTAGCCCATTTAGTTGATCTGACAAAAGCTGTGACAATAGACACCGAAGCCACATATAACAGCCAAATAAACTTCGGCGAAGACTACATTCGCAGAATCATTTATGCCGAAGAAAATGATGCTTTTGATGAAATGCAGAATCGCATTGTCCACGATGTGAACGATTTGATTGTGACACTGGTATCGAGGCAGAAAGTCGACCTGCAAGATATAACCACTGTAATATGTGCGGGAAATACCGCGATGATGCATTTTCTGCTGAATCTCGATCCGACACGGATACGTAGAGAGCCGTATGTTGCCTCAGCCGGTTTTGTGCCGCCAATCCGAGCCGTGGAGGCAGGGATCAAAATCAATAAACGAGGGCTGTTATATTGTCTGCCGAGTGTCGCTGCCTATATAGGTAGTGACATTGTAGCAGGTGTCTTAACTACGCGAATTTTTACCAAGAAAGGCATTTCACTTTTTGCTGATATTGGAACCAACGGCGAAGTGGTGCTTGGCAATCAGGATTGGCTGGTCTGCGCCTCAAGCTCAGCAGGACCTGCATTCGAGGGCAGCGGCGTTAAGCACGGCATGCGGGCCGGCCCCGGTGCTATTGAGAGATTGAGCATTCTTGACAATGGTTCTATCGAATTTAAGACCATCGCAGAGACGCATCCGGTCGGCATTTGTGGCTCAGGTCTTTTGGATACTCTCGCCGAATTGTTTACAAAGGGCATCATAGACCGAACCGGTCGATTTATAACCGATAGTAATGCAAGATTGACAGAAGGTGATGAGGGTTTGCAGTACCAGTTAGTGCCGGCGACTAACGAGCACAACGAAATAGTCATTACACAGGCTGATATTGATAATTTGGTTCGCAGTAAAGCAGGAGTCTTTGCCGCCATCAGGATTCTTATGGAATCGACCCAAACAAAACCGCAGGACCTTGATGCGATTTATTTAGCCGGTGGATTCGGAAATTTCCTGAACGTTCGCCAGGCTGTTATTATTGGAATGCTACCGGATATACCGCTGGAGAAGATTCACTTTGTTGGAAATACATCAATTGCTGGGGCAAAGACGGTACTATTGAGTCGAAAAGCTCTCAAAGCTGCTGAGAAAATCGCCAATAGTATGACATATTTTGATTTGATGAGCCATCTTGGCTATATGGAGGAATTCATTAGAGCTAAATTTTTGCCGCATACGGACTTATCGTTGTTTCCGTCGGTTAGAAGCGTGAAGTGTTAAACGTGAAGGACGAGGTAAAATAAGAAAAATGACAACAACTATAGCAATAAGTGGAAAAGGCGGCTCTGGTAAAACTACCGTGGCTGCTATGATTATAAAGTTGCTGCTGGACCGGCAAAGCAAAGGCGCTATACTTGCTGTGGACGCAGATCCTAACTCCTGCCTCGGCTTGACGCTCGGAGTTCAGCCAAATGTCACCATTGCAGACCTTCGTGAAGAAGCCCGCAATAAACCGGCCAGTAATATCGGTATGGATCGGCTGCGGATGTTTGAGTATGGCATTCAGCAGGCAATTACCGAAGCGACCGGATTCGATTTGCTTACTATGGGTCGGCCGGAAGGCCCGGACTGCTACTGTGCGGTAAACAATATGCTGCGAAAGTTTCTTGACCAGCTAAGCTCGCAGTATCAATATGTCATCATAGATAACGAGGCCGGTATGGAGCATCTATCCCGGCGAACAACTAATAATGTTGAGCTGCTGTGCATTGTAGCAGAGCCGACACCTATGGGTGTCGTAACTTCCCAGCGGATTGTTACACTTGCCAAGCACCTGCCAATTTCTGTTAAGCAAATCGGCGTAATATGGAATAGAGCTAAAAACAGTAAAGAGATAGATGGGATAGACATACTTGGTTATGTTCCTTATGATAAGGTTCTGTTTGACGGTTCCATGCAGGGAAAATCAATCTTTGACCTTGAGAAAGATAGTCCGGCATCTATAGCAATACGGAAAATATTAGAGGAGAGACTAAGACTCGTTGCTCGTGTCTCATGACTCATTTATAATGTGGCCAGAGGGACATGGCATAAGACAGTGGAGGTTTTTAATATGCAAGTTCCCGAAGTTTCGGAAAGTTTTACCGGGCAAGTTATCAAAATTACACTGGGGGCTACCAAGGCTGATGGCGGTACGCGGACCTCAACGGTAACTATCGGAGGCGCTCGTAACGTTACCTATGGCGGCTCGATTGAAGATAGAAGTGAAAAGCCGGTTATCGCTATGGATGTTCTCGATACTAAGCCCAATAAATGGCCCGACGTTTTGGCCGAGCCTTATAAAGATGTGCTTGACAGTCCCGGCGACTGGGCCAAAAAGTGTATAGAAAAATTCGGAGCCGATTTGATTTGCATCAAGTTTGACGGCATCCATCCCGACAAGGCGAATAAAGATGCCGCTCACGCCGTAAAAATCACTGAACAAGTGCTCAAGACGGTTGGTGTCCCTCTGATATTGTGGGGCTGTGGAAACGACGCAAAAGACAATGAAGTTATGCCAAAGGTCAGCGAAGCCGCCAAGGGCCAAAAGTGCCTTATCGGGACCATTAAAGAAGACAATTATAAATCATTGACTGCTATCGCCTTAGCTGACGGCCATTTTCTTATTAGCGAGGCGCCTTTGGATATTAACATCGGAAAGCAAGTCAATATCCTGGCTTCAGATATGGGCTTTCCGCTTGAGAGGATAGTAGCGTTTCAGGATACAGGGGCGCTGGGTTACGGAATGGAGTATTCATATTCTATCCAGGAACGCCAGCGATTAGCTGCCCTTAGCGGTGATAAAGTGATGGCTATGCCGGTCATTTGCGATGTTGGTTATGAATCCTGGCGAGCCAAGGAGGCCAATCAGATAGATGCCCCCGGCTGGGGCGCCGCAGCCGGGCGAGGGCCGATATGGGAAGCAACTACCGCTATCTGTTTGCTGCAGGCCGGTGCCGATATAATTCGGATGCGCCATCCAAAGGCAGTGGCTACCGTTAAAAACTTTATCAATGAAATTTGGTAACTTGGTAACTGGTTATTGGTTATTGGTTATTGGTTATTATTTAACCAATTACCATTTAACCAAGCTCAAGGGAGGTTTCGGTAATGATATTGATTGCGGAACGAATTAATGGAATGTTTAAGGACGTCAAGCAGGCCATTGCAGACAAAGATAAAAAAGTCATTCAGCAGCTCGCCATAAAGCAAACCGATGCAGGTGCCACCTATCTGGATGTTAATGTAGGCACCGCAGCAGCCGACCAGGAAGGGACAATGCAATGGCTGGTTGAGACTATCCAGCAAACATGCGCTACGCCTTTATGTCTTGATTCCCAGAAGCTGGCTGTCATCGCCGCTGGACTGAAAGTTGTTAATGCCGAAAACGGACTTATTCTAAATTCCACTCCGCTGAACAAAAAGGACGATAATGAAATTTTAGATAAATTCATAGAGATGGCCGAGAAGGCCGGGCAAAAGGTAAGTATCATTGCTCTTACTATGGACAAAAACGGCGTGCCTCAGGATACGGACACTCGCGTAGCTATAGCGGCAGAGATGGTGTCAAAGGCAATAGAGAAGGGCTTTGACACTCAGCGGCTGTTCATAGACCCAATCGTTCTGCCGGTAAAAGTGCCGAACGCTCAGGTTCAGCCCGGCAATATTTTATCCGCGATGGAACAGATCAAATTCCTCTCTGATCCGGCTCCGCATATAACGGTAGGGCTGTCGAATATCTCTCAGGGAGCCACGGAAAGAAGCATGATAAATCGCATATTTCTTGCTATGGCCATGTCACACGGTTTGGATTCAGCTATAGCCGATGTGCTTGATCAGGACTTAATGAACGTGGTAGCTACGAGTGATATACTGACGAACAAGCAGATATACTCAGACTTATTCTTGAAGGTCTATTCAAGCTCAACCTGTTAGACCAAGTTACATAGTTATATGGGTCGTAAAAAATACATACACTTCTTCAATTAGTTGCTTATCATTTGCATATATCGTATTATGTATTGATTTTAGATGCATTACGTTCGTATTGTGTATTTTTCACGTGAAGCGCGCCTCGCACGGTGTGCTGCGAAGGTAAGAGATGATTTTCACGCTGCATAGATATATATTTCGGGAGCTTTTCAGAGTTTTTGTGCTGGCTGCGGTTTCCCTGACGCTAATTTTGAGCCTGGGCAGTATTCTCAGACCCGTACAGGAATACGGCGTAGGACCTCGGCAGGCGGTCCATCTTATGGGCTATTTTTTGCCAATAATCCTGACATTTGTCTTGCCGATAGCGGCTTTATTCGCCGGTGCTCTGGTTTATGGGCGATTTGCAAGCGATAATGAGCTTGATGCCTGCAAGGCAAGTGGGATTAGTTTGCTGACACTGGTCTATCCGGGACTTGCTTTAGCAATTATGGTCGCAATTGCAAATTTGATGTTGAGTTTTCATGTAACGCCTGTTTTTGTACGCATGGCGGAAAAATCCATCAAAGCCGACGCCAAACAAATACTGTTTCGCAATATCAGGCGAAGAGGATACTATATGTTTCCACAAGATAAGAGGTGGTACCTGATTTATGCCGACTATGCCAACTTGCAAAACGATACCCTCTTAGGAGTAGTCATCACGGAGGGCAGCAACGACAGAATAAAAAAACTTACTACTGTTGACAGCGCTAGAGTAGAATTTGATTCACATGGAAGATTCAATGAAGTAAGAATAATCGCGCGTAATCCATATCATATTAGCCCTGAGGATAATGTGTGGTTTTCATCCCAATGGGTGGCGTTTACGAGGGAGTTTGGCTCACTTCTGGAAGAGGATATAAAGTTCAAAAAGATCGATGAGATGAAAAGAATTCAGGTTGATCCGATGCGGTTTGCCCCTATCGCAGAACTGGCTCATAGGACTTACGCGCAATTCACCGCCGACTTATTAGCACAGGACATCGCAGTCAAAGTTGCCGGCGGCACTAATAGTTTTTATAGGCTGCACAGCGGCGATAAGTTTGTCGAATTTACAGCCAAGAATTGCAGAGTAAAAGATGAGAGAGAAATTGAGTTATCCGAAGATGTTGTGGTTATAGAATCTAATGTGGTCGTTGAGTCCGGCACAGTCAGAAAGCATCCCTTTAGGACACTGCGATGCAAAAAGGCATCGCTGTATATCGAAGGAAAGCATTCACCGTCGGTATTAACAATAACGATGGAGCTGTACAGTCCTGCATGGCAGCTCGTCACGGCGGAGCGTGCCGTAGCCGGGCAGGTGAATGGGCAGAAAGGGGTAGCGATTGGAAGACATCGAATTGCAGGCTTGATTCCACCAGCTAATGTTGACATACGAGAGAGATACGAAACCGAGTATGTTTTGGGTGCTATACAAAAAGCTACGAAGTCGTCAATACTACAGAAAGGACCAAGCTTGCAGCTAAGAGGCCTGCAGCATGAGCTTGCCAGAAGGGTGCAAAAAACATTGGCTGAAATTGCCGCTGAGCTACATTCCCGGCTTGTGTTTGGAATAGGCTGTGTGCCAATGATATTAATTGGCATCGGACTGGGTGTTATTAAAAAGGAAGGTCATCTGCTCAGTGCTTTTGCCGTAAGTTGTGTGCCGGCTGCAGTGCTGATAGTGTGCATAATGTGTGGCAAAAACATTACTGAGAATCTTAGCTCACAGGGAGTTTCAGGTATAGTATTGATATGGACAGGTCTGGGGTTTTTATCAATTTTGGGAGCGGTTATATACTATAGGTTGTTGAAGAATTAACGCCGTCAATGCTGTAAAGCGAATAAAAACATGGTGAGTAACATTGGCAGCAGCTCAAAAAATGGTTGGCTAACATGGAATCACTACCTGAGGTTCAACCTCAGTGATATATAAAGCGGATATGAAAATATTAGATAAATACGTTGCAAGAAATTTCCTGCTCGGCTATGCGATTGCCTTTTTTGTTTTAATAGGCCTGCGAATAATTATTGATTTGTTTATAAATCTTGATGAATTTACCGAGCATGCGAATCTTGGCGTTCTTGCTGTTGCCAGGAACATTCTTGTCTTCTATGGCTTGAACACCACGCTTTACTTTAGGGATTTTGCCGGGATGATCACCGTCGTGGCGGCAGCCTTTTCACTAAGTAAAATGGTTCACCTAAATGAGTTAGTAGCTATAATGGCTTCAGGGGTTAGTTTGAAGCGTGTCATTGGGCCGATTGTACTTCTTGGTTTATTGTTGACCGGCTTATTGGTTATCGACCAGGAGCTTATAATACCATCACTTAGAGATAAGCTTGCCCGTGAGCATGATGATGTCCCCGGTCAGGAACACTATGATGTATGGTTTATCAGAGACAGCAAGGGTTCACTTATCTGCTCTCAAAAATTTGATGTGAAGACGTCCACACTGTATCAGCCTACCATTCTCATTCGCCGTAAGAACGAGGCTGGTGTTTGGGATGTTATAGGGCAAATTTCAGCCGATAAGGCAGTGGACGCCCATCAAACCGGCCGATGGCATTTGACCAACGGACACTTCATCGCAAAGGATTCTATAAAAGGCGCCCAGCCGATAGCTGTTTACAATAATGACGTTACCGCAAGAGACATCCCGGTCAGGCGCAAGTCCGAATACAAGACTTTGCTGAGTTCGCGACAGTTAGCTACCCTTGCAGCACAGGCACAACAGGGAGCAAAAATCACAGATTTGCGTCAGCTTTACAGCCAGAAGCATTTTCGTATTACTGAGCCGATTATCAACCTGGCAATGCTTATGTTATGTTTACCGATTTTAGTTTGTCGTGATCCAAAATCGATGAAATCTGCGGTTATGATTAGCTTTTCGATGGTAGGAGCGTGTTTTGTTGCCACTTTTATTTGCAAGATGCTTGCGCCTGAGGCAGATAGCTTTTATCAAATAGGGTTCTGGGCGTGGATGCCGGTCTTTATCTTTCTGCCGACAGCTTTTATCGAACTGGATTTAATGAAAACGTAGCCTCTGCCGGAATATTTAGCTTGGTGTCACGCCACTTTGGTGCTTTATCGCCTCGCGGATTTCTCTATTTATTCTTACACTGCACCACTGTCTGCCGCACATAGAGCAGTAATCGGCAGAAGGAATTCGTTTTATCCCCATTTCTTTACAGGCCTCAAGGTGCATGGCTTCGGCTGTTTGTGGGTCGAGTGACGCAGCTAAATGAGTTGGCCAGTCCAGATTTGTCCGTGCAATGCTTAGCTTCTTATCCTGCTCGGATGCACCTTTTAATCCGCGGGCAACATCCGCAGCGTGCGCTGCGATTTTTGCTGCGACGACTCCGGCTCGAACGTCGTCCGCATTGGGCAGGCCCAGATGTTCTTTCGGCGTGACGTAGCACAGAAATGATGCACCGTAAAAGGCGGCAGCAGTCCCACCGATCGCAGATGTTATGTGGTCATAACCTGCCGCAATATCGGTCACTAACGGCCCAAGAACATAAAACGGTGCGCCCCGGCAAATCCGCTGCTGGATTTCCATGTTGTATTGTATCTGGTCAAACGGCACATGGCCGGGACCTTCCACCATGACCTGACAGCCTCTTTCCTGTGCTCTCTGGGTAAGTTCGCCTAAGGTCCTTAATTCCGCGAGTTGAGCCTCGTCAGTAGCGTCGGCAATAGCACCCGGACGAAGACCATCGCCAAGAGAAAAACAAACATCATATTCAGCTAATATGTCACACAGCTCGTCGAACATCTCATACAGCGGATTTTGTTTGTTATGATATAGCATCCATTTGGCAAGTAACGCTCCGCCTCGACTAACGATGCCCGCAATACGATTCTCAAGTAACGGCAGATGCTCTTTTAGCACCCCGGCGTGAATGGTGAAGAAATCCACACCTTGTTTAGCCTGCTTTTCAATAACCTCACAGATTATCTTGCCGTCTATGTCTTCGATGTCACGGTCTTTAATCATTTCGTAGATGGGCACTGTTCCGAAGGGCACGGCGCAGCGGGCAAGAAGTTCACAGCGAATATCGTCGAGATTGCCGCCGGTGCTTAAATCCATAATCGCGTCGGTACTGGCTTCCATCGCAGCCTGCATTTTTTCGATTTCAGCCTGGACCGAGCAACGTTCACTGCTTGTGCCGATGTTTGCATTTACCTTTGTGCGAAGCGCTCGCCCTATACCAATCGCTTTCAGATTGGTTTTTAAATGTAGCTTATTTGCTGGTATTACCAGCCGACCGGCAGCAAGCTCAGACTGAACAAGCTCGGCTTCGAGGTTTTCACTTTCAGCAACAGATTTTATCTGTTCGGTGAGCGTTCCAGCCTGAGCGGCTTGCAACTGCGTTGTCATTTTCGGGACTCCTTACTCATAATAAAAAATCGCTTCCGGCAGGAAGCGATTTGCTCTTAACACACTGTTAGATTTCAGCATAGCCAATCGCTTTCCTACGCAGGCATATCCGCCGGCCCGGCAATTGTCCTGATCAGGTTCAAAGGGTTTTTTCTCTCAGGCCTAATGTTCTTCAAGCCACCCCTAGCGAACTTACTATTATTATAGTTTTCTAATCCTTACAGTCAAACAAATATTTGGCTTAATGTTACGCTAACAAATAAATATTCCTCGCAAAAAACAATCCTTTGTTCGCTGCACAAACCGTGTTTCTCACTATTTATCCTTTTTAACAGGGCTTAACCTGAATAAAAGCACATCGTGTGAAGCAATCTCACCGGCAAAATCATCTTTGGTTGTGCCGAGGTCCTTTTTCTGCCATAAATCGCGAACTTCGTAGGTGCCTTTTAGAAACCAAAGGTGCGACCACTTTAGCCTAATTTGCAGAGGACTATCGCTGTCGTTTAAAAAGCACACAGCCCATTTGCCGTCTGAAAGTTGCTTGACCCAGATTTCTTTTCCCGGGTGCTTCATGAACTGATAGCCCTGTTTGCCCAGCGGGTCCTGGTCGATGGCAATCACTTCTTTGTTGGTCAGAATATCACGAACCTCACCAGACATTTTTCTGACATCGTTACCAGCCATCAAAGGCGCAGCAAGCATACACCACAAACTGAAATGCGCCCTGGACTCGGCCAGCGAGAGTCCAGGATTGCCGACTTCCAGCATATCCGGGTCGTTCCAATGGCCGGGGTCGGCATACTTTTCCAGGCCTACCTGGCTATCGAGGATGACCTTCCATCCCATGCTATACACTTCCTGGCAGTCATAGCAGTCGGTAATGTCACCTGTTGTTCTCCATAAGTGACCGATGTCCTTTGCCCACAACCATGGTTTGTTATTACCCCACTCACAAATGCTGAGCACAATCGGCCGACCCGCCGCATATAAGGCATCCCGCATCGTTTTATAAGTCTCTTTGGCATCAGCCGTACCGTGGTTGCACCAGTCATACTTTAAATAATCCACTGACCAAGAGGCGTATGTCCTGGCGTCTTGATACTCGTGTCCTCGGCCACCCGGATAACCCGCACATGTTTTATTGCCTGCGCAATTATAGATACCGAACTTAAATCCTTTTTGATGCAGATAATCGGCCAGTGCCTTCATTCCGCTGGGAAATTTGACCGGGTCAGCCACCAGATTACCTTCGGCATCTCTTTCTTTAGCCAGCCAGGCGTCGTCAAGGACAATATAAACATACCCCGCATCCCGCATCCCGCTGGCAATCATAGACTCCGCTGTTTCTTTGATTAATCTCTCATTAATATTGACTCCGAAGGTATTCCACGTATTCCACCCCATAGGTGGCGTCAGTGCCAGCCCTTCGAATTTCTTAGCCATAACAGCGGCAGGCAAACACAATACCAGCAGTAAAATTAGTTTCTTCATTGAATAACTCCTTAAATAACGTTTCTTTTACGAAAATTATACTTGGCTCACTTGATACATGCAACAAAAGAACAAGTCTCGTAAGGTAGGCGAATTTTTCACCCACGCGGTTCTTAGCTCATTATGGTTTCTAAGCAACACTGCTGTTAGGCTCCCTGATTGTAACCGAATTCGCTCACTGGATACGTGACGACTGCTCATGCATTAAGCAGCGACTATATCCCGTTCCACCTGATGACAAATGATTTCCTTGAGAAGACAACGGTTCAGATATACAAAACCAACGAGTTTGTGCCCGTTTTCAAGCGTAAATTCTACCTTCGGGCTGCTTGGGGCCGCTAAAAGCTCAAAAAACGTCCGAAAATACTTGCAATTTTGTGATGAATATCGTAATTTATGAGAATTGGGAGGCGTAGCAGTGTTGTTAAGACGTATAAATGGAAAATCTCCGGATATGTTTCCCTTTGACCCTGGAAATGAAAATTCCTACCTATCATAAGCTATGTGAAGGAGTACTGCAATGTCTTATCGAGAACTACTACTAAAAACGATTTTGTTTCTCGCCATTTGCAATGCATCAGTTCTGTTTGCCGACTCTATCTCTACGACTGTCGGGCAGGAGTTCACAATCAGCCTGGATTCAAATCCAACCACGGGTTATGAATGGAATCTTGTATCATCTTTGCCGAGCTGGTTAGAACTCGTCAGGCACGAATACACACCAACACATCCTAACATAATAGGCGGAGCAGGCTTAGAGGAATGGACATTCAAGGCCACAAATACAGGAAGTACGACCCTTGTTTTTTACTATCGCAGAGCCTGGGAGACAGGAGTACAACCTTTAGATATATATGTAGTCCAGATTACTGTCCAAGACGGCCAGGAAGCACAGGACCTGGTCAGCGGCAATTTAATTCAGTTCAATGACAACGGCGCCTGGTGCTGGTATCAGGACGAGCGGGCCGTCGTTGATATGGCGGGCGGTAAGCTGATTATTGGTTCCGATGCAAGCATGTTTGGCGCGGGCGGCTCATCTCGCAATGGTTACATTGAAGCGGTTATCTTTAATCTTCAAACCGGATTAACACAAAGATTTACGCTCATGAGAGCCGGCTGCGATGATCACAACGCACCTGCGTTTCTTATTCGACCGGACGGTAAGTACCTGGTGCTTTACGCCAAGCACTACGACGATTACAGCCGCTATCGCATCTATGATGGCAACAATTGGACTGCAGAACAGCAATTCGATTGGAACAGCATCCCCGGCGGTACCGATTTTTCAACCACTTATTCCAATCTCTTTTATCTTTCAGCCGAAGATAAAGTTTACAACATCGTCCGATGCTATGCCCGCAGCCCGAATCTGATGGTGTCCACCGACCTTGGCGATACATGGTCCTATGGCGGGCTACTGACGGAGCCAGACGCAAGCATCGGTTATGTGAATGGATATTTCAAATATTGGAGTAACGGAATTGATCGCATCGATTTCGTCTGCACCGAGCATCACCCCCGTGATTATAATACAAGCATTTATCACGGCTACATAAAGAACAGCCAGAGTTTCGATTCATACGGCACTCTGCTGGATAGCGACATCTCTGACAAGTTTGCCCCAAAACCTGCTGATTTTACACTGGTTTTCGCGGCTAATACGGTCGTTCAGGAAATGAGGATGACACGTTGCTGGACCATTGACCTTCAATCATACGAAGACGGCACCATTGCCACGATTTTTAAGGCGCGTGTGAACGATAATCTATTTTTTCCTTCAAATGATCCGGAGCACGTGTTCTTTTACGCTCGCTTTGACGGTTTGGACTGGACTTCAACGTATTTGGGAAAGGCTGGGTCGAAATTATATGATAGCGAACAGGACTACACCGGTTTGGCAGCGCTGCACCCAAACGACCCAAACACGATTTACATCTCAACGCCCTTCGATCCTCGGGATGATACGGACCTTATCGTCCATGAAATCTTTAAAGGCGTCACCGATGACCACGGAGCAACCTGGACCTGGACGGCTATAACCCGTAATTCCGTCCGTGACAACCTTCGCCCTATCGTCCCAGCCTGGGACGAAGATAACACTGCTCTGCTTTGGTGGCGGGGAACCTACTACACAGCCCAGAGATTTGATGCAGCCGTCGTTGGCATTATTGAGCGTCAATCGGAAACGGTTGGACCGATGAGCTATGTAGATGCTTCATTCACCAACACCACATTCACCAGTGGTGTACCGCTGGTGACTACCGGGCCAGATGCCGATAAGGGAGCGGCGGATAACCAGTGGCACGAGCGAACCGGTTTTGGAAATGGCGGTTCCGTTCTGACATCATCTGAAATCGATGGCGAGGATGCGACTGCCCTTAAAACACAGGTGATGGTTTCTGAACCGGGAACCTATGATGTCTGGGTCAACTTCTGGGCGAATCCAGACTTTGACTGGCGGATTAAAGCGGGCCTCTCCGCCGACAGAATGCAATTGTTTCGGCAGATGGCCTGCAAGCAGGTCGAGCAAGGCGACCATGATGTCGCCCTCGTACTGACCGGCAGTGGCAATACCTTCCTTTATCAAGCTTATCTCGGCCGGGCGCAGGTCTCTGATAACAACACTTTCGAGGTGTTCGTAGATGATGAGGCAATCCAGACCGGTACAGTGCGCACTGTTGTGGGCGACACCACCCGCACCTGGTATGATGGCATAAGCTATGCCCGTGTAGATGAACACGAGATAGTTTGTCCTGTTGAACTCAATTAGGGCGTGGATGGTTCGCAGCATGGCTTGTGCCATTTGTCAACCTGTGAGAGCTCACAAACAAATCCGTCCCCTCGGCACTACTGGGGACAGGCCTGAGCCGGATATTAAGAATTTGGGGGTCAAACGTTATATCGCTGACATCGCAGAGTGTGCAAGAGAGCATGGCTTGACGTTTTTTGCTTTAAGTTTTACACCCTCTTTGCCTGTGTCTTTAAGCACATAAATTTATCATAACCGCCTTTATACACTTCGTTTGGGCATGGCGGTAGCTTCTATTTCGAATAGCAGGTCGGCCCGACAAATGTCGCAAATCACAGTCAGCCAAGGCCATGGAAGAGTGCCTTTGCAAGTATTGAAGACCTTTTCGACCTCTGTCGTTTTACAGTATGCGACCACCTGCACAACGTCCTGGTCGCTGCAGTGCATATCGCTGAGAACAGCACGAACGTTTTCTATTGTGGCATTTATCTGGCCTAATGCATCGCCGAGATTTGTAGTAGCACCATTGGCATCGATAGAGGCGGTTCCAGAAACAAATATGGTTTCACCGGCCGGCGTAATTGCCTTTGAAGCTCGTGAGAAGGCCGAGCCGTATTCCAGCGCACACTGTTGTTTTCCAACGGCTGGAAGGAAGCGGGTCGAGTCCGACGGCTCCAAAACTGCGGTCAGGTCCATCGAACAATTGCTGCCATCAGCCGGGCTTAGACCAACACCTGTACTGGCGGGCATTGATTGACGGGTTCCAGCTCCGACAAGACCACGCTCGGTGAAAAACTTAGTTCTGACATGATTAAATTCATCATACCAAGATAAAATATCCTTCAGCCACATCCACGTACGCGGCACTGAAAGGAAGTCGGCTCCGAATCGCTTGAGCGCAGCTTCAGCTTTTTCCATCATAGCCTGGGCTTGTGCAGTAGCCTCTTTACACTGCTGATCAGATATGAACGAAAGCGTAAGATATGCACAGCCGGGCACGTGAAGAATTCGTCCACAAAGGCTTCCTCCCAGCTCGATCGCTTTCGGCCTGCTATTACTGCTGATGGCGTGGACCTGCACACCGGCAATCGGCCCAGACAGTCCTTCTTTAGCCACTAAAAAGCTCGGAGCAACTCCATCATCAAGTTCGCCGTACGCCTGGGAACGTGCTTGACTGATGGTTTCAATTGCCGCCTGAGTAGCAAAAGTGCGCTCTTGAAGAATGTATGCCTTCCTTGAACGGAGTATGTCGCCGATACCGGCAAAGACTTCCCGTGCCTGCTCTTGCAATGGAGCGTCTTGCCTGGGATTGGCTGAAATATAAATTTCAGTCGCCGAAGCCGACTCAAGGCTGCGTGTGTATAAGTCAACAGTCATTTCTTACCTTATTCTGCCTCCATTATATGATATTGCAAAAAACAGGTATGTTGAGACAAAACAACCTGATTTAATCGGCTTCATAAACATTCCTCCCGGAAAACTATGTATATTCAAATATCATACTAAATATCGAAAAAATTCCAAAAACAATATAAAAGATTTTTATTATTATTAGACAAAAAGCTTCAGAAGAAAATTGTTAAGTCATTTTAATAGCGGAATATAGTTTTTTCATTAAGTATCGGACCTCTCCGCAAGGATATGCGAATCTGTTATAGTTTTACTCTGTTGAAAAGCCTCACCGTCATTTCGGTTGAAAAGACTCACCGTCGTTTCGACCGAAGCCCCTGTTTCTGCTTTCGCCCGCTGCCCCGCCTTGCATCGTAAGACGCAGGGGCAAGCAGAAAGCATGGGGGCGAAGTGGAGAAATCTGCTCAAAAACAGATTTCTCGACTCGCCTTCGGCTCGCTCGAAATGACATTCTGAACTCTTTTCTACAGAGCATTATAGTTTCTATAAAAAGTCTTATCAATTCTGCAACACACCTCATCTTTTTACCTTTTTGCACGTCAGTAATCGGTTGTTTTCTTGCTGTCTATGTCGAATCCAATATACTTATCTACTGTGAGCCTGTGATAATAATGCTATTGGTGCACGCCTCCGGCGGGTTCGTGTAAAATTGCCGGGACGATTAATGCCCATTATAACCATACAATAGGCTCCGGTTTTATAATTTATCTCGTTTTCAACTAAGGATTTTCTATAAGCATCTAAGGTCTTAAGAAAAGTATTTCGTAGTATAGGAAAGTGATGTCGAATTCGATTCAAAAGTCTTCAGAACGGATTCCTGTTTCGCAATCCTTTGCACAAAACATAGTAAAGCGATACTTAAGCCGGGACTTGGAGTGGTTGCTACAAAGTTTCATCTCCACAGGATCCCTTTCGGGATTTTTTATTTTTTTCTATCTGTATCTCTGGCTCTATGTGGATATGCGACTTATATACCACGGGGCCGGTATTATTACAAATTTCCCAGCCTTTTACAAAGGCTGGACTTTTTTCCTAACGTTTCTATCATACCCAGGCGGACCTCTTGAATATCTCTCAGCTTTTCTGTCTCAGCTCTTCTATTATTCCTGGGCCGGAGCCCTTGTTGTAACATTGCAAGCCTGGCTGATCAGTGTATGTATAGGCTATTTGTTAAAAGCTGCAAACTTACTGCGAATTCGCTGGATCTGCTTTATCCCGCCAATTCTTCTGCTTATTCTCTATACCTGTTATGCCTATCACTTTGCCACAACACTGGCATTTTTGACTGCGCTGCTTACCACATGTTTGTACCTAAAGATGACCTTATCACGGACGACGGCTGTCGGCTATCTGAGCACTTTTCTATCTCTGTCCGTAATTCTATATTATCTTGCTGGTGGAGCATTTCAACTTTTTGCAGTTGTCTGTGCAATTTATGAACTAATTTTCAGGTCTCGGTGGAAGACGAGCCTATTTTATTTATTATCCGCTGCTATTATTCCATATATAGTGGGTCTTCTCACCTTCCGTGTTAGCATTAACGATGCCTTTTGCAACTTGTTACCTTTCTCCTGGAGAATTCTCTATTACGAAACTCGTAAAAGGGCAGTAACAATAGTATATCTACTTTATCTGCTCCCACCTTTGACACTTCTTGTATCTGGCCTTTGGCAAATACTCAGTAAAAGAGTCCATTCTGTAAAAAGCCAGACACCCCCCTTCTTGCTTTCGCAAGAAAGCTGGGGGGCAAAAAAGCACCGAAAGAAATCCACTAACTTACCGGCAAAGATATTTTCCTGGTATAGACACTCAAGCAAATTTAGATGGGTCATTGAATTACTGCTTGTGCTTGCTATTGCCGGCAGCGTCGCTTTCCTCTCCAGCGACGACAATCTTAAAAGCCAGCTTGAAGTTGATTATTATGCGTACCACAAGATGTGGCCTGAACTGCTCACATCAGCTCAAAGTAATCCGACCAATCCTTTTATAGTCCACGCCGTTAATAAAGCTCTCTATCACACCGGCCGACTTGGCTACGAGATGTTTTCCTGGCCACAGGATCCGGATTACCTATTTCTGACTGATCCAGCGTACAAGTGGGTTTACTGGCAAAGCGCCGACGTTTATTTGGACATTGGCCTTATTAACATAGCTGAAAATGCGCTTACCGAATGTCTCGAAGGCCTTGGTGATCGTCCTATGGTTCTACAGCGGCTGGCCTTGACAAATATGGTAAAGGCCAACTTAGGCTCAGCACGAATCTACCTCGGAGCGCTTAGTAAAACTCTCTTTCACGCTGACTGGGCCAACCACTATCTTGACCTGCTCCGGACCGACCCCAATCTCTCAACAGATGAGTATATTCAACATTTGCGCCGCTTACGTCTGGATAAGGATTACCCCAGCCAATCAATACCAACGCAGGAAATGCTCTCTTCATTATTGGAAAAAAACAGCCAAAACCAAATGGCCTTTGAATACTTAATGGCCTGGTATTTGCTGAAAAAACGCTTAGGTAACTTTGTCGAATATATCGAGCGTTTACAAGATTTTGGCTATCCCCGGCTGCCCACACATTACGAAGAAGCAGCCCTTATCTATGTGTACGGAACCAAAAAACCCCTCAATCTAAGCGGTTACCAGCCAAGCCTTCAACTGCATCAGCGTATAGAAGACTTTAGCCGTCTGCTCAGCAGTTACGGCGCAGATAAACAGGCGGCCTTCAAAGAGCTGGCAAGAAACTTTCGCAACACTTACTTTTTCTATTACATCTACGCACCTTCAGGAACGAAAAAATGACACAAACGCAGAAGCCTAAAAAAACAAAAAATTACAAAAGTAAAAAAGTAAAGTTTCTCTGCGTATTTGTAGCTTGTGCACTCATAATTTTTTTACTGCTTTATGCGTTCCGCAGCGACAAAGTGACAATAACGCAATATAGTGTTATTAATCACCCTGCAAGAATTAAGCCTGGTTTTTCTGACGCCGTCATCCCACCTAATATCGCGCCATTAAATTTTTCCATACTGCAAGATGGCTGCCGATACTTCGTGAGAATATACTCCAAAGAAGGAAAACCAATTGAGATACTCAGCAAGACGCGAAAGATAATGATTCCCCAAAAGGCCTGGCATAAACTTCTCGATTTGAACCGGGGTCATCAGCTATGTTTTGATATTTTTGTAGAATCTCGGAATACAAATTCATCTTCAAAAGTGGAAAATAAACAATGGTCCCGCTATGAAACACTCACCAATGAAATTGCCTATGAGGACATAGATGCCTTTCTCGTTTACAGAAAGATTCGACCCGGTCATCGCATCTGGAGGGATATGGGCATCTATCAGCGCGATTTGAACGGTTTCGACGAATCGCTCATATTGGACAATGGATATTTCAAGCACGGCTGTATCAACTGCCATACGTTTTGTGGAAACCGTACCGACAACATACTAATCGGCATCCGCAGCGCAGATTATGGCAGCTCAACTTTGTTAATCAACGACGGCAAAGTAACAAAGATCGGAACAAAATTCGGATACACATCCTGGCACCCCAGCGGCCGAGCTGCTGCATTTTCCGTAAATAAGGTAAGACAATTCTTTCATACCTCTGCAAGTGAGGTCCGGGATGTGATGGACTTCGATTCCCTGATTGCCTACTACCTGGTTGACTCAAAAACTGTAAAGACCACACCGAATCTTACCAAAAAAGATCGACTCGAAACATATCCAGCCTGGTCTGCCGACGGCCGTTACTTATACTTCTGCAGCGCACCAATAACGTGGTCAGATCGTACCGTAGTTCCCAAATCCTATGACCAGATCAAATACGACCTTGTCCGAGTAAGCTACGACCTTGCTCGTGACCACTGGGGCCAACCGGAAACTGTGCTTTCGGCTAAGGATACAGGTCTAAGTATCCTTTTGCCGCGGATTAGTCCTGACGGCCATTGGCTTCTATTCTGCATGTGCAATTACGGCTGCTTCCCGGTTTACCAGCACAGCAGCGACCTGTATATAATGGACCTCGAAGCAGCCCAACAAACAGGCAAATATACGTACCGCCGGCTCGATATCAACAGCAGCGAAAGTGAAACCTGGCATAGCTGGTCAAGTAACAGCCGATGGATAACCTTCAGCAGTAAACGAAATAGCGGCGTATTCACCAGAACATATCTCGCATATGTGGACAAAAGAGGCAAGGTATATAAACCGATACTACTACCTCAGAAAGATCCAACCTATTATGAATCTTGCCTTTGGACCTATAGTGTTCCCGAGCTTGTCACTGAGCCTGTTCCAGTAACAAAGGAAAGCCTGGGCAGGATCGTTCGCAGTTCCAAGAAAACACCTATCCCGATGCCCATTACCATGGCCACGCCCAAGGCTGGTGCGCTGCCTGACCATCAGGAGCCTTGGCAGACGGATCGCGAATAAGGGCGGTGGCATACTGCGGTCACGATTATATCATAGATAAAATAACAACTTGTTGAGTCAACCGCTACCAAACGTCCTGGATTATCCGTGACTGAGTCTGCGTCCGGATGTAGGTCCGACGGTCGCGCACAAACTGTTTGATTCCGTCCCTTCGGCCGCTACCAAGCCCATCGGCGATTAGAGCATTGGCAGAATCGTCAAGAAATTGATCAAATGCCGTCGGTGGATTTGCCGTCCCGTACGAGGTCTGCCATGGGCCGTTCACTAATTCTGCGAGTGCCTGCAGATATATCTGCCGGTACTTGGGATAGCTCAAAAATTGATTGACCTCCGGAAATTGGCTGACGGTCATGGAGAATAAATTCGTGCTGGTCCCGTCACCTGATCCAAGCGTAAAGTCGATGTCCCACGGCAGCAGGTACCACTTGCCTTCCGTCATGGCGTAGTAGAAGTAGTTGTTCTTACCCCGCCGGTATCCGTAGCTGTCCCAATCGCCGACAGCGTGGCGAATCGCCAAGACGCGGGCAAAGTGTTCGGGATGGATGACCGACTCAATGGCCTGCTCATACGTTGGACTGCTCGACGGCATATTCATCACATTGGCAAGATCAAAGAGATGATCCCACGTGTCATTCTCGCGATGCGACCTTTTCTCAAATCCCCATCGATAAGTCTCCTTGAGCCGCGGGTGTTTAGAGTCAAACTTCAGCCCTTCATCGAGGTTTGAGAATCCCGTGCCATCGGCTGTGTACTCGAAGTAGTCATCGATTTTGTGAATGTAGCCATCGGCATCGTCCGGAAACCACTTGTCAATGTAGTCACCGTCAATCTTCTGGACATCCTCATAGTTGCCGTGGTTTCTCCCGTTGATGACCAGGCGCACGAACTCCTGCATTGAGAACTGCAGACCCATTTGCTTGTAGAACCAGTACGATGCGCGTTCCTGAAGGGGGCCACGGTTGCTGCCTTCGGTATTGTCGAGATTGATTTCCTCACGGTCGCTGAATTTTTGGTCAGGATTGAACTCGATCCGGTAGCCGTAGCGGTCGCGGGGATCGCGGCCCCAGCCGCTTCGGATGAACGGGCTGCCACGATAGCGAATCCCACAATTGTAGAAGACCTCGTTGTTGTGGACGAACGTGCAATCCAGCAGCTCGTTCGAGAGATTGGGGCGCGAGCGAAATGTGTTGATGACACCATCGGAAAGCCAGATGCGGTAGGTAGCAAACTGAGTGTTCAACAACGTGTCTCCAACACGAACCAAACAGGTTCGGTCGGGCACATCAGCCGAGGGTTCCAAGCGGGTTGGATACCGTGTCGATGCCGAGCCGTCAGAGGCCACGATGTAGAACACCCGCATCGTGTCGGCGGATGCACCCGGAATCGTGGCCGTGAAGATTCCGTCCCCGTCGATCAGGTCGTCGCCCGAACCATCATCTACCATGGGCGCGTTTGTAAATCCGCTGGTGCCCTCGGATCGATAGTAGAGCGTGACCGATGCCACGCCGTCGTTGTCGGCCACGCGGGCAGTAACGACGATCGGCTCACTACCAGCGGGTAGGACTGGCATGTGTTGCACCTCGAGGATGTCGGGCCCGCGGTTGGACACAAACGCCGTGTTTTGCAGTCCTGGCGTTCCCAGGTCCAGCGGCATGTTTAGCTCGAACGCATGAGCCGGTCGCGGCGGCTGAACGGGTGATCGGTCCCGCGTCGTCCGCAAGAGTAGGAATCGGCTTCCTCGCAGCCACCGGGCCCAGCCGCGAAACGTCACAGCGCTAGCGGTTACGTTGGAAATCGACCGATTGATACGATTAGCTCCGGGGTCACCATGGCCGCTTGCAATCAGATGCAACGACCGGGACCCGGAGTGACGATCCTCCGTGGTCACAAACGACCGAGTGTGATTGCCAAGAATTCGCCAGCCAGACTCGCCGTTCTCGAAGCCGCCGTTACTTAGGCGGTTCGAGCCGCCAACGATAAGCTCGATATCGTCAAGGAGCACCTCACCGCGGTTGAGCAGTATAAAGTCAAAGATTGATATCCTATCGTGTGTGTATCTGGAATCACTGCTGTTTATAGTAAACGAGAACTGCTCCCATGCGGTTTTGCCGCTCTGGTTACTGTCGGCCCAGGCATCAGGCGTGTCATTGTTGCTGCGTGGATCGCGCAACTCTAAGCTGGCTCCCTGGCCATCGGCCCATGACGGCCATCTCCCGCCATCGTAATAAGTAACCTCGTCCGCCGTAACCATGTAAGTTTCGAGCCTGCCGGTTCTTGGATTCACCTGTTTGAGCGGATACGACAAGCGGATACACTCGCTGTGATCATCCAGACTGCCCGAATAAGGCCCGAATAGATTCGACCCGACTAGCAGATTATCGTACACGCCCTCGAGAAGGTCCGGGTCCTTGGCCACTACCAGATACGAGCCCGGCGGCATCTCGGTACCTTCGTCGAATTCAAAGTCAATACCGTCAGTGAAAGCCCAGCCGCTCAGCGCAATCCTGCTGGTACCCCGGTTGTAAAGCTCGATATACTCATATCGCTCGTCGCGGGTGGCGTGGTGGTACATGATTTCGTTGATTACGATGTCGCGAATTAATGGCTGAGCGTTTGGTGCCCCAAAGGTGGCCGAAGCCAAAAAGTCTAAGTAGTCGGACCCATCCGGGAACCGGCCGAAGGTCAAATCTGGCTCCATAGTCCCAAAGTGCACCGCGTCCAAGACGCGAACCGGCTCCGGCACGGAGCCATTGGTAGCCGCTGTAACATAAATAGTCTCGCCTGAGAAGTCCAGCGCAAATGGTAATCCGTGGGGCGTCGTGCCTTCACTGACGGCCCAGAACTCGCCCGGCTGCAGCACGATTCCATCTGGAATCTTGTATTTGAGCAGGTCAAGCCGGTCGTCGCTTAGATATACGTTGCCCATATCGACCGTAGTCGGACCTGGGTTGTACAACTCGAGCCAGTCGATGCCGGGGGACGCGTCGCTATTGGCCAGCAGCTCGTTGATCACCATGCGAACACGGGGGTCTTCGCTATCGTCGGTCTCGGCCGTGGTCGCCCGGAGGACTGGGCTTGCGAAACCATCCGAACTTGTAGGATTCAGGCAATTGTGGGCCTGGATAGCCAGGATATTTGTGCCCGGAACCAGCAGGTTCATTCTACCGGTTAGGTCCACGTTGGCAGACGGGGCGTCCCAACCACTGTCTCTGCCCGCGTTGTGTGGGGGTGGATTGCCGGAAATACCATCGGAGGCCTCTAATCGCGCGCCGTTGAGATACAGCACGAAATCATCATCATAATGGACCTCAGCCCACAACTGCGAGAATGAGTTGATCTGCTCTACCGTCAGTGTGAAGCGCAGCCGGGCATACACGGAAAAATACCTTCCGTTCATGTCGTTCAGCTCAGTTCTGATAAACTGCAGCTCGCTGGGGTCGTTGCTGTATCCGTATCCGCTGGGACCATCGAGCCACGCGGTCGTGCTGGGATCATCGTTGAACTGTTGTTGCGTCCAGATCGTTGTGGCTTGCTGGTTTTGGCCCGGCGATGGTTCTCTGGTCCCTCTGAAATATCGTCCGGGGTGACCTACATCCACAAGGGTCACCAGCGTCGGATCTTCAGGCTCAACCTGGAAATCATCCGGCCCGCCCGGTGTGCCACCTATAAACATGCTGGGCGACCAGGTTGACCCCTCCTGAGGATCAGCGCCCGGCCTTGCGAGAATCAGCGAGTGCCCCGTACCGTCGGGTGAGGCTGGCCAAGGACTTTCATTACTATACCGGAATGAGATGACAATCTCCCCGTTGCCATTGGACAGCTCGATCCGTTCACCGTCGTTGTTGAGCCGACCGGTGAAAGGACCATGCACGCCGCTGATACCATACGCTGCCTCCAGAGCGGCTGGATCGCGCGCCACCACTAAGTATTCCTTAGCCCCGATGATTGTTCCTGGCCCGAACTCGTACTGGATGCCGTTCGTGAATGCGTAGCCGGTGAGGTCTTCGAAGACAGCCCGGCTGTTGTACAATTCAATAAACTCAAGTGTCTCGGCCTCATCAATCGGGTAGTACATTACCTCGCTGGCCACGATTCCCATGCAGGGTCGCGTGACCCATAAGGCAATCATGCAGGTTATCACTAGCAAAATCCATCGATGTCGTCTTCGGTTTTTCATAAGTGTCCGATCCTTTCTCCAATGATGGTAGTCATACTTCCCAAGCCCACCACATGCAGCCTCTTCTCGCATCAAGTGCTGCCGGACTCTCGCCCCTATATGACAGCATAGGCGAACATAGCATCGTCGCACCTCTCAGATGTTCCACACAGTGTAGCTTGCCAGCTTTTTAGCCTGCGGACCGGTACACCGGTGTAACTCAATTCCGGTGATTGGATTCCACTTCCTCGCCTTCGTGCCAGCATCGCGTATACCAAAAACCCTCCTCTTTAGGTCGCAACCACGACTTTTTAAGCCACTCCTGCGACCAGTATGATCCGGTATTCACTATTTAGACTGCTTAGTAACATTTCCAGAACCTTCTGATAAGCTATTTTACCACATTCACCCAAAAAATTCCACCGTTTCAGAGCAAACTTATCTCATTTCTGGCATGGTTCAAATAAATCATATTCTGGGTAACATTGATCTGTGGCTCCATAATGTGTGGCAGCCTCATCCCTTAGGGATGGGGATGGTTACGCCACTTTTGGAGCCTTGCCATCCCCAAGCTGCGTCCTTCGACTCGGTTCGACTCTTTCGACTACGCTCAAGACAGGTTCGCTCACCACAGGTTGCTCAGGGCAGGCTTGAGGCTGCCACCCAAGATTGAACCATGCCTCATTTCTGCTGACGACATACACTCAAAGAGCTAATAAAAGATGGAATCATCACTCTTGAGAACGCAACCGTTTAGCTCAGGGCGATTCACGGTCTGACGATACTTTTGGCTATAAAGAAAGAATATTGCTCTGTTGAAAAGAGTTCAGAATGTCATTTCGAGCGAGCCGAAGGCGAGTCGAGAAATCTGTTTTTGAGCAGATTTCTCCACTTCGCCCCCGTGCTTTCTGCTTGCCCCTGCGTCTTACGACGCAAGGCGGGGCAGCGGGCGAAAGCAGAAATGGGGGCTTCGGTCGAAAAGACGGTGAGGCTTTTCAACAGAGCAAAAGAATATAAAAGGCTTCCAGCTTCGCATATGCTGGATATTTGTTATAATTGTCTCAGATAGTTTTACTACTTTCTAATGGCGGTTCAAGAACTGTCTCGGCGTCTTGCTCCGCCGAAGCGTCCATAATAACTTGACAAGGCTGTGATAGGCGTTGTGGAGGCGAGTAGGCTCACCGAGCCGGAGCGGGAAATGGAAATTCAGTGTGAACTATGTCCAAAGATGTGCGTCATTCAACCCGGCCAGAGCGGTGAGTGCCGGGTGAGAATCAATATCGACGGCGTCTTGCGCACGGTCGTCTATGGGTATCCTTGTTCGCTTTATCCTTACGACCCGGTCGAGAAAAAACCTCTTTTTCATTTCCTGCCGGGCACCAGAATTTTCTCGGTGGCTACAGTCGGGTGCAATCTTCATTGCAAAAATTGTCAGAACTGGGAAATATCACAAGCCAATCCTGAGGAAAGCCAGGCGTATGTTTGTTCGCCAGAGAAACTTGTTGAGCTGGCAAAAGAGCGTAACTGTCCCTCCCTGGCATATACCTATACCGACCCTATTATTTTTTATGAATACGTCTATGATACCGCAAAGTTGGCCAGGCAAGCCGGCATACGCAATGTCCTGGTGACAGCCGGATATATAAATGAACAGCCATGGAAAAAACTGCTTGAATATGTCGACGCTGCAAACATAGACTTGAAATTCATTTCTGATGACCTCTATCGGCGTATTTGTTCGGGAACGCTGAAGCCGGTCCAGAACGCTCTGGTCGTAGCAAAGGCAAGCGGCATACTGGTTGAAGTTACGAACCTGATTATCCCGACGCTGAACGACAAGCCTGAGCAGATACGCCGGCTTAGCCGCTGGGTTAAAGCAAACCTGGGCGGTGAAACTCCTCTGCACTTTTCAAGTTTCACCCCTCGATATAAATTGCGACATTTGCCACCGACTTCGCCGCAGACTTTGGACATGGCTCGTGAAATTGCGATCAGCGAAGGACTAAACTACGTTTACATAGGAAATATTCTCAGCAAAGAAGGACAGAACACATATTGTCCGAGCTGTAAAGAATTGCTTATCGAACGCAGCGGCTATACTATCCTGAAGAACCAGCTTAAAAATGGCTGTTGCTCAAGGTGTGGTAAAGAAATATACGGAGTCTGGAGATGACACGCAGAAAATTTATCCAGAAATTATTGAAAGCAGGTTCAGCAATTGTTATTGGCACCTCATGGCTTGCCAAAAAGACTGTCCCGCGTAAATTCGTTCGGGCTGTCCGGCTTGGAAAGTATCCGGGTTCTCTCAGGCCTTTGCGGGACATCTCTAAACAAAATAAGTGGAGCGGCTGATATGAATAGGCAGGACAGAGGACAGAGGACAGACGACGGAAGACAGAGAACAGATAACAGAAAAGACCTCTGGATTCTATCCTCTTTCCTCTTGGTGATGGTGACAGTAGGTATTGTTGCTGTATTTCTCTGGAAAACACGTGCTCCCAAAGAAGCTATCGCCCAGCCAGGCAAAGTAGTTCTCCGTTCATCACTTGCCGGCAGTTGGTATTATGCAGATCCAAACGTGCTTACTGCGCAGCTCGACGAGTTCTTTCGGAAAGCCGATACTAAAGTAATAAACAATGTTATTGCACTTATTCTTCCTCATGCAGGATACGCATACTCAGGCCAAACCGCAGCCAGCGCGCTAAAAACCATCGACAGGAAGTATAAACGAATCATCGTTATTGGCCCCAGCCATCACACCTACATGGAAGAGATGCTGAGCGTGCCGAGGGCAACACATTACGAAACACCTTTAGGCCAAATCCCGCTGGATACTGAATTCATCGGCAAGCTGTTGAGGTTCCCGGTGTTTCAAAATCTGCCGCGTGCATTTGAGGGTGAGAACAGCGTAGAAATGGAGCTGCCGCTATTACAGTACTGCCAAGAAGGTTTCAAGCTTGTGCCGATTGTAGCTGGTCAATGCTCGCCGCAGACAATTAGAAAAGCCGGCTCAATTCTCCGAAGTCTTGTAGATACCGAAACGCTCGTAGTTACAAGCTCCGATTTTACTCATTTTGGGCCAAGATTTAACTATGTACCTTTTACGGAAAATGTGCCTGAGCAGATTAAAAAGCTGGACATGGGGGCATACGAATACATAGCCAAGCTGGACGGAGAGGACTTTCTCGAATACAAGCGCAAAACCGGAGCTACGATTTGCGGTTACATACCAATAGCCGTGCTGCTTTCAATGCTGGAAAAGGAAACCAAGGTTAGTTTAGCAAATTACACGACTTCCGGCGAGTTGACCGGCGATTTTAGCAATCCCGTCAGTTACCTATCCGTTGTCTTTTCCGGGACGTGGGCAAACAACCCAGAAATAAAACCGCTGCATAATAATCCCGAATTAACTGAAGAAGATAAAAGACAGCTTTTAACTTTAGCACGCAAAACAATAAGTTACGTTTTGCAAAATCAGCGAGTCCCACAACCCGCTGAGTTAGGCGTTACCATAAGCGATGCAATGAGCTGTCCCCGTGCAGCCTTTGTAACGCTCACGACAAGTGGCCGACTGAGAGGCTGCATAGGTAACATTCTTCCGCAGCAGCCTCTGTATAAATCAGTTATTCTAAATGCTATCAACGCCAGCTTAAATGATAGACGTTTCTCTCCGGTGACAGAAGACGAATGCAAAGACATAAAAATTGAAATCTCCGCCCTGACATCGCCGCAACCAATCGACTCGTATGATAAAATCCGAATCGGCACCGATGGCGTTGTGTTAAGAAAAGACGGCCGATCGGCTGTGTTTTTGCCACAGGTTGCACCCGAACATGGCTGGGACCTTAATCAAATGCTCACACAACTGTCACTAAAAGCCAAATTACCTCCGGATGCCTGGAAAGAAAGCACGAGCTTTTTAGTCTTCCAGGCCGACACTTTTGGTGAAGAATAATGAGAATGTCCCGCGCCTTTTTGATATTCAGCTACGGTCTGTTCACTATAACCGCCCAGTCTTTACTTTTTCGCGAGTTTATCACCACCTTTGAAGGCAACGACATAAGCGTTGGAATTTTCTTCGGCACGTGGTTTTTGTGGGTCGCATTAGGGGCAGCGCTTGTTTATAGAGCAAAGACCTTCGCTGAAAAATTGCTCAAAAACATAGAATTCCTGCTTCTGGCATTTCTGCCAGCTTTTATTCTTGAGTGGATATTGATTGTTCAAGCTCGCGAGCTTGCTGGTGTCGAATCATATGCGCTACTATCTATACGGGCTATTTTGCTCTTATCAATAGTGATTAATGCACCGGTCAGCATCATCACAGGATTGTTCTTTCCTATTGCTTGTCGATGGATTCGCCCCGTTAGAAATCCTATAACCACGGATTACACAGATTTCACTGATGATAATCCGGACCAAAAACATGTGGTTTCTAACGGGGTGAAGCAAGAGGCATCTTTTGCTGTCTCGCGTGTGTATATTATTGAAGCTGCGGGAAGCTTCCTCGGCGGCACCGGAGCGACCATCCTTCTCGGACTGGGTGTAAGCTCGGCAAGAATTTTCTTTATCTTGGCTTTTATTTTGTCTTTATCAATAGTTTGGGTCCGGCTCATCAAGGCAAGAAGATGGGCTTGGATTTTTGTTCCGGTATTTATTTTAGTTTCTCTCGTCGCCGGAGCCGACAATTATCTGTCCCAACAGATCCGCATCATCAAATGGAACAAGCTTCTTCCGCAAGGCCGGCTCAAAGGGTCTTTCCAAACAGCTCAGGCTGAGTACCTCTACGGAGACTATCAGGGACAATGGGTAGCTATTCGGCAAAGCAGTACCTGTGAAGTTTTGCCGGATAAAGAAAGTGCCGGACGCATCGCTGCCATCGGTCTTTGTCAGAATCCTGATGCTAAATCGATTCTTGTAATCGGCACAGGTTTGGGACTTTGCCGGCAGTTGCTCCGGCTGCCGCAGATTGAGACGGTAACATGGGCACATTGTGACAACGGATATGTGCAAAAAATTAATACATTTATTCCTGAGAAGTTCAGAATTAACGACAAGCGTTTCCAAGCCGAAACCTCTGACATTCGCTCATTGTTGAATGAGAAAAAGAAGTATCCCGTCCTGAGCCGTGGACTAAGCCATCCCTTATGGGAGGTCGAAGGATATGATATTGCAATTATCAATTTGCCCGACGCTACCAGCTCGGTCCTGAATCGCTATTACACACTTGAATTCTATAGTCAAATCAAGGAGGTACTGCGGCCTAATGGTGTATTAGCAGTCCGCGTAGCGGGTGGAGAAAATGTCATGGGCACCGAGCTTATAAACCTGGGTGCCTCGACAAAACTGACACTCCAGAACGTTTTTTCACATCTTGTTCTAATACCCGGCGAGGACACATGGTTTATCGCTTCCGATTCAGAAAGCCTTACCGGCCGGCCCGGCATTCTGCGAGACCGCTTTGAAGCGATAGAAGGTGGAGTTGATGTTTTTCCTCCACAAGCTCTTCTTTCTGTTTATTTGCCGGACAAGGCTGACGCTGCTCTGAAAAAATATGCCGGGGCAGATTTGCCTGAAAGTCTATTGATAAATCGAGATGCCAAACCTTTAACACATCTATACAGCTTATTACTGACCGCAAAGCAATCCGGAGCGTCGGTTACCAGATTAGTCAAATACTTAGCCTTAACAGGTCCAGTCGTTTTTGTTGTCCCCATTTTAGTTTTTGTAATTTTGCGAATCATCTATGTCTCGTCGTGCGTCCCTTCGGCTGCGCTCAGGACAGGCGTGCGTCGTGCGTCCCCTCGACTTCGCTCGGGGCAGGCGTACGAGAATCTTAACACAATACGCAATACGCAATACGCAATACGCAATATGAGTTTCGACAGTTCGTTTCTGATCTTTTCAGCCGGCCTGGTAGGCATCGGCGTGGTTATTGTCTTGATGTACATATACCAAACACATTTTGGCTCACTGTATTTGTATATTGGGATAATCTCTTCTTTGTTTATGGTGGGCTTAACCGCCGGTGCAATCTTAAGCTCGTATTTTGTGGGAACCCTTAAGCGCACTTCGTATCTCGTTTCACTCGTATTTGCGGTAGTTATCGCACACGCATTAATCTTAGCTGCAATTGCTTTTTGGCCGGACCAATCCGCCGCAGGCGGAACGCATCTTACTTTTGCGATTGTATTTGTATCATGCGGCGTATTTGCCGGCTGCTACTTTCCTTTAGTAGCTAAGCTACTTAGCAGCTCCGCTTTTGAGACGGGTCAGATCGGCAGCAAGCTCGAAACCGCCGACCATATCGGCGCCTCAGTAGGGGGATTATTTACCGGCCTTGTACTTGTACCTGTACTGGGTACAAAAGTGACTTTTTTTGTATTTATGCTGCTACTTTTAACCAATGTCCCACTTTTTGCACTCAGAATGTATAAACCGAAAGGTTTGGATTCGGCAAGCTCACCACGAGCTGGATTTGTAATTGCGGATGTCAAATTTCAAATGCGCAGGCTCGGCTATATTTTATTCGGTGTTGGCCTGTCTGTTATCATATGCTCGAATTTGCTTTCCTATGTTAGCGCAAGACTGTCTCCGTCACTGCCTCTACATTCGGCTCAAGCACTTGCCGGCGATTTGCACCTTGAGCATTCTACAGGATCCCTTTCAGGAAAATCAGCAGTTCTTAATGATCCGACG